>JGI12053J15887_10000985_pt1 | contig 12645 bp, 8 predicted proteins | sample MedBloCAOM1_O3_FD_15887 | JGI IMG/M metagenome (IMG submission 15887)
ACGAACTCCTCATTTGTCTGATCTTGATTGCGGTGCAGAATTCTTTGCACGCACAGTCGCCGGGCTCTATTCCTGCCTCTGCGTCTCCATCTTCTTCTACGTCTGACACACATTCTGCCGAGTTAGAGCGGAAACTGGAGGCAATCTCGTCGGCCCTTGTCGTAACTCATCAGCAACTCGAACAGTCGCAGCAAGAGATGGAACAACTGCGAGAAGAGCTCGCGCAGATCAAGAAGCTGCTTGCCGCGACTCAATCTGGGTCAGTCGAATCGGGAAGCCCCGCGGATACGGCGAAGGCGACGGCCGCAGCTATCGAAGCTCTGCAGGAGCAGCAACAGACCACGGAAGCTCAAGTCAAGGTGCACGATCAGACCAAGGTTGAGAGCAGTTCGAAGTATCCCCTTCACGTTACAGGTCTGCTTCTATTCAATTCGTTTGTTAATAGAGGCAGCGTCGATAACATTGATCTTCCCGCAGCCGCCCTTAATAATCAAAACAATACCACTGGCAACGGTAGCGCCGGTGCAACCTTTCGTCAGACTATCCTCGGGCTGCAAGGATACGGCCCCAGAATTGCCGGCGCGCGAACCTCTGCCGATGTCAATCTGGATTTCTTCGCCGGCCTTGCCTATGCGAGCTATGCAACTTCTGCCGGAACTGTCCGGATGCGGACCGCGAGCATCAATATCGATTGGGCCAACGATTCGATTCAAGCAGGCTTGGTGGTACCGCTGATCTCCCCTTTGTCACCTACATCCTACGCAATGGTTGCGGAACCAGCTTTGGCCGGAGCAGGAAACTTGTGGACATGGGCGCCGCAGCTACGATACGCGCATCAAATTCCGCTCCAGTCTGGAAGGCGGGTGCAGCTTGAATTCGGACTGTGGGATCCGCCGACTGCGGGTTACAGCACAAACGAGTTGTTTCGCCTACCCAGCCCCAGTGAGGCGTCGAAGCAGCCTGGTTATGAATCCCGCGTATCGTACGGGACTTTCGCAGGCGAGCACCCTTTCCAGATAGGGGTTGGCGGATACTATAGCCGGCAAAGCTACTCCGGTAACCAAAGTGTGGACTCCTGGGCGGCTACGACGGATTGGCGAATTCCGCTTGGCACCCGCTTTGAGGTCAGCGGGGAAGGTTATCGTGGCAAGGCTCTAGGCGGCCTGGGTGGCGGGGTCTATAAAGACGTTTTGTTTGGCATCTATGCCCCCACGGGTCTGAACACCTACCGAGGACTGAACGCCATTGGCGGATGGACGCAGTTCAAAGCTCGCTTCACTGAAACGCTGGAAGCAAACGCCAGTATCGGGCTTGACGACGGCTATGCCAGTGATTTTCATGAATTTATCTTTCCCCCCACAGTGACTTCTACGCAGTTACGTGCTCGCAACAAGATGGTCTTCAGTAACGTAATCTTCAGACCGAAGACCTACCTGATTCTCTCTCCCGAGTACCGCAGAATCTGGACGTGGCCTATTCATGGCAATGTGAACACGGCAGACATCTTTACTCTTTCCGCTGGATATCAATTCTAGGAGGCAGAATGGTGCGCCGCTTCGGACGCTGGATGATCTTGGGATGTTGTCCCCTTCTCATAGGAATCCTCGTGCAAGAGGTGCAAGGAGAAGGAGTGGAGGTGTCCGGAAAAATCCTGATAAGTACGCTGATACGACCGGCTGGAAAGGGGCATAAAGAGGAACCCAACGTAGCAAATGTCGTTGTGTGGTTATCGCCTCTGAAGTCCGGTGGGGTTACGCCGGTGATACCGGTTCGGCAGCAGTTATACCGGCTTGTTCAGAAGGACAAGATGTTTATTCCTCATCTGCTCGTTGTTCCTACGGGCAGTGAGGTTGAGTTCCCCAACCATGATCCTTTTTTTCACAACGTGTTCTCGTTGTTCAACGGCAAACGCTTTGATCTGGGGCTGTATGAATCGGGGACGAGTCGCTCAGTCCGGTTTGACCGTGAGGGGGTCTCCTATATCTTCTGCAATATTCATCCGGAGATGGGCGCGATCGTTCTAGCGCTGAATACTCCGTATTATGGAGTTTCGGGTGAGAACGGAGTCGTAGCGCTGCATAACGTTCCGGCGGGAAGCTATCGGCTGAATGTATGGAGCGAAAACGGTCAACTTGCAAACCCGAATCTGTCCCAAAGGGTCGTGCAGGTCTCAACCGACTCTGTACATCTGGGTGATATAACACTTCAGGCAACAACGGATGCCTTGGCGCATCACAAAAACAAATTTGGTGAGGACTATGAACCGAGCCGGGAACAGAAATATTAGATATAGCTGACTGGACAGCTCCGGCCTTCTTGGGTGAGGCTCAGCTGAGTATGGTCGGCATCGCTGTGACTCCATGGTAGCCATGGGTTCGATTTGGACCTACGGCGGAAGACCGTCCTGAAGAAGCAAAGACCTACGAGATTTGTACCCAAAGACCGCAAAACGCGGTCATTTTTTGTGGACAACCTCACAACCTCAGCAGCACTCGATACTTATTTGGTTTCACATAACCCCGAATTTGGACTCAAATTTTCATGTCAACCGTCCCGAGCACCCGATCTGGTTCAGTCGGCAAAATTTGAGGTGACCGCATCAGCCTGCAAGAGAATGCGCGTCGAACTAGTAAATCTCGCAGTATTCGCCGCTCTTTTGTAGTGCTACGTTGAAGGATATATCGACATCATGAACGTATAGCGCAGGCATCAGAAAAGCTTATTCGACTGAGGAGAAACTCAAATCCAGTATGAATTTGCAATTATCCAATCTGGCTGGCAATTTCCTGAGGACGAGCGACGGAGCCCGCCGCGGTTTCTGGCTTAGCGCATTGCTCTTAGTCGCTTTGGCCGTGGCGATCACGGCGCGCGGAGACGTCGCGCTTCTGGTTGAAGAGCCATATGGATTCTTCGGCAGCATAAATCCAACGGGCCATTCGGCAATTTATCTCAATCGCGTCTGCGCGGAATCACCTACCTCGTTGCGCCGCTGCCAACCGGGCGAAACAGGTGTCGTGATCAGCCGCTACTCCCGTGTTCGGAGTCTGGACTGGGTTGCAATTCCGCTGTTGCCATATCTCTACGCCGTCGAGCAGGCCGCGGATGTGCCGCAGTGGGCTGAACCTGCCTCTGTCGCAGAGATGCGGAATGCCTATGCGGACGCTCATCTGACATCGCTCATCTCCGCAACCAAGGGATACGATACGAAGAATGTTTGGCCTCAACTGTTGGGGGTGGCGTACATTCGAAAGATTTACAGCTTCGAAATTGCGACGACGGACGAACAGGATGATCGTCTGATTGCGGAATACAACGGCAGGGCTAACCAAAGTCATTTCAATTTATTTACAAATAACTGCGCCGACTTCTCCCGGAGCCTCCTTAATTTCTACTATCCCCATGCGGTAGGTAGAAGCATCACAGCGGATATCGCAATAACAACTCCCAAGCAAATCGCCAAATCGCTGGTAAAGTATGCCCACCGCCACGATGAGCTCGAATTAAGCGAAGTTGTGATCCCCCAGGTGCCTGGCACTATTCCTCGAAGCCACAGGCCGCGCGGAGTTGTCGAATCTCTCCTCAAAACCAAAAAATATGCGCTTCCTATTGCAGTCTTTCATCCGTATTTTCTGGCCGGTATTGCGGTTACTTATCTGACGAATGGTCGGTTCGATTTCGCAAAGAATGCACCGGAGATTCTCGTGACGGATCAGGAGCAGGCCCTTGTAAGCGGCAAGCCGGATGCCTCCTTAAGAGCGATGGAGCCTTCATCGCCATTGCCTCGGGGCAACGGCTGTTGTTGTATGGACCACCCGACGCAGAACTCCCTTATTCAAGAGGTAGACCAATCTGTATGTTCTTCTCAAGGCGTTCCAACTGAAATCAGTGTCGGGAGTTTCGAATGGACCGCCCGCGAATATTGATTGTAGATGACGCTCTGGTTGCCGACGCGTTCAAAGACCTGATTGAACCCGATTACCAGGTCATTAGAGTGGTTTCCGATGGAAGAAGCCTGCTCTCTACTGCGGTGGAGATGAAGCCCGACGTCGTTCTGATGGACATGGAAATGTCGTTGCTGAGCGGGTTCGACGCCGGTCAGGAGCTGAAAAAGCTTTTGCCCAAGACTAAAATTATCCTTCTCGCGATGAATGATGATCCCGATGTCGCCTCGAAGGCACTCTGTCAATGGTCGTCTGGCTATCTGCTAAAGAAATCAGCCGGCGTCGAGCTGAAGCGAGCTATTGGTGAAGTCTTGCGCGGCCATTCCTATGTGACGCCCAGCATCGCACAGAAGTTGATTGATGAGTTTCTCCGTACTCCCCGGCAGAGCCGAACAAAAGAGCTCACCGTACGGCAGCGGCAAGTTTTACAACTCCTGGCGGAAGGTCACTCGATGAAAGAAGCAGCTGAGATTCTAAACGTCGCCGTGCGCACCATAGCGTTTCACAAATATCGCATCATGGAAGAGTTTGGTCTAAAGACCAACTCCGACATGGTGCGCTTCGCCATGCGNGAACACCTTATTTCGGATGTTTAGCTGGCTGCTTTACTTCTGGTTCAAGAGATGCANACNTGATAAAAAATGAGCCGTGCCGCCAAAAAATCAACGGCACGGCTCACGGTCGGCAAGGCTCTATCGTTTCGGAGACAACCCAAAGGTTACCGCAAGCATTATGCTGCGTCCGGGAAGTACGCTGATGTTGTCGCCACCGGCGATCGGTGTCGGGCCAGAGGTGGTGAAGGGGTCGGTGTAGCTGGTGCCGTTGGCCTTGATCGTCTGGGTAAGTGCCGTGCCCGTGATGGAGTCGCCAGTGATGTTGTGCTGGTCGAACAGGTTGTTGAAACTCAAGCGGAGCTTGGTCTGATCGAAGCGACCGTTGGTTCGGATTGTGTAATTGAAGTAGGCATTGGTCTGGTTGAATGTGCTAATGGTGGCCTGGTTGTGGTAGGCGCCGTTGTCCGCATAGAACGTGCCGATGCGCTTGTTGAACACACCGAGGTCCCAGCCCTTGCGCTGATAGGTGGCGGCTACGGTCTCCGTGTCGGAAGGCGTGCTGGCGACCCACAGACCGGACGGCGCGGTAACGATGATCGGCGCACCCGTGCAATTCGCCGGAGCGCAGTTGACGCTCACATTTCCTACATAGGAGGCGCGACCGACCGAAGCGTTGAGATAGACGCTAAGGCCATGGGCGACGTAGATGTTGCTCTCCGCCTCGAAGCCCTTGGTGATGGAGCTGGGCTGGAGGAAGTAGACGGGCTCGCCGCTGGAGTCGAGCGTGGAGGAGTAGCTGTTCTGGAAGCGGATGTGATAGAAGTCCGCATCAAGGGTCACGCGCTTGAGCTTCAGGACCGTCCCCGCCTGGTAGGTGGTGTTGCGTTGCTGTTTGGGCAGGGTCTTGACGGGAGTGCCGTTCGGGCCCTGGGCGTAATCGAAGACACTCGAGGGCGGCACGATACTGCCGGTGGCGACCTGGCCATAGATGGACCAGTTGCTCTTCAGACGGTAGTTCGCGTCGATCGAAGGCAGCCACGCGGAGTAGCTGCCGCCATTGGTGATAAAGGTATTGGGATTGTTAGTGCCGAGACCGCCGATGGTCTTGCCGTTGTCGGCATACTGTTTGGTGGCGATGTTGTAGTAGGCGAATTTGGTGCCGGCGGTAACGTTCAGACTCCTGGTTACGTGGAACTGATACTCGGCATAGGGTTGGTAGGAGTTAGTCCAGAACTGCTCGTTGAAGTTGGAGAGGGCCTGATCGGCCCAGTTATTGAGCGGGTCGGTGGGGAACTGGTGGCGATTGGTGGCTGCCCACTCATACCAGAGACCGGCGCGCAGAATACCAAACTTCGAGATCTGGCTGATCGTTGAAGTCTCACCATATTTGCGATAGCTGTTGTACTTGTCCACGCCGCAGGGAATTGCGGTGACGCCCTTCTTCGTGACTGGCACGTTGCATGGGGCAATGGTGAGGCCGTTGTAAGTCTTCGATCCGTTGATGGTTGTGGCTTCGGTGATCGGCGTGACGTTGGAATATTTTTCACTGTTGTCGTAGTTGTAGGTGTATGGCTTCACATCGAGGACGATGTTGTGACCCAATTCACTGTGAACTCCAACGTACTCGAAATCGGTGGGCACATGGTAAGTGTTGTACTGCTTGTTGAGGTAGTTAACCGGGTCTGCGTTGTCGGTAAGAAGAAAGTTGAGGCCTGACCCAGCAAACGGCGCAAGGGTGCCGGTGCAGGTATAACCGCTGGCGGCGCCGTACATCTGACACCGCGTTGCACTGAAGTTGGGAGTGTTGGCATCGAGCCAGATGACGCCGGAGAAGCCGGTGATAATCGTCTTGTCAGAGAACTTGTATTGGGCCTTTATTTCGCCGCCGTTGCGAGTTTGATAATTGAAAGTCTGGTAGCCATCGGACTGCAGGTGGTGGACGTCGATCTGGAAGTTGAGCTTCTTATTGGGAAGGACGCTCGCCGAGTCGAATTGGCCGTCGTAAAGATACGTATTGAACGAACCATAGGCGAATTGGCCACGGACATTCTGGACGGGCGACATATCTTTCGAAAGTAGGTGGATTGAGCCGCCAAAGGGCGTGGGTCCGACGGTGGAGGCGGTGCCGGGACTGCGGTCGAGGTCAATACCGCCGAAGAACTGCGAGGGGAAGAACGCCCAGGAGTGGTGCGTCGGCGAGTTGGTGTCATAGAACGGAATGCCGTCGAAGTCGATGTCGTAGTTGCCATCGGGAAAGCCGCGGAAGTAGGTCTTGCTCTGACCGAGGCCAACGCCGTTGCCGTTGACGGTAAAGGTCCCGGGCGCCATCGCGACCGCTTCACCATAGTCGGCTACAGGTGAGGTAAAGTTCTGCACAAAGGTAGGACTGATGTACGTACGCGCAGAGGTAGCTTCGAGCGAGGCGTCCATGGGAGCGAGCGCGGCGGCGATGGACCCGAGGGAGTTAGCCTCAACGGTGACCTGCTGCATGTCGCCGCCGACCTTCAACCCGACAGAGATATCCTGGTCCTGCCCAGCGGTAAGTTGCACGGTGCGGCGGTTGAGATCGAAGCCGGGAGCCGAGATCTCAATGGTGTAACGACCAGCAGTCATGCCGCCGAGGGAAAAGTGGCCTTGCCCATCGACCTTGACGCTCCGGACATTGCTGGTCGCCTCATCTTTTACGCTAATGGTCGCGTTTTGGAGGACGTCACCCCTAACGTCAGTGACGGTGCCGGTGAGGGTGGCGTCGGCGGACTGAGCTTGTAGCGATTGTGGCGCGGCAGAGAGTAAAAACGAGCACAGACAGAGCAGCAGTGCGACGTTCCAGCGATAAATTGTAGTCTTAGTCACAAATTCCTCCGGTAAAGTTGCAATCGTGCAGATACGGTGAACATCGGGTTGTCAGCGGAGTGGGCGAGGGGATGCCTCTGGCACTCTTTACTACTGAGGAGCTTCCAAGGGAAGACCTAGCTTGCGGCGCGTCTCCTCACGTGCGGCTGCAAGGTCTCGTTGAAAATCGGGTGAAGCCACCATGGAGCCAAAGATCGCGTAGGCGATCCTGTGACTGGCTTCAATATCAGTGGCGTAGTGAACACCGCAGATCAGCCGATTGTGGACATACTCGTCTGCGCGATCGAAGATCTGTTGGCGTTTCTCCGGGACTAGTTGCACAAGCGTAAAGGCAAGTAGATATCCGGAGAGCGAATGCCCGCTCGGGTACGACGTTGGCTCGGGGTTGAGTGGGCAAACTGGGTGAAGTGTGCTGTCAACCTGATAGGGACGTGGACGGTGATAGATCTTTTTGAGCGGACTGCCTGCGGCACTTTCTTCTTTCCGCACACGGGCTGACAGTGAGGCTGTGAAAGGCAAAGCCTCAGCGGTAAAGCGTGGACCCAGGACAGTCTCGAAGATGAAGATATCTTCTTCATGATCGTCAGCCTGGGCCTGAGTGATCTGTGCGGGCGTGCGCACAGATTCGATACGATGCAGCTCAGCAAGCTCGGCTGCAGTCGTAGCTGAATCTTGAGCAGGAGGCGGAGACAGGATCAGACCGAGGTGAAGTGGCTGCGGGTCGATGTAATAGGCGGTGTGGCTTGAAGATGTCTTAGAGGGTGTTTCCGTTGCAACAGGGTTCGTCGCAACAGAGTTCTGCCCGAATAAACTCGCCGATGCAAACAGAACAATCACGTTTGCAACCAGGTTTTGTTGTCTCATAGTGAGACTGAGCGTAAGGTCGCATTGTGAATGCCGGAATTCAGATGCGTTACAACACCGTAAATTTCGCGACAAAACAGTGGATTTTGTGAAATCCCACTTGATCTTAAGATTGATTTAAGTTTTATTTCAGCAACCTTAATTTTGCTTCTCCCTAAGCAGGGCTTCAGCTCGAGTGAAGAACTCCTACCTTCACAGGGAATTTGATCTGGAAGACAGAGCCTTCTAGAGAAGTACTTTCCACTGTCAACTCTGCGCCATGTGCATCGGCGATCCAGCGCCCGATAGAAAGACCCAGGCCGTTGCCCGCCGTCGATTTTCTCTCTCTAAGATCAGCTTGATAGAAGCGGTTGAAGACCTGCAGACGTACATCTTCTGACATCCCTACGCCCGTATCGCGCACGGTCACAATTGCGCTCTCTGCGAGGAGCGAGACCTCAGCTCGAATCTCGCCAGACTCCGGCGTGTAGCGAATAGCGTTGTCCAGCAGTATTCCAAGCAGACGTTGCAGCAAGAGTTCATCGCCTTCGATATGAATAGTCTCAGGGGGAAGATGCCAGTCCAGCAGAATGCCGCAGGACTCCGCCAGATCCTCTACACGTCTACAGCCGTTGACGACTAACTCGCAAAGATCGATCTTCTTGAACGCAACTTCGTGAACAAAGTTATCGCTTTGGGCTAGCGAAAGAAGCGCGTCCAGCAAGGTCGAAGCTGTTCGACACTCGGTTACGATCTTGTCGAGGGCGTCGCGATATTCATCTTCAGAGCGGTGCCGATGAAGAGACAACTGTGCCGTAGCGAGCATGACAGTGATGGATGTTCTGAGATCATGCGAAGCATCTGCTGAAAACTGGCTAAGGCGAGAGACCGCAGCCTCTAGTCTTGCCAGCAGTTGATTCCATGCCACAGCAAGATCCTGAATCTCATCTTTTGCCAACGGAACGGGTAGGCGTTGCGATAGATTGCCGATCCCTATGCCCAGGGCGGCACGGGTTACTCGATCAACCGGTTTCAATGCGTGTCGGCTCAGAAAGTATCCGCTGACTGAGGAGAGAATCAATAGGCCTGGCATCAGAAGAAGAAGAGCGTTGCGATACGTCCGCAAAACATAGGCCTCCTCCTCCAACAAACCCCCAATGTGAAGTCGAACCATGCGGCCATCGAGAAGGATCATGTGACACATGACGAGCACGGATTTCGTGTCTAGGATTACCGAGCTAAACACCGGCTGAGAGCAATCGTCTGTAGAAGGCAACGCCCAGTCTCGACCGATCCCTTCAGACGGAAAAAAAATGCTGCCGTCAAGATTGTGGATGTGAAATAGATTCCCCTCATGGGTTACCAGAGCATAGTTTCTAAGCTGGTCGCTCAGCGGCTCGCGAACGCCCTTTGCTCGATTCTCATTCAGCAAACTGATCAGCCGGTCTTCGCGCCCTTGGAGATGCGTCTTCTTTCCTTGAAGCAGCGCATACTGAAGAGCTCCGAAGGACATAAGCCCAAAGATGAGAAGGCCAGCTAGGGTCACTAGCAAGTAGAGCAGCATGAGCTTTGCCCGAACCGATAGAGCATGCACCCTACGTCACCACAAACATGTAACCGGATCCGTGAACCGTTTTGATCAACGGTAGCCCCTTGTCGGACTGGTCTTCGAGCTTCGAACGCAGGCCGTGAATATAAACATCCAGAGTATTTTCCTTCACATCAGCTGTGACGCCCCAGCCCGCTTCGATCAGTTGTTCACGCGTGGTAATCAACCCCGGGCGCCTAACCAGAGTTTCGAGCAGTTCAAACTGTTTTCGCGTAAGCGCAATCTCTTTACCAAGACGAATAGCTATGCGGCGGTTTCGATCGAGGGTAACACCTCCCGCGCTGGCTGGAGGCAGTTCGATCGTAGCAACGCGTCTCGCAATGGCGCCGACACGCGCCAGGAGAATCTCCAGGATGAATGGTTTGACGAGGTAGTCGTCCGCACCCAGATCGAAGGCTTGCAAAATCTTCGGAACCGCATCGACTGCTGTAAGAACGAGGATGGGCGTTTTGCAGCGTTTTGCGCGCACCTGCTCCAAAACTTCGAATCCATCCATCTCCGGAAGAAGAATGTCCAGCAATGCGGCGTCAAACCGCCCGGAAAGAAGTAACTGCGCCCCCTCTCGACCGTTATGCGACACGGTGACGCTATGCCCATCTTCGGTCAGTGCACGTTCGACCAGATCGGCAATTCGGTTGTCATCTTCGATGACCAGTACGTTCATCTTTGGGGGACCATCGTCTAATTTAAGCCAATTCCTCCGGCGGCCGTATTAATAAATGGTCAAGATGATCGCTCGTGGCAATCCTTTAGGATTTCTCTCAGGGTTCAAATAGCCGCGTTCAGCCAGAGGCTCTCCCACGCTGGCACAGGCTGCCGGATGATGAGCTGCCAGTCGCAAGTCCAACTCACTTAGACTGCAACTCAAGCACCTGTATGGAATAAGGCGGCACCGTATGACTAAATTTCGCCCCAGTTCCTTTGATAGTTGTCTGCACTGGAACAATGCGCGTTGGAGACGAGATGGTGNTCGTCTGCGCCAGGGTGGCACCTGTCAAAGTCTCCAGCGTAGCAGCACTCGCGACGTTGCTCGCGCCTGTCATTTCAATCTCGATCGGCTGAGCGATAGAGGATGCATTGACGAGTTTGAGATAGACTGCCCCTTTCGCAGGATCACGTGTAACCGAATAAAAGAACCGCTCTGCGGTTCCGCTAGCCGAAGACGTCGGCACTTCGGTCCCAAGGTATTTGGCAAACAGTACCTGCGCGTAATAGGACGGTGATCCATAGCTGGCAATTGCGTCGTATCCGATCAGGTCGGACTCCCACTGCATCCCCCCCGGATTAACGTTGACGAACAAAGGAGCATACGAGGCCATGACGATCAAATCGCTGTTTCTCTCCATGCCCGTCATCCACGCTGCATCGCCAAGCGCCGCGCCCATATTCGTCGTTGGGGAGCCTTCCCGAGTCGCCCACTCACCCACAAATATCTTTGGGCCATTNCGATCTACATTATCGTAGTGCTTCACGTCAGCAAAGAACTCGTCTGCGCGCTTGTAGTAATGATCGTCGAGAACGTCCGGCTTCATTCTCTTCAGTGGCGCAGTCGCAATCAATTGGAGTTGCGGATATTTGGCTTTGATCGCCTTGTAGAACTGAGCATAGCGGCCTTCATAGCTGCCGGATCGATCGAACCAGTCTTCATTGCCGATCTCAACGTACTTCACTGCAAATGGCGCCGGATGGCCAAGCTTCGCCCGCACCGCACCCCACTTGGTAGACGCATCTCCCGTCGTGAACTCAATCTCATCGAGCGCATCCTGCAGGAAGGGAACAAGCGCCGGTCCGGGGTTGATGTGGTCCCCCTTCAATGAGTATCCCGCATAGACCGCAAGTACCGTCTCGATCTTCAAGTCCTCGCTCCACTCCAGGAACTCCAACAGGCCCATGCCATCGGACGATTGATAGTTCCAGGGGCTGCGGTGCGTGGGCCGGTCGACAAGCGGCCCGATCGTATTCTTCCAGTCAAATCTCTCGTCGATCTGATCCCCTTCAAGATAATTGCCACCCGGTAGCCGCAAAAACTTCGGATGCATAGCCGCCATCATCTCCATCAGATCAGGACGGTTTCCATTTTCGCGATTCTTGTAGGTAGGAGGAAACAGAGTCACTAGGTCAATCCACACTTTGCCCGCGTGTCCTACTGTCAGCAAGAGATGATTTTGTGCAGAGGTCTCGATCTTTCCCGTCGTCAGGGTGAACTCATATTGCTTCCACTCTGTAGAGAGCCCCGGCATGGTTGCTGAAGCCACCGATTTGCCAGTGTTGTCGTTCACCAGATCCGCGGTCATGGGTCCTACGGCAGTGGAGTCGGCTTTAGCGTAGAGCGATCCTTTGTAGGTAGTATTGGGCCGCAAGGCCATTCCCCAGTAGCCTTCGTTCCGTACTCCCGCCCGATTGGTCGCGTCGGCCTGCTTCACATCGATTGCCAGGCTATGCTCGAGCGCGGAACTGGGGCCCTCCGTGCGATCGATGGCCATGGACGCTATGGAATTGCCCATGTGCTCAATATTCCAATGAGCAACTCCCCCGAAGCCGTGATCTTGAAAGGTCCGGTTGCGCACCATCTCTGCATAAAGACCGCCGTCGTAGGAGTAATTGATCTCCTCCGTCATCAATCCATACAGTATCGGGCTAACGGCGTGCGCCGGTTTGTCCAACTGAATGTTGAGCGTGACCGTCGGCCCCTGGGCCATGCAAACCCCGGAGTATGCGCCAACGATTGCCAACAGCGCTATCTTCGTAAGCATCAGCCGTGTCCTCGGGGTTTCACCTGTGGAATATCTCGAAGCCATGCCCATGATCAACCTTTCATCGTTTCTTGTCTTGCGTCTAGAACGGG
>JGI12053J15887_10000987_pt1 | contig 12630 bp, 9 predicted proteins | sample MedBloCAOM1_O3_FD_15887 | JGI IMG/M metagenome (IMG submission 15887)
GTTTCCCGATGACATCGACCACGTTCTGGCATCGCGCAGCCTGCGCAGCCATCAATCCCTGGCCGGACGCCTGACCCATTTGGCGTGGAAGGGACGCGATGCCCTGACTGACGGGGCTGCCTTTTGCAAGAAGCTGGTTGGCCAGTAGAAATCGCGCCTCGAAAGGTCGCTCGCTGCGCGAGCGTTGTGCGCGCCTCGCGCGCCGCAAATTGAGAATTCTCCCGCGAAGTCGTCACCAATACGCCATCGGCTGCGTCGTCATCGGTGCGCGCCGTGAGAGTTTGCGTAAGCGCGCCTGACAGTATTTTCACGGACGCTGAATTTACTTCTAAATTTACGACGAGCTGCTTTTCTTGGTTTCTGGTCCGCGTACACGCGACAATGCCTGCGCGCGATGGGCGATCGCTTGCATCATCAAATTGCGGAAAATGCTAACCATGATACATCCCGACCGGATTGAGGATTATCTGCAGCGGTTGACGCCGCTGGCGCGCAGCAATCTTCTGACCGAACTCGAGCGGCTGGAAGTCTGCGGTGCCGAATTGCCCGGCTCCGGGGCTATACTGGAAAAATTGCGCGCGGAGTTTCGCAAGAGCGACCAGACCCATAAAGGCGGGCAGACCCAAGTTCGCGTGGCCCATCCGTCGCGCTATTTTTTCATGCCGTTGGAACCGCTGCTCATCGACGGCGCCCCCGAACATGCCGATTCCGGCCGGATACTGCGTGGCTCGCTGGCTCCAATCTGGGAATGGATCACGCGGGATCTGTTGCCGACGATGGCGCGCGACTATATCAACGAGATGAAGAAGTTGATCGTCGCCGACAATCAGCGAGAAGCAAGGCAGGTTGCCGGCACGTTCCAGACCAAGATCGTAAAATATCTGGAGAGCACGCTCGGTTCGGCGGATGGCATTGATCAAACCCGCATCAAACTCGCAACCTATACGGCTTCGCACGCGGCCTTCGGCGACCTGACCAAGATGATGTTCGTGCTGCGCGCACGCGACGCCCTGGCGAAATGCCGCGATGCACTGCCAGCCGCAATCGACGAATTCGACAACGCTCGGATCTCCAAAATAACTGAGTTGCTGGATGATCTCGGAAAAACCAACGCCGAGGCAATTCCCTTTGCATTGGCGATGGTGGCCAAGCGGCTCAAGACCCCCTGGCAATTGATCCGCCTCGCTACCAAGGCTGCGTCAAGCAAGAACGCCGCTGATATCGCTGCAACCCCCTGTGCGATCGCAGTCTCGATGGTACTGGACAGGTTGGACGACAACCGNGTGGCGTTGCGCGCTGCGCTGAAAAACGAGCGGGTCCTTGTCGCCAAGGCTCTTCTGATCGAAATCTNCGACACCGAAGACGCCTTGCGGGCCCACATCGATCGGCTCGACGAATCCGACTGGGGAGAGNGGCTGAACAATCTGATGAAAGCGATCGCCGCTCTGGTGGAAGCGGAAGTGAGCCGGTTTCCGGATCATGTCGACCACGTTCTGGCATCGCACAACCTGCGCAGCCTGCCCAGCCAGCCAACCCTGGCCGGACGCCTGACCAATTTTTGGCGTGGAAAGGTAGCGGTGCCGTGAGCGGCCTGTTGCAAGAAGCTGATCGGTCAGCAGAAGAAATCCCGCACCTGGAAAGGCAGCGGTCGTCGTTGAGCGCGCGCTCTATTGTCGCAGCCTCTCGCCGCCAGCCGTTACAGTCGCGTCGCGTGCCGCAAGTACAGAAACTTCTCCAGAAATCGTCCTGAAACGACGAATCTGAACCACCAATATGCCATCCGTCGCGTCGTCATGGTCCGATCCTCCCGTGCGCATCAGGGGTAGCGCCGAAGCCAGGAACCGGATGTGATGTGGTTCACACGGTGCTGCGCAAATGCTGCCAGGTCTGAGCCCGAGGCCGTCAGCTGGCGGGCGCACAACACGTCGTCACGGTGCGTGCTTCCTACGTACCGGCTTGGCGAGGTCAACCACATCTTCGAGAATACGCACTGGGGCGACTGTCGCGCGGGATTTCCATCCGAGCTACGACCACAATGAGTTCCACTACGGCAGTCGCGACGCGCAGCTCTAGCGGAGAGAGCAATACTGCGTTGGCGCTGCCGCGTCGCCGCTTATTCATCTTTCACTTTTTTCACTTTGACTTTCTTCTTGGGCGCCACGGTCGACGCGATCTTGCCGTCGCTGCTTTGTCAGGTTCTCAAACAGTCCCGGTTTCCGTTACGTAAAGCCACCCCGCCGCGACCGTTGTGGCGGCCTAGATGGCCGGAAAGCTTTCGACCGGCCTGGATTGCGCCGGAGCTGGGCTCACCGCCTTTTTACGGTTCCTTTGGCAATGGGTTGGAACCCGGAGGTGAGGCCGCAAGTTTCCTTCAAGTTTCCTTGCCAACAACCCAGCCTTGGATTGGGGGGCGCCGCCGGAGAGGGACCGTTCATGACAGTATCCAGTGTCGACACTATTTCTCTCACCCCATCCGAACATCAGGTCCAGCTCCGCCGCGCCGTCATCGCGTCCACCATCGGCACCGCGATCGAGTGGTACGACTTTTTCCTCTACAGCACCGTCACGGGCCTCGTCTTCGCCAAGCTGTTTTTTCCGCACTCGGACCCCTGGGTCGGGACGCTCGAGGCCTTCGCCATCTACGCCGTCGGCTTCATTGCGCGCCCGGTCGGCGCCGCCATTTTCGGGCACTACGGCGACCGCATCGGCCGCAAGTCGACGCTGATCGCGACGCTGCTGCTGATGGGATTGGCCACTTTCGCGGTGGCGCTGGTCCCGACCTATGCGAGCATCGGCATCTGGGGCGCCGTGATCCTGACCGTGCTCCGGTTCATCCAGGGCGTCGGTGTCGGCGGCGAATGGGGTGGCTCGGTGCTGATGTCGATGGAATGGGCGCGCAACGATCGGTCGCGCGGGCTGATCGCGTCCTGGCCGCAATTTGGCGTTCCTTGCGGACTTTTCCTGGCCAATCTCGCCGTCCTCGCTTTCAGCCACATGTCTGGCGAGCAGTTCCTAGCTTGGGGCTGGCGGATCCCGTTCGCTCTGAGCCTCGTCCTGGTCGGTGTCGGCCTCTACATCCGGATGGGCATTCTGGAGACGCCTGTGTTCGCCAAGTTGCTCGCCGAGCGCAAGGTTGAGCGCACCCCGATGCTGACGGTCATCAAGCATCATCCGAAGGAAATCCTGCTCTCCGCGTTTGCACGCATGGCCGAGCAGGCGCCGTTTTACATCTTCACCGCCTTCATCTTTTCCTACGGCACCGATACGCTGCACGTCTCCCGCGACTTCCTGCTCACGGCCGTGCTCTCGGCCTCCGTGCTGTCGTTTGTCTCGATTCCACTGTTCGGCCATCTGTCCGACCACATCGGTCGCAAAAACATGTACATGATCGGCGCGGCGGTGACCGGCGTGTTCGGCTTCATCTATTTCGCCATGCTCAACACCGGCTCAGAGACGATCATCTTTCTCGCGGTGATCCTGTCGCTGATTCCGCACGACATGCTGTATGGTCCGCAAGCAGCGCTGATCGCTGAGAGCTTCACCGGGCGCTTGCGCTACAGCGGCTCCTCGCTCGGCTATCAGCTTGCATCCATTATCGCCGGCGGCCCGGCGCCGCTGATCGCGACATGGCTGTTCGGCACCTATCATTCGTCGTACGCGATTGCGATCTATATCGCGATTTGCGCGGCTATCACGCTGGTCGCGACAGCACTGATGAATGACTACACCGGCAGGGACATCTCGGGGGAATATCAATCGCGGTGATATCAGCTTGCATGCGACGGACCATCTTCCGGCCAGGCATGCCCTCGGGTTTGATCCGAGGGCATGCTTTTGCGAAATACACACTGGTCTGCGATGATCGCCATGCGCAATAATGGTCCTGCCATCGCGATGGGACATTCAGAACAAGGAGACAGCAATGGGTCGAGGGATCGGAGCAATGATGGCCAGGTCATTGATAGCAGCGGCGGCGCTGGCCGCCGCTTTGGCCTTCAATTCAGCCGCTGGAGCGCAGACGCCGGCGGCGCCGACGGAAAACGCGGCACCGACGGCCGACAATGCGGTGTTGCTCACCGTATTCTTGAAGCACGATCAGTCGCGTCCTTTGAACGAACTCAACGCGCAGCTCGAGAAGCAGGGCTATTACAAAGCCTTTCCCCCGCCCGGCGTCGAAGTCGTAAGCTGGTACGTCATGATGGGGATAGGACAGGTCGTCACGCTGCGGCTGCCGGCGTCCCGGCTCCGCGAGGTCAACCGCGTATTAGAGAACACAGCCTGGGGCAGCTATCGCACCGAATTCTATCCGACCTACGACTACAAGGCGGTCGGCATCGGGCAACACGACAAGGCCCAATAGGCGGTTTGCAGTTCATTCGTCTTTCACCTTGATCTTCTTCTTCGGAGCGACCGTCGACGCGATCTTCCCGTCGAGCAGCTTTGTCATGTCCTCAAAGAGGTCCCGGTTTTCCATCACGTAAAACAACCCGCCGCGACCGTTCTGGCTGCTCTTGCAGGTTCCCGAAAGCGCGCCTTGCTGGTTCAGGTCGGCGAAAATCGAAAGGTGTTGCTGGCCCGAGGTGGACACTCCTATCTTGGCGTGATTTTGGCCACCCACCAGGCCGATCTCGTTTCCGTCGAACTGTCCCGTGACGGCAATTTTGACAGCTCCCGGCGCATCCTCAAGCGATTCATCCCAGCAGCCGATCTTCTTCGTGCTTGTGGTGGTGGGAATCTGCGGAAACGCCCACCAGGTCGCAGCTTTCAGATCGACCGACTTGAGCACCGACGAGAGCATTTGCCACGGCGGGACATGCAGCGCGGAGGGCTTTGAGATCAGCGTGATATCGGAGGACAACTGAAATTGCTTCACCTCGGTGCTCATCGATTTCTGTCCGAGCTTCGCGATGCGATCCTTAATATCCTTTGGGCTTCCTCCGATGTTGACGAGTTCAAGCCTGTCAGTGTCCGTAACCACGCTGGAATTTTCCAGCGCATCGAGCACACTCAGGAGATCCTTCCTCGACAGTTTCAAGGCAAAGAAATGCTGCGCGTTCTGGATATTGTTCGGCTTCTTGATGCATCCGAGCGTGTTGCCTGCTTTGCGCTCGAACTCCTTGCTGGCCACGCCCGGCCATGATGGCGTCGTGACCTGCACGACCACCCCCTCGCCCTCGTCATTCCAGGCCAACACGCCTTTCGAATGGCCCCACGATCCGCCGCAACTATTGGCGCTGCAGGCGTGCACCTTCGGCTCCTGGTAGAACTGGTCGTTCCAGACCAGATAGCGGAATTTCCCGCTGTATATCTGATCAAAAGTCGTGCCCACGGGATCGGTCGTCCCGGCGCATCCGGTGGCTTTTGTGAATGACGCCTTCGCACTGCTCGCGAATACAAACTGCTGGCTGTTCTTGTACGGCGCGGGCTTGCCGCCGAAGGGGCACGCGCGGTCCGCGGTGTCGTCATCTTGCTCAGGCCCGCATAACGGGAACGTCTGTGCGTTAAACTTGTAAACGAACCACCAGTCGACGGCCTTTCCCTTCTCCAGCAGAGGCCCGGGCGCGTCCGCGGCGCTCACCGCGCGGGGCGTGATCGAGAGCGAACCGCAGGCGCAGAACAGGACCAGCGAGAAGACCAGCGGGATCCGCATCGCGCAGAGGTGCCGGTTCATTGTCGCTCCGGAAATGATCATGAGACATTGAGCATGAGACTCGATCGTGAGACTTGATCATGAGACTTGGACAACGTCGGACGGCAGCCTTGCCGCGTAGTCACCGGCGCGTTGAAATACCGATTCATGGACCATCGAGCCGGGCGGCAACGTACGGCGGCGTCCCTTGTTCATGCGCCGTTCCCACATCTTGTTGGCACTATCGTAGTGCCGCTTGGCAATCAGCTCGGCCGGCCACCACACCTTCGTCAGCGATTCGTGCAGCGGGCTGTTTGGATCAGGCGGAACATATCCGCCTCCCGCTCGGCCAAGCACGAGGTCCTCTCGTCCCGCATCGACCAAAAGTCCCGCCGCTTTCGCTTCCCGCAGCATCCACTGCAGCGGAATTTTCGACGCACCGCTTTCGGCTTCAGGGTAACCGCCGCCGACGTCGCAATGCACGCCCGCGAACCAGACCTGCTTCAAGTTCTTGGGGCCGCTGTTGGCCGGCGGCAATGCGGGACGCCAGAGGTTGGTCCGGAAGAAAGCCCGCCGCTCGTCGAGCGCGATCGCGTGCCGGCCAATCTCGATATCCGGGTTATTGGCGGTGAATGGAAGTCTTAACTGGTTCTCGACCCAGCCGACCGAACTAACCGTGTCCCACACGCCCACGAACCATGGCTTGCATATGGTTCGGCAGAAGGTGTCCTGGAAATCCTTCGCCATCTGGAAATAGCGCTGCCTCTCCTCGCTCCCGGAATCGCCCTTGGCGTCAAGTTTCTGGATCGCGGTCAACATGCGGATCGCGTAGGGCACCAGCGGTTCATTGCCGGAAGAGATCAGTCCGTACATGTGCAGGAGCGAGGCGAGCGCACGTACCGTATAGGCGCCCCTGCTGAACCCGAACAGGAAAACGCGATCGCCCGGCTCGAAATTGTTCATGAGAAAAACGTACGCATCCCTCACGTCGGATTCGAGCCCGTAGCCGATCGCCTGTCCCAGCAGCCGGGTTGTTTTCTGCGCGAATGGCGTCAGCGCACCGGCCGGCTCCATCGTGCCAAGTCCGGGATGGTAATACACAATCTGCTGTCCGGAGGCGTGCTGGAGCGTGTAGGACAGCTTGATCACGTTCGTCCTGTCCTGGGCGAATTCGTTGGCGGTGCCGTCACAACACACCACGATGTTTTTAGGCATGCTTGCCATCGAGCGTTCCTCGAACTCTTGCTTGCCAGGCCAATTCGGCTAAAGGCGGTCGCGAAGCTTCGTGATCAGCGACCTGTAAAGCTCCTTGTCGTCCGGATTTGCTTTTTCCATCAGATCCTTCAGGGTCATCCCTCCCGTCGGCAGCTCCAGCGGCGCCCGTGCCGTCACCAATTCCTTTTTTAAGGTATCCAGCCCGACCCGCGGCAATATGGCTGACACCACGCGCTCAACGGCGTTGAACAACAGATCGTTGCTGTACCCGGCTATGAATCCAATCGCGGCGGCGCTTATTTTTACAGTGTCCTCGTCACTGCTCGGATTGAAAAGCAGAACGATTGCCCCGCCACTCACCATCCCGAGCAAGATACGATTCAGGTATTCCGGCTTGCGTCGAACATCGAACGATCGCTCCGCAATGTGGTTATGGGCGGTCCTGAGCAGGAATGCGCAGGCGCCCAAGCCACCATAAACCCAGGGCACGATGATCGGAACGTAATTGTTGAGCACTCTTGCGGTCGCCGTCCACGAGCGCGACGTTGCGTTGTCGGCTCCCGTTGCCACGACGCCGCACGCAATCACGATCGCGGCGAACAGCGAGGTGAGAGCCCATAGCAACCAGGTAAATTTCTGCGCGGATGAAGCCTCAAGAAGCTGCCGTGCCCGGTGTTGCGCGTGTTGCGCAACGTCTCCACCGTCACAGGGCTGCTGAATTCGACCAGCGCATAGTATGCGAGTTCGAAACGTGTCCACTCCGACGCTTTGATGCGGACCGGCTCACTTGCTGTTTCGAACAGACCTATCTTTCCCGCCGTGACCTTGATGACCTTGAGGATATCCGGCGTCAGCGCGTGGCCATCGCCTGCCCTTGTTCCTGTCTTGACAACGAAGTCGGCAAGCTCGAAGCACTGGAATATCCAGCTTCGCTCGTGAAGGGTTGCCCATAAGGCGGTCCGGTGAATCAAAAAGCCCGCCGGGTTCAGCCGGCGGGCTTCGATCTCGTGTCGTTGGAAGCTCGCCCGATTTAGAGATCCCGGTACATCCGCGGGTTATCTCGCAAATCGGCTTGCCTCACATGGCGCGAAGGTTTTCCGCGCTGGTCTTGCCGCGCATGCTGTCGAGCTTCGATTCATATGAAAGCTTCTGGCCTTCGTTGAGCGAGCCCATGCCGGCACGCTCGACGGCGCTGATGTGCACGAACACGTCGTTGCCGCCATCGTCAGGTTGAATGAAGCCGAAGCCCTTGGTCGCGTTGAACCACTTAACTGTTCCGGTAGCCATTTTTAACTTCTCCAAGATGCGCAACTGCGCGCTGTGCCCGCACGACCTTCGTGCAAGCTTGATCCGATTTCAGCGATGTCTTGGGGAGTGGAGCCGGTTCGGCGCGATCAACAAGGCAAATCGACTATTCGAATGGGAGGCGTTTACGCTGCCATACCCAAAATAGCAAGCGAATCCGGGCGACATGACAAAACGCTAATAATTAATAAGGGAACGCCGGCCCGGATCAACCCAGTCGGCTGATCTGTTCCTCGGTCACCACGCGCTCGACGTTTTCGGTCTTGCTCTTGATCCGGTAGCGCGGGCGCCCGTCCGCCTCGATCGGCAAACAAGAGACGACGGTATAGACGCTGCGCTGCTTGACGACAGCGCGGCCCTGCGGCCCCTGCAACTGGTGGTGGACATCATCATTGATCGCGTAATTGTGGGCCATCGCCTGACTTTCCGTTGAAGTACGACTTTTAGTCGGAACTGCCCTGAAAGGCAACAAATCTCGATGGTTAAAGAGGGGAACGGTAAACGCGAAAACCGCTCGCCCAGCGGGACGCATCAGCAGTGGATTGCAGGAAAAACAGCAAAATAAGGCAGTTTTGGTCGATCCGCCTGCCTTCCCTGGGCAGAACAACTGCGAGAAATTGGAATCGACCTAGAGCTGTTCTGCACGAAATCCCCGCACCAGCTGAATTTCACAAAGATTGGAGCGATGGGACGGCGTGCCGCTGACGGGATCGCGAATGGCGACGTCAACCGTCAGGTTGAAGTTCGTACCGTTCGAACTGAACGGATCGGAATCGCCAACTCCCAATTCATCGCAACCTTGCCACCAGCCATGCTCGCCGACGACGACGCGTGGATCGAGTTTTTCGCTGAAACGCGCCCGGGCTCGCATTCCGCCGGCCGGGGTGCGCACGTCAACCCAATCTCCGTTCTTGATTCCGCGTGCTGCGGCGGTCGCGGGATGCAGTTCGATCTCCGGATGCAATGCGCGCTTGCGCAGACTCGGCAGTGCACGATGCTGGCTCTGGCAAAACAGACTGGGTTTGGCGCACGTCAAGATCAAGGGGAAGGAAGCCGCCAGGTCAGGGCGCGCAACCGGGCCGATTGGCGGTTCGACAAAGTCCGGCAGGGCCGCATAACCATGATCAAGGAAGGTCTCGGACCAGAACTCCATTTTGCGCGACGGGGTCGGGAAGCCGCGTGGGTTTCCCTTGTCGTCGCTCGCGGCGTGCTTGACGTGACGCGTCGTCAGCGGCTTCCGTAATCCGGCAGGTTCCGCTCGAAGCTGATCCAGGCTAATGCCGCTCGGACCGAGTTGCTGTCGGTAGCCGGCAGCGACATCGCCGTTCCAGAAATGCTCGCCGAGGCCGAGACGCGCGGCGAGACCGAAGATGAAATCGGGGTCGGGCTGTGCCTGGTCGGGCGGGGCAACGATCGCCTGCCTAAACTGAACGTGCGATTGTGCATCTTCGCTTATCTCAAATCCGATCTTTAGAGCTTCGCGTTCGAAGCAGGACGCCACAGGCAGCACGATCTCCGCAAGTGCCGCCGTCGGCGTCATGAACAGATCGGCGTGGGCATAAAAATCGAGCGCGGCCAGCGCGGCACGTCCGCGACCAGGATCGCCGCGAGCGAGCAGCAGATTGGCGCCGAACCCGATGAGTCCGCGGACGGGATAGGGAATACCTTCCAGAACAGCGCGGTAGAAGTCCTGAGGGGGGACGTGATTCCAGCGCGCAGGCCCGAGCGGACGTTCGGCAAAACCGATGGCGGGAGCAAGCCGCTTTGCCGCAGGCAAGTCTTCTCCGGTGATTGACCCGGCCGGCACAGCAGGCAGCAGCACATTGCCACCGACGGCATCGAAACTACCGGTCAGCCCATAGAGCATGGCTATCGCCCGAGCCGTCTCCGTGGCATTGGCGTGATGCTCGTGCCCGCTCCAGGCATAGTAAGAGACCGGCCGGGCGTGCCAGATCGTGCGGGCAGCTTGCTCCAGTTGGCCGGGAGCAATCCAGCATGTCGCTTCAATCACTTCGGACGAATATTTTTTGCATAGCGCCGCATAGTGATCGAAGACGGGCCGGCAGCTGATTGGACCGTCTATCGTTGCGACTGTGTATTCGCCTCGCAGGGCAAGATGCTCGCCTGATGCGTCGTAGCGGCCGGCGACCGGATCGTAGCTGACGATACGGTTGGTCAGTGAATCCCAAGCAACAAATTGTCCTGAGCAGCCGCCGGAAACCAGGTCTTCCGTCTTCAGCAACCTGTCGGTATCGGAACGCACCAAAAGAGGTCCGTTGCTCCACGTACGGACGAACTCCTGATCGTACCATCCTCGCTCGATCATGATGTTGGCCAGACCCAGCGCGAGCGCGCCGTCTGTCCCAGGACGCACGCGCAGCCAGACATTGGCCTTGTTGGCAAGCCCGACATTACGCGGATCAATCACGATCAGCTTCATTCCGCGTTTCAGGCCCGCAACCGTCGCAGTCGCGTGGGTGATACGCGAAAACGAGGGATTATAGCCCCACAGGATCAGACAGCCGGTTTCGGCGATGTCTGCCATCGCGCCGCCAGTGCTTCCGATCGCAACACTGCCAACGCCAAAGACGTAGCGCGTCGCAAAACCGCGTCCCCAGCCGCACAGGTCGAGCGGCGATACCAGATTCGGCGTGCCGAAGGCATTCATCAATCTAGTAACGAAGGCAGCGGAATCCGCGATGGCGGTCGTCGAGGGGGACGATAGACTGAAGGCCACCGCTTCAGGTCCGTGCTGCTCGGCGATACGCCGCATGGCGGCGGCGGTCTGGTCGAGCGCCGCATCCCATGAAATTTCTTCCCATCCCGGATCCACGTCGCCCTTCGGCCGCGTTCGACGCAGCGGCCGCTTCAATCGATCCTTGTGATAGACCAGTTCGGGAGCTGCTCGGCCCTTGGCGCAAATTGCTGCGCCGGTGGGGTGCGTCGGATCCGGATCCAGACGTGTGAATTGACCATCCGTCACCGTCGCGACGGTTCCGCAGCGGGCGATGCAAAGACTGCAGTAGCCTTGCACCTGCCTTACGTTGGGGATCTCTGCTGACATGCACAAACTCCCTCGCGGCAACGGACGCCGGCGCGATTCCGCCCCACGGTCGGGCGGTGTTCTAGGCGAGGACGACGCGTGACACAAGGCGCGGGGCGCGGGAAGTTTCCCTCGGCTCAAGCCAACGCTCGATGATAGTGGGACCGCCAGACGCGACGCGGTTCGCTCATCAAGCTGACATAGCGGGGCTGTCATTTCGTATCGATTGGGACGAAAGGTCGCATGAAATCATACCGACCTGTTGACGTTGCTTAAGAGCAATCTTTCCGAAAGACCATCATTGGTTCACGACCACCAAGGCGGCCTTTCTAAAATCCACTCATCTTTTATGCTTCAACTAAGCCCTGGTTTTGCCGTTGCCGCTTTTCTCGCTGGCGCGGCGCAAGGCCTCGGCGAGCGCCCCGCCGGGCTGCGCCTGCGGCTTGCCCGGCGCCGACGATGTCATCGACGCGCGGGAATTGTCGCGTGGCATGGCTTGTGCCGGACGCCCGCTCTTAGCCCCGGTTTCGTCATCGAGACGCAGCGTCAGTGCGATGCGCTTGCGCGCGACCTCGACCTCCAGCACCTTCACCTTGACGATGTCGCCCGACTTCACCACCTCGCGCGGATCCTTGATAAAAGTCTTCGACATCGCCGAGATGTGCACCAGCCCATCCTGATGCACGCCGATATCGACAAAGGCGCCGAATGCCGCGACGTTGGTGACCGTACCTTCGAGGATCATGCCGCGTTTCAGATCCTTCAGCGTCTCGACACCCTCTTTGAACACCGCGGCCTTGAAGGCAGGGCGCGGATCGCGGCCCGGCTTTTCCAGTTCGCGCAAGATATCGGTCACCGTTGGCAGGCCAAAGGTTTCATCCACAAAAGTCTGCGGCTTCAATTGACGCACGATTTCGGCATTGCCGATCAGCGCCTTGATGTCGCTCTTGGTGACGCCAAGAATCCGTCTGACCACCGGATAGGCTTCCGGATGCACGCCGGAGGCATCGAGCGGATCCTCGCCGTCGTTGATGCGCAGGAAGCCCGCGCATTGCTCGAATGCTTTTGGCCCCAACCGCGGCACCTGTTTCAGCGCCTTACGTGATTTGAAGCTACCGTTGGCGTCGCGATGCTGCACGATGCTTTGCGCGAGGCCGGAGCCGATGCCCGACACCCGCGCCAGCAGCGGCGCGGAGGCGGTGTTGACGTCGACGCCGACCGCATTGACGCAGTCTTCGACCACGGCATCGAGCGAGCGCGCCAACCTGGTTTCGCCGAGATCGTGCTGATACTGGCCGACACCGATCGCCTTTGGATCGATCTTCACGAGTTCAGCCAGTGGATCCTGCAGACGCCGCGCGATCGACACCGCGCCGCGCAAGGTCACGTCGAGTTCCGGCAATTCCTCGGATGCAAAGGCCGAGGCCGAATAGACCGA
>JGI12053J15887_10000988_pt1 | contig 12623 bp, 10 predicted proteins | sample MedBloCAOM1_O3_FD_15887 | JGI IMG/M metagenome (IMG submission 15887)
CGATCAACTGGTCAATCGCTATCGTTCTTTAAGCGGCAATCGTCCCATCTTCAAAACGAATCGGCGCGCACAATGCTGAAAGTTTTGAAAGATGCCGGCACAGTGGGAATCCTTGCCGATCAAAACACCATGCCCGAAGAAGGGGTCTTCGTAAATTTTTTCGGTACCCCGGCGTGCACCTCAACGGGCCTCACATGCGTGGCCTTGCACACCGGCGCCGCAGTAGTCCCCGGCTATGTATATTGGGACTCTCAAATCAAAAAGTACCGCCTCAGATTCGAGCCCCCGGTAGAGTTATCACGCACCGGAAACATAGACCGCGATATTCTTGAGAACACCCCAAAATTTACTGAAGTCCTCGAAGAAAGAAAGTATCCCGACCAGTGGGTATGGCTGCATGGCCGTTGGAATACCAGGCCGCCAGGCGAATCGCCGTTGTACACATTTAATTAATTTGTTGCACGTCTGAAGACGAAAATGCAAAAGCGTTAGCGAGGGCGCATCATGAAAAAAACCGCCAAAGAATTAGCAGCCGCGGTCGGAGCTACAGTCGAAGGAAATGGTGATCTGGAGTTGCGCGCCGTCGCCTCGCCAGAACGCGCCGGCCCCCGCGATTTAATTTTTGCTGACTCGCCAAAAGAAGCCCCGCGAGCTCAGTCGTCCGCGGCCACTTGCGTGATCGCAGCGCCGGACGTCGAGCTACCAGGAAAAACGGTTCTGCGCAGCGCCACACCAAAGCTAGCCTTCGCCAAAGCTGCCACGTTGCTCAAGGAACGACCCCCCATAGCTACAGGTGTACATCCCACAGCGATTATCGCGGCCCTCGCCCAAATCTCGCCGAACGTAGGCATCGGCCCCTACGCCGTGATCGGTGAAGACGTTCATATTGGCGAAGACACACAAATCGGCCCGCACGCCGTAATCGGGGCCGGATGCTGGATCGGCAAAACTTGCAGAATCCATCCCCGCGTCACCTTCTACAGTGGTGTGCGCCTGGGCGACCGCGTGGAAGTCCACTCCGGCGCCGTAATCGGTGCCGACGGTTTTGGATACGCCTTCGGCGAAGGCCGGCATTGGAAATTCCCGCAAGCCGGAATTGTTGAGATTGGCGATGACGTGGAAATCGGCGCCAATACCACCATCGATCGCGGCTCCCTCGCAGACACCAGGATTGCCACCGGCGTAAAGTTGGATAATCTCGTTCACGTTGGCCACAACTGCGAAATCGGCGAGCACTCCGTAATTGCCGCCCAAGTCGGCCTTTCCGGTTCCTGCACCTTTGGCAAAAACGTTGTCGTTGGCGGCCAGGCTGGCTTCGGCGAACGCTGCAAACTGGAAGACGGCGCCATAATTGGCGGCCAGTCTGGAGTCCTCGGCGGCAAAACCATTCACAGCGGCGAAACCGTGTGGGGCACGCCGGCCCGTTCCCTTGAAAAATTCAAGGAACAGTTCGCATGGCAAGCCCGCCTCCCTGAATTGGCAGCAAGAATCAAAAACCTCGAGCGCAATGTGAGAAAATAAGAAGCCGCAATAGAATTGCAGAGAACGTCCGGTGTAGAAGTCCGCAGAAGGCAGGCCAAAGTTGCAAACATCAGCGGCACCACGAAAACGAAATTGGCGCCTCATCGTCGTCGGTGGACACACCCGCAGCATCGGCAAGACCCAGTTAGTCTGCGACGTGATCCACGCGTTTCCGGAAGAAAACTGGATCGCTGGCAAGATCACCCAATACGGCCACGGCGTATGCGCAAAAAATGGCGAGAATTGCGACTGTGCCCCCGACGATCATAGTTACGCGATCAGTTGGGAAAAAGACGCCCAAACCGGCACCGACAGCTCCCGTTTCCTGGCGGCAGGCGCACAACGCTCTTTCTGGCTAAGAACCAAGCAAGGCTTTCTCGCCGAAGGACTCCCGCTCTTGCGTGAAGCATTGGCCCAGTTGCCCCCCACAAATAGCACAGAGTCGCCCACACTCATTCTGGAGAGCAACTCCGTCCTGCAATTCGTCCAACCCAGTCTATATTTCGCCGTCATAGACCCCAGCCGTGACGATTTCAAAGATTCCGCTCGTATGGTTCTGGACCGCGCCGACGCCCTGGTGCTTCGTGGTGACGGCGATGACGACGCTCCAGTCAGCGAAGCCCCCTGGATGAAACTCCCACGCCAGCTCCTAAATCAGGCCCCCTCAGTTCGTCAAAGGGAAGGCGAGCCTTTGCCCCTCCCACTCCAGGTGCTGATCAGGCGCACCTTGGAAGCTCCCGCGGACGTCAAGTTGTAACCTTCTCGTGTCCAATCTCATCTCCAAATGAGACAATGTCGTTGACCGCTGGAGCGCATCCCAGCGATAATCTACTAGTACTGGTGTAGGCCCTGTCGGGGGCGACATCTAGGTCGAAGTCCCTAGGGTGTTCGGGCAACCGGTAAAGAAGTTCCGCTTTTCAAAGAAGTATCCAAGTTACTCATCGTTCTCGCGATGGGCTGATAGGGGAGGACTAGCACCTGATGGCGTCTTCTGTCCGGATGGAAGATGAATCGGCTGTTGCTGCAGCGCCGCTACCTTGGCGCCCGCAGAACTGGGCTGAACACCTCGAAAGCTCCATCGAGCGGGGTGCCAACCACCTCTTGTCCCTGCAGACCGAGGAAGGCTACTGGCTCGGCGAACTCGAAGCCGACACCACCCTCGAATCCGACTACATCTATTACCTCTTCGTACTGGGCAAAGCTGATCCAGACCGGATCGCCAAGCTAGCCACTTACGTCCGCCGCCGCCAACTCGCTGACGGTGGCTGGAGCATTTATCCCGGCGGCCCTTCTGAACTGAACGCTACCTGCAAAGCCTATTTCGCTCTGAAATTGGCCGGGGACTCTGTAGACTCGCTGCACATGACCCGCGCGCGCGCGTCAGTGCATGCCTTGGGCGGCCTTGAATTAACCAACTCTTATACCCGCTTCTATTTAGCACTTGTCGGCGCGGTCGGCTGGGAATTAGTCCCCGCCATTCCGCCCGAGCTAATGCTTCTGCCGAACTGGTTCTACATCAATATTTACGAATTTTCTTCCTGGACCCGCGCCATCGTCATCCCCATGATGATTCTCTCTGCGCTGCGACCGAACTGGAAGCTCCCTGAGCGCGCCCAGGTCGACGAACTTTTCAAAGACCCCACTCGCAAAAGAGCCGCTTTCGACTGGAGCAAGCAGCTTATTTCCTGGCGAAATTTTTTCCTCGCCCTCGACCGTGGCCTGAAATTTTACGAGCGTTTGCCCTGGAAACCTCTGCGCCAACGTGCCCTGCGCGAAGCAAAATCGTGGGTTCTCGAACACATGGAACGCTCCGAAGGCTTGGGTACCATCTATCCCGCGATGATGAATTGTATCTTCTCGCTGGTGGCCATGGGTTATGGACCCGACGATCCTTTGACCTGCCGCGAAACTAGGGAATTTGCCCGTTTTGAGATTGAAGATGACGAAACCATTCGTCTGCAGCCTTGCGTTTCCCCAGTCTGGGATACTGCCATCGCCATGGTCGCCCTGGAAGAAGCCGGCGTAGCTCCTGACGATCCCGCGCTAGTGCAGGCTGCTGACTGGATTTTGTCCAAACAGATTCTCGGCCCTGGCGATTGGCAAGTGAAAAACAAAGACGCGGAACCCGGCGGCTGGGCTTTCGAATTTCGCAACGATTTTTATCCCGACGTGGACGACACCGCGTTCGTGCTCATGGCCTTGCAACGCGTGAAATTCCCCGACGCCAAGCGCATGGAAGCCGCAACTCGCCGCGGCGTTCAATGGCTCCTGAGCATGCAGAATCGCGATGGCGGCTGGGGCGCCTTCGACCGCGACAATGATCGCCGCTTTCTGTGCAATATTCCTTTCGCCGATCACAATGCCATGATCGATCCGTCCACGGCCGACGTCACTGCTCGCGTCCTCGAATGTCTCGGACGTTTCGGCTGGCCCGCGGATCATCCCGCCATACAAAGAGCCGTCAAATTTTTACTCAAAGATCAGTGCGGCGACGGGTCCTGGTTCGGTCGNTGGGGCGTTAACTACGTCTATGGCACCAGCGGCGTCCTCCGAGCGCTGGAAACTGTTTCTTTAACAGCGCAGGAATATTGCCAGCGCGCCGTAGCATGGCTCAAGTCTGTCCAACAGGACGATGGCAGTTTTGGCGAATCACTGAAAACTTATTCCGACGTGTCCTCCAAGGGCCAGGGCGCAAGCACTCCTTCGCAAACCGCTTGGGGCTTGATCGGTTTGCTCGCCGGATCCAATACCAGCGACCCGGCTATCACCCGTGCGGTTTCCTATTTGGTTGGCAATCAAAACGAAGACGGTTCCTGGAGCGAGCAGGATTTCACTGGCACCGGCTTCCCGTGCGTCTTTTATCTGAAATATCATCTTTATCGCAATTCATTTCCGGTATACGCGTTATCGCGCTACCACAACCAGGCNCGCAGAGCCGACGAATTCTGCGCCTTGAAGTTCCAGCCCAACGAGTTCCGGCTGCGTTCCGGAATCTAGCGCGCATGATGCGCTTGCCCCCGCGACTCCTCTGGGACCTGGCCAGGATTCGCATCACACAAAAGTTGTTTGGAACTTCGCGTTATCCCTTGGCCTTGCGCCTTGATTTAGCGCAATTGCGCTCTCGTACCGAGGCCACTCCGCCGAACGGCGTCAATTCATCCTCGGGAGTGTCTTCAAGAGATGCGCAAGCTCTTTCGCAGGTACGTGCAAGCTCCGCGCCCGTGGTGTGGATCGGTGGCGATAGCCCGCTGCAACATCCGCGCATCGGCCACTTGGCACGCGAAATCGTCAATTGCGGCCGAACGGTATTCGTCGAAATGGATGAAACCCTCTTGCGCCGCCGCATCCACGAATTCCGTCCAGTCTCGCGGCTTTACTTGGTTTTGCCGCTCAATGGTTTGGAAAACGCCCGCGACTCGCGCACTCAAAACAGCGTAAACTTTCGCGCCACCATGGAGGCCATCCGCACTGCCAAGCTTTCTGGTTTTCACATTTGTGTTGAGACCATGATTTTCCCCCGCTCCGACAGGAGCGAGATCCAAAAGTTAGCAAAATTCATTTCGACCCTGGATGTCGATGGCTGGATTCAACTACGCGCCAGGGCGTCCGCAAACGACGAAACCAGTGGCGAGGCGTTGCAGTACGCGCGCAACTTGATTCCGAGTCGCTATTGGAGAGACTTTTCAGCGCTTCTCGATTTGCCACGCGCCTCCGGCCAGCCAGGCTTTGAAAAAAAGTGCACCGCTGACCGAGTGGTTGAAAAAGTCGAAAAAATGTCCGCCCACGAGGCCCCTGCGGCCAGTGACGAAGGATTGCGGGCCCTATGACTACTCTCGTTACCGGCGCGGCAGGATTTCTGGGCAGCCATGTAGCGCGGCAACTCGTAGCCCGAGGAGAAGACGTCCGCGTCCTGGTTCGTGCCTCCAGTTCCAATCGTGCCATCGCCGATTTGTCGCTCGAATACGTCACCGGTGATCTGCGCGATCAATCTTCACTCGCGCGCGCCATGGACGGCGTCCAGCGCGTTTTTCACGTGGCCGCCGACTACCGTCTATGGGCCAAAAATCCCCAGGACATTTACGATTCGAACGTCGGCGGCACAAAAAATTTGTTGGCCGCCGCCCACCAAGCCGGCATACAAAAGCTCATTTACACCAGCACGGTAGCCACTATCGCGGTGGACCGGCCGGCATTGCCAAACGAATTTACAGATTCCAAGCTCGAAGAAATGGTCGGCCATTACAAACGCTCCAAGTGGATGGCTGAGCAAGAAGTTTTGAAGGCCGGCAAAGAGAGCCTCCCCGTCGTCGTAGCTATGCCCACCACCCCGGTGGGTCCGTGGGATTGGAAACCCACCCCCACGGGGAAAATCATCGTGGATTTCCTGAACGGGAAAATGCCCGGATACGTGGAAACGGGCTTGAACTTTGTCGGCGTGGAAGATTGCGCAGCAGGGCATTTGCTCGTGGCCGAAAAAGGCAAAATCGGCGAGCGCTATCTATTGGGCGCGGAGAACCTCACCCTCAAGCAGGTCTTGGACTCTCTCGCGCAACTCACCGGCCTGCCTGCTCCCAAGTTCAAAATTCCGCATAGTCTGGCCTTAGGTGTAGCCTATGCGGACACTGCGTTTTCGCGACTCATTCGCCGTGAGCCACAAATTCCGGTCGAAGGCGTAAAGATCGCCCAGCATCTAATGTTTGTGGATTGCACCCGCGCGCAAAGGGAGTTGGGCTTTCGCGCCGAACCCGTATCGGCAGCATTCGAACGCGCCGTCCGCTGGTACGAAAAAAACGGCTATGTAAGCGAGCGGCGCATCAAACGCATGGCACACGCCGTACCAGCGTAGTTAATCGATATTACGATGAACCTTCTCATCACTTACGCGGTTGAAGCGGAATTCGCACCTTGGCGCGCACTGAACATGGAAAAAGTGACCATCGGCAACGTTACCTTGCAACGCGCCCACATCGGACGAGCCACCGTCGATTTCGTCATCACTGGCATGGGAGCGGCAAACGCAGAGCGCATCGCGGACGCGATTATTTCCAAAACATATTCGGCTTGCATCATCTCGGGGTTNGCCGGTGCCTTGAAATCTCCNGTCAAACTGGGAGACATCGTTGCNCCCGAAAGAGTTCAGGATCACGCCAGTCGCCAAACCACAATCTGCGACTGCGATCTGCTAACACACGCTTCCGAAAATGGCGCCAGTCGTATCGCAACGTTACTGACCACCGATCACGTCGTAGATACCGCAGCAGAAAAAAATCGCCTATCGACATTTGCTGAAGCNGTCGATATGGAAAGCTTCACAATCCTTCATGCCGCAAACAAAAAAAGCGTGCCCAGCGTCGTCCTGCGTGTAATTTCCGATTCCTTTGATCGCGATATGCCCGCAGAACTCGACACCATCGTGGATCCCCAGGGCCACGTGAAAATCACCGGCGTGGTCCGCTATGTCGCCAAACATCCCTTGATGGTTCCCGCCCTGGTGCGTCTCGGGCGCGACAGCAAATCCGCCGCCGAAGCATTGGCGCATTTTCTCGAGTCCTACATCATTAAATTATCTTCCGCCACGCACGGTGGTCCGCCCGCATTGCAGGAAGTGACCGCCTCATGAGCGACACGGGAACCATGCTTCACGCGCCCGCAACACTAGGCCCAGTGCCCAAAACCATGCACGCGGGCGTCTATCGCGAAAAGGGTCGCGTATACGTGGAAGAAGTTCCCGTCCCAGATGTTGGCGACGGCGAAGTCCTGATCAAAGTCGCAGCCTGCGGCATTTGCGGCACCGACATCAAAAAAATCTTCCAAGCCTACGTAAATCCCCCACAGATTCTAGGCCACGAGCTCGCCGGCACCGTTGTCTCCGTAGGCTCCGGCGTCAACAAATGGAAATTAGGCGACCGCGTCATGAGTTTTCATCACGTCCCCTGCGGAAATTGTTTTTATTGCCAGCGCCGCCTGTTTTCTCAATGCAAACAATACAAGTCCACCGGCCTCACCGGAGGCTTCACTCCCAACGGCGGCGGCTTCGGCGAATACGTGAAAGCCATGCCCTGGGTCGCGGATCGCGGCATCATCGCGTTGCCCGACGACGTCACCTTTGAAGAAGCCACCTTCATCGAGCCCATCAACACCATCTTCAAAGCCGTACAAAAAGCTCGCGTCACCAAGGGCGAAACCGTGCTCGTGTTGGGCTGCGGCCCCATCGGCTTGCAATTACTTATGGTCGCCAATCTCGAGGGTGCTCGCATCTTCACGAGTGATCCCATGGCCGTCAGACGCGCCAAGAGCCTGACCCTCGGCGCTCTTGAGTCCTTCGACGCTAACAGTGGTGGTAAGCTGGTACAGGAAATAAAGGACCGCACCGAGGGCCGCGGCGCTGATGTAGTGCTGGTAGCCGTCGCGCACCCCGCGGTTGTCGCAGACGCTCTGGCAGCAGCCAGGCCCGGCGGCAGAGTCCTGCTCTTCGCGGCCAACGACCCGGTGACCCGAATCGAATTCCCGGCTGCCGAAGTAGGCATCGACGAAAAGGAAATTCTGGGAAGCTATAGCGCCGCTGCGGACATTCAAGACACCGCGGCGGACTTAATACTAAAAAAACAGCTACCCGTTATGAACATCGTGACGCATCGTTTTCCGCTGGCCAGAATCCAAGAAGGATTGGAACTGGCAGCGCGTCCGACAGTAGAATCCCTTAAGATATTGATCACCCATCAATGAGATCGACAACTACAAGAAAAGCGGAGATCGGTGCAGCCCTGAAGACCGCTGCGCCCTGGATGGCCGTCCCCGCCAAGATGAACGCAGCCGTTCTGTACGGCAGCGAAGATCTGCGTGTCGAAAAAATTGAAGTGCCCGCGCTGGCCGCCGATGAAGTCCTCATCCGCGTGCTTCTCGCGCTGACCGATGGCACTGACCTAAAAGTCTGGAAGCGCGGTTATCACGCCAAAATGATTCAGCCCCCCGCGGTCTTCGGCCACGAAGTGGTCGGTGAGATTGCCGCCGTCGGCAAGCGTGTAGATCCTCGCTGGCAGATCGGCATGCGCGTGGTGGCCGCCAATTCCGCGCCTTGCTTGCGTTGTTTCCATTGCCGCCGCGGACAAGAAAATCTCTGCGAGGACCTGCTCTTTAACAATGGCGCCTACGCGGAGTACATGCGCATCCCCGGTCGCATCGCCACCGAAAACATGTTGGAAGTGCCCCACTCGGTTGATGACGCCAGCGCTGCTCTGTCCGAGCCTTTGGCCTGTGTGCTGCGTGGCATTCACGAAATGGAATTGCGCGCTGGTGACACCACCGCCGTAATCGGTTGCGGACCCATCGGCTTGAAGTTCGTGCGCATGCTTTCGCGGCGCGGTGTGCGTGTCATCGCTCTGGCGCGGCGTGCTCAGGCTCTGGAAGTCGCAAAACGACTCGGCGCGATATCAACAATTAACGTCAACGAGACCGCCGATATTGTCGCCGCGGTAAAAGCCTTAACAGAAGACCAGCGCGGTCCCGATGCCGTCGTGGAAGCCGCCGGTAATCCCGTCACCTGGAAGCAGGCTCTGGCCATGGTCCGGCGCGGCGGCGTGGTGAATTTCTTCAGTGGCCTGCCCAGTGGCATGCAAGTCGAAATCGAACCCGCGGAAATTCACTATTCTGAAATTAAATTGATTTCGCCCTTTCACCATACCCCGCGGTTCATTCGCGATGCGCTCGAAGCCATTCGCCGCGGTGACATATCTGCCCACGATTTCGTGACCGAGGAAATCCGCCTGGCGGATTTGCCGCAAGCCTTCGAACGCATGCAGGCGCGCAGCGGCCAGATCAAACTGGCCGTCCGGCCATAATTTCGTCCGGCCCATAATTATTAATACCGCGCCGGAATTGCATCGAGGTGCGGTTTATTCTGTTTCCGGTGTAACTAGCTCCGGCGTCCAAAGAAAATCGAACCGCCGGAATTTTTTCGTAGACTTTTCCAGTCATCGTGAGGTTTATTCGCTGTATGCTGCGCCCTGGGGAACTACATATCGCCGATCGAGCACCCGCATCCGGTTGCTCCGTCGAAGAAGCCCAAAAATACACGCGCTGGCTCGCCAATCACCATTACGAAAATTTCAATGTAGCTTCCTGGCTGCTCCCCGCCGAGCTCCATCAACATTTCTACAATTTGTACGCCTATTGCCGCTGGGCCGACGATTTGGGCGATGAAATACCGGAGCCTACCCGTGCGCTGCAGTTACTGAATTGGTGGGAACACGAATTAAACGCCTGCTACGACGGCCGTCCCGCCCATCCCGTCTTCGTGGCTCTCCGTGAAACCATCATCGCCAAGGATATTCCTGAACAGGAATTCGCCGATCTATTAAAAGCCTTCCGCCAGGACCAGAAAATCAAGCGCTATCCAAACTGGTCTACGCTCCTCCACTACTGCGAATATTCGGCCAATCCCGTCGGCCGTCTGGTCCTCTATCTTTGTGGATACCGCGACGAGCACCGCCAGCGCCTTTCTGACGCCACTTGCACCGCGTTGCAACTCGCCAATTTCTGGCAGGACGTTTCGTGCGATATGGAAAAAGGCCGCATCTACATTCCACTCGATGACGCCGCCGCCCACCGCATAACTGAAAAAGATATTCTCGAACGCAACTTCGACGAGCGTTATGTCGCGCTGATGAAATCATTAATTGCCAGGACGCGCATACTGTTCGCCGAAGGCGCCCCGCTGGCAAAAATAGTGGACGCCCGGTTAAGCGTGGACCTCGAGCTCTTCAGCAAAGGCGGAATCGCCGTCCTCGACGCCATCGAGGAAATGGGCTATGACACCCTGCACCGCCGCCCATCCATCAGTAAAACTAAACAGGTGCGCTTGCTCGGCCGCGCACTGGTCACACGCGCCGTCGCAACCAATCGCAAACCCGATGACCTGCAAAATTCCATGGCGGTCAATTCGCTGGCGGAGTCCTACCAGGAATGCCAGCGCATCGTCAAAGCCGCGCACAGCAATTTTTACTACGCGTTTTTTCTCTTGCTGAAACCCAAGCGTGACGCACTCACCGCTCTCTACGCTTTCATGCGCCTGGTCGATGACGTGGCCGACGATGGCGAGAATGTCGCCGATAAGCAGCGCGGACTTGCCAGATGGCGCGCCGCTTTCGACCGCGCTCTCACGCAGCGAACCGATGCGCCGCTAAGTGACGAGCCCAACGGCGTCTCCGTTCTCCCTGCGCTCGTCGACACCATGCAGCGCTACAGCATGCCCTCCCGCTACCTGCACGATTTAATCTCCGGCGCGGAAATGGATCTAACGGTTCACACCTATCCCACCTTCGAACGGCTCAAGGAATACTGTTATCGCGTTGCTGGCACGGTTGGTTTGACCTGTACTCACGTCTTCGGTTTTCGCGATTCGCACGCACTGGATCTCGCCGAAAAACTGGGATTGGCCTTTCAACTCACCAACATTATCCGCGACGTGCACGAAGACTATAAATTGGGCCGCGTATATCTCCCCGCGGAAGATTTGGCTCGTTATGGCGTATCACCCGCTGACTTCGGTTTGGGCCAAGCCACGCTCGGAGTTCGCGAGTTGTTGCGTTTCGAAGCCGAGCGGGCCTGGCTACTGTACAAACAAGGTGCTGAGCTATTAAGCCTGATCGACGAGGACAGTCGCGGTACGTTATGGCTGCTCACTCACACTTACAGCGCGCTCCTTGCGCGCATCGAGTCCCAGGATTTTGCCGTGTTCGGTGAACGCGTGCGCCTTTCGCGCGCGGAAAAAATGGTGTTCATTGCCAAGGCGCGCTTCGGCCGCCTGACGGAAGAGAATATTATTGAAAAGCGCGATCGTGATCGGCGGCGGCCTGGCGGGACTGGCGTGCGGCGTCGCGTTAGCTGAAGCAGGCTGGCGCGTTCGGCTGTTCGAACAGAAACCTTTTCTCGGCGGCCGCGCCACCTCCTATGTTTTGCCCAATGGCGAACACGTTGATAATTGCCAGCACGTAACCCTCGGCTGCTGCACCAACCTCGCCGATTTCTATGGCCGCGTCGGCTCCGCCGACAAAATTAAATTCTTCGACGAACTCGTCTTCCTCGATCCGCAAGGTCGCCGCGGCACCATGAAAGCCGGCTTCCTGCCAGCCCCCTTCCACATGACCGGATCGTTCCTCACCTTCGCCCCGCTTACCATACGCGACAAATTTTCCATCGCCCGTGCCATGCTCGATATCGTCGTTGCCAAAGGAAAAACCGCCGACCTCGCTGAACCGCGCCCAATCTCTATGCTCGAATGGCTGTGTCGCAGGCGTCAGACCAAAGGCGCCATAGAAAGATTTTGGCGCGTCGTGCTCGTAAGCGCGCTCGACGAAGAATTGGAGCGCACCGATGCCCGCTACGGCGTCGATGTTTTCTGGAAAGCCTTCCTCATGAATAGCACCGGATACCGCATGGGCGTACCAACCGTCCCGTTGGCCGACTTATACGCAGGCTGCAAAGCCGCCATCGAGTCGCGCGGCGGGGAAGTGAGCTTGCGTTCCCCAGTGAGAAGTTTGCGTGCCGAAGGCACGTCAATCAAAGCTGTGCAGTTCGACGCCGGCAAAGAAGAATCGGCGGACGCCTATGTTTTCGCCGTCGCCCACGACGCCCTCTTCGATTTAATGCCCGAAAGTATTCGCCGTGCCGAACCCTCCCTCGCAAATTTAAGCAAAATTAAAACCGCTCCAATCACCGGCGTCCACTTCTGGTTCGACCGCCCCGTCATGGACGAACCGTTCGTCACCCTCCTCGACACCAACACGCAGTGGATTTTCAATAAGACCATGCTGTACGGGGAACAAACGGGAACCGCCAACAACCGGGAACAATACTTGCAAATGGTAGTCAGCGCTTCCTACGAACTGCTGAAAAAATCGCGCCAGGAAATCATCGACCTGTGCCTGCGCGAAGTTCGCCAGGCCTTGCCTCGCGCGCAAGCAGCCCAACTCATGAAGTCCACAGTGATCAAAGAAGTCGCCGCAACCTTCTCCCCGCAACCCGGCGTAGATCGCTGGCGCCCTCAACAACAAACCAAAATCCCCAGCCTGTTCTTCGCCGGCGATTGGACCGCCACCGGCTGG
>JGI12053J15887_10000989_pt1 | contig 12616 bp, 12 predicted proteins | sample MedBloCAOM1_O3_FD_15887 | JGI IMG/M metagenome (IMG submission 15887)
AACGATCCGTTCGTTCGTGCCAAGGCTCAGTGCTCGAGAATGCGCCAACTACTTCAGGCATGCAGGCTATGCTTCAATATGATCGGAATCGGCTCTAGTGCGGTGAATTTGAAGTTCCTATCGGCCTGGCCGCCGGATTGCGCAGGGTCCTCCGCGCACGTCTGCGTCGTCGGCGCGCATGCACCCGCGGCGTTTTGCCGTGGCCATGGCGGCGCCGCTCGGTCAAAATGACCGGAACGGCGGGCGGCGGCCAGCCGCATCCTTGGCACGGGACTTGAATGGAAAAGCGCGGTTGCTGATTGGTCGGCTTGGTCGACGGTCGAAAATGTCGGCCGGCCGTACTCCCGCACAGGAGGTCATCGCATGTTTCACACGCTTCCCGGCCGGTGCTCCATCTCTCGCGCGGTCGCGGCCGCAGCGCTGGTCATTGCGTGCCTGGAGGGCACACCCGCAGAGGCGCAGAAGCGTGACGTGAGCTTTCGGCTCGACTGGATCTATCAAGGCCCGAATGCCGGCTTCATGGTCGCCAAGGACAAGGGCTTTTATGACGAGGCCGGCCTCAATGTGGACATGGGGCCCGGAAAGGGATCGGGTAGCACGGCTCAGTTGATCGCCAGCAAGACCAGCCAATTCGGCTTCGCCGACGGCTTCGTCATCGGCGCCGGTGTCGCCAAGGGCATGGAGCTCGCGATGGTCGCGGCCATCTACCGGCGCAACCCGACCGCCGCCATCGTGCTCACGGAATCGGGCATCAAGACCCCCAAGGAACTGGAAGGAAAGACGATCGGCATCGCACCGGGCGGGACCCAGTTCCAGCAATGGCCCGCCTTCGTCAAAGGCTGCAAGCTCGACAGCGACAAGATCAAGGTCATCAATCTCGATCCCGCCGGGACGGTCCCTGCGCTGGTCGCGGGCAAGGTGCAGGCGGTCGCCAGCTACGCGCAGGGCGCGGTGCCGGGCATCGAGATCCGCTCCAAGAAGGAGGCCACCTCGTTCTACTACGCCGATTGCGGCGTCACGGCCGTGAGCAACGGCATCATCGTGCACAAGGACCTGCTGAAGCAGGATCCCGAACTCATCCGCACCTTCGTCAAGGCGTCGCTGCGAGGCTTTCTCTATTCGCACCAGCATCCCGACGAGGCGGTGGCCATCACCAAGAAATTCGCAGCCGAGATCGTGCCCGAAATCGCCAAGCGCGAGCTCCAAATGTCCTTCCTCAACTGGCAGACTCCCAACACCGCGGGCAAGCAGATGGGATGGATGTCCGACAAGGACTGGGACTCGACGGTCGAGACGCTCAAGCAATACGGCGGGGTGACGACGGCGCTGAAGGCATCGGACCTCTACACCAACGAGTTCGTTCCGGCCGGAAGTGAATTCGCTACACCGCCGGAAAAGTAACGAGGCAGCGATCCTCGACCCGCCCGAAGCTGACCCGAAATCCGAGAGGTCCCGTGCACGATCGGTGGCCTGCCAATCCAGTGAACGATGTTCCGGCCGATGCAGCGCATGAATAGCGTCGCAACGGAGCTGCGGACCTTGCCGGTCGAGGCGGCCCGCCCGGAGCCGGAGGAAGCGCCCTACCTCGAGTTCAGGGATCTGTCGAAGATCTACGCCACCGACGATGGTCCGGTCAGGGCGCTGGACGGCATTTCGATCGGCCAGCGCAAGCGCGAATTCCTGTCGATCCTGGGGCCGAGCGGTTGCGGCAAGAGCACGCTGCTGATGATCGCGGCGGGGCTTCTCCCCGCATCCCACGGCCAGGTTTCGGTCCAGGGGCAGCGCATCGGTGCGCCCCGCACCGACGTGGGGATCGTGTTCCAGAACCCGGTGCTGCTGGAGTGGCGCACCGCGCTCGGCAACATCATGCTGCAGGCGGAAGCGAGAAAGCTCGATCGGGCCGCCGCGGAGCGACGCGCCTATGAGCTTCTGGACTCGGTGGGACTGAAAGGTTTCGAGCACAGGTTTCCGGACCAGTTGTCGGGCGGCATGCGGCAGCGGGTGTCGATCTGTCGTGCGCTGATTCACAATCCGCCGCAGCTCCTGATGGATGAGCCGTTCGGCGCGCTCGACGCGCTCACGCGCGACCAACTCGTGCTCGATATCCAGCGCATCTGGAACGAGTCGCGCATGACCGTGCTGTTCATCACCCACAGCGTGCCCGAGGCGGTGTTCCTGTCGGACCGCGTGATCGTGATGACGCCACGGCCGGGACGGATCGACGAGGTCATCGACATCGATCTGCCGCGGCCGCGCACGCTCGCCATGCGGGAGACCCCGGAGTTCACCGGCTACAACCGGCAAATCCTCGATCTGCTGCTGGCGCGCGGGGTCCTGCGAGAACGCTGAAGGGCGAACGACCATGGCACATGCAACTGGAACGAGCCTGCGCACCGATCCCGACGAGCATCTGTCCATCGAGGAGGTCGAGGCGCGCGAGAAGGTCCGCCGTGCCCGCCATCAATCCCATGACCGGATCGCGGCGGTGCTCTATCCGGTCGCGACCATGGTGGGGGTGATCGTGCTGTGGGAGGTCGGGGTGCGCGCGTTCAACGTTCCGAGCTTCCTGGCGCCGCCGCCGAGCCAGGTCGTCGCCACCATTATCGAGCATTGGCAGCTGGTGCTCAGGAACACCTGGGTGACCACGGTGGAGATCATGCTCGGCTACCTGGCGAGCATCGTGGTCGGCGTGCCACTGGCGTTCGGCATTTTCATGTGGCCGGCGTTTTCGCGCACCGTGCTGCCGCTGCTGATCTCATCGCAGGCGATTCCGAAAGTGGCGATCGCCCCGCTGCTCCTGGTGTGGTTCGGCTTCGGCCTGCTTCCCAAGGTCCTGGTCGCATTCCTGATCGCGTTCTTTCCGATCGTCATCAGCACCGCGGCTGGCCTGGCCTCGATCGAACCGGAGAAGATCTACCTGGCGCGTTCGATGGGTCTCGGCGCCACCGCAACCTTCTTCAAAATCCGCCTGCCGAATGCGCTGCCGTCGATCTTCGCCGGATTGAAGATTTCCATCACGCTCGCCGTGGTCGGCGCCGTGGTGGGGGAGTTCGTCGGCGGCGAAGCCGGCCTCGGCTACATGCTGATGGTGGCCAATGGCAGCATGGACACGCCGCTGCTGTTCGCCGGGTTGATCGCGCTGACGATCCAGGGCGTCGCGCTTTACGCCCTGGTCGAATGGGCCGAGCATCTCGCCATCCCGCGCCGGTCGACGGCCGCGACCGCGGCCTTGCAGTCGGTGACGGGTTAGAGCGTTGCGCACGACGAAATCACGTGCCGCGTGCGACAAGCGTCAATTCGACTCAATCCATCTGGAATCCGCTCGACTTGACGATCGGCGCCCATCGCTGCAATTGCTCCGCGATCAACGCCGCAAAGTCCTGGGGCGATCCGCCGGTTGGCTCGAAGCCGACCTTTGTCATGCTGGCGCGAAGTTCAGCTGATTTGAGGCTTTCGTTGACTTCGCTATTGAGTCTTGCAACGACGTCCGCAGGCGTCCCTGCGGGCCCGAGAAATCCGTAGTAAGTGACCGTCGTGAGGGCCGGCAAGCCGCCTTCGATCATGGTGGACACGTCCGGCAGCTCGCTGGAGCGGGCGGGGCTTGTGACGGCAATTGCCTTCATTTTGCCTTCGCGAATGAGCGGCAAGAGCGTCGCCCCTGCGCTCAGGATCATCTGGATGCGGCCTCCCAGCATGTCCGTGACCGCCTGCGCGCCTCCTTTGTACGGAATGCTGGCGATGTCGGTCCCGGTCGCCATCTTGAACGCTTCCCCCACCAAGTGGGGCAGCGTCCCTTGCCCATAACCGAAGTTCAATGTGCCGGGATTTGCTTTTGCAGAGGCGATGAACTCCTGCAGCGAATTGGCAGGGAGAGTCGGCGGAACCACCAGCACGAGCGACGTGCTGCCGACTGTGACGATTGGCACGAAGTCCTTGATCGGATCATAGGTAAAACCGCGGGCGACAAGCTGCGCGATCACGTGCGTCGGAGTGTTCGTGTAGAGCAAGGTGTAGCCATCGGGCTTCGACGTCATGACCGCTTTCAAACCAATCGTCGTCCCGCCACCAGGACGGTTGTCGATGACGACGGATTGGCCCAGACGCGACGACAGGACGGGTGCGATCATCCTGGCCATCATGTCATTGGGGGATCCGGCTGTGTACGGAAGGATCACCTTGATCGGCCTGTCAGGATAGGACTGGGCCTGCGATTGGGCTTGGGCGAAGCCGATGCCGCTCATGCTGAGTCCGGCCGCCGTCGTTCCCGACAGCAAGCTTCGCCTGGTAATCATCGTTTTCTCCATTCCGAGGTGGCCCTCACCCAACGTGCGCGATTCGGAAGTCCTGGCCATCATCCGTGCCTTCGCCTATTTGCAGCCTGTGATACCCACTCGGCAAGCGGGGGCCCATGTCGGTTTATGAGAGCCTCGTCAGACCGGCACTGTTCACCCTGCCGCCGGATCTGACCCATGCGATCGGGCATCTCGCGCTCCGCCCGACCCTGCCATGGCACATGCTCGCAGCCGTCACGGCATTTGATGTCGACGATCCCGTGCTCAAGACTACCTTTGCCGGTATCGACCTTGCCAGCCCCGTGGGCCTCGCCGCCGGCTTCGATAAAGACTGCGAGCTCATCGGCGCGCTGTCCGTTCTCGGTTTCGGCTTCCTCACGGTCGGCTCCATCATGCCGGAGCCCCGTCCGGGCCATCCCTATCCGCGGCTGGTCCGCTACACCGAAACGGAATCGCTTGCCGACTCCATGGGCCTGCCGAGCCGCGGCCGCGGCTATTGCGTTGAGCGTCTCGCGCAACTCGGCCGGCGCCGGGTGCCGGTCTTCGCCAATATCGGCGGCTTCTCCGCCGAGGAGATCGCGGCGAGCCTGTTCGCAGTCGAACCCCACGTCGACGCGATCGAGATCAGCCTGATGTGCCCGAATATGCCGCGCGCCGGCGAACGTTTCGACGATGTCGGCTTGCTGCGCAACATCCTCGCGCGCACGCAAGGACGGCGTAAGCCGGCCATCGTCCGCGTCCCCAACGATACCGCTCGCTCCGACCACCTGGCAGAGCTGATCGAATGCTGCATCGAAGGCGGCATCGACGGCATCAAGGTCGCGGGCGGACGCCCGGTATCCGAGCCCCGGCTCGGAATGAAGCAAGGCACGCTGCACGGACGCGCCGTGTTCGATACCGCGCTCGACAATGTAACGCGCGCGGCAAAGCTTGCCCGCGGCCGCATCCCGATCAAGGCCAATGGGGGAATCCGCAGCGGCGAGGACGTCCTGGCGATGTTGCGCGCCGGCGCCACCTGCGTCGATCTCTATTCGGCCTTCATCTATCAGGGCTGGAGCGTCGCGCGGCGGATCAATACCGAGCTCGCCGCGCTGCTGCGACAGCACCAGGGCACGCCGGAGGTAGCCCGCGCTTACGGCCATTCTGCGGGCACTTCTTGACCAGCTACTTACTGGGCGGCGGGGCGAGTAAGCAGGTTTCTTAGCCGCCCTCGCCTCGCCTGGGAACTCCTGGGATGCGCCCGGCTGCCGCCGCGGCTGCAGAGGGCGGCGCGGCGCAGGGCGGGGTAGGTTCAGCGCTCGGCCTTGTGCAAGTGCGGCCTGGTGCCTATCTCCCGCGAAGCTTTTTCGTTATTCCGCAATAGCTTTCACCGGAGGTTTTTCATGACGTGGACGCCCACGCATCCCCAGCTCGACGAAGTCTTCAAGAAGCATCTGCGCTACGAGATCGTTCGCCTAGTCGAGATGTATCTATTGCTTCAGGAGCCCGCGCCCTACCGCAAGACGATTCCGAGTGCGACGGCCGCGACGGTGCACGACGGGCTCCTCGTGGGGTTCTGCAGTCACGGCAGGAACCTGCTGGAGTTTTTCTTTCGCGATCAACACACGAAGTTCTACTACGCCCTCGCAACGGACTACGCAGATGCGAGATACGTCAGGCTCGACAAGAACAGAGCCGACGTGAAGAGACTGTACGAGCAGATCTGCGCACAGATCAATCACCTGGGCTACGACCGTACGAACGACGACACCAAGAAGGTGCAGGGCCCCGAGTGCGCGGCGCTCGTCAAGCTCGTGCACGACGAGGTGGAGCGCCTCGCCCGGCACCTCAAGTCCGGCTATGACAAGGTGCATCTCGCACTTGATCAACTCGCCGCTGTGGCTATGCCGAGCGTCGCGATGGGAGCCATCGAGCCGTCGAACGAAATCCAGATAGTGACGTCTACCAGCCCCAGTCCACCGTCGGCGCCGGTCAAGATCGCCGGAACCACGAGCTGGTAAACTGAGAACGATGGGTGAGGACGCACCGCCAGCACCGCCCAGCGGCTTCCACACGACTCGGCCGAGCGTGGTGGAAAGGTCGACGAACTAGTCGCAATAGGTAGCACGTATGTCATATGAAAATAGAGCTTCCCACCGCTCCGGCAGCGAGGACGATCTATCGCCGGCGCGTTTCGCCGCTCTGCCTAGATGGCGGCGGTGGCTACGCGCCCGTCGACCTCAAACAGGTCTATACCGAGAGCAGCCTGAGAGCAGGTGTTGAACGCTTCCAGTTGTGCGACCAACTCATCTGCGGGACGATCTAGTTTTCTCGCAACGGAGTCGATGGAAATCCTGGGCGCGCCGAAATGCAGGCTTAGTAAAGCAAGTTCGTTCAGATCAGCGCTTTCAGGAAAAATAGCCGCGAATCCAGCGGTCCCTAACTTCTGAGCGGGCTTCGAGAGGCGATCCTTTTCAGCTCCGGGCAGCGCAAGCTGAAGATGCGTCGAGATGCAAAACTCCTTCGCTTCGTTCATAACGTGCTGATCCACGTCTCGAAAATCATCGCTCGCCATGAGCGCGGGATCGAGTGCGCGCCCGCTCAACCGCCTCGCCGGAGGAGCGCGCCTCGGCCTCGGTACCTACAAGTAAGCAGTCCTATGGCCTGCCCGCGCTGCTTCGACAGCAGCACGCGATGGCGCATCCGCCCGACGCGGTCGCGGGCGCGCGACCCGCTGGAGCCTGAGCAGTCCGCGCAAGTTGGAAGGCTCCGGATCGTCCATTCTGTGATGGACAGCACGTCCCCCGCCCCGGTGACGGGATAGCTTCGCACCCGTGGTCCGGTCTCGAGCCGGTGTGCAGAATCCGCGGAGCGGCGCCATGAACGACTGGATCGATACCGGAGCATCACCGGCGCTTGTCGCGCCTTCCGGCTCTGCCTTTCACTTTTCCCGGCTCTTTCCCCGGTATGTGGACGAGACCCAGTCCAGGATGCGCGGCTTGAAGGTTGCCTGGTATGCCGTCGACAACGAGGGCGCCATCACCGCCGGACCGTACCCGAACCGCGACGAATGCATCGCGCGTATCAGCCACATCCCCGAACGATCGCATGGCCCGGATTTGTGGCGGCGACCCGATTCGATCCAAGCGCAGCGCGCGCCTGAAACGAGCGTGGTGAGGAAGCTCTAGCTGCGTCCTTGCCGCGGCTTTCCCGCGGGTGAATGATATTCGCCGGACATGCGCGCGCACGAAGGGGTTGGGGGCGCCGACCTGCCCCACCTTGACGCGTGCCCGCGCTTCGATAAACCACGGTCCGGATCCGCGGACCGTCCGGTCCCGGCAGCACGAGGACCGGAAATGACCGACCGCATTCCAGGCTTTGCGACGCTCGCGATCCATGCCGGCGCCCAGCCGGATCCGACCACCGGCGCGCGCGCGACGCCGATCTATCAGACCACCTCGTTCGTATTCGAGGACGTGGATCACGCGGCGTCGCTGTTCGGCCTGCAGACCTTCGGCAACATCTATACGCGCATCGGCAATCCGACCAACGCGGTGCTGGAAGAGCGCGTCGCCGCGCTCGAGGGCGGCACCGCCGGTCTGGCGGTTGCCTCCGGCCACGCCGCGCAGGTGGTGACCATGCACTGCCTGATGCGCCCGGGCGAGGAATTCGTCGCCTCCAAGAAGCTCTATGGCGGTTCGATCAACCAGTTCAATCACGCCTTCAAGAATTTCGGTTGGAACGTGGTGTGGGCGGAGCCCGACGATATCGGCACCTTCGAGCGCGCCATTACGCCGAAGACAAAGGCGATCTTCATCGAATCGATCGCCAATCCGGGCGGCGTCATCACCGACATCGAGGCCATCGCCAAGATCGCAAAAAATGCGGGCGTGCCGCTCATCGTCGACAACACCTTGGCCACCCCCTATCTCTGCAAACCGATCGACTACGGCGCCGACATCGTGGTGCATTCGCTCACCAAGTTTCTCGGCGGCCACGGCAACTCGATCGGAGGCCTGATCGTCGACGGCGGCACCTTCAACTGGTCGCGCGAAAAGCGCTATCCCATGCTGTCCGAGCCGCGTCCGGAATATCACGGCATCGTGCTGCACGAGACCTTCGGCAACTTCGCCTTCGCCATCGCCTGCCGGGTGCTGGCGCTGCGCGACATCGGGCCCGCGCTGTCGCCGTTCAACGCTTTCCTTATCCTCACCGGCATCGAGACGTTGCCGCTGCGCATGCAGCGCCACTGCGACAATGCGTCGGCCGTGGCGCAGTGGCTGGTGAAGCAGCCGCAGGTGGCATGGGTGAGCTACCCGGGGCTGGCCGGCGACCGCTACCAAAATCTCGCGAAGAAATACGTGCCCAAGGGCGCCGGCTCGGTCTTCACCTTCGGCCTCAAGGGCGGCTACGACGCCGGGGTCAAGCTGGTCTCGAACGTGAAGCTGTTCTCCCATCTCGCCAATATCGGCGACACCCGCTCGCTCATCATTCATCCCGCCTCGACCACGCACCGCCAGCTCACCGACGCGCAGAAGGTCCAGGCCGGAGCCGGGCCTGATGTCGTGCGCCTCTCCATCGGCCTTGAGGACAAGGAGGACATCATCGCCGATCTCGAGCAAGGGCTGGCGGCGGCGTGATTCGTTGCCCGTCGCGTGGCGAGAGCCCTATCCATTCTCGGATTAGGGCAAAATACCCATCGACCGAAAGGGTGCCAGGCGACGACATCGCCATCACGATTTGCGCAAGGTGCGGCTGACATAGTCGCGAATGCGGTCAAGCGTGTCCGGCGCTGTCCAAATCTGCTCGATGACGGTATCGATGCCCGCGCTTTGCAATCGCTCCAATGCCGGGCCGCGGGTTTGCCGCTTGGTGGTCGCGAAGGCCGCCGGCGAGAGCGCCGCCAGCGCCTTGGCGGCATCGATCGCGCGGTCGAGCAGCGCGTGCGGGTCCACGATGTCGTGCACCAGGCCGCGCGCGACGGCTTCCGGCGGCGTGTAGGTCGCACCGCTGAAGATCGCGTCCTCGAAATATTGCGGCGCCGTCGCGCACCGCATGATCTCCATGGCAGCGGCGGGAAACGGAACGCCAACCAGAAGCTCGGTCACCCCGATCCGTCCGGCATCGCGCGCCATGATGCGTTTGTCGGCGGCGCAGGCGAGCACGCAGCCGCCGGCCACCGCATGGCCGTTGATCGCCGCGACCACCGGCTTGGGATGGGCGAAGACGGTGGCCAGCATGGTGCTCAAGGCCGGCAGGAACTGGCGGATATAGGCGCCTCCGCCGTCGAGCAGCCGCAGCAGATCGACGCCGGCGGAGAATATCCGTCCGCTGCCGCTCAGCACGACGGCGCGCGCCGGAGATATCTCTTCGAACTTCGCCGTGATCTCCGCGCAGAAGTCGATGCTCATGGCGTTGGCCCTGCCGTCCGCCATGCGCAGGATCGCCACGCCCTCTTGCTCGGTGGTCTCGATCATGTGGCTTGCTCTCCGCGGCGCAAGGCGGCACCGCCTGTCACCGCGGCAACGCCGTCGGGCCGTCGCTCGAGGCGCTCCGCATGCACGACTGCGATCGCAAGCACAGCGATCGCCATGGCCTGATGCAGCAGCGCCAGCACGAGCGGCGCCTGGTGGATCAAGGTCGCGATTCCCAGCGCCGCCTGCAGGGTGACGGCCGCGGCCAGCGCGAGCGCGGCCGTGAGCGCCCCCCCTCCCCGCAGCGTGCGCGCGACGTCGGCGGCGTGCAATAGCGCGAACAGCCACAGCGCATAGGCCACCATGCGGTGGTCGAACTGCACCGTCAGCGTGTTCTCGAAGACATTGCGCCATGCCGGCGCGATGAAAAAGAGGCGCGCGCTCTCAGGCACCAGGCTGCCGTCGATCAACGGCCAGGTATTGTAGATCAGGCCGGCGCGCAGCCCCGACACCAGCGCACCGAGATAAATCTGCACGATCACGAGAGCGAGAAGCGCCATCGCACTCGCGCGGATGCGCCCCGGGGCGGCGACCGGCGCGCGTGGCATCAGGTTCTGCGCGGTCCAGAGCACGGCGGCAAAGATGACGCAGGCTAGCGTCAAGTGAAACGCCAGCCGATATTGCGACACGCTGACGCGGTCGCTGAGCCCGGAGGCAACCATCCACCACCCGACCGCGCCGAGCGCGGCGCCGAGGAAAAAAATGGTCAACAGCCGCGCGCGCAGGTGCGGTTCGACCTGGCCGCGCCACAGGAACCAGAGCAACGGAAGCAGGAACACGCCGCCGACCAGTCGCGCCAGCACGCGATGTGTCCACTCCCACCAATAGATCGTCTTGAAATCCGCGAGGCTCATTCCTGCATTGCGTTCGCGGTATTGCGGGATGGCCTTGTACTTGTCGAATTCGACCTGCCAGGCGTTCTGATCGAGGGGCGGCAGGACGCCGGTGACCGGCTTCCATTCGACGATCGACAGTCCCGACTCGGTGAGCCGCGTGGCTCCGCCCACGACCACGGTCACGACCATCAGGGCCGCGACCACCAGCAGCCACACGCGGATGGCGCGGCGGTTGGACGCGGAAGACGGAGCGGGGTTGGTCATGCATCCTTCGCTTGCGGGAACGGCGCGGACCATATAGTTGCCCAGCTATCCTCGCAAACGAGTGAAGCAATGCCCGTTCGCCTGCGCAAGTTCATCGGCGCAATCCTGCTCATCACCCTGGTGGTGACCTGGGCGTTGGTCGCGATGGCGCTGGCGCAATCGCCCGCGATCAAGGCGCACGGCGTGATCGAGGTGATCTATTACGTGGTCGCCGGGCTCGCCTGGGTGCTGCCGGCGATGCCGCTGGTGCGCTGGATGTCACGGCCCGATGCGGCATAGTGGAGGCTGCGCCGGCTCCACGTCCCGGCAATACCGGTCCGACGTTTGGCTCTATTCGGGTGGGCGCACGCGCCCTTGCGCGGCCGCCGGGGCCAGCGTAGACGTTCCGGCTCTGGCGGAGCGTAGCGCAGCCCGGTTAGCGCACCAGTCTGGGGGACTGGGGGTCCCGAGTTCGAATCTCGGCGCTCCGACCAAATAAGTATTTGCACATCCAAGGGTATTCTTGATCGTAGTGACGCGAACGTTAGCGGCAAGGCTTAGAAATCGCCACCCAGTCGCCACGCAACGTTGGAAGCGCCGTTCGGCTGGACGGCATTGAAACCCCACATCGGCTCCATGTTGAACACCTGTGTCAGCAAGGCACAGGTATTGACCGCTTTCACGGCAGAAACACGGGTTCGATTCCCGTAGGGCGCGCCAATGGAATCAAACACTTAGACGCAGTCACGAGATTGGGTCGGAAAACTTCTCCAACTTTTCTCCAACTCCTGTGCTTGCCGCAAACAACAGAAGGATTTTAATTTTGTCGAATCGGATTCCGTGGCGACAGAAACAGTGCGATGGCTCCGGACACGCGGCTAGTCGTCCGTTAATGAGCCAGTTTGAGCGCCATTGGTGGTGCGTGTGGCGTGAGGAGGATCAGGTGCAACAGAGTCCTCAGGAGATCCCAAGTTTTGGTGACGCGCGCTGTGCCTCGACCTCCTCGCGCAGCCTGATGGAGACACGCGCGAAATTTCGCCATCAGTGCTCGCGCTGCGAACTCTTATCGCATCGTTGTCGAAGTAAGAACGCCGAAGCTTGCATGTAGTCGATGGAGGGCTTTGTGCAAATAACCCGTCTGCGGCGATGATTCTTCTTGTGTTGGGCGCGTTGCGGCCAGCGTGAGGCTCGCCATCATGATCGGTGGCGGCGGCGACTATCCCAGGCAGCTCGACGCCGCCCAGCGCGAGGCCCGTCGGGCGGAGAGTGAGAGACATCAGGAAGGGGCCTCAAACTGAGCAAGCCACGATCACCGATCTCGACTCCGTTCGGTCGCCCAAAGGCGCGCACAGATGAATAAGCGTCGGGCTGGCGTCTGGAACCGCATTGCTCGCCTACCTTCGTGCAGGAAGGTAAGCTGGCCATGACAGACATTTTTCCCGCAACCCTCATGCTCGCTACGATCTTGGCGATTTGGGCGGAATTGCGTGGCTCCTGATTGAACGGATTGGCTAAGGCGCGCTCCCATGCGCCTCTCAGCTCTTCCTTGGCCGCTTCAAGGCTTGCAACGCGGTCCGAACGCTTCCCGACAGGCCCGTTCAGGCCGAGCGCCCAGAACCACCTGTATTCGTCCGGGCCGCGTCTTTGAGAACCCTCTCGCGGGGATTAGGCAGCGAATTCATCGTGAACGACGCCGACAAGCAACGGGCGTCGGTTTTTCGGATGCTTCTGTAGTTACGGTAACATCGGGCGTCCCCGGCCCCATCGTGGGCGCAGGTCTGCCCGTTGTCAC
>JGI12053J15887_10000990_pt1 | contig 12607 bp, 13 predicted proteins | sample MedBloCAOM1_O3_FD_15887 | JGI IMG/M metagenome (IMG submission 15887)
GACCATATCGCAGCCGTTCATCGTGGCCTTGATGACCCAGTTGGCCGAGGTCGCGCCCGATCATGTTGTGCTCGAAGTCGGTACGGGTTCGGGCTATCAGGCCGCAATCCTTGCGCACCTAGCGCGAAAGGTCTGCACCATCGAGATTATCCCATCATTGGCCGAAGCCGCCGCGAAAGCACTCAGAGACCTCGCGTATGACAATGTGAGCGTCAGGCTTGGCGACGGCTATGGTGGCTGGCCCGAATGCGGTCCTTTTGACGCCATCGTGGTGACCGCCGCGCTCGGGCAGCTACCGCCGCCGCTAATTGAGCAGCTTAAAGTGGGGGGCCGGCTCGTCATGCCGGTGGGGCCCGCTTACACCACTCAGCACCTCACGGTCGTCGAAAAAATCGCCCCTGGCAAGACGACGACGCGCGCCGTCGCCCTCGTGCGCTTTGTGCCCTTTACGCGTTCACAAAATTGAAAACCAGTAACAGTCCGGTTCTTGAGGAGCAGGACTCGAGGGTTCGCCCAGGTGCTTGAGCCTTGCGGGAATGCACGTTTGGAACGGCAGCAACTGGAACTTTCCGGACGTGACGCTAGCGTTCCGCGATGTCGGTTCGTCGGGGTAAAGCGGACGTAGTGCGGACATCGCGCTCTGGTAGCGAATGACCCGAAGCTGACCCTGAGCATTGTCGTTGAGCTAAACGAGCAGCCGACCAAACCACACGACTTCAACTGCGACCGCACTTAAAAGCGATGCTCAACCTTTATTCGCAGCGTAAGAGACCGCCGCACTGCGGGCTCACTATATGAAACACACGCCAGGATTTGAATCATCGATGCATAGAACGCAATTTCGCCAATTTCAGGCGCAACTGTGGCGGATGAGGGAAAACCGATGGCTCGAAACTTTGGCGTACCGATGCGGAGTGCCAGATATCAACCGGGAGCATTCTGGTCGCTCTTACCTCTAGCATTCATCGCAGTCGGCCTGATAAGTGCAGTTGCGCACTTGCGTTAGACTTTGCGATGTGAATCCGAACACCCGGCGATCCCACAACAAGCCTGGCGCATGATAAAACGAGTTTTATTTGCGGTGCTGGTCTTTGCCGCTCCGGTCTGGCCGGTCTCAGCGCAGGATGCCAAGGTTTCCGTCGACATGATTGGAATCGGAGGCATGAGTTGCGCTCACTGGCGGTCCACGAAAGAGCATCTATTAGAGGGAACCGTCTGGATCTATGGTTTCTGGACGGGACTCAATTACGTTGCTGCAGCAAGTGATCAAACACAGGCAAAAGTCGACATGGCGGCGATAGTGGCCGAGGTCGAAAAAACATGTGCTCAGCAAACGTTGAAGCCATTAGCCAGCGCGGTATGGACCACTTATCTTGGGTCTAAGAGATAAACGGCGGTTGCTCTACTCAGCACGGAACTAGGTTCCGGCTTGTGGGATCGGATTGAAAAGGGAAAAGAAAATAGTCGAGAGCGGATTTGTCTCGCTATCGCCTCCCGTCTCTTGGCCGCTCCAACTTAGAATTCATTTTAATGGTTCGCAATTCCCTGATCCCGATTGGCGTCAAAACGCCACACCGCCGTTCACCTATCACCCCTCGTGCAGGGTTTTTTTGTATAGGCACGCGGAAATCCGACATCACACAGCCGACAACTGCAAAGCCCTGAACTCAGAGGGTGCAGGCGTTCGATGCGATTTCCGCTCTGCCCTAATGAAAGGACGTCGCGCAGCCCCACCGCCAAGTCACCAAGCGTAGCGCGCGACGCATATCGGTACGATTCAATTCAATGAAGGTTCGCAATCCGCCGATCCCATTAAATTCTGTTTCAGAAGCCAAGGGTGGCCTGATTTGAAATGACGAGTGGCGGTGCTGTCCGTATTTGACCCGTGGTTTCCTAAGTTGAATTACGGAGTGGCCTATAAATCCAGAACATTTTACGAACGGTTTTCGCGTTCATGAAGGCGTTTCAAGATCACCGTGCGCCTTGGTATCTGTGCGGCCTCAGCCGCAAGTCGCTGCGCAAGATCGGCGTGATACTGTTGCACGATGTCGAGCACTGCTTCCTCGGCGCGAGTGCGATGGTACTCGGCAAGTAAGCTGTGCATGGCTGCAAGCTGTTCATCGGTCATGGTCTTGCTCCGAGCCGAAGGCGATAAGTTTGTCCAGTCGATCTCGTGCCGCCAAACAGAACTTCGACAATCGCAAGCGTCAGTACGATGGTGACGATCACCAACACCACGCCGCGCGGAGTGACCATCGGCTCGGTGCGTTCGATGACGGGCGGCGGCGAGACCTGAACGATATCGACCCAGCGCCCGACAACTGGTAGCTGTGCTGGCTCGATATCTACCCAGCGATTGACCCATGGTGTCTGCACAGGTTCTTCATCAGGCAACATCTTCGACATCAAATTGCGCCACTGGGGCTGATCAATTATTTGTCGAACTTTATGGATTTGATGGCGTCGACGTGTCGGTGTCGTGTCCCAGCAATGATCCTTGCCATGCCAATAGATGTGCACCGAGCCAAAATGCTGACGCGCTTCGGTCTTGCTCATACAGGACTTTGAAGCTTCTGACGGTGTGGTCAGAGCCGACACGAACACAACGATCACCGCGACGCGCATACGGTCGCTCCGTCGTAGACTACAGGCGTTGCTTCCGCCTATTTCCTCAATGGTCCAATGCGTCAGCAGCTTCCTTGGAGGGGCATTGAAACCTAAACGCAGAACTCTGTCTGTACGCTTGCCGACAGAAGTCCATCTCGTTCAAAATGCATTGGTACCTGACGCGCGCCAAACACAACCCGACGTAACTGAGGTAGAACTGTAACGACCCGTGGGCAGCGCCGCTCTTGCCATTTCCAGGCGCGCCGGTTTACGCCGTCGCCGCTTGATTCAAGCGGCGACGGCGAGGTCCCGCAAAGTGGCATCATCGCAGCATCCTAGGCCCGCGCGGAGGAGTCCGCTGCGGGCCAGATCGTGTTAGCCGCCTTTTACTGGGTGGCGTTGGCCGCCGTTCCGGCCGCAGGCGAGCCGCTCCTCGAACGGAGGGAATTCGGGTGATACGCATAGGCGTTCTTGTTGTCGCTGAGGGACGGATCGCGGAAACAGTCGCCGCCGATACCGGCCGATGCTGCCTGGCATTGCGCCATGCTATCAAAGCCGCAGCTCGTCATGTGCCCAGTGACATCCGTGCGGCAAAACTCGGCGGCGCTTGCATCAGGCGCGATCATTGCACCAAAAGCGATCGCCGCGAGCAATGCCGCAGCGGGCGCGGTTGTTGCTTTCAAAAACTCTTTCATCATGTTCTCTTGTTCTCTTTGGTTTCAGCTCTAGCCCCCGAGCCGAAGTGGGATATCAGGATCGGTGCGCCGCAGTGATCAATCAAGCATCAATCAATTTTGAAGTATGACAATCATATGACGAAACATCGAGTCACGCGTCGCCNGCTGATCGGCGATCATTCCAGTGTGGAAAGCCGTAATCATTATTTCCTCGGCCGAATAGCGGGCTCGGCTNGCTCGAAGTCGAATTCAATCGCTGCAAGAGGCGCGCAAGCCTGCCGCTCGATGATAAATGGATTGGCGATCACGGAGGATGTTGGGCAGTTAAGATGGGTCCGGCACGCCGACGCGACCGTCGCGCTCGGCCACACCGACCGGGAAGGGGCCCGGCGATTCTAGGAATATCCTGCAAAGATGAAGTCGGGGATGATACGACGACAATTGCAAAGCAGTTGACGCTCGAAATCTATCGTATGCTGCGGGGCGAGACTGTCGCAACAGCAACGGGATTTGGACGCGCTCTCAATTGTTCGGCCTCAGGGATATGCTACGTGGGGTGCGTTATTTTCGCTCACCGACACTCTCCACCGAGACGCAGCACCGCCGCTGCTTGAGCAGTCCGCCGGCAACGCCCACGCCCAACACATACATCCACCCTTCGTTGAAATCGAAGATGTGAGAATTGAACAGCGAGGTGAAAATATTTTGCACCACCACCATCAATCCGATCCATATTGCCAAGCCGTCGCCGCGGAACAGCAGCAGATGCTGCAGCCACATTGCATATAGCACAACAATGCCGATCGCGCCCCACTGGATCCCGACGTTCAGAGTCTGATTGTGCGGATTTCCAACGACCTGCGCGGCTGCGCCGGACTGGGCGACAGCCGCCTCCTCAAAAAGCCCGCGTATCGATCCGGTACCATGGCCGAGGATCGGGGCCTCGGAAAGAAACCGCAGCGATTTTTGCCAGAATTCCAGCCGCAACCCGATCGATGTCGCGGCGTTTCGCTCTTTGTACAATTGATAATCCATCAGAACGGTTTCGGCCTTCCAGCGCAACTGAGGCGATGTTGCCCACGCAAGCCCTCCGAATACAGTTGTCACGCATAGTATGATGACGACGCTTCGCCATTTTAGGTGAAGCAGTGCAAATACAGCGAGCATGATCGGCATCGTGACCAGCGCCGTCCGCGAAACGATCACGAACGTCATGTTGACGACGAAGTTCAGGGAGAGCGCAATGAGGCACGCCGCCGGCAAAATTCTTCTCGAACGCAGCAGGGTGATGATCGGATAAGCCAGCGCCACGGCGCAGAGGGCGAACTCCTGGCTTTGGTCAATACGGTTTTTGACCGGAACGCCATAGTCGGCAACGCCATAATAGTCTTTGAGCGGTACGGCCCTGAACGCGAGCCTTGGATCGAGCACGACGATCCACGACATCGCCATCAGCAAACTGCAAGAGACCAAAAACGCTATAAACACCCACATACCGCGCTTGGAACGTTCAAAATGATACAACAGGAATGGTATCGCCAACAACTTCGCCACCGGACTTACGCCGTGCAGTCGAGCAGACCATGGGCCATCCGCCCACAGCGTCCCGATGATGGCTAGCGCGAAGAATGCAACTGGCAGGAAACAAGCCGGATGTTTGAGAGAGAGCAGAAATGAGCGTGGTTCAACGGTCGGGATTAATACCAAGAACCAGATAATCATAAAAATCGCGACGGCCGTCGTTGACCACGGAATGGAGGCCGCCACCAGAACCGGGTATATGTCGACACAAAGAAGCCAAAATGGAGATCGCGTCGCCGATAAGAAAAGCGAGGATACTCTCGCACGCGTTTGCGTGGATTTGAGCGCAGCTTCCACCATGTTTATACAACTACCGTTGCTGTCGCTGGCACGCAAACACTGGGTGGCCCCATGGGCTGTAAAAATCGGCGCCCGCGAAGCCGGTCGTGGTCGGGCCATCTGGTTCCGGAGGGCGGCCAGGTCGGTTTCGGTGAGTTCCACATAATGCCGCCCTAACAGTTGATTGCAAATGTCGGCGCCGACCGATAAAGCTTTCACTCGACCTTTCAACGGGATCGCGTCCCCCCCATAAAAACATTGGGGCTTGCGAAAATTGGGACTATCCTAATGGCATCGTCTATCGACGCCGACAGGGCGCTGCGTGACCTTCGAGATGTCGTCGTTCGGTCGACGATCTGGTCGTCGTTGGCGCATGCCGATATTCGATCGAAATATCGCCTATCCACTTTCGGATCGCTTTGGATCACCTTGACGACCGGGGCTCTGGCGCTGGCCATCGGCCTGTTCTATGGGCAGTTTTTTGGTCAGGACATACACAGCTACCTTCCGTATTTCACCGCGAGCTACATCACATGGACTTTTATCGCGTCGGTGCTCGGAGAAGCATCGGTCACCCTTGTGGGGGCCGGGAACCTGATCAAGTCGTCACAAATGCCGATCGTCTTCCACATCTTGCGGATGTTACACCGCAATCTGATCATCGTTTTGCACAACGCAATCGTCTTGATTGCGATCTGGCCGTTTGTGCGATGGTCGCTTCATCCCAGCGCCGTGCTGAGCCTGGCCGGCCTGGTTCTCCTTTATCTGTTTCTGGTCGGCACGTCGGCTATAATTGCCATCATTTGCGTGCGATACCGCGACGTCCCTCCGCTGATTCAGGTGCTCATTCAGTTTCTGTTTTTTCTGACGCCGATCATTTGGTATCCTGAACAACTCAAGTTCGGCGCGGAGTTTCTCAAATTGAACCCCATGACGTACATGCTGATGATCGTGCGTGACCCGATCCTGGGGCGGCCAGTGGAAATCCAGACTTGGATCATCGCCATTGGCCTCTCCGCGGCTTCATTGATTGCGGGATCACTGATGTATGTGCGCTTTCGCCGCCGTATCGCATATTGGGTTTGAAACAATGCCCAGTATTGTTCTCGAAAACCTCACCATTGATATTCCGGTTCTGTCAATTCGCGCACGATCGCTTCGCACCATTGCGGTCGCGAAGGCGCGTGCCATCGGCGGAAGGATCATTGACAGCGGATCGCATGTCAGCGTCGTGCGGGCACTGGACCAGATCAGCTTCACGCTGGGAAGGGGCGACCGCCTTGGCCTGATCGGACCGAACGGGGCCGGAAAGAGTACGCTGATCCGCGTTCTTGCGGATATCTACGCCCCGTCGGCGGGAACGATCGAACGTCNGGGCACGCTCATTCCCATGTTCGATATCGGCATCGGGTTCGACCCTGAAGCGACCGGCTATGAGAATATCATGCTGCGCGGAATGATGATGGGCCTGACGCGACGCGAGATTGCGGCCCGGACCGATGAGATTGCCGCGTTCAGCGAACTCGGTGAATATCTCGATTTGCCGATCCGGACCTATTCGGCCGGCATGACCCTTCGTCTGATGTTCTCGATCGCCACCAGCGTGGCTGGTGACATTATTTTGATGGACGAGTGGATTTCCGTCGGCGACGAATCCTTTCAGATCAAGGCGCAGAAGCGCATGCTGGAGATCACGGGCAAGGCCGGAATTCTGGTCATAGCCTCGCACGATCCGAATACNCTGCTTCAGCACTGCACGCTCGGAATGCGTCTTGAGAAGGGTCGAGTCGCTGACTTCGGCCCCATCGAGAGAGTCCTTAACCGGCCAGTGCACGCCGTAGCAGAATGAGCAATTTGATAATCCGCGGCGATCGAGCGAGGCTTCAACAAGGAAGATAACGATGACCGAGTCCGTCCAGACGAAGGAGCCGCAATACGAGCTTCTTTACCGGGTGAAAGAGAAGCATGGCATCACGACGCTAGGTCTGATGGTCAATGAGTCCTGGAATGAAGACCCAAGAAGGACCGTGTTTACCCTGTCTCGCTACAAATTTGTTTCGAAGATGTTTCAGGGGCGCGCCAAAGTCCTGGAAGTGGGATGCGCGGATGCTTTCGGGACACGGATCGTCCAGCAGACAGTGGGGCAGGTTACCGCGATCGATTTCGATCCGCTGTTCATCGCCGACGCTGTAGAGCGAATGAATCCGAATTGGCCATTCGAAGCTCGTGTCCATGATATGTTGCAAGGTCCGGTTTCCGGAGATTTTGATGCGGCCTATGCGCTTGACGTTCTTGAACACATGAAGCCCGAAGACGAGCATCAATTCCTGCGAAACGTTGTGTCATCAGTCAAGGCGACGGGCGCGGTTATCATGGGAATGCCTTCGCTCGAGTCCCAGTGCTATGCTTCGCCGCAAAGCAAGGCGGGACATGTGAACTGTAAATCCGGGCCTGATCTGAAAAAGACGATGGAAGAACATTTCCATTCGGTATTCCTTTTTTCCATGAACGATGAAGTCGTTCACACCGGGTTTCACCCGATGGCTCAATACCTTCTGGCTCTTTGCTCTCATCGTAAGGGATAGGACGGTTCGAATGGCATCCGTAACGGTGATTGGCGGGTCCGGCTTTCTGGGGCGGCGCGCGCTGAAAATCATGGGGGCGCGCGCCCTAAGGGACGTATGCAACCAAACCGCTTGTGGCATGAAAAGCTTGTTGTGGCATGAAAAGCTTGGCACGGGACGTGGGAGCACTTCATTATGATATGCCATTCTTGCTCCGCATTTGTAAATCCCGAACGGGGCAGTGTTCTTTCGCGGTTCGTTGCTTCTGACTGTCAGCCACAGCATTGCATACTTTCGGTGATGACATGCGACGCCTGTGGTCTTGTTCAAAAGCCAAATACCGAAGAATGGATGCGCGCCTGCGAAGAGATCTATTCAAATTACCGGATTTATTATCAGGGTGCGGGCAGCGAGCAAAAGGCGCGTGGGGTTATGCGTGGTCGCTTCGCTCCACGCTCGGAGTTGTTGACTGAGTTCCTTATAGATGCGGGTTTGCTGGACAGAATCGGTTCCGCTCTCGATATCGGCTGCGGCAATGGTGCGTTTCTACGAGCGTTTCATGAGGCGCTGCCGGATTGGAAGATCGCAGGAGCCGAAATAAATGAGACCTTTCGCGATGAAATCCTGGCCATAGCGCCAGGAGCAGCATTTATCGATTCCAATGAATTGGAAGCAAAAGATAGTTTGTTTGAATTAGTCACATTGATTCACTGTCTGGAACACATCCCTTCTCCCATAGCCTATCTCAACACCGTCAAGAGACATTTGAGCCCGGAATCAGCCCTGCTAATTCAAGTCCCGGACGCCGAGATAAACCCTTTCGACCTTGTCATTGCGGATCACGCAAGCCATTTCTCCAAGGCTTCACTGCGCCACGTTGTGGAAGAAGCTGGACTGGAGGTGGTCGCATTTGGCAACCTTGTCTTAGCCAAGGAAATCACCGCGCTGGTTCGCGTTTCCGGACGCCCTGTAACAAAGACTTCGCCTTTGCCGTATCCCGACTTCGCAAGTCGCCATCTTGCCTGGATTGAAGCTTTGCTCGCGCAGGCGAACGCTCTGGCGGAACAAGGGCCGATTGGGATCTTTGGCTCATCTATCGCAGGCACGTGGGTTGGAAGCCAAATCCCTCGTCTGGCGTTTTTCGTAGACGAAGACCAGGACCGGGTTGGCGGCTCAAACCTCGGCGTTCCAATTGTTGGCCTTTCCGACGTTACAAAGAACGTTAAAGTCTTGCTCGCCTTGGAGCCGACGCTCGCGCAGAGTCTTGCTCCGCGCTTGATTGAGGCGGGCCTGAATATCGTGCTTCCCGCACAAGAGCAGGTTTCGACGTTTTATCGCTAAATGGATGGTGGCTATGGGCATTGGCGTACAGGCGCTCGAGCTAATGAAATATCTGTATGATGACGGCCATCTTAACGGCTTTTCGTCTGTCATCGAACTAGGCAGCCAACAATTCGCGCCGGACCTGCCCGCGGCTCGCAAAGCGATCCGCGAGATGTTTCCGCTTTTGAATGCAGAGGGCATTCATGTCCCGAAGGATTTCTATCGCGCGCTTAATCTTCCGAATTACGCGTGTATCGATCTCGACGGCGCGAACGATGCGTTGGTCTTCGATCTCAATAAATCGCTGGCGGAAACCTACAACTTTGGAGAAAAATTCGATCTCGTGACCAATCATGGCACGACTGAACATGCATTCAATCAATTAAGCTGCTTCGAGAATGTCCATGGCTTGACCAAACAAAACGGACTTATGATCCACGCCCTTCCATCGCAGGGTTATCAAAACCATTCGTTTTTCAACTATCATCCGTCGTTCTTCCTCGATCTATCCGCGGCGAATGATTATCAACTGCTGGCGTTGTACTACAACATTGGCGAGAGCCTGTTTCCATATACGGACTCGTTTTTAGAGAAGCACCAGGTATCAGCCACGGAGCACGTTGCAGTATTCGCCGTTCTTCGCAAGCTATCTAATAAGGCGTTCATCGTGCCATTCGATGGGCGATATTATTTTGAGCAAGACGGTCACGAGTTTGTTCCGCGCGGTGACGTGGGTGGACACGGACGTGTCGAAATCAATGAATTTCCGATTTCAGGAAAGTATTCCTCGCTCCCTGTCCCGGAGAGGGAAATCGATAGTAGGCCAATTACGAAGATCGTGATGCCGGTATGGGGCATGAATTTCACCAGTATTTTTCTTAACTTTGCCCTCCGGTCGCAGATTGAAAGCGGTTTGCTCGAGTTCGATTCGCGGGAAAATATTGAATACATCATAGTAACGGACGCTGCCGGCGCNGCGATGATATCGGCCTCTAAATTTCTTCCGGCTCTGAATGGCGTTTGCAAGGTAAGAATTGTTAGAGCCGATCATCTCGCAGGACGGCCTTCCTATGAGCGTCTCACGGCATCGTATAATCTTGCCCTTTCTAAAGCCGAACCGGGAGATTTGTATATTTTCATAACAGCAGATTGCTTTTTTTCGCGCGAGGTTTTCAAGAGGATAAAAGAGAAGTCAGAAAAGTACAGAGTTGTACTGAGCCCAGCATTGCGGGTTGTTGAGGAAACGTTTTTCTCTGAGGTTGCGCTATCTGGCTTATATAATGTTGATGGACGTGAAGCCCTGGCGATTGCTATGCGGAACGAGCATCCTCTTACCAGTTCTTTTTGCATCAACAATGATCGCGATCTGACTCATCCGCTCCCGGCTCAAACGTTGTGCCGACTGGCAGACGGATATGTCGGGCGCTGGAACGTTATGCATCCCATCGCGATCCGTATCGCGAATCCGCACCAGGCAATCCTGCAGACGATTGATTGGGACTACGCTCTTTATCACGTCAAAGGTTGGGAGGATGTGGGTGTTCTGGACTCGATCGAAGACGGCCTTACGGTTAGCTTGACGCCGTTCAATTATTCGCAGGACGAGTCTTACGTGAGGGGAGGCGGTCGCCGTGCACGATTGAGGAATCTAAAGGCTTGGGTAAATCGTTCGTGGGCGCTCGACTATCATATGGCGCAAGTAAGTCACCGAGTTCGACTGCTGGCGAGTGACGACCCGAATAACGCTGCCGCAGCTAAGGCAGAATCACAAGTTGCGGCAATCGTTGATCCATTCCTTGAGTATGTTCTTAGCCGAAAATTCGGGTCCGCGACGGGTTTTACAAGTCTGTCAGCGGTTAATCTTTTTCGACCGGCGGTCGATTTGCGTCAGCCCTTTCGGCTGTGGCCCCAGTATATCCGGAAGGCGCTTTCTGGAGTCAAGCGCATCATTTCTTGGGGCCTGCGCAAGGCACTGAAAAGAATCGAATGAAGCGCTTGACGATGTTGGAGACGACCTAATGGGCAATGTGCGATGTTGGGATATTTGAAACGACGGTACGCTGCGTCTATCGCATGTCGCATAGAGGCAGCAGTGCAGAAACTCGAAGCCAGGTTGCTAGCCAGGCTGGAATCTAGTCAAGCAAAGAGTTGGAGTGGCGGCGCCGATCCTTTCGAGTTGCATGCTCGCGCGGCAGTGGAGGCACTCGCACAAGGTGTCGCCGCGATCTACGGTTATGATGTAGTCGGCGACGTTGCGGAATTCGGAACGATGTCGGGTCGCACAGCGGCGGGGTTGGCGCAATCCATCGCATCATGCGACAAGAGCCTTGGCTATGCGGCTCAGATCTATGACCATCCGCCAAAAAAGCTGGTGCTTTTCGATAGCTTCGTGGGTCTGCCGGAGGTAGAGAAGGACTCAGTGGATGGGCAATCGCCTCACGTGGTCGACGGGGTCTGGTCGTCCGGAACCTGCAGAGGCGTGTCGCCTGAAGAGCTGGACTCAATGATCGGTTCTCATCTGGCGCCTGACCGCTTCGAAATTCATCATGGCTGGTTCTCCGACACGATCCCGGCACTTGATGCGGATCGGCGTTTCGCGTTGATCCACGTCGATAGCGACCTTTACCAATCCGCGATCGATGTGCTGAGGAATCTGTTTTCTCGCGGCATGGTTTCCCGAGGTGCGTACATCTTTTTTGACGACTGGAACTGCAACCGTGCTGATCCACAGCTCGGCGAGCGGCGCGCTTGGCGGGAATGTGTCGAAGAGTACGGGATCGAATACAGCGACATGGGACCCTACGGCGTCTTTGCCCGGTGTTTCGTCGTCCATTCCTATAGGGGTAGCCCCGAGGATATTCCCGGCCGAACGCAGGAAGCTGGCGCCTCGCGAGAGTCGTGAGAGCTGTCACATTTCACCTCTAAGCATCTTGCGGGATTTCTAGAGCCTTCGGGTGTTTGAGCGGACTAGACAAAGGAACGATGGCGTCACATCTGGTCATGGGCGGGTCTGGATTTCTTGGGCGAGCGCTGTTGCGTGCGCTGGGATCGCGCGGATATGGAACATTTTGCGCGCGTCCTTTTGCCGGGGGTCTAAGCTTCGACAGCCGGAGTGACACCCTTTCAGCGCTTGTAAAAAACATTCCAGACAGTCTTACTCACGTGTATCTTTTGCATGGGGTCGTAAATCCGGATCAGTGCGCACGCGATCCCGCTGGATCGCGCAATATCAACGTGGCGGGAATGCAGCGGCTGATCATGGAGGCCTGGGATCTGGGCCTCACACCGGTCTATCTCTCGACCGACTATGTCTTCGACGGAAGTCGCGGCGGCCGAACGGAAGACGAGCCGACTTGCCCGACCACCGAATACGGTCGGCAGAAAGCGGAAATGGAGGCCTGGCTTCAAAACGGGGAAGAGCCCTCCTTGATAGTGCGTTCATCCAAGATTGTTTCCGCCGAAACCGATACACATAGCGTTATCGGTCAGTTGGCGGTTGAGTTTCGTTCGGGAAAGGCAGTCCGGGCTGCCGAAGACCAGATATTTTCACCAATGCACGTGGACGATACAGCAAAG
>JGI12053J15887_10000991_pt1 | contig 12603 bp, 9 predicted proteins | sample MedBloCAOM1_O3_FD_15887 | JGI IMG/M metagenome (IMG submission 15887)
GCCGGTTGCTCTCGCGCCACGCTGTACCGATACGTGAGAGGCAAGGCGGGGATTCTGGAAGGTGTTGTGACGGCTGAGATCACGGCGGCTGCGCATCGCGCGGCAAGCGAACGAACGATGGCAGGCGGTCACGATGGGGTCGTCGACGCGATTCTGGCCGCCGTGAACGCGATCCGGTCACAACCCGAACTCGCCGACGCCGTCAAACAATCCAGCGACGGTCAGACCCGCCGATACCTCGTCTCGCCGCGGACGATCAACCTCGCGATCGCGGCGATCGGGTTCCCGCCGCTCAGCGACCTCGATGCCCAGGTGGCGGCGCGATTCGTCTGGTCACTGGTCGACTTTCCACTCGACGACAAGGTCGCCGAACGGGGACTGGTCGAGCATTTCATCGACAGGATTTCCAGGCCAAAGCACTGAGCACTACCGCGGCGACGGGTCGAGCATCAGGTCGACCCAGCTCTCCGGGGCATGATAGCCCGCCATCGCGGGGGCGAAGGTCCCCTGCTCGCCGGTCGGTTCGGTGAACCCGCCGTCGCCGGGGTCCGCCGCCGCCACAGGCGGATCTGTGCCTTGCGGCACCGCTGCGCCGCCCTGCTCGGCGGGCAGCGGCGGGACCTCGATCGGCGCGTCTGGGGCCGGCGCGGGCTGTGCCCCGGAATCAGGCACCGACCCAGGGGGTAGATAGGGAAACTTGTTGTACGGCAGAATATTACGTGGATCGGTCACGGGTGTGTCGTAGGGCACCGGCGGGCCGCGCCACGGGTTCGAGCCCACGGGGACATATCCGCGCGGGTCACGGCACAGGGCGACCGTCGGTGCGCGCTTGCCGGGAAACTCCTGGCACGGATAGTTGCGTGCGCCGCGGACATTGGTCGCATCATTCTGGGCCACTTTGCAGTACAGGTCGGTCGGCAGTTCCCGCAGAGTCTCGTCGGCAGGCGTCCGGGTGAGCGGTGGTGGGATGAATCCGGTCAGGCACGGCGGGGTGTCACCAAGGTTCAGCTTGAAGTCGACCTTTGCGCCTTCATCGCCCGGTTCCGCACCACCGATCGTCAGGATGGCCGCGAACAACGCAGGCATCAAGACCAGGATCTGCTCGAGCGACTTGTTGTAGATCACGCCCACCCGGCCCAGGTTCGCGAGGTTGGCCGCGAGCAAGGGAAAGGTCGGGCGGATACCGGCGAAAGTGGCGCCGACCTGATCGGCGGTGGCCGGCGTGGTGGCCAGCAGCGACGAGAATTCACCTTCGGCTTGCCTCAGCTCGTCGCTGAACCGCGCGAATCCATCGGTGAGCCTGCCGATGTCCTCGCCAGAACGGATCTGGGCGTCCAGGAAGGGCCCCGCCTGATCAATCAGCTTCACCGTCTGCGGCCAGCTGTTGTTGGCTTCGTCGATGAGCCGTCGCGCGCCCTGGATCAGCCGGGCCAGGTCGGGTCCGGACCCTTTGAACGCCGCGAAGCTCTCCCGCAGCAAGTCCCGCAGCCGGCTGTCAGAGATGCTGGACACCAGCTTGTCCGCCTCACGCAGCAGACTGGCGATGTCCTGACTGACCCGGGTATTGGCTCGTCCGATTCGCGACCCGTCGTGCAGCACCCCGGATGAGTCGCTATCGACAGGGACCAAGTCGAGGTACTGCTCGCCGATCGCCGACATGCTGTGCACGGTGGCCACGACGTCGGCGGGAACCGAAGCTGGATTATCCAGGCGCAGAACAGCTTCAACGCCCCCACGGATCAAGCCGACCGATTGCACGTTTCCCACCGTCACACCGCGATACGTGACGTTGGCCTTCGGGTACAGGCCACCACTTTCGGTGAACTCCGCGGTGACGGTGTAGGAACCCACTCCCAGCGCTGCGGGCAGGCGCAGATAGAACACGGCGACGGCACCCATCGCCAACACCGTCACGATGGCGAAGATGGTCAACTGGATTCGAACCAAGCGGTTCATCGCCCTGGTCCCGTCGTACCCGCAGCCGGAGTCGTGAACGGGTCGGCGGCCTGCCCGGACAGGTTGGCGGTCTCACCCAGCAGCCAGTCAGGAGGATTGATGACGTCGTTCAGACGCCTGAGGTTGGGATCGACGATCGACGCGGTCCAAAACGATGTGCCAAGCCTGCGCAGCGTCAGGTCGAGCGTGATGAACACGTTGAGGTAGTCACCTCGAACCGCCTGCTTGATGCTGCGATTGGGGAATGGGAAGGTGGGCAGCAACTGCATCGAGGTCAAGAGGTCGTCTGCGTTGTCGGCCAGCGACTTCACGACCGGGTAAAGACCACGCAGGTCGGCGGCGAAGTCCTCCTTGGTCTCGGCCAGAACGTGCGCTGCGACGGTGGCCAGCCGGTTCAGCGCGGCGAAAGCGTCGACGATTCTGTCCTGGTTGTCATTGAGCACTCCAAGCGCTTGGGGCAGGTTGTCGAGCAGTTTCGACAAACCGTCGCTGTCATGTGCCAGCGTCGCCGAGAAGCGATCGACCCCTTCGAGGGTGGCGACGATATCGGCGGTCTGCTGCTTCAACGATGCAGCGAGCTCGGCCACCCGGGGCACCAGCCCAATGAAGCTCCCCGCGCGCCCCGCGACGGCCGCAAAGGCCTCATCGGTGATGTCTTGCAGCGCACCGAGATTGCCCTTGTTGACAACCAGACCCAGTGAGGAGAGTACTTCCTCGGTGGTGGGGTACCTCCCGGCATTGTCGAGCTCGATCGTCGACCCCGCGGCAAGCGTGCCGACCTCGGGTCGGTCATGTGGGGCGGCCAGTTCGACATGCTGGGAGCCCAACAGGGACGTCTGCGCGACCTTGGCCGTGGCGTTGGCGGGCAGGCGGACATCCCCGTTCAACGAAAGTCGCACTGCGGCATAGACGGTGCCGTCGGGGCGTTGGACGGCCTCGATTCCCGACACGCTGCCAACGGTGACGTCGTCGACCATGATCGGCGAATTCTGCGGCAGGGTGGCGACATCGGGCATCTGCACAGTGACCGTGTACGAGCCCCGGCCGTGTCCGGCGGTGCCCGGCATGTCAACGGAGTTCAGTCCGCCGAACTGGCAGCCTGCTACGAGCAGGGCCACCGACGCGATGGCGACCGCGCGCACGGTCACCCTCCGCTCCCATGCGGTACGGGCTCCGGCGGCACCAGCAGCGACGTGACGTCAGCTGTGTTGGCTGTTTGTGGCTGCCACTGGGTTTCGGCGACCGGTGTCCGCGCCTTGGCCTCGGTGGCGGGGGTGTCATAGATGATCTGGCCGTCGTAGGCGGTGATGCTGTTGATCGGATGGAACAGGATCGGCGGGTAGTTCATCGTGAGCCGCTTGAGCACGGGTGCCATCCGCTGGCGGCAGATCTCGGCGCGTTTGAAGTGATCCGGGGAGTCGCCTGCATCGAAGCTGCCGCAGATGAACTGCACCGGGTTGGCGAAGTCGGGGAACGCCAGTGTCCCTGCCAGCGACGCCTGCGCCGGGTTGTACATAGCGTAGAAATTGGCAAGCCCGTTGGGTCCAACGTGGAGCACCTGTTCGATGTCCTCGCTGCGATCGGACAACGTCTTCGTGAAGTCGGCCAACTTGTCGATCTGGCCGATCAGCGTCGCATTGTTGTCGTGCAGGAACTTTCGCGCGTCCTGCAGTGCCTCGTTGAGAGTGTTCAACGTGGCGTCGAGCCTGTTGGAACTGTCGGCAAGCACCTGCGACACAGACGCCAGATGACCCGCGAACTGGACGATCTGATCGTTGCTGGCCGATAGTGCTTCGATCACGACCTGAAGGTTCTTGATCGTCCCGAACACATCGGTCCTGGAGTCACCGAGCCTGCCTGCGGTCTGGGACAGCTCGCGCAGCGCATCGCGGAAGGATTCGCCCTTACCGTCGAATGTCTCCGCGGCCTGATCGATGAACGCGCTGAGCGGCCCCTTCATCGACCCTGTCGACGGACCCAGCTGTGCGGTGAGTTTGGTCAGCTCGGACTTCACCTCATCCCATTCGACAGGAGTCGCGGTCCGCGAGAGTTCGACAGTGGCCCCTGCGGGCAGAAGGGGTCCGCTCTCGTACGCCGGAGCCAGCTGAATGAAGCGCGCCGCCACCAGATTCGGCGCCATCACCACCGCGTTGACATCGGCAGGGAGCGGGACGTCGGCAGGCAGCGACATCGTCACCTTCACGTCATCGTGGCGCGGCTCGATGGCGTCGATGCTGCCGACCGGGACACCGGCAACGCGAACGCTGTCGCCTGGGTACAGTCCGGTGGCCGATGCGAAATACGCAACCACCACCCGGGATTGGCGACCATCTGTCGCTAGCGCAGTGATCGCGCCCACCAGTGTCGCGGTCAGAACAAGACCAACGGCAAGGCGCATCCACCTGGTTCGCGGCACGGGAACGGCATGGCTCATGGCGATTTCGGCCTGACGATGGTGCGCTGGTGAAGGAAACCACGCAGGAGGTCTGCCAAACTGTCCGGCATCTTGCCCGGCTGGAACATCGCGTCGAAAATCAATGCCGAATTGGTGACGGGCGGGACGTTGTACAGGTTGACGGTAAAGCCGGGACCGCTTGACACCACCTCCCCCAGCGCCGTTTCGTACGGCGGCAGGCGCTTGAGCGCTTCGCTGATGTGCTCACGCCGTTCGTTCAGGTTGTCGAGTACCAGGTTGAGCTTTGTCAACGCAGGACCGAACTCCGCACGATTCTCTTCGACGAAGGCTGAAATCTGTTGTGATACAGGGGAAATACCCTGGATGAGCTCGGCAATAGCGGTGCGCCGGTCGTCGAGCGCGCCGAACAGCTCGGAGCCGTCGACGACGAGCTGGTTTACCTGGGCCGCCCGTTGTGCTGCGACGTCGGTGGCCGATTTGGCATGGGCCAGCAGCGAGCTCAACGCCTCGTCACGATCGTTGACCGTCCGCGAGAGATCGGCGATGCCGTCGAGAGCGTCGCGCAGCTGGGGGGTGGCGTCGCGGAGCGTGTCGGTCAGCACCTGCAATGCCTGCTCCAACTGGGGCTTGTCCAGGTCCCCCGCCGAACGTCCCAGATCTTGCAGCGCGGTATTGAGTGTGTATGGCGTGTTTGTCCGGTCCACCGGGATGGTCGTGGTCCGCCCTGCACCGGCAGGAGTCACCGCCAGCGACTTCTGGCCGAGCACGGAGTCGCTGGCGATGGAGACTTCCGAGCGGTCGCCAAGCGTGATGGCGCGATCCATGGTGAACGTGACCTTGGCGTTCGGAGTGGTGAGTGCAACCGAGGAGACCCGGCCAACGGTGATGCCCGCAATGTCGACGTCGCTGCCCACGCTGATTCCGGCGGCGTCGACGAAGAAGGCGTCATAGGAGGCACCCAGCTGCCAGAACGGGAGGTTGTTGTAGCCGAACGACGTCAGCATCAGGCATCCGATGAGGACGACGGCGAATATCCCTGTGCGCAGGGGGTTGGAACGATGCGGCTTATTCGGCAAAGGAGCACCGCCCCTTGCTCGGGTCCGGCGGGGAGAAGAACGGAATCAGGACATCGCTGCCCGCCGGGCCGTTGATCTTGAATTGCATGCCGCACACGAAGATGTTGAAGAACGCGCCGTAGGCGCCAAGCGCGTTGAGCCGCATGTAATTCTCCGCCAACGGCTCGATCGCCGCGTTCACCTCGCCCTTGCGGTCGTCGAGTGCGGTAGCGAGCGGCCGCACATTCTCCATGACACCGCGCATCGGCCTGCGGGATGCGTCGAGCATCGTCGTCAGGTCCGTCTCCGCGGACGCCAACGGCCGGATCGCGCCCGCGACTTGGTCTCGGCCGTTCGCCAGCGCGGTAATGAGCCGCTGGAGTCTGTCCACGGTGGCCGAGAACTGAGCGTTCTTCTGATCGACCGTCCGCACCAGGGTGTTCAGGTTGGTGATGACGTCGCCGATCACCTGGTCCTGCACGTTGAGCGTCTGAGTGAACGTCGCGGTGTCGGCGAGCACATTGGACAACGCACCACCCTGACCCTGAAGCAGTTCGAGGACGGCGTTGGTCACCGTGTTGACCTTGGCCGCGTCCAAGCCCTTGAGCACCGGCCGCAGGCCGCCGAGGAGTGAGTCGAGGTCGAGCGCAGGCTCGGTGTGGTCGCGGTCGATGGTAGACCCGGGCGTGAGCCTGCGCAGATCGCTTGTGCCGGGGATGATCTCGACGAAGCGATCGCCAACGAGGTTCTCGTAGCGGATCAACGCGCGTGCCGACGAGTACAACGTGAAGTGGCTGTCGACGTCGAACTCGATGTCGGCACCGTAGTCGCGGCTCAATTTTACCGAGCGGACCGTCCCGACCGGAACCCCCGCGATGCGCACCTTTTGGCCCGCCTTGAGTTTCGACGCGGACATGAAGTCGGCGTGATAGGTCGTGGTCGAGGAGAATCGGAACTGGCCGAAGACCACCACGAGACCCGCTGCCACCAAGACCATTGCCATGGTGAAGGCGCATACGTTGAGAAGCAGTCGGTTGGTCCGCATCAGTAGTCGTCCCGTTCCGCGTACGCGCCGTTGAACAAGAATTGCAGTGTCGACGGCGGGTCGAACTGGGGTTGGGTATCGGGCTGATAGGGCGCATAAGCGTTGTCTGTCACCAGAAATGGCGAGTGGTACCAGCCGCCTTCCTGCTGGATCGGCATGTCGGGCAGACCGCGGCAATTGGGTCCGCCGGATGCATTGACGATCGGCAGGCTGTCCGGATATGTGTACGCGGGTGCTCCGAGGATGAAGTTTGCGCTGAGCAAGGCGCCCGGTTTCCTGACGCCGACGAGCGGGCCGAAGGTATTGAGACCACGCACGATCGCCTTCAGCAGACACCCGTACTCCGGCGAATAGTCGCTGAGGACCTTCAGCGGCGCACGCACCCGTTGGACGGCGGCGATGTAGTCGTCCGCAGCGGGCTCCAGAGTTTCGTATCCGTCGTTTGCCATGCCGATGGTCGCCAGCAGCGTGGCGTCGAGGTTATCGCGTTGATCGACGATCGTCGCGGCAATGGGCGTGGTGTTGTCGATGAGCTTGACGATGTTCGGAGCGGCGTCGGCGTAGATGTTCGACGCGGCGGCCGTCCGTCGCAGATCCGCGGCGACGACCGGCATCTTCGGATTGAGTTGCGCCAGAATGCTGTTCAGCCCCGACATCAGGGCGCCTGCGTCGTCGCCATGGCCGCGCAGACCCTGACTCAACGCGGTGAGCGTCGCGTTGAGTTGGACGGGATCGATCTTGCGCAGCACTGCGGTGAGCGTTTGGAACAGCGTGTTCGGTTCCACCGATACCTCAGACGCCTGCACCGTTGCGCCGCTGGACAGCGGCTCGGCCTCGGCGGCGTCGGGTGGCACGAACTCGACCGATTTGGCGCCGAAGATGGTGCTGCCTGCGATGTGGACGGTCGCGTTGGACGGGATGAATGCCAGTTGGCCGTCGTTGATCGCCAGGGTCAATTGCGCTTCGTCGCCGATGTAGGTGATCGTTTTGACGGTGCCAACGCCGACGCCGCGGTACTTGACCTTCGCCGCGATCCCCATGCCCAACCCCGCTCTCGGGGTCTTCACCGACAGCGTGTCGAAGTGTGTGAACGACTGGTTGTAGGTGAGGTAGGTGAAGGCCACCGAAAGGGCGAGCAGTGCCGCGAAGATTGCGGCGGCAAGCCTGAGGTGTCTGCGTCTATAGCCTCTGATCGCCATCGCCGCCCACTCGCCGCGTCCCCTCTGTGACTCAGACCACACCCGTACCGCGCATGCTCGCACGCAGCGGTGACCGTGGTCAACGTCTCCAGCAAAGTGAGACGGAACAATCGCCGCTCAGCGCGTCACAGTCTCATGGCCCTTTGGCGCGCTCGTTGTTATCGCAGCTCAATGCGTTTTCATCGGATACCTATGACCTGACTGAGGCGGGAGTTCGTCTCACATCGGGACATCGGAATCCCGCGGGAGGTCCGGCACCAGCAAACTGTGGCTAGCGGGCGCGCGGATACGCGCCCGGCGGGATGCCGTGCCACCGCCTGAACGCGTGGCAGAACGTCGAAGTGTCGGTGTAGCCCAACCGCTTTGACACCTGATCCACCGTGAGGCCGACGTTGCACAGCAGGTCCACCGCCAGCGCTGAGCGCGCCTCGTTGAGCAGCGCACGAAACGACGTGCCCTCCTCGGCCAGCTGACGCCGCAGTGTCCGCGGATGAACGTCCAGCTCCGCAGCCATCTCCGGCAGCGTCGGGAAGCGACCGGATTCGCGAAACAGCTTTGAGCGGACCACCGCAGTGATGCCGCGCCGTTGTTCGTTGCGCTGCATCAGCACATCGCACTGCGCGATGCACATCTGCAGTGTGTGGCTATCCGCCTGCGGCAGTGGCTCGTCGAACATCGCGCGCGGAAAATGCAGACGGTTGTGCGCACGGCCGAATTCCCTGTCCACCACCGGCATCATCTCCAGGATCGGCGCGACGACCTCCTTGTCGAGGGTCGCCTCGACGGTCAACTGATCCGCATACCGCGCTATGACCGGAAGCGCGAATTCGCTGACCGTCACCACGATGCTTGCGACGTCACGCTCGAGGAAAAAGCCGCGGACATCGGCGGGCAGATGGTCGACCTGGAACTCGAGCAGGCAGCTGTCGGCACCCTCGAAGAACTTCACGTCGATGTTGAGCATGGTCAGCGAGAAGTAGCGCATCGAGATATCGAAGAGTTCACGAAACGTCGCGCACGACATCGCCGCGAACCCGAGCAATCCGAGATGGGTCAACCGAAACCTGCTGCCTACGTCGATGCCCAGCCCGGCGTGGTCCGGCACCGCGGCCAGAAGCCTTCGCACCGCGACGATCTCATCCGACGCCGCAACCAACGCTTCGGGATCGTTGAGGTCTTCCTGCCCGATCCCGGTGCCCGCGAGGATCTCGGATGTGTCGACTCCACGCTCGGTGGCGACCTCGCACAGCACCCGTGTCGCGTAGACCGGGCGCCGGAGGTCGGGAGACCACGTCGTCGAAGCCATGTCCGAAACTCCCAACTGTCTGTCCGATAGTCCCATTCCGATCGCGTCGTGTCACTCCTACCGTTGAGTCATGGCGGCACCGGCGGCGCGGCTTTCGACGATGACGATGTCGCGCGAGGCGATCACGATCGGATTCGACGCCAGCGAAGGCTTCCTNGGCCGAACGCGCGGGCATGACATCGCCCGATTCCGCTGCGCTGGACGACGTTTCGTCTCGATTACCCATCCCGACTACGTCGACCACGTGCTGCACCGGGCCAGGCTGAAATACCTCAAGTCCAACGACTACGAACCGATCCGAGCCGCGGCGGGAATCAACCTGCTGACCGACGAAGGCGACTCTTGGGCCGCGCATCGCGCGACTCTCAATCCGACGTTCGCGCGGCGCCACCTCAACGAGATGGTCGATCTGATGATCGCCCCGATCGAGCGAGTTACCGCCGACGTCGTGCCACAGGTCGAGTTCGACATGCACGCGACGATGGTCGAGGCCACCTTGCGGGTGGTGGCGAATGCCCTGTTCAGCCAAGATTTCGGTCCCCTCGTCCACAGCATGAACGACCTGGCGACCCGCGGGCTGCGACGCACCGAGAAGTTCGGTCGGCTGGGCCTGTGGGGGTTGATGCCCCGAACCGTCTATAACGCGTTGATGTGGTGCACGTTCTCGGGGGTGCCGCTACCGCCGCCGTTCCGGGAATCGCAGCAGATCACGCTTGCGCTCGACGATGCCGTCAACGCCGTTCTCGACGACAGGGTCGCGCATCCCACCGCATCGGCCGACCTGCTCAACGTGCTGTTCAGCGCCGACGACGGAACTTGGCCCCGCAAGAGGGTTCGCGACGAGGCGTTGACGTTCATGCTCGCCGGCCACGAGACCACCGCCAACGCGATGTCCTGGTTCTTCTACCTGATGGCACGGAACCCAGACGCGCGGGAGAAGATGCTCGCCGAGGTCGACGACGTGCTCGGCGGACGACGGCCGGGCGCCGACGACCTGAGCCGGCTGCCGTGGACAACCGCCTGCCTGCTGGAATCGCAGCGGTGCTTCTCCGCGGTATGGATCATCGCGCGTGAGGCGATCGAAGACGACGTCATCGACGGCCATCACATCCGCCCTGGTACAACGGTGCTGATCCCGATCCACCACATCCACCACGACGAGCGCTGGTGGCCCGACCCTGAGACGTTCGATCCGAGGCGGTTCATCGGCGATGCCATCAAGAACCGGCCCCGGTCGGCATATCTGCCGTTCGGCGGCGGCAGGCGGATCTGCATCGGACAGAGCTTCGCGCTGATGGAGATGGTGTTGATGGCGGCGATCATGAGCCAGCGCTTCACCTTCGACGTGTGCCACGATCATCCGGTAGAACTCGAAGCGACACTGACGTTGCGGCCCAAACACGGCCTGCCCGTCGTCGCGCACAGACGGGAGCCAGTGTGACAGTGCCCGATTTCGACACCGTCATCGTCGGCGCCGGCTTCTCCGGCATCGGCACCGCCATCAAGCTCGACAAGTCGGGTCTGAGCGATTACCTGGTGATCGAGGCAGGCGACGGGCCCGGCGGCACTTGGTACTGGAACACGTATCCCGGTATCGCCGTGGACATTCCGTCGTTTTCCTACCAGTTCTCGTTCGAGCAGAGCCCGAACTGGACGCGCTCCTACGCGCGCGGGCGTGAATTGAAGGCCTACGCCGAGCACTGCGTCGACAAGTACGGTCTGCGCCGCAAGATCCGATTCGGCACGAAGGTGCTCGGCGCCGACTTCGACGAGGAGCGCGACCTCTGGCGCATCAGCACCGATCCGGGTGGGGTGGTCACCGCCAGGTACCTCGTCAACGCGGGCGGCGTGCTCATCACACCCAATCTTCCCGACATCGATGGCGTCGACTCCTTCGCCGGGGTGACCATGCACACCGCGCGGTGGGACCACGAACAAGACCTGACCGGCAAGCGCGTCGCGATCATCGGGACGGGCGCCTCCGCCGTGCAGGTGATTCCTGAGATCGCGCCAATTGTCGAGCAGCTCAGCGTATTTCAGCGCACACCCATTTGGTGCTTCCCCAAGCCGGACATACCGCTGTCGCCCGCGGTCCGGCGGATTATGCGGCTTCCTGGTGGCAAGACCGTGCAGCGGTTGCTCAGCCAGGCCTATGTCGAACTGACCTTCCCGCTGGCAGCGCAGTACTTCACGCTCAACCCGATGGCCAAGAACATGTCGAAGGTGGGCGAGGCGTATCTGCGCAAGCAGGTCGATGATCCGGAGGTGCGCGACAAGCTCACCCCGCAATACGCCGTCGGCTGCAAGCGGCCGGGCTTCCACAACACCTACCTGTCCACGTTCAACCGCGACAATGTGGAGTTGGTGACCGAATCGATCGACAAGATCACCGGCTCCGGCGTGGCCACCGTCGATGGCGAAACCCGCGACGTCGACGTGCTGATCCTGGCGACCGGGTTCAAGGTGCTCGACCCCGACAGCGTCCTGACCTATGCAGTCAACGGACCGGGCGGAAAGTCGCTAACGCAATTCTGGGACGAGCATCGGCTGCAGGCCTATGAGGGCGTCAGCATCCCAGGCTTCCCGAATTTCTTCACTGTGTTCGGGCCGTACGGCTATGTGGGCTCGTCCTACTTTGCGTTGATCGAGGCACAGTCGCACCACATCGTGCGCTGCCTGAAGCGGGCGCACGGCCGTCGCGCCAACCGGGTCGAGGTGACGCAAGAGGCCAACGACCGCTACTTCGCTGAGATGATGCGCAAGCGGCACACGCAGATCTTCTGGCAGGACAGCTGCCAGCTGGCCAACAGCTACTACTTCGACAAGAACGGTGACGTCCCGCTGCGGCGGGCCAGCACCGTCGAGGCGTACTGGCGCAGCCGCCGCTTCCCGCTCGACGACTACGTGTTCAGCGCTTAGNGCGAGCAGACGCAAAAGCCCGCAAACGCCCGGCGTGTCGAGGGCTTTTGCGTCTGCTCAGCGAGAGAACTAGACAGAAGCCTTCAGTTCCTCGACCTTGTTGGTCTGCTCCCAGGGCAGCTCGATGTCGGTGCGGCCGAAGTGGCCGTAGGCCGCCGTCTGCGCGTAGATCGGGCGCAGCAGGTCCAGGTCGCGAACGATGGCGCCGGGCCGCAGGTCGAAGACCGACGTGATGGCCTTCTCGATCCGGGCCGGGTCGACGGTCTCGCTACCGAACGTCTCGACGAACAATCCGACCGGTGCCGCCTTGCCGATCGCGTACGCGACCTGCACTTCGACACGCTCGGCCAGGCCCGCTGCGACGACGTTTTTTGCCACCCAGCGCATCGCGTAGGCCGCCGAACGGTCCACCTTGGACGGATCCTTGCCGGAGAACGCGCCGCCGCCGTGGCGAGCCCATCCGCCGTAGGTGTCGACGATGATCTTGCGGCCGGTCAGGCCCGCGTCGCCCATCGGGCCGCCGACGACGAACTTTCCGGTCGGGTTGACCAGCAGTCGGTAGTCCGACGTGTCCATGGTCTCGTGCGCCAGGTCGCCAAGCACAGTGTTGACGACCTTCTCGCGAATGTCGGGCGTGAGCGTGTTCACGAGGTCGATGCCGTCGGCGTGCTGCGTCGAGAGCACCACGGTGTCCAGCCGGACCGGGG
>JGI12053J15887_10000992_pt1 | contig 12603 bp, 10 predicted proteins | sample MedBloCAOM1_O3_FD_15887 | JGI IMG/M metagenome (IMG submission 15887)
CCCCATCGGCGTGTTGGTGGGATGGAAGTTGCCTTCCTGCGGCGGCACCTTCTTGTCCATGGTCCAGCGGGTGGCCTGGAAGTCGAGCAGGGTGATGCCGGCCTCGATCAGGGAAGTCTGGACCCAGCGGCCTTCGCCGCTGACTTCGCGATCGAGCAGCGCGATCAGAATGCCCTGCGCCAGGAAGGCGCCCGCCATGATGTCGGTGACGGCGACACCGACGCGGACCGGTCCCTGGCCGGGAAGCCCCGTCACCGACATGATGCCGGACATGCCCTGCGCGATCTGGTCGATCGACGGCCGCTCGGCGTAGGGACCATACTGGCCGAAGCCGGAAATGCTGCCATAGACGATGCGCGGATTGCGCTTCTTCACGGATTCGAAATCGACGCCGAGCCGTTTGGTGACGCCGGGCCGCATGTTCTCGACGATGATGTCCGCCTTCTCCGCGAGCCGCATCAGGATCTCGCGGCCCTCGTCGGTCTTCAGGTTCAGCGTGATCGCGCGCTTGTTGCGATGCAGGTTCTGGAAATCCGACCCCTCGCGCCGGCCCAGCATCTCGTCGGTTCCGCCTTCGCCCGGCGGCGGCTCGACCCGAATCACGTCGGCGCCCCAATCCGCCAGCGTGCGGACGCAGGAGGGACCGGCGCGCGCCAATGTCAGATCGAGTACCATGAAGCGCGACAGCGGCAGCCGCGCGGCTTGCGTCTGCACGGCCGTATTGCCGGATGCATCGACGGGCTTATGCATGCGTCCTGACCGCCCTCAGCTCGAGTTGGGCCATTAGCGCCCCTTGAACTGCGGCTTGCGCTTTTCCATGAAGGCGCGGCGGCCTTCGCGAAAATCTTCTGAGTCCATGCAGGTGGTCCCGATCTGCTTGATCGCGTCCATGTCGCGCTGGTCGGGGTCCTTCAGGACCTGCGCGATGGTGATCTTGGCGGCCTTTATCGCCAGCGGGGCGTTGCCGGAAATGGTGCGGGCGATCTCGGACGTCACGTTCCACAGATCAGTGTCGGACACCACGCGATCCACGAGTCCGATCCGCACCGCCTCGGCGGAATCGATCCGCATGCCCGTGTACATCAAAAGTCGCGCCCATGATGGTCCGACCAGCGACACCAGATGCTTGAGGCCGTCATACCCATAGGCGATGCCGAGCTTGGCTGCGGGAATGCCGAACTGGCTGTTCTCGGCGGCGATGCGGATATCCGCCAGCATCGCCACCTGCATGCCGCCGCCGAGGCAAAAACCCCGGATGCAGGCGATGGTCGGTTTCGGATAATCCGCCAAAAGAGCGCGCTGCGCGGCGCTGCGCTTTGAATATTCTTCCGAGGCTTCGGCGTTGTGTCGGGTTTTCTCGAACTGGCTGATATCCGCGCCTGAGACGAACGCCTTGTCGCCGGCGCCGACCATGATCACCACCCGCACATCCGGATCGTCGCGCAATTCGATCAGTGCGTGGCCCAGCCCCTCCCACATGTCGAGCGACATGGCGTTGCGCTTTTCGGGATTATTGAAGGTGATGACGCCGACGCCGTCGGCGACGCTCCTTAGGATCTTGCCGTCGGCGAAGGATTTGTCGGTACTCTTGGGGACATCTAGCATCGGGGCGCTTTCGGTAATGAGAGGATGCAATCTGCAGTTCAGGAGTCGAGGAAGGGACCGAAATTCGCCCGTGCGAAAGCCGGCCGCGCCTGTATTTTAGTCCACCATTCGGTCACGCGGGGATGTTTCTTTGCGGTGACCTCATGCGGCGCGATCTCTTCGTCGATCCGTTTCACGAACGGCGTCGCGGCGATATCGGCGATCGAATAGGCCTGGCCGACCAGCCAGCCGGACGGTTTCAGCGCGTCTTCCATCTTGTCCAGCAGCAGGACCAGCTTGCCGCGGGCGGCGTCGCGTTCTTCCTCGGTGTAGGGCTTGCGCGCCACCCGCAGCCAGGATTCCTGACGTTCCTTGCTCGGGATATTCTTGAGCTTCTCGGCCAGTTCCTCGTCCGACCATCGCGATGCCACTTTCTGCAGATGGTGCCGCCAGTTGAAGATGATGAGATTGTGGATCAGCCCGTCGATGTGGCGGATCCAGTTGCGCATCAGCGCACGCTCATAGGGCGTCTCCGGGCGCAGCGGCGGATCCGGATAGGCCTCGTCGAGATATTCGCAGATCGTGCCGCTCTCGTGCAGCGGCCGGCCGTCGTGGATCAGCGTCGGGATCACGCCGTTCGGATTGATCTTCAGATATTCCGGCGAGTGATGTTCCAGCTTCGCCATGTCGACGACGTGGCCTTCATAGCTGAGGCCCTTCTCCTCGAGGCACAGCCGCACCCGGCGCGATGCGCTCGAGCGCCAGCCGTGGTGAAGGATCATCATGGCGTTCTCCCGCATTGCGTTTCTTGTCGGTCCGGGGACCATCGTTCACTGCACAAGGTGCACCGTCAACGGATCATTGGCGGCCTCATTCGCTCCCTCTCCGGCTTGCGGGGGAGGGTTGGGCTGGGGGTGCCTCCGCAAAACGCGCTGGTCGAGTGGATAATCCGTTTCCTCCACCCGCCGCGCTCTGGCGAGCGCCATAGCCGCAGCTCGGCTTCGGCGTTCGCGACACTCACTGCGCAAGGTGCGCCGTCAACGGATGATTGCCCGCTTGATTGAAGAATGCGGCTTCCTCCGCGGTGGCTTCCAGAAGCTGCTCATCCTGGTCGTAGATGTCGTTGCGGAACTGAACGGTCTGGTCTTTGGTCATCCACCCCGTGAGATAGATCCAGGCCACCGGGACTTTCCTGGGCAGGTGGATATCTTCGCGCTGGCCGCTGGCGATGGCGGCGTCGATGGAGGCGCGGCTCCAATGCGGGAGGTCCTTCAGCAGCCAAGCGGCGAGGTCGCGCACGTTATCGACCCGCGAGCAGCCGTGCGAGTCGAAACGGTAGTCGTCGTTGAACAGATTGCGCTGGTTGGTGTCGTGCATGTAGACCGAGTACGGATTCGGCATGTCGATTTTTACCGCGCCAAGCGCGTTCCAGGTTCCGGATTGCTGGCGCACGGTGAAATTCGGCGTGTGGACGCCGGACCAATCCACCGATCGCGGGTCGATCGGCGCGTCGTGCGCATCGAGCACGTCCATGTGCATGCGGGAGAGATAGCTGGGATCCTTGCGCATGTGCGCCGAGATCTCGGTTTTCGAGATCGATGACGGCACGGTCCAGGTCGGGTTGAGATTGACGCTGGTGATTTCAGCGGTCAGCGTCGGTGAGGGTTTCTCGGTCTTGCCGACGATNACGCGATAACGCCGCACCACCNTGTCGTCCTCGACCGCTTCGGCGAAAGTCGCGGGCAGGTTCACGATGACGTAGCGTTGCCCAAATGCGAAATTCATGTTGGCGAGGCGTTCNAGCGAGGCCTCAAGCTGCTTGATCCGCTTGTGCACGGATACGTTGAGCGCGGCGAGCGTGCGCGGCGTTACCGTTCCCGTGGCCGCAAGGGCATGGCGCAACTGGAAGCGCTTCACGGCCTCAGCGACGACGTCGTCGTAAGGACCGGACGCTTTGTCCGGGGCAAGATCGCCGCTGACCAACAGACGCTGGCGTAGCAGATCGTCATGCGGGCCCGGCGTGCCCGCTACGAATTTGGCCTCGGCCGGTATAGCCGGCCACCCGCCGCGCACCGCAATATCCGAATAGCTCAGCGCGGCGTCCCTGATCCGTTGCGCTGTCCCTTCATCGAAGGTCGGTTCGTGCGATAGCGCCAAAGCCGCCGCGGAGCGTGATTCCGGGGTCGATGCTGCGGCTGCCGGCTTGGTTGCATGCGCTGGATGTGCCGTGCCCACTGGCGCCGCTGCTTGCGGTTTGGCCGCGGGCGCCGCTGTGTCAGAGCCAGCCGAACCTGCGCTTTGGCCGAACGCCGGCGCAGTCGCCAGCATCGTGGCAAGCGCAACGATTGTCATTGTTCGCATGTCTGGATGCCCTTGGGATGCGCCGCGATGGCGCTGACGTTGAAATCAACAGGCTCGGCCGGCAAGCCGAATAAACCGGATCGGATCTGATCCTCAAATGTGCTTGGCACTATCAGCCCATGAGGGTTGCGTTCTGACCAGGGTTTTATTGCGGCCGCTGCACTGCCGCAATAGCGGTATTGGCGCTTGGTGGCTTTTGCTATGTCGCCGTGGCAGCTAATGTGATCGGTGAGCGCACGCGCCGATCAGAGAACAAGTGTGCCACCCAACTCGGGTTTACCCGAGTTGGGCATCTCAATTGTCGAGGTCGGATAGATCCGACTTCGATTGGGAGAGCCCATGTTGTTGACGCGCCGAGAGGCGATTGCCCGATGTGGCGGCGGACTGGCAATGCTGATGGGACCGCCAGCATTCGCCCAAGCGGCTTACCCCAGCCGAACCATCAAGATGATCGTGCCTTTTCCAGCGGGTGGCACGACCGATCTCCTCGGCCGCCTGGTCGCAGATCAACTCAAGACCGGTCTCGGCGCCACGGTCATCGTCGAGAACAAGCCCGGGGCCGCTACGACGCTCGCCGCGGATCAGGTGGCGAGGGCCGAGCCCGATGGCTATACGCTGTTGATGGCAACCTCGACCACGCTTGCCATCAACAAGACGCTCTACAAGAAGCTGCCATACGACCCAGTGAGGGATTTCACGCCGATCGCGCTGGTGGCCGGCGTGCCGTTCGCGCTGATTATCAACCCACAGATCCCGGCAAAAACGCTGTCCGAATTCATCGCCTACGCCAAATCGATGCCGGGACTGGCCTATGGCTCGGCCGGCAACGGCAGTCCGCAGCATCTCGGCGCCGAAATGCTGAAAGCTGCCGCGGGAATCGATATCCGCCACGTGCCCTATCGCGGCAGCGTTCCGGCGATGCTCGATGTGATCGCGGGACACATTCCCTTCATGGTGGTGGATCTTCAGCCGGCGTTGCAGCAGATTCGAGAAGGCAAGGTGAAGGTCCTTGGTGTGACCACGCCCAAACGAGTTGCCGCCGCACCCGACATCCCGACGCTGGCCGAAGGCGGCCTTGCCGGCTTTGAACTGATCGCGTGGCAGGGCGTCGTCGCGCCCGCCGGCGTGCCGCGGGTGATCATCGACCAATTGGCCGAGCAGATCGGAAAGCTGGTCGCAGATCCCGCAACGCGCGACAAGCTCGCGACGATTGCGCTGGAGCCCCTGGCTGGATCGACGCCGGACAGTTTTGCGGCCTTCATCAGGACCGAGGTCGATCGCTGGGCCGATATCGTCAAGAATTCGGGTGCCGAGCTGGAATGATTGTGGAGATGCCCCGCCACAAGGCAGACATCATCCTGAGGAGCGGCCGCTTGGCCGCGTCGAAGGATGGACGCAGCCCATGGACTCGCGTCCATCCTTCGAGACGCCGCGCGAACAGGCGCGGCTCCTCAGAATAAGGTCCATGATATTTTGACAACCTCCCGCGACCAGTTGGAGATATTCACGGCATGCCCGAATGACTGAGTCTGACGTGCTGATCGTTGGCGCAGGACCGGTCGGGCTCACGCTGGCGATCGATCTGGCGTGGCGAGGTATCGACGTCACGGTTGTGGAGACCCGCGCCCGTGCAGCACCTCCGGACCCGAAATGCAACCACGTCGCCGCCCGAACCATGGAAATCTTCCGGCGGCTTGGCCTATCGGAAAAGGTGCGCAACGCCGGATTGCCCGCGGATTATCCACACGACATCAGTTATCGCACCACGTTTACCGGGCAGGAGCTGACGCGCATTCGGATCCCCTGCCGCCGCGACCGGTTTACAACGAAGGATGGCCCGGACTGCAACTGGCCGACCCCCGAGCCGCCGCATCGCATCAACCAGATATTTCTCGAGCCGATCCTGTTCGAGCATGCCGCCGCCCGGCCGCGTATCCACATCATCAACCGGACATCGGTCGAAGACGTGGTGGTGGAGGATACCTCCGCCAATGTCGGCCTGCGCGATCTCGAAACCGGCGCTGCCAGGCGTTTGAGCTGTCGCTATCTTATCGGTTGCGACGGCGCGCGCTCCGTCGTCCGCAAGGCGATTGGCGCCGAGTTGAGCGGCGACGCCGTTGTGCAGCGCGTGCAGTCGACCTTTATCCGCGCCCCCGACCTTATCGATCGTCAGCAGCACGAACGCGCATGGGGTACCGGTGTCGTCAACCCCAGGCGCGCGGGCATGGTGTATGCGATCGATGGCCGCGAGCGATGGCTGGTGCACAATTACATGAAGCCCGGCGAGGCGGATTTCGATTCGGTGGATCGGGACGCCTGCATCCGAACCATTCTCGGCGTGGGGCCGGATTTCAAGTACGACATCCTCTCCAGGGAGGATTGGTACGGACGCCGGCTGATCGCGAGCAAATTTCGCGACCGCTGCGCGTTCATCTCCGGCGACGCGGCGCATATCTGGGTGCCGTATGCCGGTTACGGAATGAACGCCGGAATCGCCGACGCGATGAACCTGTCCTGGCTGCTTGCGGCTCATCTCAATGGCTGGGCGCCGGCTTCCATTCTCGACGCCTATGAGGCGGAGCGTTGGCCGATCACCAGCCAGGTCTCGCGATTTGCGATGTCGCATGCCGAAGCTGAAATCCGCCGCCGTGGCGCGGTACCCGACGAAATCGAGCACGCGGGGTCGCAGGGTGAACTGGCGCGGCGCGAGGTGGGACGTCTCGCCTATGAGATCAACGTCCAGCAATATGCCTGTGCCGGTCTCAACTTCGGCACCTATTACGATCGCTCGCCGATCGTCGCGTATGACGGTTCTGAGCATCCGGCCTACACGATGAACAGCTACACGCCGTCGAGCGTGCCGGGCTGCCGAACGCCGCATCTGTGGCGCGAAGACGGTAGCTCGCTTTACGATGCAATGGGGCCGGAGTTCACGCTGCTGAGGTTCGACAGGGCTGTCGATGTTGCCGCGCTCGAGGCCGCGGCTCGCACCAGGGGCGTGCCGCTGAGAATCCTCGACATCGAACGGCCAAAGACCGCCAGTTTCTATGGCGGGGGGCTGGTGTTGTCGCGCCCGGANCAGCATGTGGCCTGGCGCGGTGATAGGCTGCCGGCCGATCCGCTTGCGTTGGTTGATCGCGTCCGCGGTGCAGCAAGCTAGATTTGCAAGGANCGCGGCTGGGCGGTCTCAATCGATGCCTAGTCTTCGTTCGCGGCGATCGATTCCATCAAGGACACCAGCTGACGTTGCACGGTCTGATCCTTGATCTTGCTATAGGCCCTCAGCAATCTCAGGCTGAACGCGCTGTCGAGAAACAGCAGGCTTTCGACTTCCCGGGCCTTGCCGTCGCCGTCGTAGAAGAACGTGACGGGCACGTCGAGGGCAGTGGCGATTTGCTGAAGGCGGGCCGCACCGACGCGGTTGACGCCCTTCTCATATTTTTGAACCTGCTGGAAGCTGACGCCAAGTTTGTCGCCGAGCTCCGCCTGCGAGATTTTTTGCTCAACGCGCCGCAGCCGAATCCGCTTGCCCAATTCAATGTCGGGTTTTCCGGCACTTCGCTGCTTCATTTTCTTTGCTGCTGACTGTTTCATTCTGTTTCTACCGTCCTTCGGTCGAGAAGCCCCCGAACAGATGGGTCAGGGATTCACCCTTATATACCGCTTTAAACTCGCTTGGATGGACGAATTCGTCCTTAAACCACGGGAATTTTGCGGGATTGAAAGCCTCCACCAGCCAGTCGATCATGCGCCGTACCCGGGGGATACGGCCGCTACCGGGATGATAGGAAAGCCAAATATCGAATGGCCGGCGTAATTCGATCTCCAGCGGGACTATCTTCCCCCCAAGCTCGCAGGCGTAGCTTGGAAACACGCCGATCCCGGCGCCATTGGCGACGGCCCAGTAATTGGCGCTGCTGACATTTGTTTTCATCACCAGCAGATCGCGCTGGGAGTAACCCGGAAAAAAGCTCTCGAAGGTTTCTTTGGCGGCGGTTTGGTCGGCGACCTGCATCACGAGCCGGTGCCTGGCGAATTCGTCTGAGGTTCTCGGGGCGCCGTAGGTGTCGATGTATTTCTGGCTGGCAAAGAACATCAAATGCATTCTGCCGAGCCGGACGAGTTTGACGTCGGGTGCGGTCGGTCGCGACAGATGGATCGCAACGTCGGCCTCATGCCGCGACACGTCGGCAGAGCGCATCGCACAGTGGAGATCGACGAGAATATTAGGAAACGATTGCTGAAATTCGACCAGGCGAGGGGCCAGCCAGAATGTTCCCAGGCCTTCGGTAACGGCGACCCGGACTTCGCCCGAGAGCGTGTTGGTGACGGAATTACCGGCGCGCAGCAGGTCGAACGAGGCGGCCTCCATGCGTTCGACGGCCGAAACAACCACTGCGCCTTCGTCGGTCAGCCGGGTGCCGTGGACGTCGCGGGTGAACAGCGTGGCACCAATTTGCCGCTCAAAATCGTCAATTCGCCTGCGAACGACGTTGATGGACAGTTCCAGCCGTTCGGCTGCGGATCGGAAACTTCCGCAACGCACAACCTCCAGAAAAACCCTGGCCGCGTCCCAATCTGTGAGACTTCCGACGGTGACCTTATGGCGTTCCTCCTGAGGAACGCCCCTTTCCAGCACCAGACGCATACACAGCCCTTTCCGCCGGCTAAACTTGGCAGAATATCGCGCGAACCACAACCAGGCCGGGTCCAAGGGTTCCCACTTTGATATTCATACTTGCCGTCTTAGCCGGTGTCCAGGTAATGTCGTGGGCCTCGGCCGCCAGTCGTCTCGCCGTCGAAAGGGCAGCCGCGTGACTTCAGTCGTAAGCCTTCGGACATTCGCAAACTCTTCAAGTGTTCCGATTGTCGTCCTTGTGGACATGCAGCAGGAATATCTGGCGAAACCGCGATTGCTCGCGATTTCCGAGATCGATCGCGCGCTCGACAATTGCCGAAAGGTTCTGGATCACTCGCGCAGGATCGGTCTGCCGGTCGCATTCATGCGGATGCTCAATGAGTCCGCCTTTTTCAACCGGGCAACGCCCTTCGCCCGTTGGATCGAAGGTTTTGAACCATATCGTAACGAAATGGTATTCGAACGTGGCAGCCCGTCGTGCTACTCTTGCGAACCGTTCACCGCATTGGTGAACCAGAGCCGCGGAGGTATCGTGCTTGCCGGGTTTGCGGGCGAATCAGCCTGCCTGTCGACTTTGATAGATGCGTTCCACCGCAATCACAGGGTGACCTATTTGTGCGACGCGTCGGCCAGTCACGCACTCGAGGACGTATCGGCGGATGAAATCCACCGCGCCGTTTCGAAAATATCCGGACTTTATGGAGAGGTGTATGAAACGACCGATTGGATTACCTCGACTTTACCTCGCGAGCTCGGTGTCGGAAAAAACGCTGGTGGCTAGTTCAGAAGAACGATTGCATTCGGTCCTTACCACCCTCGAGCAGTGCCGGGCGGTTCTGGCCGAAACTACAAACCGGGAGACGGTGCAATTGCTGTCGGTGGCAATTCTCCAGCTTCGGATGAAACTCAATCAGATCGCAGACTCTGAATTGAAAGCATTATGTGATGCGATGGTGCCGGATGACGGGCCGGCGGAAATATCGGAAGATCCGAAATCGCCGCAGGATCAGCGCCGGCGTGCCTTGCTGAAGCTGGTCAAATAGCAAACGTCCGGCGGATTCCAGCAAGTGCCGCTTTTCAATGCCGCTGCGGGACCGGCCATCATCCGGACGACCATATGTGACCGACGCGGATGCCGGTGCACGCGTCCTGCTGCGGCCGATTAAAAATTTCTCTTCCCGCGGGGAGCCGCGGACCCGGCCTGATCTCAACCCGCCGTCACGTCCACCAATTCGTCGCCGTCGAGAACGCGGCTTGCTCTGGCGCGGTCGAGATCACCCTCCCAGGCCGCAACGACGACGGTGGCCACGCAGTTGCCGATCAGATTGCCCAGCGCGCGGGCCATGCCGATGAACCAGTCAACTGAAAGCACCAGCACCAGGCCTATCGCGGGAATACTCGGAACGGCATTCAGCGTGGCGGCAAGGATCACAATCGCAGAACCGGGAACGCCATGCGCGCCCTTGGACGTGACCAGGGATACGCCCAGCACCAGCATCAGATCCCCGAAAGAAAGCGGCGTGTTGGTCGCCTGGGCGATGAAAACGACTGCAAGCGTCAGGTAGATCGAGAATGCGTCGAGATTGAACGAATAGCCGGTCGGAATAACCAGCCCGACGACCGAGTCTTTTATGCCGAGCCGCTCAAGTTTACGCATGATCTGAGGAAGCACGGCGTCCGACGATGCCGTCGCGAGCACGATCGTCAGCTCTTCGCGCAGGTAGCCCAGGAATCTGATGATGTTAATCCCGGCAAGCGCCATGACGGTGCCGAGGACCCCGAGCACGAAGATCGCGACTGAAACATAAAACAAGGCAACCAGCGAGATCAGCTGTTTGAGCGAACCGACGCCGTATTTGCCGACTGTATAGGCGACCGCTCCCAGCACGCCCAGCGGGGCCAAGCGTACGATCAATCCCATCGCCCGGAACAGAACGGTCGATACCGCATCGATGAACGAACCGATGCGCTCGCCCTTTTCTCCGCCGACAAGGGCGAGGCTGACGCCGAAAATGATCGCGAAAAACAGCACCTGAAGCACGTCGTTGCGCGCCAGCGCGTCGAAAGAGGTGGTCGGGATGATATTCAAGAGGAAGCTGCCGATGCCGCCGCCCTGCAATTTGTGCGCATTGTCGGCATAGGTGTTGAGCGACTTGGCGTCCAGCGTCGACGGATCGATGTTCATGCCGTGACCCGGCCCGAACAGGTAGGCAAGAAGCAGTCCGACGACCAGCGCGACCGTGGTCATCGCCTCGAAATAGATCAACGCCTTGACGCCGACGCGGCCGACTTTCTTGAGGTCGCCGGCGCCGGCGATGCCATGCACAACGACGCAGAACACGATCGGCGCGACGATCATCGAAATCAGCTTCAAAAAGGCGTCGCTGAAAATCTTGAGCCCGACGGCAAAATCCGGCACGGCCATGCCAAGCGCAATTCCCAGCAGCAAAGCCGCCAGGACCTGAACGAAAAGTGATTGGTAGAGAGGTTTTCGTACGCTTACCGCAGTCGCAGAGATGGTTGACATGCCTTGCTCCCGTTATCGATGGGCTTACTTCTCGATGGGCTTACTTCGAGCAACAAATGTGCCAAACAGGCGCTTCCAGAGAAGGTGGCGGAAACTCCGTGATATCGTTGGGATTCCAGCGGTTTCTTGCAGGTTCTGACCCGGTCGAGATTGGAAAGCTGTTGGATAGTTCAACTGGGCAAGGCTCGGATCTTCACGCCAGCCTTGGCCAACATGGTTCGACGATTGCATGATTCACGATGTCTCAATTGCCGCGGCGCTGATTGCCGGTCTTGTCAGCTTTCTGTCGCCCTGCGTGCTGCCTTTGGTGCCGCCATATCTGATTTACCTGACCGGCGCGACCATCGAGCATGTCGCCAATGCGGAGACGGTTTCGTCCTCGAAGCGCGCGGTGATGATTTCGGCCGTGATGTTCGTGCTCGGCTTCTCCACTGTGTTCGTGGCCCTCGGCGCCAGCGCCTCCCTGATCGGAGGCTTGATCCGTGCCTGGTCGGCGCAACTCTCGATCGTCGCCGGCATCGTCATCATCGTCATGGGCTTGCACTTCCTCGGGCTGACGCGGATCGGATTTTTGATGCGGGAAGGGCGGTTGCCGATCCCAAAGCCCGTAGGCTTGTGGGGAGCCTATGTGATGGGCCTGGCGTTTGCGTTCGGCTGGACTCCCTGCATCGGCCCGATCCTGGCGGCTATACTGTCAGTCGCCGCCGCCGAGGCGACAGTGACCAAGGGCGCGGGCCTGCTCGCAATATATTCCGCAGGACTCGGGATTCCGTTTCTGATCGCGGCTTTCATGGTTGAACAGTTCTCGTCGCTGTTCTCTCGGATGAAGCGGCATCTCGCCAGTGTCGAGCACGCGATGGGCGTGCTGATGGTCATCACCGGCATCGGCTTCCTCACCGGCTCCGTATCCGCCGTCAGCATCTGGTTGCTGGAGACGTTTCCGGCGCTGCAGAATTTTGGCTAGTTAGAGCCTTTTCCGTTCCGATTGAATCGGAACGGGGCTCTATCTCTTGTTTTGACGCGTTTTCTTCACGCGAACCGGTAATCCACTTCGCTGGAAAACGCTTTAGAGCGACGGCGACCCGAGCCGGAGTTGGCACTTACATCGTTGCCTACGGCACCAATTTTTCGGCAGCCAACTATGCTTGCGATGTGCGGGCAAATAAATCCGGCAATATCGTTTGGGGCTGCGCCGCATGCCGTGCGGAGCCGACCGCTGCCGGCGATCACCTCGAGCAAGGTCGGCTCGCCGGCGGCGAAACCGGTTTGGCCAAAACAAGCGGCGATGGATTCGTTCTATGGCCCGAAGGGCACCGGGCAGGCCACGCTGCTGCCACCGTTCGTGATGCGTATCGCCTGGCGCTGAGACGTCATCCTGAGAGCCTGACTCGAAATGCAGCCAATAGAAACGAGCGCTTCGTAGTGAGTTCGTCATGCCCGGCCTTGTGCCGGGCATCCACGTCTTGGCTACATTAAGCGAGAAAGGCGTGGA
>JGI12053J15887_10000993_pt1 | contig 12598 bp, 11 predicted proteins | sample MedBloCAOM1_O3_FD_15887 | JGI IMG/M metagenome (IMG submission 15887)
GGCGCCGTCGGCCGCCGGCATTCCCTTGAGGACATGGTCATGAATCAATTCGCAAGCTTGTTCGATACCAACACCCGCCTGCTGCTGCTGGCGACCGCGCTGGGCTTCATGGCCCTGGAATATTTTCTCGGCCGACTGGCCCATCACGACACCCACGATGCCTTTGAAAGCGTCGCATCGCTGGGCGTGGCGGTGGGGCAGTCGATCGTTCGCGCCGCCGAGGCCACGCTGCTGGCCATTCCCTTTGCGTTCGCCTATCAGCACCGGCTTTTTGACTTTTCGCAGACCACGCCGATGGCGCTGGCCGCGCTGTTCGTGGCGACGGAGTTTGCCTATTATTGGCAGCATCGCGCCTCGCACAGGATCCGCTGGATGTGGGCGACCCATGCGGTGCATCATTCGGCGACCAAGCTGAATTTCACCGCCGCGATCAGGCTGGGCTGGACCGGCAACATCTCGGGAAATTTCCTGTTCTTCCTGCCGTTGATCTGGCTCGGATTTCATCCCTTTGCCGTGATCGGCATGCTCGGTGTCAACCTGTTCTACCAATTCTTCATCCACACCGAACTCGTGTCCCGGCTCGGTCCGCTGGAATGGATTCTTAACACGCCCGCCCATCACCGCGTTCACCACGCGTCGAATCCGGCCTGCCTCGACAAGAATTATGGCGGCATCCTGATCGTGTTCGACCGGATATTCGGAACCTTTGCCGCAGCACCTCAGGATGAGACGTTGCGCTACGGCCTGGTGTACGGCACCCCCAGTTACAACCCGGTCAGGATCGCGCTTGGCGAATGGCGCAACATGTTTCGCGATTTCGCCGGCGCATCGACGCTGCGCGCGCGGGTCAAGACGCTGCTTGGGCCGCCGGTTTGATGTTCAAGTCCGCTCAATCCCCACAACCTCACCACAGGAGATATTTCGATGCGTGCACGTTTCAAAAAAGAGATCCGCTCGCCGTTCGCCCGACTAAGCCTTATTGCGGCAACGATCGGCGCAACGGCATGGTGGGGCACAATCGCAAGTGCCCAGACCCCGATCCCGCCGGAAATGCGCAGCCAGGCAATGAGCCTGGCGCAAGTCTGCAGAACCGACTACGAGCGGCTTTGTCACGACGTCCAGCCGGGCGGCGGGCGCATTCTCGGATGCCTCAGCGCGAGCGCCGAGAAGCTGTCCCCGGCATGCCGGGCCGCGTTGCCGGACGCGCAGGCCCTGGCGTCGCGGGCGACGGCCACGGGCGTGATGCCGAAGTAGCCGGCACGCGCCGTCAACGGCCCCGCAATGTTTAAACCTCATCCTGAGGAGCGGTCACGCAGGCAAGTCCGCGCAGCCTGCGTAAACTTGGCTACGGGCCGCGTCTCGAAGGATGAAGCATGCTCGTTCTCATGGTTCGAGACGCGCGCACCGGACAGCGCAAGCGCGCTGCCGGCAGAGCGCGCTCCTCACCATGAGGGAAGAGCGCTTGAAGAATCGCTCAAACCACCTTGAAAATCGCCAGCGCCAGCACGGCCTGTGCGAGGAAGCCGACGGTGAAGGCCAGCGTGCGGAACACCGGCAGCCCCAGCGTGTAGACGATCAGATGCGCCACACGGGACCAGAAATACACCGCGCAGGCATAGACCGTCCACTTGGTCGAATAATCGATCTGCGCCAGGATCAGCACCAGCGGCGCGAAGATGATGAGGTTCTCGACCGCGTTGTCGTGCGCGAACATCAGACGATTGGCCCATTCCGCGTGCGGCTTGTCGTTGCGTGACGGATTGGCCATTGCACCGCTGAGGCCACGAACCTGACAGCGATTAAGCACGTACGGGATCCACAGCAGTCCCGTCAGAATAACCGTCAGCGTCAGCCAGAACAATTCGCGCGTCATAGGTTCACCCTCAATTCAAGTTTCGAATCTCGTCCCGGCGGGACGGACTGTCATATTCAAATGCGCGTCGTTGCGCTACGCGCGGACCCGGACGTAGCTGCCGGGCGCGTCTTCGATAGCAGGCGTCGCGTCGATGCCGACCGCGCGCGCCGGCACCTCCTCGGCATCAATGTTTTGAAGCCATTCGCGCCAGTCGGGCCACCATGATCCCTTATGCTCCTGTGCGCCCTTGAGCCAGTCTGTGAGGGTGGTGTCCTTGATCTTGTCGTTGGTCCAGAACTGGTACTTGCCCGACGACGGCGGGTTGACCACGCCGGCGATATGCCCGGAGCCCGACAGCACATATTTGACCGGGCCACCGAAGAATTGCGAGCCGTAGAGGACTGAATCCGCCGGCGCGATGTGATCCTCGCGCGTCGCCAAATTGTAGATCGGCACCTTGATCTTGGTCAGATCGAGCAGCGTGTTGTCCAGCACCATGCTGCCGGTGGACAGCCGGTTCTCCAGGTAGCAGTTGCGCAGGTAATAGGAATGGTTGGCCGCCGGCATCCGCGTCGCATCCGAGTTCCAGTGCAGCAGATCGAACGCCGAGGGCGGTTGTCCCTTCAGGTAGTTGCTGACGACATAGGACCAGATCAGGTCGTTCGAGCGCAGCATGTTGAAGGCCATCGCCATCTTGCTGCCTTCAAGCACGCCGGATTGCTCCATGTCGCGCTCAAGCGCCGAGATCTGGTCTTCGTCGACGAACACCAGAAGATCGCCGGCGTGACTGAAATCGACCTGCGCCGCCAGCAATGTCGCCGACGTCGCGCGCACGCGCCGTTTTTCTGCAAGCCATGCCAGTGTCGAGGCGAGCAGGGTGCCGCCGACGCAGTAGCCCACGGTGTGGACTTTCAACTCGCCGGTAGCCCGCTCGATGGCGTCCATCGCCGCCAACGGGCCTCCCTTCATATAGTCGTCGAAGGTTCTCGCCCCTAAGCTCTTGTCGGGGTTGACCCAGGAAATCACGAACACCGTGATGCCCTGATCGACACACCACTTGATGAAGGATTTTTCCGGCTTGAGATCGAGGATATAGAATTTGTTGATCCATGGCGGCACGATCAAAAGCGGCGTGCGCAGCACGTTTTCCGTCGTCGGCTGATACTGGATCANCTGCATCAGCTCGTTCTGGAAGATCACCTTGCCCGGCGTCGTCGCCAGGTTGACGCCGACAACGAGATTGGCAGGGTCGGACTGNCGGATCCGCAGCGTGCCGTGTCCGGCCTCGATNTCTTCTGCCAGCATCTTCATGCCGCGAACCAGGTTGTTGCCACTGGACGCCAGCGTTTCGCGCAACACTTCCGGGTTGGTGAGTACAAAATTCGACGGCGCGAGCGCGTTGGTGATCTGCTGAACGTAGAACTCGGCCTTCTTGCGGGTGTGCGGATCGACGCCCTCGGCATTGTGGACGAGGTCGTGCGCCCATTGCGTCGTCAGAAGATAGAGTTGCATCACGAAATCGAAAAACTGGTTCGATTTCCACTCGGGGTCGCTAAAACGCTTGTCGCGTGGGGATGGCGCGATTACCGGCTCCGCAGGCTCGCCGGCAAGGCGGCGCATCGATGAGCCCCACAAATCGAGATAGGCCTTGCCCATCTTGAGTTGCAGTTCCGTCGCCCGCGTGCTGTCCGACAGCCAATATTCCGCTACCGCGCTAAGGGTCTTGATTACCTCGCCGAGTTCATTGGGCGGCTTGTCCTTGGGTTCAGCATTCTCGCGCGGTTTGAGATAGGCTGCGAGCGCCTGGCCGCTGCTCTCCATGGCCCGCGCGACGTTCATCGCGAAGGCTTCAGGGTCGAACTTTTTCTCGGTTTGGGCGGCAGTCGTAACGTCACTCATGACAGGACACTACAGGCTCATTTCAAGTTCGTCACCGCGCGGATCGCGATGAGAGGTTCCAGGTTAACCCTGACGTCAGATCTGTTGCACTGCGACAAAGTATCTTGGTTCTGTCATATTGAAGCCCCAACGGTTCGATTTGTTGTTCAGTCTTAATCGATTAAGGCGACGAGGCTCGGTGCTGCACCGGCAACTGATGAAATAAGCGTCGGGCGGCTGCAAAGTTCAGGTTGGTGGGGACTTTCGGATCAATGCCGGCGGATCGAAAAACAAGCGCGGTTGCGGTGGGAGTGCTGTTGCTGGCGCTCACGCTCGGCGGCTGCGCGACATCGATCGCGGATCTGCCATTGGTCGGCACGCCAGCCGATGCACCTGCCCGCCCAAAGGAAGCCGGCGCCTACCTTCCGGTTCATGATCTGCCGCCGGACCGCGATGAGGCCGCGATGGCGCCTTCGGAGCAGGCCAAGGTCTTGCGCGAACTGGCCGCCGCCCGGGACCGTCAGGCATCCACGACCGCCACCAAAAACTCCGCCGCCAAAAAGCCGGCCGCGAAGCGATCTGACTGAGCGGTAACGGCTGGCGCGGCCAAGCGTCCGTGGTAAAAGAACTCCAATTCAACCGCAAATCAGGACAAAGACCAGCTTTTGCGCCTGAATTCGCTCTAAATCATTGATTGAGCGCGATTTTTTGGACGAAGCCGAGTTTGGTTTCGTTGTCTCGGCGATTCTGTCCTTACCGGTTGTCGGAGCCAGGACCCCATGGACGATTTTTACCGTATCCGCCGTTTGCCGCCCTATGTGTTCGAGCAGGTCAACCGGGCCAAGGCGGCGGCGCGGAATGCCGGCGCCGATATCATCGATCTCGGCATGGGAAATCCGGATCTGCCGACGCCGGCCCATGTTATTGAAAAACTGAAGGAAACGCTGGGCAAGCCGCGGACCGACCGCTACTCGGCATCGCGCGGCATCACCGGCCTGCGCAAGGCACAGGCGGGCTATTACAGCCGGCGGTTTGGCGTGACGCTCAATCCCGAGACCCAGATCGTTGCGACGCTGGGCTCGAAGGAGGGCTTTGCCAACGTGGCGCAGGCGATCACGGCGCCCGGTGACGTGGTACTGTGCCCGAATCCGAGTTATCCGATTCACGCTTTTGGATTTCTGATGGCTGGCGGGGTGATCCGCTCGGTGCCCTCGGAGCCGACGCCGCAATTCTTCGAGGCGGTCGAGCGCGCCATCATCCATTCGATCCCAAAGCCGCTCGCGATTGTCGTCTGTTACCCCTCCAATCCGACCGCCTATGTCGCAAGCCTCGATTTCTACAGGGATCTGGTGGCGTTCGCGAAAAAGCACGAGATCTTCATTCTGTCGGATCTCGCCTATGCCGAGGTCTATTTCGACGACAATAATCCCCCGCCCTCGGTGCTGCAGGTCCCCGGCGCGATCGATGTGACCGTGGAATTCACCTCGATGTCGAAGACGTTTTCGATGGCCGGCTGGCGGATGGGATTTGCCGTCGGCAACGACCGCATCATCGCAGCACTTGCGCGGGTGAAGTCCTATCTCGATTACGGTGCGTTCACGCCGATTCAAGTTGCGGCGGCCGCCGCGCTGAACGGTCCGGACGATTGCATTCGCGAGATGCGCGACACCTACCGCAAGCGCAGGGATGCGCTGGTGGAATCATTCGGCCGGGCCGGGTGGGATATTCCGCCGCCCAGCGCGTCGATGTTCGCATGGGCACCGCTGCCCAAAGCTTTCCGCGGCGTCGGCAGCATGCAGTTCGCAACCCTGATGGTCGAGAAATCCGGCGTCGTGGTGTCGCCGGGGGTTGCTTTCGGCGAGCACGGCGAGGGCTATGTTCGCATCGCCATGGTAGAAAACGAGCAACGGATTCGTCAGGCTGCCCGCGGAGTCCGCCGTTTCCTTGAAAGCGGCATCGAAACGTTGCACAACGTGGTTCCTCTCGCCAACCGGCGTTAGGCATGATCCTGAAAAGCATGTCCTCGGGCTTGACCCGTGGATGGAGACGGTTTTCGGTTCAGATCATGCCTGGTTATCATGGCTAATTATAATGTCTCCGGCAGGTTTTTTGCGTCATGGTCGCACCCCTGAAAGTGGGTATTGCGGGGCTCGGCACTGTTGGCGCCGAAGTCGTCCGTCTCATTGAGCAGCAAGGCCGGACTTTGTCGGCGCGTTGCGGACGCGGTGTGCGCGTCGTTGCCGTCACTGCGCGTTCGAAGGCAAAAAAGCGCGGCCTCGATCTGCGCGACATCGCCTGGGCCAAAAATCCGCTAGCGCTCGGCGGCGATCCCGGGATCGATTGCTTTGTCGAATTGATGGGTGGATCCGGCGAACCCGCGTTGTCGGCGATCGAGGCGGCGCTGAAAACCGGCAAATCGGTGGTCACGGCCAACAAGGCGCTGATTGCCAAACACGGATTACGGCTGGCGATGTCGGCCGAAAAACACGGCGGAGCGCTGAATTTCGAGGCGGCCGTCGGTGCTGCGATCCCCGTCATCAAAACCCTGCGTGAGGGTCTTGCGGGCACCGACATTAATCGCGTTTACGGCATTCTCAACGGCACCTGCAATTACATCCTGACCCGGATGGAACAGGAAGGGTTGTCGTTCGCCGAATGCCTGAAAGATGCGCAGCGCCTCGGCTATGCCGAGGCCAATCCGTCATTCGACGTCGACGGCCATGACACCGCGCAGAAGCTCGCAATTCTTGCGAGCCTTGCTTTCGGCAGCAAGGTCGCGCAGAGCGCGGTTTATGTCGAAGGCATTTCCTCCATCGCGCCGGAAGACCTGCGCGCGGCGGAAGAACTCGGCTATCGTGTCAAGCTGCTCGGGGTGGCGGTGCGGACCGCGAAAGGTATCGAACAACGCGTGCATCCGACCATGGTGCCTAAATCATCCTCGATCGCGCAGGTAATGGGCGTCACCAACGCCGTGACTATCGACGGCGAGGGCATCCCGCCGATCACGCTGGTCGGTCCGGGCGCGGGCGGAGCGGCAACCGCATCGGCCGTGGTTGCCGACATCGCCGATGTCGCCCGCGGCATCCGCGCCAAACCGTTCGGACGGCCGGTAGCGATGTTGCGCGCGACCGAGAAGGCGCCCATGGAACGCCATGAAGGCGGCTACTATATCCGCCTGATGGCGCGCGATCTCGCCGGTACCGCCGCTACTATCGCAACCCGGCTTGCGGAACAAAAGATCTCGATCGAATCGATCGTGCAACGCCATCCCGACGGCGTTGACGTCAACGGCGCGGCAAGGAAAGCTTCACCGGTGCCGGTCATTCTGATTACTTATGCAACCAGCGAGGATGCGGTATACCGCGCTCTGGCGGCGGTGCAGCGCGACAAAGTGATTAACGGCCGGCCGCAGGTGATACGGATCGAAAAAAACTAGCGCGTGGTTCGAACCGACGACGCGTGCAACGATTGGTTGCGGGCCGATAATCCCGCAGTGAAGGTTTAAAGGAGTTCACGATGTCGACCCATATTTCCGTACCGCCGCAGCTGCTGCTGGAGCGCATTCTGACGCTCGAAATCGTGCGCGTAACGGAACGCGCTGCGGTGTCGGCGGCGCGGCTGCGCGGCCATGGCAACGAGAAGGCGGCCGACCAGGCCGCCGTCGACGCGATGCGCCGCGAGCTCAACAAGCTGCCGATCGAAGGCACCGTCGTGATCGGCGAGGGCGAACGCGACGAGGCGCCGATGTTGTTCATCGGCGAGAAGGTCGGCATGAATGCCGGCCCACAGGTCGATATCGCCGTCGACCCGCTCGAGGGCACCACGCTGTGCGCCAAGAACATGCCGGGCGCGATTGCGACCATGGCGATGGCGGATGGCGGCACGCTGCTGCATGCACCCGACGTCTACATGCAGAAGATCGCCGTTGGCCCGGGCTACGCCAAGGGCGTCATCGAGCTTGATGCGTCGCCTGCCGACAACGTTCGTCGCTTGGCCAAGGCGAAGGGTGTCGATGCGTCCGCGATCACGGTGCTGGTGCTCGATCGCCCGCGCCACTCCGATATCATTGCCGGCGTGCGCAGCACGGGTGCTGCGGTACGCCTGATCACCGACGGTGACGTGGCGGGCGTGATCCATTGCGCCGATCCGGATAATACCGGGGTCGATATGTATATCGGTACCGGTGGCGCGCCCGAAGGCGTGCTGGCGGCGGCGGCGCTACGCTGTATCGGCGGCCAGATGCAATGCCGGCTGATTCTCGACACCGAGGAGAAACGCGAGCGCGCCCGCAAGATGGGCGTCAACGATCCACGCATGATTTACGGCATCGAGGACATGGCAAGGGGCGACTGCCTGTTCGCCGCCACCGGCGTCACCACCGGTTCGCTGCTGTCGGGCGTCAAGTTCCGCAAGGACGTCATCGAGACCGAGACCGTGGTGATGCGTTCCGTCACCGGCACCGTGCGCTACATCAAGGCCGAGCATCGGCAGCTTGAAAAATTCCACCTCGATTAAGCGCGCCGGCGTGGCTGGCAACATCGTCATCCGGCCCGTCGGCAAATTTCACCGATCGAGCTGGACGCCGGGCAATTACTGCTATCTGTGGGACCTGTTTGTTGCGGAGAGCGCCCGTGGTCTCGGCTCGGGGCGGGCGCTCGAGGCCGTGTATGACAAGGCAGAGACGGCAGGCGCCAGCCGGGTGCACTGGCTGACGCAAACCAGCAATGCGCAGGCGCGCATTCCCCACGACCAGTTGGCCGACGACACTGGGTCCATGCAGAAGGGGAGTGCGCATGTCTGATATTTCCGCGGTGAAGGCGCTGGTGTTCGATGTGTTCGGCACCGTGGTCGACTGGCGCTCGAGCCTGATTGCGGACTTCACCAAATGGGCCGACAAGCGCGGCATCAAGGCGGACTGGACTGCGCTGGTCGATGGCTGGCGAGCCGTGTATGCCGCGTCGATGGACGAGGTGAGAAAGCACCCCGAGCGCGGCTACGTGATATTGGACAGGCTTCATCGGCAGTCGCTGGAAAAGCTGGTCGCGCAGTTTTCGATTTCCGGATTGGACGAAGCGGATCTGGATCACCTCACCAAGGGCTGGCATCGGCTGCATGCGTGGCCGGACAGCGTCGCCGGGCTGACGCGGCTAAAAACAAAATACATCATCGGTCCACTCTCGAACGGCAATGTCGCGCTGCTCACCAACATGGCGAAATTCGCAGGGCTGCCGTGGGACCTGGTGTTGTCGGCCGAACTGTTCGAACACTATAAGCCTGACCCGGAGACCTACCTCGGCGCCGCGCGCTTGCTCGGCCTGCCGCCGGAGCAGGTGATGATGGTGGCCGCGCATAACCACGATTTGAAGGCCGCGCAGAAATTGGGATTGAAAACCGCCTTTGTCGCGCGGCCTACCGAATATGGTCCGCTGCAGAAATACGATTTCGAGGCCAAGGGCGATTGGGATATTATTGCCAAGGATTTTGGCGGAATCGCCGACCGGATGGGGTGTTAGGTCGAAGCCGCAAACCTCTGCCGTGATCCCCGCGTAACGGCTTCGCCGTTATCGCTCGAGGAGCGCGCAACTGCGCGCATCTCGAAGGATAGGCAACGCGTACTTTGTGGCCATCCTTCGAGGCTCGCCGAAGACGGCTTGCAGCCTCCAGCGATAAGCGCAATTGCGCTCACGCCGGGATAACGCCGACGCAGGGGATGATGGGTATAAGTCTCGACCGGGTCGCGCGAATCATTGAACTTGCGACCGTCTTGGCTATCAGCTGAAAGCAGCATGACGCTTCCAGCATCCGCATTGCCCATCGAAATGCCGCCGGCGTTTCTCGGCGTCGCGCATTCCGCGACCGGGAAATTGTGGCGCGACCGGCTCGATGCCCGCGGCGCCGCCCGCGCGCTGGCGATCACGCAACGCCATCATCTACCGGAGATGCTGGCGCGGGTGCTGGCGGGACGCGATATTGGGATCGACGCGGTCGAGGATTTTCTTGATCCGACCATCCGCAAATTGATGCCCGATCCCTACACCGTGACGCAGATGGAAGCGGCCGCCAAACGCATCGCGGACGCGGCCACGCGAAAAGAAAAGATCGCGATCTTCGGTGACTACGATGTCGATGGCGCGACCTCGGCGGCGCTGCTGACATGGCACCTGCGCCATTGCGGGCTCGATCCGCTGATACATATTCCGGATCGGATTTTCGAAGGTTACGGCCCTAATGTCGAGGCCGTACGCACACTCGCGGGCAAGGGCGCGACACTGCTGGTGACGGTGGATTGCGGCACCACCAGCCTGGAGCCGTTGATCGAGGCGCGACGGCTGGGGATGTCGGTCGTTGTCATCGATCATCATCAATGCGGTGACGAATTGCCGGATGTTGACGCATTGGTGAATCCGAACCGGCCCGACGATCTTTCAGGCCTCGGCCATCTCGCCGCGGTGGGTCTCGTGCTGGTGACCCTGGTCGCGGTCAACAGGGAATTGCGCAGCAGAGGATTCTGGAGCAGCGAAATGCCGGAGCCGGATCTGTTGGGCATGCTGCATCACGTGGCGCTCGGAACTGTCGCCGACGTCGCGCCGTTGATCGGACTCAATCGCGCTTTCGTCGCCAAAGGCCTGATTGCGATGCGGCGCCGCGATCATATCGGCCATACCGCGCTGATGGACGTGTCGCGGCTGAACGGCCCGCCGGAGGCCTGGCATCTCGGCTTCATGCTGGGACCGCGCATCAACGCTGGCGGCCGGATCGGGCGCGCCGATCTCGGGGTACGGCTGCTGCTCGAAGGCGACGTCTCCGAAGCCGCTCGAATCGCCGTCGAGCTCGATCGGCTTAACACCGAGCGCCGCGTCATCGAACAGATGGCTGAAGCGCAGGCGGAGGCCGAGGCGCTGGCCTCGCTCGGGCTTGAAGACAAGGGGTCAGTGATCGTCACGGCGTCGGAGGGCTGGCATCCCGGCGTGGTCGGTCTGGTCGCGTCGCGGCTGAAGGAGAAATTCTCCCGCCCCGCATTTGCCATTGCGCTGGAACCGGGCGGCATCGGCACCGGGTCCGGCCGCTCCATCTCCGGCGTCGATCTCGGCAAGGCGGTGCGGCAGGCGGTGAAAGACAGTCTGTTGATGAAGGGCGGTGGTCACGCCATGGCGGCGGGTGTGACGCTGCGCAAAGAGAGATTGGCGGAATTCCGCGCCTACATGGAAAGCGCGCTGGCGGAGGATGTCGCGAACTCGCGGCACGAAAATGAGCTGTTCATCGACGGCGCGGTCAGCGCGCGGGCGGTGACGCCGGAACTTGTTGCCACCCTCAATCGTGCCGGGCCGTTCGGCAGCGGCAATCCCGAACCGGTCATTGCGCTGCCGTCGCATCAACTTGTCTATGCCGATGAAGTAGGGCAGGCGCATCTGCGGGTACGATTCAAATCCGGCGATGGCGCGATCGTGAACGGCATCGCGTTTCGCTCGATCGGCCAAAAGCTCGGCAACGCGCTGACGCAGCATCGCGGGCAGCCGCTGCATGTGGCGGGATCGCTCGCGGTCGATCGCTGGCAGGGCACCGAGCGCGTGCAGTTGCGCGTGCTTGATGTCGCGGTGCCAGATCAGGGACCGGCGGTGATCAGGTAAGAAACTTCAATAATCAGTCGGGAGCGGAAATGACAGGGCAGGTTCAAGGCAAGGTCGCACTGGTTACCGGCGGTGCATCCGGCATAGGCGCTGCGATTGCCGAGTTACTGGCGCGCGAAGGTGCCTCGGTTGCGGTAACTGATATCGACGACCTCAAAGGCCCCGAGCTTGTCGCCGATATCAAAAAAGCCGGTCGTGACGCGATGTTTCTTCGTCACGACGTGACCTCCGAGGTCCGCTGGGTCGAAGTGGTGGCCGAGATCGAGATGCGCTTTGGCCGGCTGGACATCCTGGTTTCAAATGCGGGCATAGGCATATCGGTGCCGTCGATCGTCGATATGTCGCTGCAAGACTGGCGAAGACAGACCGCGATCAACCTGGACGGCGTATTCCTTTCCGTGAAGCATTGCTTGCCCGCCATGCGCAGGACCGGTGCCGGCTCGATCATCATGATGTCGTCGCTGGCGGGCCTGCGCGGCGCGCCCACACTTGCCGGCTATTGCGCGACCAAAGGCGGCGTCCGGCTGTTCGCCAAAGCGATCGCCATGGAGTGCGCGTCCGTTGGCGACGGCATCCGGGTCAACTCGGTACATCCCGGTATTATCGACACGCCGATATGGGGTAAAATTCCAACGGAAGCCGCAGGGAGCGGAACAAACGCACCGATCGATCCGGAAGAACGCGCCAAACTGGCCACGCCGCTCGGTCGCGCCGGCCATGCCATCGAGATTGCCAGCGGCGTGCTGTATCTGGCGTCCGATGCTTCAAGCTACGTGACCGGGACGGAGCTGGTCATTGATGGCGGCATGAACGCGGGCGGCGCCGTTCGCAGGGCGTAAGGGGGCCGCATGGCAGCACCGCAGCTCCGGATTCAAAGGCCGACGATGATCAGGGAGTCTAGCTTATCCGTCATGCGAGGAGCGTGGCGACGAGGCAATCCACACTTTCTTTGCAGCTATGGATTGCTTCGCGGAGCCTGTCATCGGGCGCGCATTCGCGCGATCCGTTGGCTCGCAATGACGGAGGGCACTGCCTAACCGCCCTGCCTCAGCCGCGCCAGTACCTTCAGCCCGCCGTAACCGTCCGCCGGCAACAGCCCCGTCTTGGCCTGATAATCTTTTACCGCCTGCATGGTGTCGTTGCCGACGCGGCCGTCGGTGCCGCCGGTATCGAAGCCGGCTTTTGTCAGTCGGGTCTGCATCTCCTGCACTTCGGCGAGCGTCAGCGCGCGTTCCGA
>JGI12053J15887_10000994_pt1 | contig 12598 bp, 8 predicted proteins | sample MedBloCAOM1_O3_FD_15887 | JGI IMG/M metagenome (IMG submission 15887)
GAGGCGGCACAGTGAAAAGCGTTGCGGTGATAGGTGCGTCGCTGGCGGGACTGTCCACGGCCCGCGCGTTGCGCGCACAGGGTTTCGACGGCGAGCTGACGGTCGTCGGCGGCGAGGCGCGGCGGCCCTACGACCGTCCCCCACTGTCGAAGGAGTTCCTGGCCGGTGATGTCGGCGAGGAGGTGCTGGCTCTGGAAGCCGAGGACGACGACCTCGACGCCCAGTGGCTGCTGGGGGTGCACGCAACCCGGCTCGACGCAGCCGCAGGCGCCGTACAGCTCGACAACGGAACCACGGTCCGCACCGACGGCATCGTCGTGGCCACCGGTGCGCGGGCACGGTCATGGCCCGCCTCAGCGCGCCTCGCCGGAGTGCACGTGCTGCGCACAGTTGACGACGCACTGGCCCTGCGCCACGACCTGCGCCCTGGCGCACGGCTTGTAGTGATCGGCGCCGGATTTATCGGAGGCGAAGTCGCCTCGACCGCAACGAAATTGGGATTGCACGTCACGGTGGTCGAGGCCGCGCTGGCACCGCTGGCCGGCCCGCTCGGCGTGCAACTCGGGGCCGCTGTGGCACGGCTGCACACCGAACACGGCACCCGGCTGCTGTGTGGGGCTCCGGTTGCGGGTCTGCTCGGTACCGATCGAGTCACCGGCGTGGAATTGGCCGACGGTCGCCGGATCGCCGCCGATGTCGTCGTCGTCGGCATCGGGGCCGTCCCCAACATCGAGTGGCTGCGCGACAGCGCCATCGAATTGGCCAACGGCGTCGTATGCGACGCAGGCGGCGCAACCTCCGTCCCGAATGTGGTCGCGGTGGGCGACTGCGCGGCCTGGCATGAGCCGTCCGTCGGCTGGCCGCACCGCGTCGAGCATTGGACCGGCGCGATGGAGCGCCCGGCCATCGCGGTCGCCACGTTGCTCGCGGGCGGACGGCACGACGGCATTCCGGCCAAACCCCCGTACTTCTGGTCCGATCAGTACGGCCGCCGGATCCAGTTCGCGGGCATCGCCCATCCCGGCGATGAGACCACATTCGAGGTGGGCAGTCTGCGCGACGCCAGCTTCCTGGCCGTGTACCGGCGCGGGGGTGAACCGGTCGCCGTACTGGGCGTGGATCAACCGCGGCTGTTCACGCGCTGGCGACGACAACTGGCCGTCGTGCCGGTTCCGGCCTGACTCCCTATCCCCATCCCCGCGCCACAGCAGAGGAGATCGCGATGACCATCGTCAGCCCGCCGCAAAGCCTCATCTCGACGCTGCCCGGCAGTTATTACACCGACGCAACTATCTTCGCGATGGAACAGGCGGAGATCTTCGAGTCGATGTGGTTCTGCGCCGTGCGGTCCGACGATCTCGACAAGCCAGGGGCATTCAAGACCGTCCAGGTCGGACGCGAGAGCGTGCTGATCACGCGGTCCCGCAGCGGCGAGGTGCGCGCGTTTTTCAACGTCTGCCGGCATCGCGGCGCACAGCTGTGCACCGAGGAGAGTGGCGAAGTCAAGCGCGCATTCCAATGCGGTTACCACGCTTGGACTTACGACCTCGACGGAAAGCTGGTGGCCGCACCGAACCTGACCAGGATGCCGGACATCGACCGGGTCGAGTACAGCCTGCACCGCATCGCGGTGCAGGAGTGGCTGGGCTATGTGTGGGTGTGTCTGGCCGATACCCCACCGTCGTTCGACGACACCGTGCGCAAGGACGTCAGCGATCGGCTGGGCGGCGTCGAACTGATCGACCAATACGACGCCGCGCACCTGCGCGTCGGTCGCCGGATCCGCTATGACGTCGAGGCGAACTGGAAGCTCATCATCGAGAACTTCATGGAGTGCTACCACTGCGCCACCATCCATCCGGAACTCACCGAGGTGCTGCCCGAGTTCGCCGACGGGCTGGCGGTGCAGTACCACGTCGGACACGGCGCCGAATTCGGCGAGCACGTCGAAGGATTCACCATCGACGGCTCGGCCGGTCTCGACCAGATCCCCAGCGTCGGGCAGGACCAGGACCGGCGCTACTACGCGATCACGATCAAGCCGCAGGTGTTCGTCAACCTCGTTCCCGACCATGTGATCGTGCACCGGTTGTTTCCGCTCGCCGCGGACCGCACGGTCGTCGAATGCGACTGGCTGTACCTGCCCGAGGTGGTGGACTCGGGCAAGGACGTCAGCCACTCGGTGGAGTTGTTCCACCGAGTCAATGAGCAGGACTTCGCCGCATGCGAGCGCTGCCAGCCGGCGATGAGCTCACGCACCTACCGCGACGGCGGGGTGTTGGTGCCCAGCGAGCATCACATCGGCGACTTCCACAACTGGCTGCAGGCGAAGCTGACGAAATGACCGCGTCGGTCCCGTCAGTCGAGATGGCCCATCCGGTGGCTGATCGCCGCCGCGGCGGCGACGACATCGGGGGTCACCTCGCGCATGCGTTCTTCGGTGAATCGGTAGACCGGACCCGATACGGACAGCGCCGCGATCACACCGCCGGTGTGGTCGCGGACCGGGGCGGCGACGGCGTTCAGCCCCTCCTCCAGTTCCTCGACCGAGAACGCGTATCCATCGCGCGCGGCCGCCTCGACCTGCGCCTCGAGTTCGCGTTGCGATGTGATCGTGTGGGTGGTGAGTTTGGCAAGCCCCGACGAGGCCAACAACTTTCGGCGGTCTTCGGGTGTCATGTACGCGAGCAGGATCTTGCCGCTCGAGGTGGCGTGCAACGGCGTCAGCTCACCGACCCAGTTGTGCGTGGCGACCGCACTCGGCCCGCGCGCCTGGTCGATGTTGACGACGAAATGCGACCGCCGCACGGCGATGTTGACGGTTTCGCCGAGCTGCGCGGCGAGCTGTTCGCAGCCTGCACGGGCCTGTTGGGTGACGTCCAGTTGGCCGGGCACGGCGCTGGCCAGCCGCAGGATGCCGAAGCCGAGGCGGTACTTTCCGCGGTCCTGGGTCTGCTCGACGAGTTCGCGCTCCTCGAGCGCCGCGAGCAACCGGAACGCCGTCGACTTGTGCACGCCGATGTCGGCGGCGACCTCGCTGACGCCGGCTTCACCACGTTGGGCCAGGATCTCCAGCACGCTGACGGCGCGGTCGACCGACTGCACGCCCCCGGCGCCTTCACCTCGCGCGTTGCTCATAGCGCAACTATACGAGCCGGAGTTGCACATTGAGAAACTTGATTCGTATCACGCTTCGGAGCGATAGCCTTTTCCCAGGATCCGCAGGAGGACAACGATGACATCGACGCGGTACGACTTCTTAATCGTCGGCGGCGGATCGGCAGGGTGCGCGCTCGCCAACCGCCTTTCGGCCGACCCGGCCAACAAGGTTCTGGTCCTGGAAGCGGGCCGCAACGATTCGTTGTGGGACGTGTTCGTGCACATGCCTGCGGCGCTGCCGTTTCCCATCGGAAGTCGTTTCTACGACTGGAAATACGAGTCCGAACCCGAGGCGCACATGGACGGCCGACGCGTCTACCACGCCCGCGGCAAACTACTCGGGGGCTCGAGCAGCATCAACGGGATGATCTTCCAGCGCGGCAATCCGATGGACTACGAGCGCTGGGGCGCCGACGCCGGCATGGCCGACTGGGACTTCGCGCACTGCCTGCCGTACTTCAACCGCATGGAGAACTGCCTGGCCGCCGCACCCGACGACCCGTTCCGCGGGCACGACGGACCTCTCGCGCTGGAACGCGGACCGGCAACGAATCCGTTGTTCGAGGCGTTTTTCACCGCGGCCGAGCAGGCCGGTTATCCCCGTACCGATGACGTAAACGGTTACCGGCAAGAGGGTTTCGCGAAGTTCGACCGCAATATCCGCAACGGCCGGCGGCTCTCGGCCGCCCGCGCCTACCTGCATCCCGTGATGCACAGGCCGAATCTGGACGTCATCACGAGGGCGTTCGTCGAACGGGTGATCTTCGACGGCAAGCGCGCGGTCGGCGTCGAGTACCGGCATCTGTTCGGCGGCACCAAGCGGGTCAGCGCCGGCCAGGTCGTGCTGTGTGGCGGGGCGATCAACAGCCCGCAGCTGCTGCAGCTGTCCGGCGTCGGCAACGCGGCGGATCTGCAGGCGCTCGGCATCGAGGTGTTGCACGACCTGCCCGGCGTCGGCGAGAACCTCCAGGACCACCTCGAGGTGTACATCCAATACGCCTGCAAGCAACCGATTTCCATGCAGAAGTACCTGAAATGGCGGTACCGGCCGTGGATCGGCGCCAACTGGTTGTTCCTGCGCCGTGGCCCCGGCGCGACGAACCACTTCGAGGGCGGGGGCTTCGCCCGGAGCAATGACGACGTCGCCTACCCGAATCTGATGTTCCACTTCCTGCCGATCGCGGTCCGCTACGACGGCTCCTCGCCCGAAGGCGGCGACGGCTATCAGGTGCACGTCGGCCCGATGTACTCCGATGCGCGAGGCAGCGTGAAGATCACCAGCCGTGATCCGAAAGTGCATCCGGCACTGAGGTTTAATTACCTTTCCACCGATCAGGACCGCCGAGAATGGGTCGAGTCCATCAGGGTAGCCCGCGGGATCCTCAACCAGCCCGCGATGGCACCGTTCAACGGCGGGGAGATCTCGCCCGGGCCGAGCGTGGACACCGACGAGCAGATCCTCGACTGGGTCGCGCGCGACGCCGAAACCGCACTGCACCCCTCCTGCACGGCCAAGATGGGTACGGATGCGATGTCGGTCACCGACCCGCAGACGATGGGCGTGCATGGTGTCGAGGGTCTGTCGGTCGTCGACGCATCGGTCATGCCGTATGTGACGAACGGCAACATCTACGCCCCGGTGATGATGGTCGCCGAAAAGGCGGCGGACCTGATTCTCGGCAACCAACCGCTGCCGCCCGCGACGGTGTCGTTCTACCGGCACCAGCCCAAGCAGCAGCAGGCCAGCGACCAGGAAGCGGCCCGCCAGGGCTGAGTTTCGCGTCAGCTGCCTGAGCTTATTTGGCAGCTCAGCTGCCTGAGCTTATTTGGCAGCTCAGCTGCCGTGCGCGATCCACTCCGCGAGGTGCGGCGCCTCGGCGCCGATGGTGGTGTCGTCGCCGTGTCCTGTGTGCACGACGGTCTCCGCGGGCAACGTGAGCAGCCGCGTGCGGATCGAGTCGATGATCGTCGGGAAGTTCGAATACGACCTGCCCGTCGCGCCCGGGCCGCCCTTGAACAAGGTGTCGCCGGAACACACCGCGCCCAAGGCCGTTGCGTACAGGCACACCGAGCCGGGTGAGTGCCCCGGCGTGTGAATCACCCGAATCTCGGTACCCGCGACGGTAATTCGCTGACCGTCGGCGAGCGGCGAATAGCCCACCGAGGGGTGCGTCTGCTTCCACAGCACCTCGTCGTCCGGGTGCAGGAGAACCGGCGCATCGAAGTGCTCCCCGAGTTCCGGCGCGACGGTGACGTGGTCGTTGTGCGCGTGCGTGCAGAGGACCGCGACGACGTTGCGATCGCCGACGGCGTCGATGATCGGCTGTGCGGTGTGCGCCGCGTCGACGACGAGCACTTCGATGTCGTCGCCAATGAGCCAGATGTTGTTGTCGACGTCCCAGCAGCCGCCGTCGAGACAGAACTGGCCCGACGTGACGACACGGTCGATGCGCGGGCTCACAGCACGACCACCGAACGCAGCACGTCGCCGCGATGCATGGTTTCGAACGCCTCCTCGATCTGGTCCAGCTTGATGCGCTCGCTGACGAACTTCTCCAGCGGCAGGCGACCCTGCTGGTACAGGTCCACCAGCGCGGGGAAATCACGCTCCGGCAGGCAGTCGCCGTACCACGACGACTTCAATGCGCCGCCGCGGGAGAAGAAGTCGATCAGCGGCATCTCCAGCGTCATGTCCGGAGTCGGCACACCCACCAGGACGACGGTGCCGGCAAGGTCGCGCGCATAGAACGCCTGCTTCCAGGTTTCCGGGCGGCCGACCGCGTCGACGACGACGTCGGCGCCGAATCCGCCGGTCAGTTCCTGGACCGCTTCGACGACGTCCGTCTTCGACGCGTCGATCGTGTGAGTCGCGCCCAATTCCGTTGCCCCCTGCAGCTTTTTGGGGTCGCGGTCGATCGCGATGATCGGCGACGCGCCGGCCAGCCGGGCTCCGGCGATCGCGGCGTCGCCGACGCCGCCGCATCCGATCACCGCGACCGAATCGCCGCGCGAGACGTTGCCGGTGTTCATCGCGGCGCCGAGACCGGCCATCACCCCGCAGCCGAGGAGGCCGACTACCGCGGGGTCGGCGTTCGGGTCGACGCGGGTGCATTGGCCCTCGTGCACAAGGGTTTTGTCGGCGAATGCGCCAATGCCGAGCGCCGGTGTCAGCGCTGTGCCGTCGGCCAGCGTCATCGGCCGGCTGGCGTTGAAGGTATCAAAGCAGTACCACGGCCTGCCGCGTCGGCACGCGCGGCAGCGGCCGCAGACCGCTCGCCAGTTCAGCACGACGAAGTCGCCGACCTCGACGTGGGTGACTGCGCTTCCTGCGGACTCGACGATGCCTGCCGCCTCATGACCGAGCAGGAATGGGAATTCGTCGTTGATGCCGCCGTCGCGATAGGTGAGATCCGTGTGGCACACACCGCACGCCTGGATGCGCACGACGACGTCGTTGGAGCCGGGATCCGGGACGGTGACGTCGACGAGTTCGACGGGCGCGCCCTTGCTGCGGGCAATGACGCCGTGAACCTGTTGTGGCATGGGAAGACCTCTCTGAGCCGTAGTGAAAATGGGACGAGTGTTGCAGGAAAGTCGCGCGACCACTGACGCATCGCGCCCGTTGTCTAGAGCCTCACAGCACCAGGCACAACCGGTACGCGTCGAAGACAGCCGCGTGAATGTTTCGGCTTGCCACCGCGTCTCCGATGCGGAACAACTGATAGCGGCCGCCCGGATTGCGCCGCACCTGCTGCGGGCGTAGATCAAGCAGCGCCTGTTGGTCCACCTCGCCGAGATTCGATGAGCCCGGCACCAACGAGAAGTACAGCTCATCCTGTGGGAGCGTGCCGTGTTCGACGACCACTTGATCGACCACGCGTTGCCGTGTCGCGTGTGCGTATTCGTTGTACAGGTCGACCTCGAGGCGGCCATCCTTGCGTCGAACGGCGGTCAGCCGTTCGTTGAGCGTAACGGCCACGTTGTGCTCTGCGAACACCTTGAAGTACCCGGGATAGTTGACGCCACCTACGTCGGGTGCCAAAGTCCTTTCCGGAGTGACGAATTCGATGTCCACACCGGCTCGGGCCAGCACCTCGGCGGCGTCAAGGCCGGGATGTCCGCCGTTGTCGTCGAAGAGCAAGACCTCACCCTTCGCCTTGAACGAACCGCTGAGCACGTCCCAGCCGTCCGAGACCAGATGCGCTCCCTCGCGCAGGAATTCGGTGTTCGGGATGCCGCCGGTCGCAACCACCACGACGTCGGGATCTTCAGCGAGTACGTCGTCGGCTTCGGCGTAGGTGTTATACCGGATGTCGACATCGAGGTGCTTGCACTCAGCCAGCCGCCAGTCGATGATCCCAATCAAGTCACGCCGCCGCGGCGACGAGGAGGCGAGCCGGATCTGGCCGCCTGCGGCGTCACCGGCCTCAAGCACGACCACTCGATGCCCTCGCGCACCGAGGACCCGCGCCGCCTCGAGCCCGGCCGGCCCGGTTCCGATGACGACGGCCTTGCGCGGTGTCCCTGTGGCCGCAGGCACGTGGTGCGGCAACCGGTGTTCACGACCTGTCGCGGGGTTGTGGATGCACTTGGCGTCCCGGGCCTGGTAGATCTCATCCAGGCAATAGCTGGCGCCCACGCAGGGCCGGATCCGGTCCTCTTCTCCCGCTTGGATTTTCGCGACGATATACGGATCGGCGATGTGGGCACGTGTCATCCCGACCAGGTCGAGCAGCCCGTCCCGGATGGCGTGCCGGGCCGTGGCCACATCGTTGATCCGGGAGGCGTGCATCACCGGCACCCCGACCTCGCGTTTGATTTCGCCTGCGAACTCAAGATGCGGCGCGACGGGTGTGCCCATCGGCGGGATAACCCGGGACAGCGCCTCGTCGCTGGCCATGTATCCCCGTATGACGCTGATGAAGTCGATGCCCTCGGGGACGACCCGCTGCGCGATCGCAAGCGCCTCCTCGCGGCCCAGTCCCCCCGGCATCTGCTCGTCGAAGGACATCCGGATGCCGACGATGAAGTCGGGGCCTGCGGCCTCACGCACCGCACGAATCACTCGAAGCGGGAAGCGCAACCGGTCCTCGAGGCTGCCGCCGAACTCGTCGTCGCGGTGGTTGGTCAGCGGGGACCAGAACGCATCGAGCAGGTGAGTGTAGGCCTCGATCTCGATCCCGTCCAGGCCTGCCTCGCGGCATCGGGAAGTGGCGTCGGCGTAGGCCCGCACGATGCGGTCCATGTCCCATTCCTCGGCCACCTTCGGGAAGGCTCGGTGCGCGGGCTCGCGTAACGGGGAGGGATAGACCACCGGCAGCCAGTCGCCGTCGTAGTTGCTTGTCCGGCGGCCCAGATGGGTGATCTGGCACATCACTGCCGCGCCGTGCTCATGAACGCCGTAGGCCAGTTCACGCAGCCATGGCACGATCTCGTCCTTGTAGATGTGGAGGTTGCCGAACGCGGCCGGGCTGTCCGGCGCGACGACCGCGGACCCGCCCATCATCGTCAGACCGATGCCGCCCTTCGCCTTCTCCTCGTGGTAGAGGCGGTATCGCTCCTTCGGCATCCCGTCTTCGGTGTAGGACGGCTCGTGCGATGTACTGACCACCCGATTTCGCAGCGTGAGGTTCTTCAGCTCGAAGGGCTGCAGCAACGGGTCGATGAGCTGGCGATTCATGGGCAATGCCTCTGTCACATCATCTTGGTGGAAACTGGACAAATTTGCGAGCACATCAGGGCGTCACCTGCTCCGGTGTGTACTCCCCGGTCGCGTCGAGTAGCCAGTCGGCCAGATACCGGGCGAACGAGGAGCGTATGAGGATTCGGTAGTCGGCACCGCCGCCGTTGACGGCCAACAGAATGACGCCGGCTTGGCCCAGCATCGTCTGCGCGGCGGTGCCGTCGCCGAAGGCCCGCGGATGCAGATCGAGCGCGCAGCCCTTGCCAAGCACCTCGCGACTGGCCGATCCGCGCAACCTCAGCGTGGTGCGCTGACCCGACACGTCGACCGCGACACCGCCGTGTGGGGCGACGGCCTCGCGTAGCCGCGCTTCCAGCTCGGGCCCCGCCACCGCGGTGCCGGTCACCAGCCACTCGTCCGGACCCAGCCAGATCACCGTGGTGTCAGCGTTCTTCGCGTAAGTGGACGCGACGGCGGGCAGCTCGACGCCGAGCACTTCTGCCGCGGCCGCCGCGCCGGGCCCCGAGGGGTTCACGCGCAGATCCACCATCGTGACGAACGGTTCCTCAACGATCGCAACCGAATTCGGCAGCTGCCCGAACCGTGCGGCCCACGGCTGCAGCGGGCTCGTGCGTTCCAACGTGTCAGCCATCGCGGCGCGCTCCTTCCGGGTCGACCAGCACAGAACCGGTGACCTCCACCGGTACCAGGCTCCCGTCGACGGGCACATGCAGGGTCTCACCGATCCGCGACTGGCCCGCCCTGACCAGNGCCAGCGCGAAGGTGCGTCCAAGCTCGGCGCTGCGGTAGCTCGACGTGACGTGGCCCAGCATGGGAACCGGTGGCGGTGGAAGNGCATCGTNCGAGCAGAACTCGACGATCTGTGCGCCCTCCGGNAGTCGAGTGACCCCGTCGACCGGCAACAGCCCGACNAGCTGCTTGCGCAACGGATTCTGGTTCTCGACCCGGCTGAACGAGCGCTTGCCGATGAAGTCGGGCTTCTTCTTCGACACCGCCCACGCCATGCCGAGATCGTGGGGGGTGACGGTGCCGTCGGTGTCCTGCCCGATGATCGGGTAGCCCTTCTCGGCGCGCAGCACGTGCATGGTCTCGGTGCCGTAGGGGGTGATGCCATAGGGCCGGCCGGCGGCCAGCAGCCGCTCCCACACCGCGGGCGCGTGCCAGGCGTTCACGTTCACCTCGAAGGCGAGTTCACCGGAGAAGCTGACCCGCGCGACCCGGACCGGTACACCGTCGAGGCTGCTGTCGCGCCAGGTCATGAACGGGAAGGCCTCGTTGGACGCGTCCAGATCACCGAACACCGCCCCGATGACGTCGCGAGAATGCGGGCCGACGACCGGGAAGGTCGCCCAGTGGTCGGTCACCGAGGTGAGTGCCACCTGCAACTGTGGCCACTCGGTCTGCAGCCACTCCTCCATCCAGTCGAGGATCTTCGCCGCCCCGCCGGTGGTGGTGTACACCAGGAACCGGTCCTCGGCCAGCCGCAGCACCGTGCCGTCGTCGATCACCATTCCGTCAACGCCGCACATCACGCCGTACCGGATCGAGCCGACCTTCAGGCTGCTCATGAGGTTGGTGTAGATGCGGTCAAGCAGTTCGGCGGCGTCGCGACCGGACACGTCGATCTTGCCGAGCGTGGACCCGTCGAGGATGCCGACACCGCCACGCACCGCCGCGCATTCGCGCAGCACCGCAGCGTCCATGTCCTCGCCGGCGCGAGGGTAGTGACGCGGACGCTTCCACTGCCCGACGTCCTCGAACACCGCGCCCTGCGCGACATGCCAGTCGTGCAGCGCCGTCGTGCGCTCCGGGTCGAACAACGCGCCGCGGTCGCGCCCGGCCAGCGCCGCGAACGCGACGGGAGTGTAGGGCGGCCGAAATGTGGTGGTGCCCAACGCTTCTATGGGCAGGCCAAGCAGTTCAGCGGTGATGCCCGAGGCGATGACCCCTGACGTCTTGCCCTGGTCGTGCGCGGTCCCGATGGTGGTGTACCGCTTGATGTGTTCGACCGACCGCATGCCCGCGCCTACGGCCCGCGCCACGTCGGCGACGGTGGCGTCGCGCTGCACATCGACGAACTGGTCCTGCTCGCGGCCGGGCACGCGCCACAGCACCAGACCCGGGCTTGCGTCATCGCGTGAGGTCTCGGGCAGCGGGGCCGATCGATCGACCGACAGACCCAGCTCGGCCAGCGCCGCGTCTGCACAGTCCCGCCCCTCACGCAGGCAACCGGCCAGATCCATGACGCCGTCGGCCGCGCCCGCGACGCTCACCCCGGCGAGCTGCTCGCCAGGAACGAAGCCGCCAAGCGCCGCGTCGTAGCGCAGCACGCCACGGGCCTGACTGAACAGGTGCACCGCCGGATTCCAGCCGCCGCTGACGACCAGCGCGTCACACGAAACAGCTTCGCCTGCACCGACATTCTTGCCGTCGAAGTCGGCCACGTAGGCGAGCGTGATGCGTTCGTCACCCCGGGTTCCGGTCACCACTGCGCCGGCACGCAACGGGATGCCTAGTCGCTGGCACTCGCGCCGCAGGCCATCGGACACCTGCTCGCGGGCGTCGACGACCGCCTCGATCCGCACCCCCGCGTCGGCGAGGTCGAAGGCCGCCGCGTATGCGCTGTCGTTGGTGGTGAACACCACGGCCGCGCGTCCGACCAACACCCCGTATCGGTGCAGGAACGTCCTTGCGCTGTGCGCCAACATGATTCCGGGCCGGTCGTTGTCGGCGAACACGATCGGGCGCTCGTGCGCGCCGGTGGCCACCAGCACATGCCTGGCGCGGATCCGCCACACCCGCTGACGCGACAGCCTGGCCGGGGCAGCGTTGCCGAGGTGATCGGTGCGCCGCTCGAGGGCCAGCACGAAGCCGTCGTCGTAATGACCGAATGCGGTGGTGCGCTGCAGGTGTCGTACCTCGGGGAAGGTCGCCAGCTCGGTGACCGCGTCCTGTACCCAATCGGAGGCGGCGGTGTCGCCGATGCGTTCGGTGCCGCCGAGCAGGGAGCCGCCGGCCTCGGACTGCTCATCGACCAACACCACCCGTGCGCCTGCACGCGCGGCGGTCAGCGCCGCCGTCAACCCAGCGGGCCCGGCACCGACCACGAGCACGTCGGCGTGCGCATGCATGGCGTCGTAGCGGGCGGAGTCGGCGATATCGGCAAGGCGGCCCTGGCCGGGGATGCCGCGGGCGGCGAGCCCGTCGTGCAGCTCCACCGTCGAGGCCAGCAGCATCGGCTCAGGGAAAGGCGCCTCGATCTGCACCAGCCCGCCGGTGTCCTCGGCCCATGCCGCCGAAATCCCTCGCGGACGGCCGAGGTTGACGCTGGTCGCGATCTTGTGCACACCGTGGGACAGCAGCGCCGAGGCGAGCGTGTCCCCGGGGTGGCCGGTGTATGTGCGCCCGTCGAAAGTGAATTCGTAGCGGGTGCCGCGGTCGATGCGGCCGCCCGCGGGGGTGCGGTACGGCGCGGTCACGAGATCACCGGCTTCGGTTGGTCCATGCGGTACACGGTGTGGAATCGATACGTGGCGGTGTCGCGGACGGCGTTGAACCAGCGACGGCATCCCCCGCTGTGGCACCACCGCTCGGCGAATGTGCCCCTGGGATTGGCGCGGAAGAACACGTAGTGCGCCCACTCCTCGTCGGTCAATGCGGCCGGGTCGTCCGGATAGGCGACGTGTGCCTGCCCGCCGTAGTGGAATTCGGTCTCTTCCCGAGGCCCGCAGCGCG
>JGI12053J15887_10000995_pt1 | contig 12597 bp, 8 predicted proteins | sample MedBloCAOM1_O3_FD_15887 | JGI IMG/M metagenome (IMG submission 15887)
GACGCCGCGCAGGCCATCCTGGCAATTCGAGATCGAATAGAAGATCGCCGTGTCCGCGCGCTCTGCCTGCCGGCGCGCGGCACCCTCCTCGCCGTCGCGCGCCAGGAGCGGCTGCACCGCCGCGGCCAGGCCCTCGACGAGTGCCACCCAGACAAAGATGAGCGGCTCGCCTGGCAGCGCCGGATGAAAGAAGCCGAAGCAGCGCCGATCGGGCGCCAGCCGGCGCCTGAGATCCTCCCAGCCCTGAATCTCGTGCACCGCCTCATAGGCGATCAGCTTGTCGAGGACCGCGGCCGGGGATTGCCAATCGATGCGGCGAAGCTCGAGGAAGCCGCGGTTGAACCAGGAGGCGAAGAGGTGCTTGAGGTCGGCATCAAGCACCTTCAATTCTGGCTCGTCGCGCAGGCGGCTCGACAGCTCCTTGCGCATGGCCACCAGCGCGGCCGTGCCGCACGGTGACATGTTCATACGACGCAGCAGCTCCTGCCGCGCCGGTTCGGCCGCTTCGGCGAGCCGCGCCGCCCCCTCGGCGGTCGATTCGGCGAGATAGGCCTCGGCGGCCGCGCGCAGCCGTTTTGCATCAGGCTGGAAGCCCGTTGCCAGAAAGCAATGAAAGGCGAGCCGATCCTCGGCGCCGAGGGCGCGAAGGCAGTCGTGCAGTTCACGAGCGACGACCGCGCCCGACGCCTCGCCGCGCTCTGACAGCAACGCTTCGGCGAGGCGCTTCGCCCGGGCGAGCGGCGGCACCACATCGCCGGGCCGTCCCACATCCGCACTGCCGCGCATGGCGAGTGAAGCCCAGAGCCGCTCGAGCCAAGAGCGCGGATCAGGAGACTTCAAAGAGCTGGTTTCCCGGGTCGATGGCGCCATGTCTGGTCCTCTTGGAATGATCCGCAGTGCCGGACGGGAAGGTTGCTCTCTGCCCGCGGCCGGCATGGTCTTGGGGCTGCCCTGACGGAACCGGGCGGGCGGTTCGTAGAGACCGCCGGAGCAGCGAACAAGATCGTCGATCGTCTGGGCGGCGAGCAGGTCACGTGTCGCACTCTGCGGAGCGATGCACAGGTCGGTCGGTCGCATGACGATGCCGCGCTTGCGCAAATCCGCCGTCACGGCGGCCGAGCGCGCACGTCCGAACTCGGTATCTCCGGCGATGGCGCGCAGCGCCGCCGTGCGCTCTGCGGCCGAGCGGCAGAGCAGCAGATTCGCGACACCCTCTTCGGTGATGACATGCGTGACGTCGTCGCCATGGATCATCACCGGCGGCAGCTCAAAGCCGGCGGTTGTGGCGAGATCGAACGCGTCGAGCCGCTCGACGAAGCTCGGCGTGCCGTCCGGCTGGCACGTCTCGACCATCTGCACGACGAGCTTGCGCCCTCGCAGCGCTTCGCCGGCCTCGCGGCCGGCGCGCAGCCATGCCGGGCTCGGATGCCGGCGGCCGCGGGCGTCGGCACCCATGTTGGGCGCGCCGCCGAATCCGGCGATGCGTCCCCTTGTGGCGGTCGAGCTGTTGCCCCGCGCGTCGATCTGCAGGGTGCCGCCGATGAACAGGTCGCAGGCATAGTGTCCCGCCACCTGTGCCAGCGCACGGTTCGAGCGCAGGCTTCCGTCCCGTCCGACGGGAAAGACGTCCGGATGAGCCGCCATGTAGCGCTCCATGCCGAGCTCGGAGCCGAAGCAATAAATGCGCTCGACGGAACCGGCCTCGATCGCCGGTATCAGCGTCGGATGGGGGTTCAGGACGAAATGCGTGGCAACCTTGCCCTCGAGTCCGCGTGCCGCGCCGAAGGTCGGCAGGATGAGTTCGATCGCGGCTGTCGCATAGCCGATGCCGTGATTGAGCCGCCGGATCTCGTAAGGTTCGTAAACCGCCGCGATGGCCATCATCGCCATCAGAATCTTGTCCTCCCGGATCTTGGCAGGATCGCGCGTGAAGAGCGGCTCGATCGCGTAGGGCCGCGCGGTCGGCACGACGACATCGACCCAGTCGCCCGGAATGTCGACGCGCGGCAGGTGCTCGACGATCTCGTTCACCTGGGCAACGACGATCCCGCCGCGGAAAGCCGTCGCCTCCACAAGCGTCGGCGTGTCCTCGGTATTCGGGCCGGTATAAAGGTTACCCTGTCCGTCGGCCTTGTCCGCGACCACGAGCGCCACGTGTGGTGTCAGATCGACCATCATGCGGGCGTAGAGCTCGAGATAGGTGTGAATTGCGCCGATCTTGAGCCGGCCGGCTTCGACCAGCTCGGCGAGCTTCCGGCTCTGCGGGCCGGCGAACGCGAAATCGAGCCGGTTCGCGATCCCACGCTCGAAGACTGCTAGGTGATCGGGCAACGCCAGTACCGGCTGGACCATATGCAGGCCGTGCGCGCGCGCCGGATCCACCTTTGCCAGCGCGGCAGCAAGCAGATCGGCCTGCTTTTGATTGTCACCCTCGATCGTCACGCGGTCGCCCGGCTTGATGATCGCCTCCAGCAACTTCGTTGCCCGGTCGGGAGGGCAGATTTTCGTGCCGGCGTCACAGACCGCCGCGGCACGCGCGGGGCGATCACCCCGATTCGTCGCCATTCGATTCGAATTTGCCAGCAAGATGAGCCCTCCTGATCAGGCGATCGTGGAAGTCAGTGTGACCGTGAGATGGGCGTGCGGGATTGATTTGAAAAACGATCGTTGGTAATTTCAGTGATCGCTTTTTTTAATCAGTGAGCCATGCTCGAGTTCGATCTGCTCCGCGCCTTCGTCGCGGTCGCCGAGTGCGGCGGCTTCCGCCGCGCGGCCGAGCGGCTGCATCTCACGCAGTCGACGGTGAGCCAGCAGATCAAGCGCCTCGAGCTCGAGACAGGCCGGTCGCTGTTCCGCCGCAATACGCGTGCGGTGGCGCTGACCGATGACGGCGAGATGCTGTTGGGCGAGGCCCGCCGCCTGCTGCAGCTCGAGGAAGCGGCGCGCTGCCGTCTCACGGCGCCGCGGCTCTCCGGCGTCGTGCGGCTGGGTGCCGTCGAGGAGGTCGCCGGCGGCTCATTGCCCCCGGCGCTCGGCCGCTTCGCCCGGTTTCATCCAAATATCAGGCTCGAGGTGCTGGTCGGCGTCAGCGCCGAGCTGATCGAGCAGCTCGATGCGGGCGGGCTCGACGTGGTGCTCGCCAAGCGCCCATGGGGCACGTCGCGCGGCCGCTTCGTTTGGCGGGAGCCCCTGGTCTGGGCGGCCGCGGAGACGTTCGATCTCGCGCCCGGCGCCATCCTGCCGCTGGCCTTGTTCCGCGAGCATTCCGTCTCGCGCGAGGCGGCGCTCGACGCGTTCCGCAACAGCGAACGGTCTTGGCACATCGTCTACACCAGCCCCAGCCTGACCGGCGTCCGCGCCGCCGCTCTGGCAGGTCTCGCCGTGACGCCCCTGCCCGCAAGCGCGGTCGGCCCCGGGCTTAGGATCCTCGGCGAGCAGGATGGCCTGCCGCCCTTGCCGGACCTGGAATTCGCGATCTTTGAGAAGCCCCAGCCCGACCCGGCCACCGCCGCGCTGTCCGCGGCACTTGCCTTGCTGGCCCACGCCCCGGATCGCCCTTTAGCATCGGCGCAGGAATGAGTAATTCTGGTTCGGTGGGTCTGATATAGGGGATTCTTGTCCACCGGCTGCTTCGCAGGTCGTTGCATTGTCGCCGTAAGCGGGCCGCGCCTCCGCCGAAGGGCTATACTTTCCACGCAGTGAAGATCAGGCCCTTACTGAGATCATGTGAGAGTCCGTTGCGGGCGCACGTTGAATGTCCGGAGATGGCCCAAATGCGAAGTGCCGACTGGGCCCGGAGATGTCTGCTGTTTGGGGTAGGCCGGACATATCGCGGAGATCACGAAACCGACGCGTCTGACCCCAAGCGGACATGCAGCGCCTGACTCGATCACCTTGTCGGGAAACGGGCTATTTCTGACCACTTGCAAACCTGAACTCCACTTCGATCTGGATGGGCCCTCCCGTGTCCCCGACATCACGCCGCACATCCTCCCGCACGGCGCGTTTGGTCTCTTCGGGAAGCGACACAAACACCTGACCGACCAAACCCCAACCGCGCTCAACGTGATCGAAGTATTCGTCGAACGACGGCACACCGAAGGTATGGCTGGAGGTGGTTGCCTCTACGTTGAGGAAACCGGCATCAACGTAGAGAGCACGCAACTCCGCCTCATCGCCCAGAGAAAACAAGCGGGATGCGGCTGGTGCCAATGATGGGACATGGCGAGCCATGATCGGATGGATTCGCGTGTTGTAAGAGCGCTCTGGCACGGTGTTGACGGACACAGCAGCGCGTCCGCCCGGACGGAGCACGCGGCGGAACTCGGCGAGACCGCGGGCTGGATCGGGGAAAAACATCAGCCCCAGGCTGCACAGCACGGTATCGAAGGTATCAGCGGGGAAAGTGAGTGCTTGACCGTCTTCGACGCGAACTGAGACATTCGGAGCGCCGGCCAGGCGCTCCTGCGCGCGCTCTGCCATTTGCGGTGAAATGTCTGCGGCCGTGACGTGGCCAGTCGCCCCAACGATCGCGAGAGCTGCCTCGGCCGCCAATCCCGTGCCAGTCGCGACATCTAGTACACGGTAGCCGGGCGCCACATGGCCCGCTCTGAGGAGGAAGGGGATGAAGTGCGACGAGATACGTGCAAACCCCCGTTCATAGCCGGCGGCGGCGGCCGCGTCGTACATCAGCTGGGCCATGCTCCGTACCCTCCGTCGCAATAGCAAGTATTACATTCCTCGTTAGTCTGGAAAAAAGACGGTCGTCTGCTTCTGGCACGAAGCCGACATCTCCTCGGCTCGGATCGATGTCCGCTTTCAGAAGCAAAGCTGTAGTTCTGTCGGAGCAACCGCCTCGGCGAAGATCCACTTGGCGTGACATCTGGCTTGAGTCCGCAGCGTGAAGGATATTTCCAGCCAAGTGCCAGGCAACGTCATCGCAACATAGAAACTATGTAGTGATTTCAATAACATGCATGTTAGCGGTTTTATTCCGACTGGCCCGCCAGATCATCTCTCCTATTCCTTTATTTTATTGGTTTGTTTGGACCCATTGCCGTTGGGCCCCAATATGGGCCCCAATGCGTGCAACACCTTGGGGAAGCGGCTTGACTGCGTTAGATAAAGGACCGTTCACCATTGCATAATGCAACAGTTGGCGAGCGTCGGCGGCCGAGTATGAACGGGCCATTGATGACGCCCCAGCAGCTTTATCGACCTCTACGCGCCGCGAGCGAGCGTCTCCAGCAATTGCTCATTGTGAGATGTTAGCTAATCTTCAAGATGCCTTGCCGGCGCGCACCGCCGTCAGCAAGAGCTCGCGCAGCTGGTCACGCTGCTCGTGGCTCAGCGACCCGATGTCGATCTTGTGTGCGCTCTCGACCTCGAGCGGACTCACCTTCAGCACCGCTGTGTTCGAGCTTCACCGTATCGTTGTTCCATCCGGTAGCGGCATGGCTACGGTTCCGCAGCCCGACCCTCACCATCTGCGTGTTGCCCGACTCGACGCAGGCCATGGCAAGGACACGCTCCTCCCACCAAAGCTGGGACCGCTGCCGACCCTCCTGAATGGCCTGCAAAAACTCAGGATGCTGTTGATGCCAGTAAAACAGCGATCGAGCCGAAATACCGATCCTGGCCGCCACCGCCTCAGCGGTAAGGCCATTGGCCATGGCTTCGACGAGCCGTTCGCACATCTCGCGACGATAGAGTGTGGGCCTTCCTCCAGCATGTTTGGGCTTTTTCATCGGTGCGCCTCTTTGCGTACACGCCGTGCATTTTAATACATTACCGCGAGCGATCGTTTGTTGTGGTGGGCGGAACGCGCTCGCGGTTTATCCCATCTAAAACTTAGATGGCAGCTACCTTGAAGTATGTAGTTTCGCCCGATTCGGCAGCGCGCTAATGTCGAAGCAATCGCGATACACAACGCTTCGATCTCTAGGCGCCCATGTGTTGGCGTCTACCGAGAACGGACTAAGCGATGTGTTCGCCGGATTGCAGTCATAAGCAATCGACCAAGGAGGAACGCCCAATGTCTTCGTTGTCACGACTTCGAATCGGCCGGCTTGGCGCCCTTGCCACCCTTGCTGGGGCTTGGCTCGTAGGCGCTGCGGCAACCGCGGGTGCACAGGAGATGTTCCAACCGCAATGCTTCAAGCCGATGCCCGGAACCACGAAGACCCTGTCCTATGCTGCGAAGCCCGGCCCCTATCGCTTGGCGCTGGTGAACGGCTTCGTCGGCAACAGTTGGCGCATCCAGATGATCCAAAGCCTCAAGGCCTGGGCCACCCGCCCCGAGAACGCCAAGTCTTTCAGGGAACTCAAGATCGTCAGCACTGGCACCGATGTCGCCGCCCAAATCGCGGCGATCGATAACCTGATCGCGGCCGGTTATGACGGCATCATATTCATCGCCGTGAGCCCGACGGCTTTCAAGCCGGTCATCGCCCGCGCCAAGCGCGCCGGCACGATCCTCTCTTCCTTCGACAATGTCGTCGATTCGGACGAGATCCTGCTCGTCAACGAACCGCAGGTCGAGTTCGAGCAGGTGAAATCGCAGTTCGTCTTCGACAATTTGACGACGAAGCAGGGCAAGGTGCTCGAGGTCCGCGGCCTGCCCGGCAATTCGGTCGATCGCGACCGCTCTATTGGCTTCCACAACGTCTTCGACAAGAAGCCAGGCATCGAAACCGCGACAGTGGTCGGCAACTGGGATGACGGGACCGTCCAGAAGGTCGTCTCCGACGCCATCGCCACGCACGGACAGTTCATCGGCATGGTAACGCAGCACGGCACGACCGGCCTTATGAACGCCTTGAGGGACGCGAAGCATCCGAAAATCCCAATCGGCGGAGCAGGCGAGAACGGCTCGCTGCGCATGATCCATGACGGCGGCGTGACCAGCATCGCGCGTGTGCAGTCGCCGGCTCTGTCCGTTGTCGCCATGAAAGGCGTCATCGCGCTTCTTGAAGGCAAGAAGCTGCCCCAACATGTCGGGCTGCCGGTTCCGACCCTCTACTCGAAGGATCTGAAAGACGGTGAGAATTATTCCACCTCGCTGCCCGATAATTTCCAGGCGGGCGCCGACTTCAAGGAGTGCGATATTGTCCTGCCGTTCCAGGAACTGTTGAAGCAGACGCCCGACAACATCTGACGCCTTGTGACGTCCGCAGGCATTCGCGGCTGCGCCGGCCGCGAATGCGCCGGGCTCTATCGCCCGCAAGAGCGCCGATCAAGAGAGTGTGCCATGAGCCCCGATCCCGGGCCCCACAGATGAGCGCAACGCTCCCTCTTGAAGATGCGTCTGGAGGGCATCCCCTGCTTGCCCTCGCGACTGTGGGCAAGCGATATGGCGGCGTCGTCGCGCTCGAAGATGTCAGTTTCGCGGTCTCGGCTCGCTCGATCCACGCTGTCCTCGGCGAGAACGGAGCGGGCAAGAGCACGCTGATCAAGATCGTCGGCGGCGTCGTTTCACCCGACTCCGGGCGCATCGAGATTGACGGCAAGGAAGCCATCTTCCTCGCTCCGCGCGACGCGATCTCGAACGGCGTTGTCTGCGTCTTTCAGGAGTTGTCGCTGATCCCCGATCTCACAGTCGCAGACAATATCTGCATCACGGATGCGCCCAGCCGTTTCGGTCTCATCGACCGCCGCGCGCAATTGCGGCGCTCCGAGGCGCTGCTGGCGACGATCGGCTGCGAAGACATCAATCCGCGCCTCACCGTCAAGGACCTGCCGCTGTCGCGGCGCCAGCTCATCGAGATCGCGAAGGCTCTCGGGCGCGATCCACGCCTGCTCGTCCTCGACGAGGCGACCTCTGCGTTGACGGCGGCGGACGCGCAGAGGGTCTATCGCATCGTCCTCAATCTGCGCGAGCGCGGGCTGGCCGTCATCTACATTTCGCATCGCATGCACGAGATCGAAGAACTCGCCGATACGTGCACAGTGCTGCGCGGCGGCCACCATATCGCGACTTTCAAGAGCAGTGACAGGCGTCCGGACGAGATCCTGCAGATGATGATCGGCCGCGATCTCAGCCGCATCTATCCGCCGAAGCCCCCGCCCGCCGCGCCGAAGCCGCCCGTGCTCGAGGTTTCGCGCTTCTCCTGGACCAACCGGCTCTCCGACGTAACGCTCACGGTCGGGCGGGGCGAGATCGTTGGTCTCGGTGGCCTCGACGGGCAGGGCCAGCGGGAGTTGCTGCTCGGTCTCTTCGGCGTGCTGCGCGAGACGAAGGGCGCGATCAGGCTCAACGGGCGGAACGTCGCCTTGCGCAGCCCGGCCGATGCGCAGGCCGCCGGTCTGTCGCTTGCGCTGGTGCCCGAAGACCGCAAGAGCGAAGGGCTGATGTTGTCGATGTCGGTGCGCGAGAACATGACGCTTGCTGCTCTGCGGCGCATATCGCGCGGCCCTCTGATCGATCTCGCCGAGGAGACGAGGATCGCCACGCAGGCGGTCCGCGACCTCGCCATCACGGCGGCCTCCCTCGAGAGTCCGGTCGGAAGTCTTTCGGGCGGCAATCAGCAGAAGGTTGTGCTTGCCAAATGGCTGATGATCGAGCCGCGCATCATCCTCCTCAACGATCCGATGCGCGGCATCGATGTCGGCACCAAGCAGGAACTCTATGGCGTGATGCGCACGCTTGCGGACAAGGGCGTAAGCATCCTCTTTTACAGCACGGACCATGACGAGCTGATTGGCATGTGCGACAAGATCGTCGTGCTCTACCAGGGCCGCGTCGTGTGCGAGCTGACCGGCGAGGCGATGACGGAAGCCAACATGATGGCGGCGTCGCTGAGCCTGCCGCAAGCGGCGGCGCATTGAGGCGTGCACATGAGCGAGGAAGCCCTGGAGCGGATCGGTCGGACGAAGAGCGGCGGCGCCGTCGCGGGCCACCGCGATCTCGGCATCTGGCTGCGGCGCAACCAGGGACCACTGCTCGCATTCACGCTCTTCGTTGGCCTCTTTCTGGTCTTTCTCGTGCTTCATCCGCGTGGCTTCTCGCCGCTCGTCTTCCAGACGACGGCGAATGAAGGGGTTGCGCTCGCCCTGATCGCCATGGGGCAGACCTTGCCGGTGCTGACGGGCGGGCTCGATCTTTCGATCGGGCCGGTGCTCGCGCTCAGCAACTGCCTCGCCTCGAACGTCGTCAACGGCTCGCCCTTGGAGATCGCTTTTGGCGTCCTGCTCGTGCTCGCCACCGGGGGGGCGTGCGGCCTGATCAACGGCGTCATCGTGGTCTATGGCCGCATCCAACCGATCATCGCAACGCTCGCGACGGGTGCCGTCTTTACGGGCATCGCCTATCTCCTGCGACCCGTTCCGGGCGGGGAAGTTGATGCCGATCTCGGCGATCTCGCAACGGGCATGGTCGGCGGCGTGGTGCCGGTTTCACTTCTACTGCTCGCTGCGGCAGCCGTCATCTGGTGGCTGTTCAAGAGCTCGCCTCTCGGCCGCGCAGCCTATGCTGCTGGATCGTCCGAGGCGGCGGCCTATATGTCAGGCCTCAATGTCGGCAAGGCGAAGCTTGCGGCCTACGCACTGGGCGGCCTGTTTGCCGCCATGGGCGGGCTGTTCCTCGGATTTCAGACGCTGACCGGCGATGCTCAGATCGCCGGCGATTATACGTTGCGATCCATCGCGGCTGTGGTGATCGGAGGAACCTCGCTTGTCGGCGGCAGCGGCGGCGCCATCGGCTCGATCTTCGGCGCCTATCTGCTGCGTACGATCAGGGGCGTCCTGTTCTTCGCGGGCGTGTCGCCCCTGACGCAGCCGCTTTACGAGGGCCTCGTGTTGCTCGCCGCCATCGGCATTGGCGGGGCGCGGATCATCAACGTCAAGAACCGTCTCGACCTCATGGCCACGCAGGAAGTGAGCCGGGGTGAGCCGGCAAGACGGCTCGTCCAAGGCCTGGACAATTCAGTCCTCGTTTCGCTCGCGGCGATCATCCTGATCGTCGCCGTCGGCAGCTTCTTCCTGCCCGACTTCCTGTCCGTGAAATACCTGATCCAGCAGTTGCGCATCGCCTCGTTTCTGGGCGTCATCGCGACGGGGGCGATGGTCGTCATCCTGCTCGGCCATATCGACCTCTCGATCCCGTGGACGATGACCGTCGCCGCCATGGTGTCGACGACGATCACGGGCTTCGGCGGGCTGTGGGTCGATCTTGCCATCCCGGCCGGCCTCGTCGTCGGCCTCCTGGTCGGCTTCGTCAACGGGATCGGCGTTGGAGTCATACGCCTGCCTTCGATGATCCTGACGCTCGCCATGAACGCAGTGCTGCTCGGACTGACGGTCGTCTACACCGGCGGTTTTGCGCCCCAGACCAAGGCGTCGCCCCTGATGCGCTGGCTCGGGCGCGACAGCTCGCTGATCGGCATACCGAACGTGCTGTGGGTGTGGCTCGCTCTCGGCGCCTTCGTCGTGCTGGTGCTGCGACGAACCGCACTCGGACGGTCAATCTTCGCCGTCGGAAATCGCGAGATCGCGAGCTATCTCTCCGGCGTCCGAACCGGGCGGGTGATCTGCACGGCCTTCGTCTTTGCCGGCTTTACCAGCGCACTCGGGGGCATCCTGCTCGCCGGCCGTTTCGATCAATCTTATCAGGGCATGGGCAACGACTATCTCCTGCCCGCCATCGCCGCCGTGGTGATCGGCGGCACGCATATTCTCGGCGGGCGCGGCACCTATCTCGGCACGGTTGCCGGCGTCCTCGTCATCACGCTTTTGTCGAGCGTGCTCTCGGTGATGCAGATGCCGGAGGCAAGCCGGCAGATCATCTACGGCGTGGTGATCATCATGATGCTGCTGCTCACGGCCGCGAGGCTAAGGCCCGCCGCCCAGGGCAGGAGGCGATGATCGCGAAAGGCTTTTGACGACGGAGAGACCCGATGAAGCTCGGTCTGTTCATGATGCCCCTGCACGACCCGCAGCGGGATTATACGCAGGTCTTGCAGGAGGACCGTGGGGCCATCCTTCTTGCGGAACAGCTCGGCTACGAAAAGGCCTGCCGGCACCGACCCGACCCGCCGCAAGATCAGCCTGGAGGCTAAGAAGAACTGAACGCCGGTGGCAGGCGCGTCTACAAGGCCGAAATGCTGCACCACCCGGTGGCGGCAGGCTCACCCTTCTTTGACGGCGCCATCATCGATCGGCTGCTCGCGCAGTGTCCGGAACCGGACGAAATCGAAGCGGGATTTCATATTTGGAAGCCGTACGACCCATCACTTAGATACGCGATAGGTGCAGTACAGCTAAAGGCAACGGCGGCGATCACAGCACTTCCGTTTTGTTCGACTTTAGTACTATTCCTGATCGCAAGTCGGTTCGTATGCAAACAATCTCATCCCCGCCGACCAGTTCGCGCACGAGCTGAACCGCTAGGGGATATGTACGGGACATGCCTCATCGGCCCCGAGAAGAACAGCGAGAGCGGCGGCTACTGCCTCGCCTCCCTAAAGATGATTTACCCCGCCGACTGGATCTACCGCCAGGTGCCGACTGACCAACCGCGGGAAGCGCAACTTCATGCCGCGCGGTTACGACGTGACCATGTTCCCCGACGTGGGCAAGCTCGACCAGGTGCAGTACCGCCCTGAGGCGTTTTGTAGTGATCTGTTACTGTTGGGGCGTCATTCCAGTAAACGCTGAACGGCTCTCGTATCCAAACCTTATTGCTTCTGTCCCACACCCTAAATTTGATTTCTCTCATACCTCTTACTTTAGCTCCTAATCCTTCAGCACCTTCTCCCAGAACCCCTCGACAGGCTTCTTCTCCAGCATCAGGTCATAGAACTGGTGAGCATTATCCCACCACTCTCGCCAGCCTAGGCTTCGCTGCAAGCCCTTCCAGAAGTCGATCTCCAGTACGATCGCCTCTTGCGCCATTCTCTTCTTGCCCGGCTTCAAGGAGCTGTTCCTAGCAACCAGCAGCGGCTTCCCCTTCATGCTCCATACCGCACTATCGAACTTGAAGCCCTGGCACTCCCTGAACCCGCCCTCCATCGCCTTCTGCAACGCGTATCGGGGGATGAGCATGTGTCCCTCCCAATTCACCCAACTTCATTTGAGGGCGGGGAGCGTCACGCTGCTCTCACCTGCTTTCAACATACCGAGGGTTGAGACTTGCGCTGTCACCGCTTTACCACTGGGCGGCCGGACTACTCTTAGTGCTTCTCCCGCCTGCACCTGGCCCCTTTTCTTCCCCCCATCTCTTCGTGGAGCCTAAGCGATGCTATGAAGTCGTCCGGCCAATTCTCATCATGCAGTCTTGAGCTGCTTCAAGAATTGGAGTTGTGATTGTATCCTCAGCCGACCAGCATTTTGCCACGAGCGGCGTAGTTAGGAGGTAGTCGAGCGCGACGAAACGACATCGAAGCCCCAATTTGACCGCCGCGCGATGCAACCGTCAGGTTGACGAAGCGCTACGGGCAAAGAGCTAGACCCAAGCTGGCAATTTGTCGCCCTTTATCTCTTAGGCCCTGATATCTCTTAGGCCCCGGTTGTAGCATTGCGGTCCGCGAGTCGCGTTCGCACATTAAACCCTCTGCTACCCAACGACCATCGCCTCAGACAGCTGCTTTTATAAGCGAATGC
>JGI12053J15887_10000996_pt1 | contig 12592 bp, 5 predicted proteins | sample MedBloCAOM1_O3_FD_15887 | JGI IMG/M metagenome (IMG submission 15887)
TTTTTTTTTTTTTTTTTTTTTTTAAAATAAGAATATAAATAAAATTTTCAGTAACAACGATTTGCATGTCTTAAAACTACTGAAAAACGTTCAATCAGAACCAAAATTAAATTCTTACTGAAATTTAGACAAATATATTATTTATTTATTATATTATATCTTTTTTTAATTAATTAATATATTATTTTAATTTAATTAATTTTAATAATTTTATTTTTATTATTATATAATAATTTATTTTTTTATGTTGTCATATTTTATATGCTTAATGCAATATTTAATATCTTATTCTTTTATAGTTAAAGAGATTTATATTTAATAAAAATTAATTTTTGTTTTTATCTCTTCTTTTATTATTAAAAAAGAATTTAATTTTTAACAGATATAAATTATAAATAAATATTGATATGATATATTTATAAAATTTTATTATTCATTGTTAGTGGATTATTTTATAATTTAATATAATTATTTTTTTCAATTTCAATTATATTTAATTCATGAATATTATTTTAATAGTTAAAATTAAGTACACAATTTTATTCTTATTAATAGTTAAAATTTATTCTTTTAATATAAAATTAATTTCACTATTATTTAATATATATTATATTTTTTAAAAATTAAATTCTTTTAAAAGTAAAAGTAAAAAAAGGAGGTTTAATTTCCTTGAAACACTTGTTTAGATTGATAAATATTTAATATATTTGATAATTTAAATTTTTAATTTAATATTAAAAATATAATAAATTAATAACATATAAATTATAGATAATAAAATCCCTATCAAAAATAATAATAAAGGTTAAAATATTAATTTATATTATAAAAATAATAAATAATAATTAATAAAAAATATTTTTTGACTAAAAATAAAAAATAAAAAAAAAAAATAAAAAATAAAATAAAAAAATAAAATATGATAACATTACTTTTACTTATACCAATAATAGGTTCCTTATTATTGTTACCTATCTCAGAAAATTCTATAAATAGTAAAATACAATTGAAAAAAATAGCACTAACAACTTCTCTACTTAATTTTTTCATTTCTTTAATAATGTGGTTTCAATTTGATTCTAGTACCACTCAATATCAATTTGTATCTGAATTTAATCAATTAAACTTTTGTCATTTAAATTTCGGTGTTGATGGTGTATCTATTTATTTTGTATTATTAACAACCTTTGTGACACCTATTGCCATATTATCAAATTATACAAATATTAAAAAAAACTTAAAATATTTTTTAATATGCTTTTTAGTTTTAGAAACTTTACAAATTTGTGCTTTTGTGTCTCTAGATTTATTTCTTTTTTATATCTTTTTTGAAAGTGTATTACCAGTTTTATTTATTATTATTGTAGTGTTTGGACATGGAGCAGATAGAATTAGATCTGCATTTTTATTATTTTTATATACTTTAGCAGGAAGTTTACCTATGTTACTTTGTATATTAATTATATTAAGTTATTTAGGTTCAACAGATTTTCAATTAATTTCTTTAAGTGAAATAAGTTTAGATGCTCAAAAAATCTTATGGTTAGGTTTTTTTATAGCTTTTGCAGTAAAGACACCACTTTATCCTTTCATAATATGGTTACCTAAAGCTCATAGTGATTCTCCTTTAGCAGGATCTATTATTTTAGCTGCTACTATTTTAAAATTAGCAACTTATGGATACATTAGAGTATTAATTAATTTTTTACCTGATGCTACTAATTATTTTAGTCCTTTAATACAAACTATTGCTGTAATTACTATTATTTATGCTTCATTTTCAACTATTATTCAACAAGATACAAAAAGATTAATTGCTTATAGTAGTGTAGCTCATATGGGTGTGGTAGTATTAGGTTTATTTTCTAATACTATACAAGGTATTGAAGGTGCTATTTTATTAGCTTTAGCTCATGGTTTTGTTAGTCCTGCTCTATTTACTTGTGTAGGAGGAATTATTTATGATAGAACGGGAAAAAGAATTATTAATTATATAAGAGGTTTAGCCACATATATGCCTGTATTTACTATATTATTCTTTATTTTCACTTTATGTAATACAGGAATACCATTAAGTCTAAATTTTTTAGGTGAACAAATGTCTTTAATTGGAATATGGCAAAAAAACCCAATTATAGCTTCTTTAGGAGCTACTGGAATTTTATTATCTGCTTGTTATTCTTTATTTTTATATAATAGACTTTCTTATGGTACTTATTCTCCTCATTTACCTATACTTAAAGATATTAATAGAAGAGAATATTATTTATTAATTAGTTTATTAATACCAACTATTCTTTTTGGTATCTTACCTAATGTTCTATTAACTCCTCTTCATATATCTGTATCTGCTTTACTTTATACTATTTAATTTATATATATTAATATTATGATTTATTAAAAACTTAAAATATACAAAAATAATTTGACTAAAGAATAATTAGTCTTTTTTTATTAAACCCTACCATAGTTATAATGTAATTAATAAAACTAATTAATTATATAAAATTTTATCTTTAAAATTATATCACTTTATATTAAATAACTTTATTTAATTTTATATTTAATTGTTTACTTTAATCCTTAAATTTATTTGATTAATTATTAATATAAAATTGATTAACTAATAATAATCTTTTAATATGAATTATCTTATTTATTTAAGCTAGTTTTAGTTAAATACTATTATTATATAATAAAATAAAATGAAAATTTTATATTTATTATAAATTTATATCTTTATATAAAATATTTATAATAAAATTTAATAAACAATAAAAATTGTCTGGTCAAAGATCTTAAATTATAATACCTATTAACAATCACTATTAAAATAATAATATAAATTAAAATGAATTAGTCAAATTGCTATTACTTATTTATATTTAATTAATAAAGCTAAACTTTACTAGTTTAATCTAATTATAAAAAATTAATTAAATTATTAATTTAGTTTTATAAACCAAATTAATGTTATTATTATAACAATATCTAATATTTAATAAACTAATAATAAGGTCATAAGATATTATTATATTATTAAAAGACAATTTTTATTTTTAAAATATTATTATTTATCTTTTTTTATAAATTTTAAGAATGCACAGTCATCCTGCCTTAAATAGATAATAAATTTTAAGGCCTTTCTTTCTAGGTTAAACCTGCAGTCCTTTAATATATAAATATTAAAATAAATATTAAAAAATAAATTTATTAAACTATCACAACTCTTATTTTAAATACATATAATAATTATAATTAAATTAATAATAAAATAATAAACATTTCAATTAGTAATTGAAAAATTGTGAAATTGATTTAGATTAAATGACATTTATTATTTATTTTAATTAATGACTTTAAATAATACAATTAATTATATTATTTTTTAATATTTAGTATTATTTAAAATTGTAGAAGGATATTAACTAAAAAGTTAACATATGTTTATAGCCTTTAATCAGTTATTTATAATATCAAGAAGATATACAAAATTATTTTATTAAATATTGAATTATTGAATATGACTATTTATTATTTTATAATTTAAAATAAATTAATTATAATATATCTTATAATTAAATATAAAATTATAATTATTTAAACATAGAAATATTTTAAATATAATAACTTGATTGATATAAATAATAGAGCATTAAAATTAAGTTCATCTACTGTAGTATTAAGTATTAATTATTAATTATTAATTTATTATTATATAAATATTAAAAAAAAAAAAGCAATGAAATAAAGAAAAATATAACTAATATATATATTTAATACTATAAATTAAGTTTTATTTATATAATGCAGGCTTAAAAATAAAAAATAAAAAATATGACAACTCTATTTATAAACATATTAGCTTTTGGTACATTATTATCAAGTGTTTTTTCTATTACTTCTAAAAATCCAGTTATATCAGTTATATTTTTAATATCAACTTTTGTTCAAGCAGCTTTATATTTAATTCTTATAGGTATAAATTTTGTAGGTATATCTTATATAGTAATCTATGTAGGAGCAATTGCTGTATTATTTTTATTTGTCATAATGATGATAAATATAAAATTAACAGATATATTAGAAACTGGAAATCAATATACTAAGAATTTACCTTTAGCAATAGCAATAGGATCTTTATTTATATTTATTTTCTTTACTATTATACCATTCAATTTTAATAATGTTCCAGTTTTATCTGTATTATTAAATAAAATGACTTATTTAAATAGTCTCTTTTCTAATTCTAATCTTGTATCTATTAATTTAATTAATTCTGTTGTAAATAATAATTTATTATCCTCTTTTTCTGATGTCCTTATAACAGACTTTCAACAAATAGAAGCATTAGGTCATGGTTTATATACTTATGAAGGAGTACTATTAATTACATTAAGTATTATATTATTATTAGCTATGTTTGCAACTATTATAATTTCTAAATCTAATAAAATTATTAAAAAAGATTATAATATAAATTAAAAATAAATATAAATAAAATTTAAAAATCATTTTACATAATTATAGAGCCCCTTATACAATTCAAATATTATGTATTATTAATTAAAATCAAATATTTGGATTTAATTATTACTTTACAAATTATATTTATATTATAAAGGATATTATAATTAGATAATAGAAGAATAAAAATTAGATATTATATTATTATTCTCATATATAATAGATAAAATAAAAATAAAGAAATAATAATATATCCTATTTTATAAAAATATTCTCTTTTGGACTCGAACCAAAATTAACACTTTAGAAGAATGCAGTTCTAACCGATTGAACTAAGAGAATCTTAATATAAAACCTTTAACAGTATAAATTTAAATACATTTTTAACTTTACAAGTTATTAATTAAATTCTAAAATTTAATTTATATTATTTATATTTATTTTTATTAATTATTTTATCTTAATACTTTATAATTCTTTATTCTTATTTTTATTATTATATATTTTCATTTTTAATAGAGTTAAGAAGGAATTGAACCCTAAATTGTTAGACTTTGCAGGTCTACTACAGAACCATCTGTAAACTTAACCCTTAATATTATACTCTTTTATTTGTTATTTTATATTTTATATTTTATATTTTATATTTTATATTTTATATTTTATATTTTATATTTTATATTTTATATTTTATATTTTATATTTTATATTTTTACAATAGGAATAATAAGAACCTCTATTTTTATCATATTCATTAAATTATATTTATAATTGAATAAAGATACTTCTATTATTGGGGTTAAATATTTAGTTTTTTTTAATTAAAATAGTCTAATAATCAATGAACCTTTAATTTAGCTATGATTTATTCAATTTTAATAAAAATTTGTATTTCTATTTATATAAAAAAATGATAATATATTTTCTATTAAATTATAATTTAATATTTAATGGTTTAGTCTCTATCCAAATACCTTTATTATTAAAAATTTTTTCTCTTTTAGTATAAGAATCAAAATTTAATATAACATCTTTTTTTTCAATTAATACTGAACCTTTTTGATAATTAGTTTTAGTATTAAATTTAGTAGCACTAATATTCAATTTATTTCAATACATAGATATAAAATCTTCAACTTTTATTGAATTATTTATAACACCTTTAGTTTTAATCACAGTGTTACCATTTGTTAATATTAAACAATAAGTTTTATTAGAAATAAAATAAGCTTCTTTTATTTCATATTCTAATTTAAATAAACCTAATTCTTTACCTATTCAATTCGGATTTAAATCTTTTTTCTGAATAACCAGGCTATCAGTATCAGAATAATAAATAGAACTTCCCTTCTCTAAAATTTCTAATTTAAATTTATTCATATAAATTCTAGCATAACTTGTAATTGCAGCAGTGATAGCAATAGAAACATCTTTAAAAACATCTAAATTTTTTTCAATATTCATTTTAGATTCGTTTTCTAACACTTTAATATAATCTAAACCATGTTCTTCACAAATTTGTTGTGATATAGTAGGATTATAAGTGATTAAAATTTTATTTTCATTTAGAATAATATGTGATTTAACACTTCTAGTACTAACAATAAAATCTCTTTTCTCAAGGTTGACAATTTGAGTGATAGGTTTAATTAAATTTAATCCAAATCTACCCAATAAGTTATTTAATAAACTTTTAAAAATCATTTTATTAGAACCAGTAGAATTTTTTTTTAATTCAAATAATTCATTAACATAATCATTAAAAATATTCTTAACTTTATTAAACTGATATCCTTTAATGATAGTAATATCATAACCTTTACTTTTTGCTAATTTAAGTTCTTCACTATACCATATTCCACAAAATTCTCCATTAGGTGAGATTAATTGTTCTTTTGTATGAATAGGTAACAATCCTAAATAAAGATTATTAGTTTTCACTTTAGCAAAGAAAAATCCAAATAAATTATCTAATTCTAAACCATTTTCTTCTAAACTTTCAATATAAGTACATTCTAGACCTGGCATATCACTTAAAGCTACATAAGGATATAAAGAGTTAATATCTAAAAAGACTAAATCTTTTCCATAAGGTTTATATACTTCAGTTATTCCTCCATAGTAACCTTCTTTAATAAAATTAAATAGAAATAATTTATTTATAGAAGGAATAAATTTATTTTTATAAAATTTACTTTTAAAAATATTTAAAGCTAATCTCGTAATAGTTAAAGCATCAGTCATTTGAATATTAAAATTAATATAAAGAAATCTACTAAATTCATTCAAAATATTAAAAAGACTTTTTATATCATTATGTAAATAACTTAAACTTTCTAATTTTAAATTTCAATTAGTATCAGAAATGTGTTGATATTCTGTAATAGAAATAGAATCATAATAAGAGATATCAGGTTTTTTACCTATATAATTTAAATTATTTTTATTTACAAAAGAATGAGGAAATTTACCTTTTTTAATCTCCAAATTAAAATCTGTAGTTAATTTCTCTAAACTGTAATTTAATAAATTTAATGAATCAAAAAATGAAATTTTAATAAATCTAGTTTTATTTTCTTTATTTATTGATTTATTTGATTTCATTTTAATTTTTATATCTAATCTAATAATGGTACTTTCTCTCATAGTAGTATTTAATATATAATAATTATATCCTTTATCTGAATTAGCTTTTAATAAAGCATTATATAAAAATACAACATCATATTTACCTAAATTATGAGTATAAAATATAAAATTATTATATTTATTAATTAACATATCATCTATACACTTTAATATTAAATTTTGAGAATCCAAATTGTTATAATCAGTTAGATAATATAATTTAGGATAACTATCTACAGTAGTAATAAATCCTAATGCATATACTTTTGCTAAATTTTGTTCATCTTTAAAACTTTCTAAATCAAATGTACCAAATTTTATATTTCTATCTCTTAAAGGTTTAATTTCTGACCTTATAGGTGTTATTTTATTTTCTATTTTATATGAAATAATTTTATTTTCTTTAATAGTCAAAGTAAAAGAATCTATAGTTCTATTAAAGAATAAATTATTATTAGAATAAATTAATCTATCTTTCATTTCTTTAATAAAAATACCAGTCTCAAAATCAAATATAATTCTTAAAAATTCATTTTCTGTTATAAGTTTAGATACTATAATAAATTTATTATTATTAGGAGACTCATAAATAAATAATTTATCAGAATCATTTATTATAAACTTATTTATTTTTTTATTTAAATTCATATTACTATTAATTAATTCAATATATTTAGATCTTTCTTCAGAATAAGAATAAACAGGTACACCATAATAAGTAGTATCCATAGTGAAAGGTAATATATTTTGATTAAAATTTTTTTTTACTTCTTTCACGTTAATTAATTGTTTATTTAAAGATAAATTAGATATATTTTTTATAGCTAATTCTGTAGAAGGTGTAATAATTGAATACATAATTTCTATTGCATCTATGTTTTCTATATAATTATAAAGATCTACTGTAGATTCTATTCTAATTTGTATAACAGAAAATAGTTTATTATAAAAATCTAAATCATGTTCATTTTTAATTATTAATCCTATTTGTGGCCCACACATTTTAAATATTAAATTATTTTGGCTACTTATTTTAATAAAAATAGAATAAGTAGTATTTAATTTAAATTTATTAATTATTTCACTTCTAAAATTTTCCTTAGTAAAATTATTATAAGAAAAATGTATATAATTAAATATAATTTTATTTTTTGTCATTTATTATTTTTTTATTTTTTAAAATTAAGAAGAGATAATATTTATTTATAGATTGTTATAATCTCTTAAATTCAATCTTAAATTTATATTTAAATATACATTAATAAACTTAAATTTTATTTTTTTTGTTTTTATTTTTTATTTTATTTTTTATTTTTTAATTTTTATTTTTTATTTTTAAAATAACATTAGTTAATAGTATAGGTAGAATTCCAAATATTATTAGCTTTAATTTTTCCTGATATTAAATTATTAACATTAGGATAATTTATTTCAACACCATTAACTTTAATTGTTTTATTTTTATCATTAAAAGCATTTTTACCAAATTGTAATTTAATACTATTTATAATACCTTCATCAAATTTTAGTAAGTAATTATCCTCAGAATATATTTTAATATAAACTAATTTAATATTTGTAATAAGATTAACCACATTATTAGCCGTGACTGCAAAGCAATCATGTATAGCAAAAAAATTATTAATTTTAGAATTATTCCCTTGAAAATACAAATCTACAACTAATGCTAATGAAGCAGCATCTAAAGAGTGTATTAAATTAGGCATTAAAGCTCTAATTTGTTTAGCTTTATTAATTTTATTATTTTTAATTAATAATTTAAAAGTGTTTTTTCTAAATGCAAAAGGTTTTAATCTTATAGCTTCACTATCTTCATAATATTGATTTACATTTAAACCAGAAGGAAGTACTCAAGTTATAGTAATATTTAACATACTACAAATTTCAGCTATTTTTTGTAAATATAAATTAAATTCTTTCAGTTTAGGAAATTCATTATAAATAATAAGTTCAATAGTTTTAGTTAAAACATATAAATCTTTAATGTTTAATTTAATATTATTATTATCTTTATATATAAATAATCTTTTTTTATTTATATCCTTTTTTTCTTTCTCGTCAAATTCTATGTTATTTAATTCACTCTCATTTGTATTTATATTTTTATTTATATTTGTATTTATATTTGTATTTATATTTAAATTTGTATTTAAATTTGTATTTAAATTTGTATTAGTATTTATATTAGTATTTGTAATTCAAACTTCATCAAATTGTTCTTTAATATAATTCACCATTTGAAATAAAGAAGCATTATAAGGTTTAACCATAATAGGAACTTTAACTAATTTTCTATGAATATTTAATTTAATTAATTTTTCATAAGAAGGTAGATCTTCTAAATTTTTACTTGAATTTTTAATTTCTATTATTTTATTATTTAAATATTCCTTTAATTTCATACCTACAAAAGTATAAAAATCTTTAGGAATAGTGTTTTCATCATCCGAAATTAAATTCAATTGTCCTGATAAAGGTTCATCTCCAGTTAATAAACTCAAATGTTGATATCCATTACAAGTAGCATCTAATTGAATAGGAAAATGAGAGATATAATAAGTATCATTAAAATTTAAAGAATTTTTATAATTTATATACTCAAAACAAAAAGCAATAAATAATAATTTAGAATCTGCTTTAGTTAATAATTCCCCATTTCTAAAATTTAAAATGTTTATTTCATTATTATTCACCCATTCTACTCTATCTAAATAAGATTTTTTATCTATACCATTACCAAAACAATTAGCACCAAAAATTTTTAAATAATCAATACTTTTCTTATCACTTTTATAAATTTTTTCTCCTTTACTAAATAATAATAAAGCTTTAGCTAATTCAATAGATTGATAATTAAGATAATCAACCATACAATAAAGTCTTCCTCTATTATCCAATCTTACAGGTATAAAAAATTCAGAAACATTTTTAAATATAAGAGCTAAACCTAAAATATTCATTTCTAATTGTTTTCTACTTAAAAAACTAGCTAATTTTTTAGTTTCTAATAAAGTTAATTTATTTCCTTTCTCTTTTTTAATTTGAAGTGGATGAATAAAATTAGGATCTATAAACAAATCAAAATCTAAACCTTTTTCAAAAATAAAATCTAAAACTTGAGTATTAATTTTATAAGCAACAGAACTAATATTATTCACTAAATCAAAAATATTATTATTAGTATTAATAACAGATTGTTGTTTTAATTCTGAATTTTTAATTATTAATGGACTTACAAATTCTTTATCATTAAGTAAAAAACCACCTAATATATCTTTTCCAGTCTTTAAATCTCTACCATATTTTTTAGGTTTCACTAACATAGGTATTTTATAAGAAATATCTAATAAATTTGAATATTTTCCTATATTTTCTGATATTTCTTTAGTAGTAATATATATACTTTGTTTCTGATCTTTACTTAAAGTTAAAGTAATAGATTTAATTAAATTGACTTCCTCTAAAAAATATAATAATTCAAATCCTAAAGAAATTAATAAATAATCAGATTCAAATTTAATAAATTCTTTATAATTATCTTTAATAAAATTATTTAAACTTAAATTATTAAAATTTAGATTATTTAAAGTATTTCTATTTTTTAATTCATTAGTATAATAAGAATAAAGTAAAGAAGTAGCTAAATCTCTAGCTACTTCTACACAAATAGTATTTTTATTAGTTAAATTATTATTACTAATAATTCTTAAGAATCGACCTAATAAATTAGAAATAATGATATCGTCACTAACACTTAATAATATTTGATGTTTACCTTTATTATTAAAATCTTTACTTTTTTTATTAGCTAATAAATTAAGATTCTCTCTATAATTATTAATTAATTTTTTTAAATCTTCAATTGATTTTTTTAAAAAATCTAATATATAAGGATTTAATTTATAATAATTAACATCTAAGATTTGATCAATTCTATTTTCTAATAATAATGAACCTTGATCATTTAAAAATTTTTCTATTTTAATTTGAGTATTATTATCTAACTCTGAATTATTAATAATACGTTGTAACTCTAAATATACTGGAGAATCAATATTAAATTCTAATTTTCTAGTTGAAATTTGTGTAGAAACAAATCTTTTTTGATTATAATTGAAAGAATGATATTGTCTTTTACCTAATTTATCTATATTTAATAATAAATTTGAATTAGACTCAAGAGAAGTATTTTTTAAACCATTTTTATTTTTTAATAAATTTATTTTTTCATTATTTAAATTATTTAATTTAAGAATTGTTTCTTTGTCCTCTTTGAATTTATTTAATTCATTTAATTTAGAATTTAATTTTTGTTCTAAATTAGAAATATTTACAAACTTTTCTTTTTCTTTATTTTCTAATTCTTTAATTTCTAAACGATATTTGTGAATTTTACCAGTTAAAACTGCTTTATGTTTTGTACTTTTACCCTCTCTATCTTTTTTATTTATATAATTTATTTGTTTTTTTAAATCATCAATACTTGACAGATTAGAATCTAAATTTAAAAGACTTAATCTTTCTTTAATAATTTGAATATCAGTATTAAGATTTAATATTTGTTTATCTATCTCTGATATTTTTATTTCATAATAAATTCTAGTATTAATATTCCTATATTCTTGAATATAAGGATTTTCATATATATAATTATTTATAGAACTATTTTTGTTTGTTTGTTTATTTTGTTTATAGTCAGGATCGTATCTACTAGCACTAAATAAGTTTTCTACATATAACTCATAAAAATCTTGTTTATTTAAAGAATACAAATCAATTAATTCTAAAAATACACCAAGTCTATATTCGGCTATAGACAATTTATGTCGTCTAGTAATACTTCCTCCATGTAAAGTTAGTTTATTTAATTCAAATAAAGAAACAATATTTCCTCAATGTAATCCACTGAAGATTATTATAGGATTTATACCTAAATAATTCTTATTATTAGATTCTAAATCAGATCTATACTCCATCATTGATTTTAAATTACTAAAAAAACTTTTATATCCCATAGTTTTAGTAATTATTTTTAATGTGTGTCCATATTCAGTATTAATTTCTAATTCTCTACTTACTATCTCTGTATTTAAAGAAATAGTATCTAACCAAGAAACATATATTATATATAATTCTGTATGACTAAAACATTTATGTGTTAGATTATTTGTTATATAATCTATACTTAAATCACCAATAAAGAAATTAGTTGCAGCTATTACATTTTTATTATCACTATCAGATTTATATGAATAAATATCTGTTAAAGATAAAGAAGTAATAAAATGAAAATAATTCATAAGTTTAATAACCTCATTAAATTGATTATTATCAAAATCGTAAACCCCTCCAATCAATACATCAAAGACTGATTTATTTATAAAGTTTTTATTTATCATAATATATTTGTTATTATTTTATTATTATTTAAGAAGATATAATATTTTATACTGTTTAATATCTTAATTACAGTAGA
>JGI12053J15887_10000997_pt1 | contig 12585 bp, 10 predicted proteins | sample MedBloCAOM1_O3_FD_15887 | JGI IMG/M metagenome (IMG submission 15887)
CCAAAACCCTTCATCTGGACCGCAGATCCCAACCGCGTCCTCGCCGCTGTCAAACGCGGGAAACAAGCGTTAGAGTCGATCCACTAGCGCGGCCTTCAGCTCTTCGGCTGCCTCCGGGTGGAGTCCAATGAGTACGGTGGCGGCCGCCGCCGCTGCCGCCGCTTCCTGCGATGTCGTCTTCTGCGCCGTGAGCTGGACCAGGTAGGGTCGGTAGCGCCGCTCGATCGAATTTACCGCGTCGAACATCGCGACGTGGACCATGGCCAGCTCCCGCTGACCCAGGGGCGCGGGTGCCGCGACGGCGACGGCCTTCGCGTCCCAATCGGTGATCACATTGGCGACGGCCGGCACCGCCAGACAAGTCAGCGCGGCGGCAAGCAGAGCCTTACGAAAAATGGGTGCAAATCTGAGACTTCTCATCGTGGTCTCCTTGTTCCCTGCAACTGGCCGGCCGCAAATACGCGGCAATGGGCCGATGCGCGGCAACTTGCGACCCAGCGTCCCGCCGGGCTAGTCCGGAATCTGGACTCGCTGATGCGCACAGCGCCTGATACCGGTTGAGCCCTGGACGATTGGCGACGGAATCTCAGCGAGGGATCGATGCGCGGGTACGGTCAGTTTTGCCCAGTGGCCAAGGGTGCCGAAGTCTTTGCCGAGCGCTGGACGCCACTGGTGCTCCGCGAATTGCTGTGCGGCAGCACGCACTTCAACGACCTGCATCGCGGCGTGCCACTGATGTCACGCACTTTGCTGAGCCAGCGGCTGAAGCAGCTCGAGGAGATCGGTATCGTCAAGCGCAAGAGCGGTCCGAAGGGGCCGGAACACCACCTGACGCAAGCCGGGAAGGATTTCGCGCCGATCGTGGCGCGCCTGGGCGAATGGGGTCAGCGCTGGTTCCGCTCCAAATTCAGCCACGACGAACTCGACGTGACCCTGCTGGTGTGGGACATGCGCCGCACCGTCAAGCCGGACGCCTTTCCGCCCGGCCGCACCTCGGTCCAATTCGATTTTTCCGATCTGCCGGCGTCGAAGCGTACCTGGTGGCTCGTCTGCGACCGCGGGGAAGTCAGCATTTGCCCAACCGATCCGGGATTCGAGGTCAACCTGTTTGTTGCGACCGACTTGCGGACGATGACGCGGGTTTGGATGGGCGATATTTCGGTGCGGATCGCGATCGGCTCGGGCGGGATCGAACTCGAGGGCTCGCGCGAGTTCCGTCAGCGCTTTGAGCGATGGCTCGGGTTGAGCGGATTCGCTGGAATCGAGGATGCCAGGCGTCCGGCGCGGGGCGTCGCAAATACTGCTCGGTCCGAGCGGCGGCATGCGCCGCATCGGGTCGTCTGAAGCTCCTTGCAACAAAGAAAAAACTGATGGGCCGCTCCGGGGGCAGGCGACCCCTTAGGTCGCCAGCGCTGCCTTATTCAAACTGACCCACGACCCGGCGGATGGTTCATTCCACCGCCACGATCTTTCCCGGATTCATGATGCCGTCGGGATCGAGCGCCCGCTTGATCGCTGCCATGACGCCGAGCGCCGGTGCGCCCAACTCGCCGGCAAGATATTTCATCTTGCCCTGTCCGACCCCGTGCTCGCCGGTGCAGGTGCCGTCCATGGCGAGTGCGCGCTCGACCAGCCGCTCGCACAGAATTTTCGCCGCCTTGACCTCCGCCGGATCGGCCATGTCGACCAGCAGGGTGAGGTGGAAATTTCCGTCCCCGACGTGACCGAGGATCGGCGCCACCAGCCCGTGCGCCGCGATCTCGCGCTGCGTTTCGGTGACGCATTCGGCCAGCCGGGAGAGCGGCACGCACACGTCGGTGGCGATCGCCTGCACGCCGGGGCGCAGGCCCCGCCCCGCCCAATAGGCGTCATGGCGCGCCTGCCACAGCCGCGTGCGGTCCTCGGGCCTGGTCGTCCATTCGAACGGACCGCCGCCGAGTTCGCCCGCGATCTCGCCGAACCGCTCGGACTGTTCGGCGACCCCGGCCGGCGAGCCGTGGAACTCGACGAACAGGACAGGCACTTCCGGCAGCGTGAGCTTGGAATAGAGATTGGTCGCTTTGACCTGCACTTCGTCGAGCAGCTCGATGCGCGCCACCGGGATGCCGGATTGGATGGTCGCAATCGCGGCGTTGCACGCCGCCTCGACCGATGGAAACGGGCACACGCCGCCGGAGATCGCTTCGGGAATGCCCGTGAGCTTGAGCGTGAGTTCGGTGATCACGCCCAGCGTGCCCTCCGAGCCCACCATCAAGCGCGTGAGATCGTATCCTGCCGAGGATTTCTTGGCGCGACGCGCGGTCGTCATGAGCTCGCCGTTCGCGAGCACGACCTTCAGCCCAAGCACATTGTCCTTCATGGTGCCGTAGCGCACCGCATTGGTGCCGGAGCAGCGCGTCGCCGCCATGCCGCCGAGCGAAGCGTCGGCGCCGGGATCGAGCGGAAAGAACAGGCCCTGGTCGCGCAGATGCTCGTTGAGCTGCTTGCGCGTGATGCCCGGCTCGACCACGCAATCGAGGTCCTGCGCGTTCACCGCCAGCACGCGATTCATGTCGCGGAAATCCACCGACACGCCGCCGAAGGGTGCGTTGATGTGGCCCTCGAGCGAGGTGCCGGTGCCGAAGGGTATGACCGGCACGCGATGCGCCGCGCAGATGCGCACGATCGCCTGGACGTCCGCGGTCGTCTGCGGAAATACCACCGCGTCGGGCGCCTCGTTTTCGATCCAGGTCGTCGTATTGGCGTGCTGCTCGCGCACCGCCTGCGAGGTGACGAGCCGGTTGCCGAACTGCGCCGCCAGCGCGGCGACGACCGCCTTGATCGCTTTGGGGTCGCCGTGCGCCATCCGCGCGGACTTTTCCTGCACCAATGTCATCGCCGACCGATCGTTCAATACGCCTGCAGATATTTGGTGATGTCGACCTTCTCCGGCACCGTGCCGACCTCGGTCGAGAAGTCGATGAATTTCTGGAACTCGGCCTTGTGCTTGTCGGTCAGGTCGCCGGCCATGAAGTATCGCACCATCGGCACCGTATCGACGACGTCCTCGGGCGTGAGCGTATTCTTGGCGAGATACTTGCGCGCCTCCTGCGGGTTGTCGTTGACGAACGCGATGGCCTTCTTCCACACGGCGGCAAAGCGCCTGGCGACATCGGGGCGGCCCTTGATGAAGTCGCTGGTGAGCGCGCAGCCGGCCGCGAACGCGTTGCCGTTCTCGTCGCCCAGGATGTACTTGGTGATCACGCCGGCTTCGAGCGTGCGCGCGACGCCCAGCTTGCGCATGGTCGACGCCTGCGGCTCGAGCGTGTAGCCGGCATCGAACGTGCCGCCCGTCATCACGTTGACGTGCTGGCTCATGTCGAGCTGGTCGATGGTGTAATCGCCCTCCTTGAGCCCGACCTTGGCGAGCACCGCCTTGGCGGCGACGACGTTGGCCGGTCCCGGCGCCGACATGATCCGCGCGCCCTTGAGGTCCTTGAGCTGTTCCGCGGGATAGCCTTTGCGGACCACGAACTGCTCCATCTGGTAGTTTTTGTTCTGGCTGTGCACGCCGATATACATGGCGACGCCCGGCTTCTTGAGATTGGCGTTCATAGCCTCGATGGTCACCAGGACGATCGCCGCCTCGATCTGATTGCTGATCATCGCCGCGATGTTGGGCGGACCGCCGATCAGCCGGATGGTCTCCGGTTCGATGTTCTGCTCCTTGAAGAACCCGCGCTCGATCGCCACGAAATACGGCAGCGAGGACGCGGTCGGGAACACGCCGACCTTCACCTTGTCCTGCGCGACTGCGGTCTGGGCCAAGCCGGCAATCAAGCCGGCGACCAGGACGACGATCGTGCCCAGCGTCTTCAATCCGAGCTTTGGCATCGTAACCCCTCCGTCCATCTCTGATTTTTACGCGCGACGACGCGTCGCTTCGTACCGCCCGTCTCCGAACGGGAGAGAGAAAGCACGCGAGATCGCGCGGTCAGCTTACTCCAATGCAACCCGGCGCGCTTCTAGACTAGTGTAGTGGTCCTTAGATTCCGAAGTTCGCATCTTAAGGTGCCGCGAGCGCTGGCGAACTTCGGAATCGGACCACTAGCCTTCGATCCAATCGCCGCACTTCTGCACCTCGCCGCTGGCGCCCCAAGGCATGATCGGCACGGACGAGGTCGAATTCTTCGGTGAACCTTCAATGATCTTGTCGGAATAGACCATGTAGACCAGGACATTGCGCTTCACGTCGCAGCCGCGGACGATTTGCATCTTCTTGAAGAACAGCGAGCGCCGTTGGCGAAACATGTCCTCGCCCTGCGAAAATTTCTGCTTGAAATGAATCGGCCCGATCTGGCGGCAGGCGAGCGAGATGTCCGAAACCTCCTCGGCCACGCCGATCCACCCCTTCAGCCCGCCGCGCTCCGGCACCGTGAAGTGGCATGCCACGCCTTCGACTTCGGGATCGTCGAGGCCGTAAGTCGCCAACTTGTCGTTTGGGGTGAGCCATTTGAAAACCGTGGAGCGCTTGAAGATGAGATCGGGCTCGTCGGCGGCGAAAGCCGGACACGCCAGAGCGATCGACGCCAACAGGGCGCCATGGAGCGCAAGCGTCCGGCACCAGCGGTGGAAGGTAGGCATGGAGGATCTCCCGGCGAGAGGTCGAGGGCAATTGCCGGGAGACTTAAGGTCGCTGAACGCGCGCGGCAACTGCGCGGCGCAAAAGACGCGCGCTTGCGGCGCGGGCGCACAACTGGGAAGCCGGTCACCGGCCGCGCTCGGCGACATGCGACGGCGCGCATCGACCGATTGATCGGAGAAGCGTACCGCGTATTGCGAATTCGCCCTGCGGCGAGGTCGCTATTTTCGCATGCAGAGCCCAACCGCCCCGGCTGGGGCGCCGCATCTGGCTCCGGTGCCCTGCAGGGTTGCGGAGCCCTCCTTGCAAATCGCCGAAACCAGTACTTCCCCGTCATTGCAGGCGACGGCATCGCCGGCGGCTTCAACGTAACGAAGCCCGCTTGCCGGGGCCGCCGGACCAGGGTCGCCTTTCGGCCCTGGGGGGCCCGCCGGCCCGAGAGGACCCGCCTCGCCTTTGGCGCCCGGCGCGCCAGGCGCGCCCGGCTCCCCGCGCACGCCTTGCGCGCCCGCAGGCCCCTGCTGTCCCGCTTCGCCTTGCGGGCCGGCAGGCCCGGCTGGGCCGCCTGGGCCTTGCCCGCCGGTCGGCCCCGGAAGACCCGCGACGCCCTGCGGGCCGGCCGGACCCGCTGGACCCTGCGAGCCCTCGAAACACCCGGTCAACAAGACTGAGGCGGATAGTGCGACGATGACAGTTAGTCCACGCATGCGGATGCTCCGAAATGTGGGCGAGGGTGGCTGGACACGGCGGCAAATCATTCGAGCGGCAGCGCCGCGTTTGATTCTGGTGATTCTGGCGATGGAGGGCGCTCCCTAAGTGTCCCGATTCCGAAGTTCGCAAACTCTCGCGGCACCCCCTGACGCGAACTTCGGAATCAAAGGGACACTAGCAACTTTATGATTCTAGTGCGGTCTTTGGATTTGAAGTTCCTAAGGAGTGCGCGGCTACAATGATGGGAATTTCAAATCCACCGCACTAGGGCGCGAGGAATTTTGATCCGCGTTATTCCGATAGGCAAGCGTATCGGTGGATAACCAAGCTGCGACAGGTTGGCGGCCTTGGTCTGGCCGGTCGCAGGTCCGGCCGGCAACGGTCCCTTTTGGATAACGCACGCCCCCAACCAAGCGAAAGCCCGCCAACGCGTTGCGTTGGCGGGCTTTCGTGATCCGAAACTATGCCGTCAGTTATGCCACCGCGACCAGCTCGGCCAATTTCCTGCGCGCGTAGAACATGCGCGTCTTCACCGTGGCCTCGGCGACCCCGACGATCTCCGCGACCTCTCTCACCGACTTGTCGTGATAGTAGACGAGGTCGATCACCTCGCCGTGCTCCGGCGACAGGCTGGCCAGAGACTGGCGCAGCTGAACTGCCCGGTTCTTCTTCTGCAGCACGATCTCCGGATTGTCCGCGGGATCCGCGACGGTTGCGGCGACCTTGTCGTCCAGTTCCGCGTCGGTCCGGCGGCAGCGCGCCGAGAGCGCCTTGTAGCGGGCGATCGCCAGCAGCCAGGTCGAAACCGATGAGCGCGCTTCGAACGAGGCGGCGTGGCGCCAGACGTCGAGGAACACGTCGCTGAGGAGGTCCTCGGCGAGCGCCTCATCGTCCACGAGGCGGAGCAGCCAGCGATAGAGCGCAACCCGGTGGCGCCCGAACAGCGTCCGCATGGCAAGCTGATCGCCTTTGGCGATGCGCTCGATCAGCATCTCGTCCGGGGAGGTTTCGCGAGCCGCTGCCTTTGCAGGCGCGGCGGCCGATCCCGTGTGGGTGAAGGCCATTGGCATGGTAGTCCCCTGTATTCACGTCCCACCCAACCAACTCGGTCCCAGGAGAAAGGTTGCACCCCTTTCACCGACCGTGAGAGTCGCCGTGTTCCCGCCGCAACCGTTAATTCGGTTCCCGCGCCGGCGATGGTGGACGGGCGTCAATCCGGCTGGGGTTCCGCCCGGCGTCGCACCACGTTCCCGACCAGGGAAGCCACGCTGGGAACATCGTTCTCCTGGAACGGAATCGGCCGGCACAGATCCATCACGATGATGCCGAGCCGGGCCATGCGATAGGAGGCGTAAAGCGCGTCGGCCGCGCTGGTCGCGACGCGCTCGGTGACTGCGCCGCCGAGATGCTGCACCAGTGACGCACTGGCGATGTCCACGGCGCCAAGCTTCCCGGCTTCGAGCACGAGCCGGCGCAGCAGGTGGATCGTGGTGGCAGCGGTCGGCCGGTGGCCGTACGAGGCCGCGATCCCGCGCACCATGCGAACGCCGCAAGCGAGAAAGAACACGGCGTCGGTCAAGGCGGTGGGACTGATCGCGGTGATGCCGAACGCGCGCAGTACCGCAGTGCGCACATGCGCCTCGGCGCGGTGATCGAGCGGCTTCATCACCGTGCGCGAGAGAATCTCGATTTGTTGCGCGGTCGAATGATGAAGCTGCGCTTGCCGCTGGAAGGACTCTATGGCGACCGTGATCTCGCGCTCGCGCGGGACGACTGCGAGCACGTCGGCGATCGCGCGGCGCGCGTCGGCCGGCGGCACGTGCCGGTCGGCAAAGCGGCGATGGATCGTCTCGACGTTCTTGAGCCGGAACAGGCTTCCGAGTTCTCGCGCCATCACCAAGCCGGCGCCGGCAACACCGGCGCTGATCGCGACCGCCGCCAATACCCCCAAGGCGGCGCCGCGCTCGAAGGCGGTCGAAATCCAGGCCGCGGCATCGACCGCGAGCCAGCCGACGAAGAACACCGAGACGCCTGCGAGCCCGAACCTGATCACACCATCGCGGCGGCGCGCCGGCGGGGGCGCGACCACGACTACCGACCGCTCGCTCGGCGTCACGCGTTCGGTTCGCTCCGTCGCAATCACCTGCGGCCCGATCGGGCGCGGCGCCGCGAGCTCGTCTGCCGCGTCGATCTCGATCACGCGCGCGGTGATCGGCGCCTTGCGGTCGGATTGATCCGTCATCGCAGCCGATCTCCCAGCAGGAATTCGAGCGCCAGGTCGAGGTTGATGTGCGCAATCCCTTCGATCGGCGATGGATCGATGGCGGGCGGCTCGAACACCGGCACGTTGAGGAACGGCGAGCCCCAGGCGTCGGGCCGCGGCGGACGGATCGGAACATTGCCGACAAAGAATTTCGCCTGCTTCGTGCTGCCCACCGGCCGGCCGACCACCACCTGCAGGCGCTGGCCGTCGATCTCCTGGGTGTCCTCCGCGGTCGAGATGACCGACGCAAGCGCCGTCACGTCGAACTGCGCGTTGCTGCTCTTCACCTCGAGCGCCGGGAAGGCCGCCATATTTCGCAGCAACGCCGCGAGATGGTCGCGCTGAATGTCAGGCACATGATCCGCCTTGGTGGCGGCGAACAGGACCTTGTCGATATGCGGCCCGAGCAACAGTTTGGAGAGAATGCCGCCGTGACCGTAGCGGAAGCTTTCCAGAATGGCGTCGAGCGCAAGCCGTGTATCGTCGAAAGCGTCGCGGCCTGCCAACAGCGCGCGCAGCACGTCGACGAGCACGATCTGGCGCGAGTAATGCCGAAAGTGGTCGTGGTAGAACGGGGCCACCACTTCGCGCTTGTACGTCTCGAAGCGCTCCGCCATCAGCGCGCCGAGCGTGTGCGGCGCAAACATGCCGTCCGCTCCCACATCGAGCGGCGCGAACCACAGATAAGGCAGATCGCCGATCGACCCGCGGCAGAGAAAACGGCCGGGCTGCAGGAAGCTCAGGCCGTGGCGGTCGCGGGCGTTGACGAGATAGGCGCAATAGAGGTCATGCGCCTGCTTCGCCACCTGTTCGCTGGCGACCTCCTCCGCCCTGTGGTGCTCAAGAAAGGAGAGAAACTCGCCGCTGATCTCGGCACGGGCGCCTTTGCGCAACAAGTGCAGCGTGGCGCGCGACCACTCGGCATAGCTTTGCCCCAGCAGCGGCAGATCGAGCAGCCATTCCCCGGGATAATCGACGATCCGGATCGTCAGGCTGGCGGGGTTTCCGGTGATCTCGCTCAGCAGCCGCCCCACCGTGTTGGCGGGCGCGAAGCGGACTTCAATCCCGATCTCGCTGAGATCGGAGGTGCGCTCCGGCCAGTCCGGAACCGCCATCTTCTCGATATTGCCGAGGTAGGGAAACTGCGGCAGCCGGTTTGCCCTTGGCCCCTCGAGATGCGCGGCGAACAGGCGGCGCTCGCCCACCACGTTGAGCAGCGGCATCCGGTTGGGATTGTGCACCGAGCTGAGCAGATTGTGGATCAGACTGGTGATGAACACGGTCTTGCCCGAGCGGCTGAGCCCGGTTACCGCGAGCCAGACGGTAGACCCGCCGGCAAACTCGCTGAGGTTGCCAGCCAGCCGCTCGGATGCCTGCACGACGATCGGCGGCAGCCAGCTGAAATTCATCATGGATGTCATTCGTCGGGCATCTGGTGTCCCGGTTCCAAGTGGGCCCAAAGTCGGGCTCCTGCAAGTGGTCGTCAACGTGGACGCCAGCCGGACCGGCATCGTAATATCCTCACATGCTCGACCGGCTCGATCTCGAACCCGTATTCTTCGCTCCCTTCGTGTCCTCGGTGATGGCGGTCGAGCCGGCCTGGATCGACTACAACGGCCACCTCAACATGGCGTATTACAACGTGCTGTTCGACCGCGCGGTGGACGAGGCCTTCGAGCTGCTCGGCTGCGGCCTCGACTACGTCAAGACCCGCAAGCATTCCTGCTTCACCGCCGAGGTGCATGTGCGCTATCTGCGCGAGCTCCACGCCGGCGATCCGGTGCGGGTGACGTTCCAGTTGCTCGATTACGACGCCAAGCGCATGCACTATTTCGAGCAGCTCTTTCACGCCTCCGAGGGCTGGGTCTCGGCCACCTCGGAGAACATGTCGCTGCACGTCGACATGGCGGCCGGCAAGACCGCGCCCTTCCCCGATGAAGTGGCAAGTTGTCTCGCCCGCATGCAGGGCGCGCACGGCCATCTGCCCCGTCCAGAGGCCGTCGGCCGCCGGATTGCGATGCGGTAAACACGCCGGCCGTCGCGTCGTTCATTCGCCCTCGAAGCTCGCGCGCGAAGCGCGTTGGTTGCGGCAGTGGCGCCAGATGCCGACGCTGTACCCCTCCCCATTTGCCCCCGCGAGTGCCATCTTTAGCCCGAGATTCGCCGCGACACGCGGTGCGCCGGCCTGAGCGCCGGTCCCATCACGGAACCAGAATGGCCGAACCGGGCAAATCGCCGCGCGATGACAGTGCCGTGCCGCCGATGCCGCAACCCGGCGGGATCGCGGCACGGGCGCGCGCGGCTGCGGGCGCGCCTTATCTCAATGACCTCAATCCGGAGCAGCGGCTGGCGGTGGAGACGCTCGACGGGCCGGTCCTGGTGCTCGCCGGCGCCGGAACCGGCAAGACTCGCGTGTTGACCACACGCATTGCGCACATCCTTGCGACCGGACGGGCGCGGCCGAACGAGATCCTGGCGGTCACCTTCACCAATAAAGCCGCGCGGGAGATGAAGCTGCGCGTCGGCACCATGGTCGGGCAGATCGTGGAGGGCATGCCGTGGCTCGGCACCTTCCATTCCATCGGCGTGAAGATCATCCGCCGCCATGCCGAGCTGGTGGGCCTGAAGCCCGACTTCACCATTCTCGACGTCGACGACCAGATCCGCCTGCTCAAGCAGTTGCTGGCGGCGGAGAGCATCGACGAGAAGCGCTGGCCCGCCCGCGTGCTCGCCGGCCTCATCGACAGCTGGAAGAACCGCGGCCTCACCCCCGACCAGGTTCCAGCCGGGGAAGCCGCGAGCTTCGCGGGCGGCAAGGGCAAGAAGCTCTACATCGCCTTTCAGGAACGGCTGAAGGTGCTCAACGCCGCCGATTTCGGCGACCTCCTGCTCGAATGCATCCGGCTGTTCCGCGATCAGCCCGAGGTGCTGCGCCAGTATCAGAGCCGCTTCCGCTACATCCTGGTGGACGAGTATCAGGACACGAACGTGGCGCAGTATCTGTGGCTGCGCCTGCTGGGACAGAACACGAGTTCCTCGCCGTCATTGCCGGCCTTGAGCCGGCAATCCATCCCTTCGCGCGAAGAAGAAGATGGGTCACCGGGTCTCGCGCCTTCGGCGCGGCCCGGTGATGACACCGGAATTGAGGCACGTCCCACCCGCACGCTCAAGAACGTCTGCTGCGTCGGCGACGACGACCAGTCGATCTACGGCTGGCGCGGCGCCGAGGTCGACAACATCCTGCGCTTCGAGCACGACTTCCCCGGCGCCAAGGTCATCCGGCTCGAGCGCAATTACCGCTCCACCGGCCACATCCTCGCCGCCGCCTCGCACCTCATCGCCCACAATGAAGGCCGGCTCGGCAAGACGCTGCGCACCGAGGACGTGGCGGGCGAGAAGGTGCAAGTCACGTCGTGCTGGGATTCGGAGGAAGAGGCGCGCGCCGTCGGCGAGGAGATCGAGCAGCTCCAGCGCAATGACGGCACCGGGCGCCCGCACCCGCTCGACGAGATCGCCATCCTGGTGCGCGCCTCGTTCCAGATGCGCGAGTTCGAGGACCGCTTCGTCACGCTCGGCCTGCCCTATCGCGTGATCGGCGGCCCGCGTTTCTACGAGCGCCAGGAAATCCGCGATGCGCTCGCCTATCTGCGCGTCGTGCACTCGGGCGCCGACGATCTCGCCTTCGAGCGCATCGTCAACGTACCGAAGCGGGGCCTGGGCGACGCCACCGTGCAGCTCCTGCATGACCACGCCCGCAAGAAGCGGGTGCCGCTCACCGAAGCCGCGCGCGCGCTGATCGAGACCGACGAGCTCAAGCCCAAACCGCGCGGCGGGCTGCGCGATCTCCTCGCCGCGTTCGAGCGCTGGCGCGCGCAGAAGGACGCCCTCCCCCACACCCGGCTGGCGGAGATCGTGCTCGACGAGTCCGGCTACACCGAGATGTGGCAGAAGGACCGCTCGGCCGACGCCGCCGGCCGGCTCGAAAACCTCAAGGAGCTGATCCGCTCCATGGAGGAATTCGAGAACCTCGCCGGCTTCCTCGAGCACATCTCGCTGGTGATGGACACCGACAGGAGCGAGGGCGAGGCGGTCTCGATCATGACGTTGCATTCCGCCAAGGGGCTCGAATTCGATACCGTGTTCCTTCCGGGCTGGGAGGAAGGCCTGTTCCCACACCAACGCGCTTTGGATGACCAGGGCCGCGCCGGGCTCGAGGAGGAGCGGCGCCTGGCGCATGTGGGGCTCACGCGTGCGCGCCGGCGCGCGAAGATCTATTTCGCCGCCAACCGGCGCATGCACGGCCTGTGGTCGTCGAACATCCCTTCGCGCTTCCTCGACGAACTGCCGGAAGCCGACGTCGAGATCGCGGAATCCAAGGGCAGCTTCTCCGCCTACGGCAACACCGGCGCGTCGCGCTTCGACGAGATGACGCATTTCGGCTCGAGCTACAGCACGCCGGGATGGCAGCGCGCGCAGGCGCGCGGCCGCGGCGGGTTCGGGGGCGGCTTCGGCGACAAAGGCGGATTTTCCGAAGACGCCGACGAATACGCGGCGCGCGACGACGGAACGGACGAGGCGCTACGGTCCCCTCCCCCGCTTGCGGGAGAGGGTCAGGGTGGGGGCAGGCGCGGCCGCCCGCGCGCGCGCCTCCCGCTCACGATCGAGGGCGAGCTCGTCGCCAAATCCACCGGCGCCGTCTCCGACTTCACGATCGGCGAGCGCGTGTTTCACCAGAAATTCGGCAACGGCAACGTCACCGCCATCGACGGCAACAAGCTCACCATCGCGTTCGACAAGGCCGGCGAGAAACGGGTAGTGGATAGTTTTGTGGAACGGGTGTGACGTCTTCCGCGCCGTGCGGAAATTAATGGCTACGTACTGTAGATAGATATTGACTACTTAACGAATTTATAGTATAAGATTCGCATCCTCGCTCATGGAGGGGCGTCTCCGGAGACGATCCTGAAGGCGGAGCGGGGAGTGGCGTCCC
>JGI12053J15887_10000998_pt1 | contig 12585 bp, 10 predicted proteins | sample MedBloCAOM1_O3_FD_15887 | JGI IMG/M metagenome (IMG submission 15887)
CAAAAACTTCACCCGCCGCAATTCGGCAGCGCGCGCCGCGTCGCCGGGGGCGTCGAACGAGAATGTCGCGGGGACGGTCATGACGGCTTTCGGGAGCGAACGGAATTGTACATAGGTGCTGCGCACGCCGCCGTCATCCTGAGGTGGCCGCGGAGCGCAGCCCTCGAAGGACGGCCGCAGGACGCGAGTCAGCATCCTTCGAGGCTCGCCGAAGAGGCTCGCACCTCAGGATGACGCCACCAACACCGCTCAAAAAGAAGGCCCGCCTAAGCGGGCCTTCGAACTAACGCCTACTCAACTCAACCGCGGCGATCAGGCAGTCTTGCCGTAGACCTTGGAGAAGTTGTCCTGCGCGGTCTTCGCACCGTCGGCGACGAGCTTGCCGAGATATTCGGTGGTGGCCTTTGCCCGCGAGACGAGGACTTCGCCGCGCGCGCGGACCATGTCCGACTGGATCTGGGCAGCTTCGCTCAGCGACTTGGCCGAAGCGAGCTTGTCGATGCCGGCGAAGAACGCCTCGGCGTCCTGGTAGAGCGCCTGCTGGATGCTGCGGCTGATGTTGGCGGCCTCGGTGACCGAACCGGCGACAGCGGTCTCGATCGCGGCGGTCACCTTCTCGGAACCGGCATGAAGGTCGGCAGCGCGGACCTTGGCGGTCTCGGCCTGCTTCTTCACGAACTCACGGGCGGCTTCCGGAACTTCCAGGTTCTGGAGTTTCGTAAACGCCTCGGTGACNGGCGCGAAGGCTTCCTTGACGGTNTTCAGCACGGAATTGGTTTCGGTGGTCATTTNGGTCTCTCCATCCTCAGGTTTGAGCTATGGGCTCACCCCGTCCGGATTGGCCCGGGGCGAGATCGTTGTGTCACAGTTAATGGTGCGGCGCAATATCAATGTTGCATCGCGGTATCACGAATTCGTGATCGGCCCGATTAGTGAGCGATATGCCTGCGGAACTGGCGCCAGTTCCCGATGCTTTAGTGCTGCACCGCCCCGGGCAGCCCATAAGCTTCCAGCTGGGCCTGGACCTGCGCCACGTTGTGCCCGAGCACGACGATATCGTGCTTCTTGCCGCCGACGTCCTGGACATGGTCGCGCAGCAGCGCCTCGGCCTTGAAGCCGAGGCTTTCGAACAGCGCGATCGCGGCCTGCTGGTCGACCGTCATCTGCACCGAAAGCTTCTCCAACCCGGCACACAAGGCCAGCGCAAAGGTCTCCTGCGATAGCGCCCGCCCGACGCCCTGCCCGCGGACATCCAGCGACACCACCATCCGGATTTCGCCGACATGCGGCGACCACGAACGCGGATCACGCACCAGCGTGCCGCAGCCGACCACCTTGCCGTCTTTCACGGCGAGCAGGCTCGTGATGTCGCCACGCTCGATTTCGTTGATCCAGGCCGACAGCACCTTTGGCTGGCTGATATTGCGCGGCAGGAACAGAAGATCGTGGGTCGGGAGTTTTTTCGCAAAATCGAGCACGGCAGCTTCGTCGGCGCGCGCCATCATGCGGAATTCGACGTCGCCGGCATCGGTCTTGAGGTGACGCGGGTAGGAACGTGTTTCGGTCATATCGATCTTCCACCTAACCAGGAGTCCAGTTTCGGCCACAGCCGCTTGATCGCGTTGGCGCCGGCAACAAGGCTGACGTGACCGCCTTTCAGCATCACCTCTTCCTTGTCTGTCGAGCTTACCTTCGGGATCAGGTGCCTGGCCGCGTCATAGGGCACGATGTGGTCGTGCTCGGCCACCGCGTGCAGGATCGGCACCTTGATCTTCGAGATATCCGCGGCGCGGCCGCCGACTGACATGGTGCCGTTGAACAGCTTGTTGTCCCACATCAGGTCCTTGGTGATGTCGCGGAAGTATTCGCCGGCCAAGGGGAGCGTATCGGTCGCCCAGCGGTCGAACATTCGGTAGGACTTTACGAACTCGTCGTTCCAGATGTTTTCCCACAACTGCACCTGGCTCGCCGCGCGCGAGGCCGGCCGCAGCATCTCGAACGAGGACAGGATCATTTCCGGCGGCACGTTGCCGATACTGTCGACCAGCCCGTCGACGTCGAAATAGCGCCGGTCGGAGAAATTCTGGAACAGCTTCATCTCTCGGAAATCGATCGGCGTGGTGAAGCAGATCAAATTCTTCATCGGCCCGTCACTGAAGATCGAGCCATACAACAGCGACAGCACGCCGCCGAAGCAGTAGCCGATCACGGTAACGTCCTGCTCGCCGGAGTCCTGCTGCACGCGGCGGACGCAGTCCGGGATGAAGTCGAGGACGTAATCCTCCATCCGCAGGCGTTTTTCCTCCGGTTTCGGCGCGAACCAGTCCAGCATGTAGACGTCGTAGCCGCGCTTCAAGAGAAACTCGATGAAGCTCTGGCCCGGCACCATGTCGAGGATATAGCCGCGGTTGGTGGTCGCCATCACGATCAGGATCGGCACGCGGTAGATTTCGTCGGCGACCGGCCGGTAGTGATAGAGATTCATGGTGCCGCGGACCGCCAGGATGTCCTTTGGCGTCGAACCCAGCGACGGTCCTGACGTGGAAATATACTCGACGCCCTTGATGCTGCGCTGGATCGCGCGCTGCACCTCGGACTGGATCCGGTCCGGGATACCAGCCAGATCGACGCCCGCGGGCGCGTTCACTTGGTATCTCCCTCGGCCGACGGCGGGCGTTTGGTGCGCGGCGGTTTCGGCGCGCCCTTGCCGTCGGCCGGCGCCGCCGAATTGTGATGCACCTGATGCAGCATCGCCTTGATCTCGTTGAGTTGCGCCTCGATCGATTGCAGACGCTCCGCCATGCCGACCATCTGCGCCCGGCTCGGCAGGTTCATGCTGACGAGATATTTCTCCATCATCTCGCTGAGCTGCTTTTGCGCGCCCGCGGTAGCCCCGCCGACCTGATTCATCACCTTGGAGAATTCGGGCGACGCCATGGCCTGATTGGCGAAGGAATTGAACCCCTTCTCCATCTCGCCGATCATGTTTTGCCACATTGCAACGGGATCGTTGGTTTTGTCGGCCACAGGCGCCCTCCAGCGTGATTGCGACGGTTCCTCGAGCCCGCCTGTTTTGGCCATACCACACCGTTGCGGCGGGCGGGTCAACCGCACGATGGGCGTCTACGATGCCGGTCAAGGTCTTCTGCGCCGCGAGAAACCGTGGCATAGAATTCCCCTCATCGCGATACCACCCGAGGGAAGCCTGCATGACCACATCTGCCCATCAGCCGCCGCAGATCGCCCGCGCCAACGGCATCGACATTTGCTACGAGATTTTCGGTGATGCCGGTGCCGAGCCGATGCTGCTGATCATGGGGCTCGCCGGCCAGATGATCATTTGGGATGACGATTTCTGCCGCCAGCTCGCAGGCCGCGGGTTCCGCGTCATCCGCTTCGATAACCGCGACATCGGAAAATCCTCCAGACTCACCGGCGGCAAGCGCCTGACCGCGCTTGAACTTCTCAAGCTGCGTTTTTTGAAAATCCCGGTCGCCGCTCCCTACAAGCTGCTTGACATGGCCAAGGACACGGTCGGCCTGATGGATGCGCTCGGAATCAAGTCGGCGCATCTTGTCGGGCAGTCGATGGGCGGCATGATTGCCCAGGAGATCGCGATCTCGTTTCCGCAGCGCGTCCTCTCGCTGACCTCGATCATGTCGACGACTGGCAATCCCAAATTGCCGCCGCCGACCCGCGAAGCCGCCGCCGCCCTGATGGCACCGCCGCCGGTGACCAAGGAGGAGTTTTTCGAGCGCTTTGCCCAAACCTGGAAGATATTGCGCGTCGGCAGCTTTCCGGAAGACGAACGGCTCGACCGCTCACGCGCCGAGCGCGCCTATGAGCGCGGATTGAATCCCGCAGGCGCCGGCCGCCAGCTTCGCGCGATCCTCGCCTCCGGCAGCCGCAAGGAACGATTGCGCATGGTGAAGGCCCCGACGCTGGTGATCCACGGCACGGTCGATCCGCTGGTGCATCTCGAGGGCGGCAAGGAGACCGCCGCCTCGATTCCCGGCGCCAAGCTCCTGATGATCGAAGGCATGGGCCACGCGCTGCCGATCCGGATGTGGCCGCAGGTCATCGACGCCATCGACAAGCACGCCCATGGCGCGGTGGCGAAGGCGGCGTAGGAAAAGACAGTTGTCGTCCCGGCGAACGCCGGGACCCAACTACAGCCCCGCGTTGTTGCGCGAGGCTGGAGCTACAGCCCCGTCAACAAAAGGCATTCGTGGTTATGGGTCCCTGCTTTCGCAAGGGACGACCCTATCACCCACCCGCCCAGACGTCGAGCACGTAGCGATTTTTGGTGCCCATCTCGTCGATCCAGCGCGCGGCGGCGTCGGCATCGGCGTTGGTGCGTTCGCGATAGATCGACATCAAGGTCGCCTTGACGTCCGGTTCCATCTTGCCGCCGTCGCCGCAGACGAAGATGATTGCGCCCTGTTCGATCAGGCTCCAGACCTTGTCCTTCTGCGCCGCGACCAGGTTCTGCACATAGGTCTTTGGACCCTCCGCGCGCGAGAACGCGGTGTGCAGTTCGGTGATGCCGCCGGCCGCAAAACCTTTCAGCTCATCGGCGTAAAGAAAGTCCTGCTCGGGATGACGGCAGCCGAAAAACAGCAGGCCCAGACCGAGCGTCGCGCCTTGCGCCTTGCGTGCCGCGCGTTCCTGGAGAAAACCGCGGAACGGCGCCAGGCCGGTGCCGGGCCCGATCATGATGATCGGCACGGCGGCATCGTCCGGCAGGCGGAAACCTGCCTTGGTCTCGCGCACCGTGGCGTAGACAGTGTCGCCGACGCGGCGTCCGGCGAGATAATTCGAACAGACGCCTTTGTAGATGCCGCGTCCCGAACTCGCGGGCGCGTCGACCACGCCGACGGTGACGCTGCAGCGCACGGCATCGCCCGACGGCGAGGACGAGATCGAATAATAGCGCGGCGCCAGCAACGACAGCATTTCAAGGTAGGCGTGGAACGGCAGTTCGCAGGCCGGATGCTCCTCCAAGAGGTCGAACACCGATTTGCGCTTGCCAAGTACTTCCGTGCGATAGCGCTCGGTGGAGGCGGCATCGTCACCGATCAGTGCGAGCAGTTTCGGCTTGGTCACCGGACAGCGGGTATGCTCCGACATGATCTGGATCTGCTTGCGGGTCGCGACCTGCTGCAACTCGACGAATTCGGTGAGCAGCCGCCCGACCGACACCACTTCGCCGACCGGCAGTTGTGCGCGGCGGCCTTCGGAAACGTTTAGCCGGATCTGGTCGGCCGGCAGAAAACCGAAGCGGCGGGCCACGGAATCAACCAGCGCCGGGTCGTTGCGCGGCACCACGCTGAGGTGATCGCCGACGCGGTAGGCGATGCCGGCCGGCAGCTGCACCTCGACATGCCGGGTCGAGCGGTCGGACCGATTGGCGCCAGCCTTGTTCTGCAATTCGCTGTTGACCAGCACCTTCATCGGCGAAACGCCGCCGAGCGCGACCACCGCGTTGACGGCGGTCGGCGCGACCGGCTCGATGCTGTAGAGCGGTTCGTCGTCGGCGCTACGGGTTAAACTCGAATCGACGCCGAATTCCTTCATCGATGCCGGCGCGGCCTTGGCAAACCAGTTCTCGAACTGGCCGTCGAGATCGCTGCGCGCATCGCCCTCGCCGCGCGCATAGACGCTGCGCCCGCCATGCGCCTTGAGCTGCTCGTCGATCATGCGTGGCACCGACTGGTAGGTCGCGGCCCAGTCGCTGTTGCCGCAGCCGAACACCGCATAGCGCAGCTTCGCAAAAGCATTTTTCGGCAGGTCGCCGCCGAGCCATTTGACGAATTGCGTGGCGTTGTCGGGCGCAGCGCCATTGTAGGACGCGCAGAAGATCAGCACGCCGCCCTGCTCCGGCAGTTTTCCGACGTAATCGTCGAGCGGCGCGAGTTTGGTCGCAAAACCATTGACCTCCGCGAGGTCGGCCACTCGTGTCGCAAGTTCTTCGGCGGTGCCAAGGTTCGATCCGTAAAGCACCAGCAGCGGCGTGTTGTGGCCAGGGCGNGCGCGGGCGCGCGGCGCGGCGGCGCCAGTCGACACGGCTGCCGTCGTTGCGGTCCGGCCGGCAAATGCACCGCGATCCTTGTCGGCGCGCAGGCGCGCCTTGATCTTGAAGCCATCAGGCTTGATGGTCAACGTCTCCTTCAGCACCATCTGATAGCGGTTGTGATCAATCAGCTTGAAACGCTGCAAGATCATACCGATAGCGAGCGCCGCTTCGTGCATCGCAAAGCCACGGCCGATGCAGGCGCGCTGACCGTTGCCGAACGGCTTCCAGGCGTTGACGGGTCGCGCGGCCTCGGCCTCGCGGCNGAAGTTNTCCGGATCGAAAGCGTCCGGGTTCGGTCCCCACACCGACGGGTCGCGATGCAATGCGAGCGCAAGCACCAAAACAAATGTGTTCTTCCGGAGTTTGTATTGTCCCCCAATGGTCTCATCCTTAAGCGGCGCGATACCGTAGGCTGGCGCCGGCGGCCACAGCCGCAGGGCCTCTTTCAGAACCTGTGTGATGTAGGTGAGCTGGGTGACCTGTTGATAGGTGGGCTTGGCATCGAGATCGGGCCCGAGCACCCGGTCGACTTCCTCATAGGCCTTCTTGAGAACGTCGGGATGCTTCAAGAGCGCATAGAGCGTGCAGGACAGCAGGCCGCTCGTTGTCTCATGCCCGGCGATCAGGAACGTGTTGATCTGATAACGGATGTTGACGTCATCGAGCTGCTCACCGGTGGCGCGGTCGACGCCGGTCATCATGGCGCCGAGCATGTCCTTCTTGCCCTCGGCCGCGTCGGCGTTCTTGCGCCGTTCGGCGACGATCTCGTCTACCATCGCGTTCATGAACGCGACATCGTTTGCGAGGTCGCGATTGCGGTTGCGTAACCACAGCCCTTCGAGCGGAAGGCCGCGGGTCAACATGATGGTCTCGAGCGAACGCACCAGCGACTCGACGAACGGGTGATAGTCTTCTCGATAAAACGAGTTGAAACGGTAATCGAATCCACACAACCCGATGGTGTCGAGCGTGAGCGCCGTCATGTCATGAACGACGTCAATCTCCTCGTCAGCATTCAGGCGTTCCCACTTCTTGACGAGTTGCTCGGCGATATCGACCATGCTCGGGTGGTAGGATTGCATCGCACGGTTGCCGAACGGCTGCATCAGGATGTTGTGCGCCTTGCTCCAGTTCGGCTCGTTCGTGTGCGCTGTAAACAGTCCGTCGCCGGCGACAGCCCGCACGCGGCGCAGGGATCCTTTCACCGCCTTGTCGAACCGCTTCTCGTCGCTGAGCTCGTCGACCAGATCGTGCCCCGAGACGACGACTAATGGCGTGCCCATCATGTCAAGCCAGAAGATCGGCCCGAGTTCCCTGGCGATCCGCGTCATATGCTGGATCGGCGTGCTGGAATCGACCGACAGCATGTTGCCGACCACCGGCTTCTTCGGCGGATGCGGGATCGGACTCAATTTGTTGGGTGACGCCATCGCGCTAGTCTCTCCTGCCGTCTCGCTACATACATGCCGTCATTGCGAGGAGCGCTTGCGACGAAGCAATCCAGTCTTTATTGCGGCCAGATGGAATGCTTCGCTTCGCTCGCAATGACGATTCCTCACCCAAAGCGACTTCTACGCCATTCGATCAGCTTTGCGCTGACCTCCTCCGGCTTTTCCTGCTGCGTCCAATGGCCGCTGCCCCGAACCAGGTATTTCTCGAGGTCGGGAATGATCTTCTCCATGCCGTCGGCCGAGGATGGCGGCAACACGTGATCGTTCTCGGCCATGATCATCAGCGACGGCACGCGCACGGTGTGATCGAGCCCGGCCGAGCGTTGCCAGTTGCGCGACATGTTGCGATACCAGTTGATGCCGCCGGTGAAGCCGGACGCGGTGAAGGTGTCGACAAACACCTTCTTTTCCTCCGGCGACAGGATCGGCGTGCGCGGATCGTGCTTGGCGTCGTAGCCGGCAATCATTTGTGGAAACGCCAGATTGAGCCGCGGCGAGGCGCCGACGCCGGCGACCACCTCCTCCGCCGGNGCGGTGTCGCTGCGCGGCACCGGCTTGCGCATGAAGGCGTCAAAGGTCTGCTCGACCCGGCTGCCGAAGATCTTGTCGGGACCGCGCGCTGGGTCCTGAAACTGCACGATGTACATGTGTGCGCCAAAACGGTTGCGCAGCAGTTCGATCGGGTCCGCCGGCGCGCGGTTGGTATGCGGCGTGTTGATGCCGACGACGCCCGCGACGCGGTCGATGTGCCGCAGCGGCATCTGCCAGACGATGAATCCGCCCCAGTCGTGGCCGACGAAGATCGCCTTGTCGATCCCGAGGTGATCGATCAGGCCAACGAGATCGCCGGTCAACTGCTCGATGTCGTAGGCCTCGACCGGCTCGGGCCGGTCGGTCGCGCCATAACCGCGCTGATCCGGCGCAATCACGCGGATGCCGGCGTCACCCAGCGCCTTGATCTGGTGGCGCCAGGAAAAGGCAAGCTCGGGCCAGCCGTGGCAAAGCACGACCGGCGGGGTGTCGGTCTTCGGTCCCGCTTCGTAGAAGCCCATGCGAATGCCGTTCGTCCGGGCGAACTGCAGCGGCGGCATTTCAATCATCGCTAAAAACTCTTTTTCTCGTGGGCATGATCTTTTCGGAAAACCGGTTCCCACTTTGCGCTAACGCGGCCCTCCGGGTCAGGATCATGCCCTATTCAGCCGCGCCCTTGATCTCGGCCGACGGCGGGGCGAACGCGGCTTCGAGCATGTCGAATTCGAGCGGCAGCATGTCGCACAAAACCTGGACATGGGGAATGATGTTGGCGCCCGCGATGAAGCCGAAGTCGAGCTGGTCGCGATAACTCTGCACGGTGATGTTGAGCGCGAGCCCATGGGTCGAGATCGACACCGGGAAGATGTGCAGCAGTTCGGCGCCCGCGGCATACAGCGTCTGCCGCGGCCCCGGCACGTTGGAGACCGTGATGTTCGCTGCCGGCGGCAACACGTCGGACAGGTTGGAGCGGCTGTACAAGAGCGCGAGGATCTGTACTACGATCGGCGCACCCAGCATCGACAGGTTAGACACCTGCGGCATCAGGGCCCGCAGCGGATGCGACATTTCCTTGGATTTGGCCGATTGCGCGATGATGGCTTCCAGCCGCGCCTTGGGATCCTCGACGTTGGTGGCGATCGAGCAGATCATGCCGAACACCTGGTTGTTGGAGTCGGTGTTGCCTTCCTCGCGCAGCGAGATCGGCACCGCCGCGGTCAACGATTTGTTCGGCAGCGCGCCCTGCGACAGCAGGTAGCGGCGCACCACGCCGGAGGCGAGCGCCAGCACCACGTCATTGAGCTTGCCGCCTGACAGTTTTCCGAGCGCCTTGGCGCGCGACAGCGAGATCGACACGCCGGCAAAACTGCGTTCGGAGGAAATGGTCTTGTTCAAGATGGTCGGCGGCGACGCCATGCTGGCGAGGCTGTCGCGCGATTTGGGATCGGAGACCTTGCCGATCACTTCGGAGACGCTTTTCAGCATGGTCGGCACGCTGGCGGCGAACTTGACCGCGGTCTCGATCTGGAACATCGCGTTGTCGAACAGGATCGATCCGAGATCGCTCTTGCCCGAGCGCGGCAGCTCGAGGCTCTTCGGCGCCTTTGAAGCGTCGAACGGCTGGGTCCACAGCTGCTGATAGGAATCGATCAGGTTGGCGGCGATATCACGCGGCTCCGGCGCGACTTTGCGCGCCGCCGGCGGTTCGATAACCCGCGGCACCGGCGTCACATCGTAGATCATGCTGGTCAGCGCCGCCCCGGCGCCGCCGTCGATGCAGGCATGGTGCATCTTTGAGTAAAGCCCGATCTCGTTGTCCTTCATGCCCTCGAAGACATAGAATTCCCACAGCGGCCGGGCGCGGTTGAGCAGCTTTGCATGCATCCAGCCGACGATGCGCTCCAGCGTCGCGCGGTCGTGCGGCGCCGGCAGGCTGCCGCGGAAAATGTGGCGGTCGATATCGAACTGGTCGTCTTCGACCCAGGACGGATGATCGATGTCGAGCGGGGCCTTTTCCAGCCGCGCTTTGAGGATCGGCGCGATGTGCAGCCGCGAGGCAATCATCGCCTTGAACTCTTCGAAGAAGTCGCCCTTGTAGTCCTCGGGCAGGCGGAAGATCGCCATGCTTCCGACGTGCATCGGCATTTCCGGCGTTTCCAGATACAGAAACGACGCGTCCAGCGAAGTCAGCTTCTTGGCGTCNGCCATGGGTTCCTCCCGAGAAGATAGATCACGCGGCGCCTTCCCGGCGCTTCTGGCGTTCAGATGGTCCCCATCCTGGGGAAGCTAGTCAGGATTGTGCATTTTCCGGGGGCGCATAGGCAATGGCAAACGGCCCAGATCGGCTAAAATGCTTAAACTCTCCCTCGCCCTGCGCCAGCCGGTCGGCCACCGCCCACAGCGCCGCGGGATTGACACCGATGCCGATATGGCTCGCCAGATGCACCTCGATATTTTCGGCGGTAGCGGAGGGCCGCAGCACGCTGGTACGCCAGTTCACGATGCCATCGGTGCGGGAATAGATCGAGGTGGCAGGAACCGGCATGTCGCCGGCGATCGCCTTGCGGATTTCCGGAATGTCGTCGATGCCTTCGCCCGACAGCGCTTCGTAGAGCCGCGTCGCGTTGGTCGCGCGCACGTCGTTGGCAAACGGGCTGCCGAGCGTGATAATCGAGCGGACCATGTCAGGCAGCTGCAGCGCCAGATCGCGCGCATAGATGCCGCCGAGACTCCATCCGATGATGCTGACCTTTCGTCCCGTCGCCTCGTGAATCCGGATCACGAGATCGCGCAGCGCGCCGCGCTTGCTGCCGACGCCGCCGAAATTGCGGCCCATGTTCCATGCATAGGCGTCGTAGCCGAGTTCTTTCAGGTACCGCCGCATCGGCGCCATCGACAGGTCGCTGGCGAGAAAGCCCGGCAGGGTCAGCACCGGATGGCCGTCGCCCTTGGGCGCGCGCATCAGAAGGGGCGACAGCAACAGGCTCGAATTGAGCTCGAGCACCGCCCGCGCCTCGGCCAGCATCAGGAGCAGGCTCGGTGGACGAAGCCGTCGTTGATCGGCCGGTTCGCTCGCGTCCGTCGCGGCCACTACTTGTTGTCCTTCTTGGCCGGACTGCCAAGGCCGGCCATGGTCACGAACATGTCCTGGAAGCGTTCGGCGATCTTGGGATCGAAAGTGAACCAGCTTTGCAGCAGCGATTCCGGCGAGACCTTTTCGATGTTGGACATCATCTGCTGCTGCAGCTTGTCCATCACAGCGGTTTGCATCGGCGAGACATCCGGAAGGCCCATGAACTGCCGCGCCTCGAGCGGCGTGCAATCGATTTCGATGTTAACTTTCATGTCCGCTCCTGATCCCGATCCGCCCGCCCCGCGCAGTATCACCGCGACAGGCGCTGCGACGCAAGCGGCTCCGGCGGGCCGGGACGCCGTATCGGGGCTCATTTGCCCGATATGGTCAATCGAACCGCTCGGCAGCGAATGGCTTTGGATCGGCAAACGGCGTCTCGCCGGTCATCATCTCCGCCAACAGGCGGCCGGTCGCGGGACCGAGCGTCAGGCCGTGGTGCTGGTGGCCGAAATCGAACCACAGCCCGGCATGGCGCGGGGCCTTGCCGATCACAGGCAGCATGTCCGGCAGGCAGGGCCGCGCACCCATCCATGGCGTGGCGTCGACCGGGTCTCCCAGCGGAAACAGCGCATGCGCGCGCGGCAGCGCCTGCTCGACCTGGACCGGCGATGGCGGGGCGTCGCGGCTGGCAAATTCGACGCCGGTGGTCAGGCGGATGCCGCGGCTCATCGGCGCCAGCAGGTAACCCTGGTCGGTATCGAGCACAGGATGATTGAGCACGGCGTTGCCGCGCGGCCTGAGATGCAAATGATAGCCGCGCTTGACGCTGAGCGGGATGGAATAGCCGAGCGGGCCGAACACCTGATCGGACCACGGCCCCATCGCCACCACTGCCTCGCGCGCCGTCACTGAACCGTCGTCGGTCGAGACGCGCCAGCGGCTGCCGGATTGTTCGAGCGTGCGGGCATCGCCGACCAGAAAGCGCCCGCCCTTGCGGCCGAACAGCGCCGCGTAGGCTTTTGCCAATCCGCCGGGATCGGGAATGAAGCCCGGAGCAGGAAGATACACCGCACCGGCGAAATCGCCGGTGAGGTTGGGCTCGCGCGCCGCGATCTCCCTGGCATCGAGCACCTCGCCGGCGACGTTATACTGCCGCGCGCGATCGAGTTCACGCACGGCATTGCCGAGCGTGGCGTCGGAGCGAAACAGCTTGATCCAGCCGGTTCGCCGCAACAGCTCCGGCACCCTGGCTTCCGCGATCAATGCCTCATGCTCGATCAGGCTGCGCCGGATCAGCGGCAATTCCGCCATCGCGCTGTGCAGCGCCCGTTCCGGCGAAGAGGCAAGGAAATAGCGCGCCAGCCAGGGCAGGAATTCGGGGAGATCACCGAGCCGATAGCGCACCTGCGGCGCGCGGTTCAGCGCATATTGCAGGATCTGGCCGAAATCCCGCG
>JGI12053J15887_10001000_pt1 | contig 12575 bp, 12 predicted proteins | sample MedBloCAOM1_O3_FD_15887 | JGI IMG/M metagenome (IMG submission 15887)
GCGCTCCAATGCCGCTATGGGTACTTTGCAGACCGCGTTGCACATGAGATCTTCGCTGAACCGTAATGAGGCGGATGGCTAAGCATGCTGACACTATTGTTTGCGGCGGCTTCGCTTCTGTATGCGACGGTGGGCCAAGCCGGGGGAACGGCCTTTCTCGCGCTCATGGCATTCGCATCATTTCCTCCGAGTGAGATGCGGCCCACGGCACTGCTACTAAACGTCGTCGCGGCAACGTATTCCACTTGGCTCTTTTAACCGCGGCAGCCTGGTCGATTGGGCAAAGCTTCTTACACGAAGAAGTCAGAATCGCTTCAACTAGTTGAAAAGAAAGGAAAACGCGCTAATTCTTTCGCACGGATCATTTGTCGGCCCAAAATTCAGTTGGACGGACTTAACCTACAAAGATAAATGAAAACAAGATGTTAGGTAGACGCTTTTCCGTCGCACCCATGATGGATTGGACCGACCGGCATTGCCGCGTCTTCCATCGCCTGCTGACGCGGCGTGCGCGGCTTTACACGGAGATGCTGACCACCGGCGCGATCATTCATGGCGATCGCCGGCGGCTGCTTGGTTTTGATGCCAGCGAACATCCGGTGGCGCTTCAGCTTGGCGGCTCGGACCCGCGCGACCTCGCGACAGCCGCGAAAATCGGTGAGGATTTCGGCTACGACGAAATCAACCTCAATGTGGGCTGTCCGTCGGACCGGGTGAAGGACGGCCGCTTTGGCGCCTGTCTGATGGCGGAGCCGGCGCTCGTCGCCGATGGCGTCGGTGCGATGAAGCTTGCTGTGCGCGTTCCGGTCACGGTGAAATGCCGGATCGGCATCGACGATCAGGATCCGGAAATTGCGCTCGATGTGCTGGCGCGCGGCGTCATTGCCGCCGGCGCGGATGCGCTGATCGTCCACGCCCGCAAGGCCTGGCTCAATGGATTATCGCCGAAGGAAAATCGTGACATTCCGCCGCTCGACTACGACAGGGTATATCGGCTGAAGGCCGCAATGCCTGATGTGCCCATCATCATCAATGGCGGCATCGCAAGCCTTAGCGAGGCGAAACAGCATCTCAACTTTGTCGACGGCGTGATGCTGGGGCGTGCGGCCTATCAGGAGCCATGGCGATTGCTGACGGCCGATCCCGAACTATTCGCCGAGGCGGCGCCGCACGCTGTCATGAGGGACGTGTTCGAGGCTGTCATGCCATACATCGAAGGCGAACTCGCACAGGGTACCCGCCTGCATTCGATCACGCGGCATTTCGTTGGCGCGTTTCATGGCGTGCCGGGCGCACGCGCCTTCCGCCGCCATCTTGCCGAAAACGGCGTCAAGCCGGGGGCCGGTATCAATGTTTTGCGCGACGCGATCGCGCTGGTCGAGGACCGTGTTCCGGCCTCGATGGCCGCGTGACGTTGCGCTCCAATTTGCGCGTATCGCGCTAGGGATAGCCGTGCAGCATCAGCCTGTCGGCGCGGACTTCCCAGCTTTCCAGCCGATCCAGAAAGCTCATGCCGAGCAAATTGGTCTTCATTTGTCCGCGCGGCACCACCAGCGCGGGCACTGAGCGCTCGACAAGTTTGCCGATGGCAAGACGGTCCAGCGTCAGCCGGGCGGCCCTGGTGTGTCCGCCGGCGGTCTCGACGTCGACGTCGTATTCGAGCAACTCCAGCGGCAGTCCGGCAGCCTTGGCCGTCTCCCAGGTCAGCACGACCGAGGTCGCGCCGGTGTCGATCACCATCGGGGCCTTCACGCCGTTGATTTTAGCCTGCAGCGCGAATTCACCGGTCTCTCCGCGTGCGATCTGCACGGCGCGCGCCGGCGACGTCGCCCGCTTGCGCAGCAATTCCGAGACGGTGTCGCTGGCGCGCGCGATCTGTTCCGGATCCTTATAGGCGACGACAGCGCCGATGGTCGCTGCGAGAACGAATAAAGCGAGCAGGAGGCGGCTCATGGTGCGTCTCCAGCGCAAGCGTCCGTCAGTCGGGCTTTGGGGTGGCCACCAATTCGGGCTGAGAAAGGCCGGCGTCGGCCATGCGTGCCGCGAGCTGCGCCATCACCGCGAGCCGTTCCGCACTTTCCATCCGGTGCCAGCGCGCGATCTCGGGAAGCGTACGTCCACAGCCGAAGCAGAGGCTGGTTCTGGGGTCGATCATACAAACTGCGATACACGGCGTTTCTTTGCTCATTTTGGAATAGTGAAGCGTATTCGGTCGCTTGCGCAAGCGCCCTAGTTTAATCCGGTGCCGGCACTCATGATCGGCTTGTTGCGGGGCCGGCGTTTCTCGTCGGCGGTGGCGCTGCTGGCGCTTTCCGGTTGCAGCGGCGGTGCTTCCTCGGCCATCGGCGCCAGCGCAGACATTACGCGCTCCGGCGGGAAGGTAACGATGACCTCGGTACCGATGCGAAGTTTGGATTTCAGCGTGAATGTGCCGCCATGCATGTCGATCAGGCTTTTGGCGATCGGCAGTCCGAGGCCCGCGCCCTGCTCGGCGGATTTGATCGAATTGGAACCCTGACCGAACGAGGCCAGCACGATGGGGATTTCATCTTCCGCAATGCCGGAGCCGGTATCCTTGACGCTCAAATATTGCCCGCCCGAGGCAGTCCATCCGACCTTGAGCCAGATCTCCCCGCCCTGCGGGGTGAACTTGATGGAGTTCGACAACAGATTGAGCACGATCTGGCGCGTGGCGCGCTCATCGCCCCAGATCCGCGGCATACCCTGCTCGAACATCTCGTGGATGGTGATGCCGCGGCTTGAGGCGCGCAGTTTCAGCAGATGATGGCAGTCGGCGACGACGTGCACGAGCGATACCGCCTCTTCGTTGAGTTCGTACCTGCCGGCTTCGATCCGCGACAAATCGAGAATTTCGTTGATGAGATTTAAGAGATGCACGCCCGAATTGTGAATATCGGCCGAATATTCCTTGTAAACCGGCACCGCGTGAGCGCCGAAGATCTCGCTCTTCATCACCTCGGAAAATCCGAGGATCGCGTTGAGCGGCGTTCGTAACTCGTGGCTCATTTGCGCCAGGAACCGCGACTTCGCCACGTTGGCGGATTCCGCGCGATGCCGCGCCTCGTCGGATATCGATTTCGCCTGCTCAAGCTCGCCGATCAGCGCATCTTTTTCGGCGCGCGCCTCCAGCGTTGCCAGCGTCGTCGAATGCAGGCGGTGGGCGAGCAGCGCAAAATAGCCTTCGGCGGCGAGCGCCAGCACTGCAAGCACATAATTGTCGAAGGTGCCGCTCAGCACGAAATTCAGCGCAATCGCCACCGTGACCGGCACGGTTGCGGCGAGTGCCGCAATCGGCAGGCTGGCCGCGAGCATGCTCGATACCGCGATCACCAGCAGCATCAGGAACATCATCAGCGTGTTGGAAGCCACGTCGAGGTTCGCCGGGTGGACCAGGATCGCGGTCCAGCACAGGCCGTAGAGCAGATCGAGCAGGACAAATCGCGTTCGCCACCTGCGGGTCGCGGTCAGCGAGGCCGGCTCGCTGAGGAATCGGCCGCAATTGCGGATGATGACCGCCTGAATGCAGACCATGCTGCAGGTCCAGGCCGCCGCGGAGACCGGTTCCATCCAGAAGCCGAACAGCAGGCCGGTCGCCACCACGAGCAGCATCACGACATAGGACGCCGAGAGACGAGTCTGGGCATATTGCCGGAGCAGTTCGCGATCGAAAGCGGGGCGGGTTCCACTGGTCGACGTTAACCGGTCGCGGGCCTCGCGGACCCGCTGCGCGGCGATACGGCGGTTACTGACCGGCGCTGCGACAGGCGTCTCAGCCGGAAGCTGGACAACTTCGGGCTTATCGGCGGGTTTACTCATCAAACAACACAAATCCTGCCCGCTGATAGCGCGAGCTTTTGCATTGTCTATCTCTGGCGCTAAATCATTAAGAGCTGCCTTAAAGAGCTAAAGAATCTCGTTAATGGGAGGTTAAATTAACCTCTCCCGCGAGGCCGAAAGGTCAGCGTTCCAGCCGCGCCAGCAGGCTGCAGGTGTCCCAACGCTTGCCGCCGATCTTTTCGACTTCCGAATAGAACGCATCGACCAGCGCGGTGACCGGCAGGCTCGCGCCATTGCGCCGTGCTTCGGCGAGAGAATTCGCGAGATCCTTGCGCATCCATTCCACCGCGAAGCCGAAATCGTATTTTCCCTCGTTCATAGCCTTCCAGCGGTTCTCCATCTGCCAGGACTGGGCCGCACCTTTCGAGATGGTGTCGATCACCGCCTGGACATCGAGCCCCGACTTTTTGGCAAAATGAATGCCTTCCGACAGCCCCTCGACTAGTCCTGCGATGCAGATCTGGTTGACCATTTTTGTCAGTTGGCCCGAACCTGCGGGCCCTAACAGCTTGCACATCCTTGCATAGGCGGCGATCACGGGCTCGGCGCTGGCATAGGCGTCTTCGGTCCCACCGCACATGACAGTCAAAACGCCGTTCTCAGCGCCGGCCTGCCCGCCGGACACCGGGGCATCGACGAACTTGAAACCACGCTTGGTCGCCTCGGCGTCGAGTTCGCGCGCGACATCGGCCGATGCGGAGGTGTGATCGACGAAGGTTGCGCCCTTTTTCATGCCCGCGAACGCACCATCTGCGCCGAGCGTGACCGCGCGCAAGTCATTGTCGTTGCCGACGCAGCACATGACAAAATCCTGGCCTTCCGCGGCGGCTTTCGGTGTCGGCGCCGTCTTTCCACCGAATTTCTCGGCCCATGCCTTGGCCTTGGCCGGCGTCCGGTTGAATACCGTCACCTCGTGACCACCTTTTTTCACCAGATGTCCTGCCATGGGAAAACCCATGACGCCGAGACCGAGAAAAGCGACTTTAGCCATGTTTGCAAACCTTGGGGTTTCGCCGGCGTTGAACTGGCCGGACTTATACGGTGAGGGGGGCGGTGGGCTGGTTCGATCCTCGAAATAGGTTCCGCCGGAGGCGTGGAAGGCGCACAATAAACCCTGCGCCATGAAGGGCAACGGCTCCGTTTGGCGAGCGGACCCGGTTTTGTGCTAGGATTAAGCCTTCGACGATCGAGATTTCAAGACAAGGGAGTGACATCGCATGAGCATAGGCCTGCTCGATCATTTCAACATCCGGACCCGGAAGCTTGGCGACACGGTCCGGTTCTACGAGGAGGTCCTGGACCTCAAGAAGGGCGACCGGCCGAACTTCGCGTTTCCTGGGGCCTGGATGTATAGCGAGGGCAAACCGGTGGTTCATCTCGTCGATATTTCGCAGACGGATGAGCAGCAAAAGCCCGATTCTGGCGTGGTCCATCATGTCGCCTTTGCGAGCCGTGGCTTCGCCGGCATGAAGCAACGACTAAAGTCCAAGGGTTTGCCGTTCGACGTCCGGGAGGTGCCCGGTGTCGAGGTTTGGCAGATTTTCGTCACCGACCCCAATGGCGTGATGATCGAACTCAACTATGAAACGGCCAAAGAGCAGGGCTGAGGGTCGGGATCGCCATCCTGCCGCGCAGGCCTGATCCGGCGCCGGAGCGGTATCCTTTCTTGCGGGATCGCTCTATGTGTCGGCTTAGGATATGGGCCAGGAGATACGCATTGAGCGTGATGCAGCAACAGGTTCTGGATGCTCTCGCCAAGGTGAGGTCGCCGCGCGGCGTCGCCTTGACGGATGCGAATGTCTTGTCGGCTATCACCGTCAACGACGGCAAGGTGTTTTTCTCGATCAATGTCGATGCCACCGAGGCCCGCGCCTGGGAAAGCGTTCGCGCCCAGGCCGAAGCAGCGGTGCGCGCCATTCCCGGCGTTACCGTCGCCATGATCGCCCTGACCGCTGAACGCAAGGCCGGTGCCGCGCCGTCTCCGCCGCCGCATCGCCACGCGCACGGCGTGCAGCCTGTCTCGACGCATAAGCCGCCGCAAAGCCCGGCGTCCCCGATGTCGAAACAGTCGGAAATTCCCGGCATTGCCGCCGTCATTGCAGTAGCCTCCGGCAAGGGCGGGGTTGGAAAATCGACCACGGCGCTTAACCTGGCACTGGGCCTGCGCGATCTCGGCTTGCGCGTCGGCTTGCTTGACGCCGACATTTATGGGCCGTCAGTACCGAGATTGACCGGCATTCGCGAGAAGCCGCAGCTCAACAACGACAGGAAAATGATTCCGATCGAGCGTTTCGGTCTGGCGATCATGTCGATCGGTTTTCTGGTCGAGGAAGACACCGCGATGATCTGGCGCGGGCCGATGGTGATGTCGGCCATCACCCAGATGCTGCGGGATGTCGCGTGGGGCACGCTTGATATTCTCGTGGTAGATATGCCTCCGGGCACCGGCGATGCACAACTGACGCTGGCGCAGAATGTGCCGCTCAAGGGGGCGGTCATCATTTCGACGCCGCAGGATCTTTCCCTGATCGACGCGCGGCGCGGGCTCGCGATGTTCAAGAAGGTCAATGTGCCGGTTCTCGGCATTGTCGAGAACATGAGCTATTTCCAGTGCCCGCATTGCGGCACGAAATCGGACATCTTCGGCCATGGCGGAGCGCGGCACGAGGCCGAGCGGCTTGCCGTGCCGTTTTTGGGCGAAATTCCGCTGCACATGTCGATTCGCGTCACCTCGGATTCGGGGACACCCGTCGTGGAGAGTGAACCGGATGGCCCGCACGCGGCGATCTACCGGGCGATCGGCGCAAAGGTCCGCGATCAGCTCCGGGGCGTTATCGCCGCGGCCTAAGTCGGCTTCCGGGCGGTATGCGACTTTCGTTTAATCAGTGCTGTCATGCCTTCGTCTTGTTTTCCGCAGCCGAACTTCCGTGTTAAAGCCCCCGCGAGAGCGCCCTCGGTTGACGCGGAAATCGCCTCGCGGAGAGACCTGCTCCAGGAAATCTGGGAAACGCCCCAACAAGGAGATGCCTTAAATGAAGCGTCGTGATTTTTTGAAAGTTTCGGCCACGGGTGCCGCGGTGGCCGCCGTGGCCTCGCCGGCGATCGCGCAATCCTCGCCCGAGATCAAGTGGCGTATGACGTCAAGTTTCCCGAAGTCGCTCGACACGATCTACGGCGGCGCGGCGGAGGTGTCGAAGTACGTCGCTGAAATGACGGACAACAAGTTTCAGATTCAGGTTTTCGCAGCCGGCGAAGTTGTTCCCGGTCTGCAGGCGCTCGACGCAACCTCCAACGGCACTGTCGAGATGAGCCATACGGTCTCATACTACTATGTCGGCAAGGATCCTACTTTTGCGATCTATGCGTCGGTGCCGTTCGGCCTCAATGCGCGCCAGCAGAATTCCTGGTGGTATCAAGGCGGCGGCATGGAGCTCGGCAACGAGTTCTTCAAGAAATTCGGCGTGATCGGCTTCCCCTGCGGCAATACCGGTACCCAGATGGGCGGCTGGTTCCGCAAGGAGATCAAGACGGTCGCCGATCTTTCCGGACTGAAGTTTCGCATCGGCGGCATCGCCGGCCAGGTGCTGCAAAAAGTCGGTGTCGTGCCTCAGCAGATTGCCGGCGGCGACATCTATCCGGCGCTTGAGAAGGGCACCATCGACGCCGCCGAATGGGTCGGGCCCTATGATGACGAGAAGCTCGGATTCCAGAAGGTCGCCAAGTACTATTACTATCCCGGATTCTGGGAAGGCGGCCCGACCGTTCACGCTTTCGCTAATCTCGAAAAGTGGAATTCGCTTCCGAAGAACTATCAGGCGATCCTCACCAATGCCATGGCGAACGCCAATAGCTGGATGGCGGCGCGCTATGACATGCAGAATCCGGCCGCATTGAAACGGCTCGTCGCCGGCGGCACCCAGCTTCGTCCCTTCACCAACGAAGTGCTGGAAGCCTGTTTGAAGGCGACCAATGAATTGTGGGCTGAACTTTCCGCGAAGAACGCCGACTTCAAGAAATCGATCGACGCGATGCAGGCCTATCGCTCCGACCAGTATCTGTGGTGGCAGGTTGCCGAATATACCTTCGACAGCTTCATGATCCGCTCGCGCACCCGGGGCTGACCGTAGCGTTTTCGCGTCAAGAAACGCGTCAAACAAAGCTAGAGCCTTGGTCCAGAGAACCAAGGCCGCGTCAAAAGTAGTAGATTGAAAGCCCCGGCCTTCGCAGGAGGCCGGGCTTTTTGTGCTGCGCCACCTCAGTTCGTTGTGGAAATCCGGAACCGGATGTTCCATGCTGTGGATAAGCCTCGACAAGAAGGCTGGCCGACACCCCCACAGGAGGAGGAAATCAAATGAAACGACGAGATTTTATCAAGGTCACCGGAATGGGCGTGGCAGGCGCCGCGACCATGGCCGCTCCGGCGATCGCGCAATCGATGCCGGAGATCAAATGGCGTATGACGACGAGCTGGCCGAAATCGCTCGATACGCTGCACGGCGGCGCCGAGATCATGGCCAAGGTCGTTGGCGAAGCCACCGACAACAAATTCCAGATTCAAACCTTTGCCGCCGGCGAAATCGTTCCCGGGCTGCAAGTTCTTGACGCCGTGCAAAACGGCACTGTCGAAATGGGTCATACCGCGTCGTACTATTATTTCGGCAAAGACCCGACGTTTACCTTCGGCTCGTCGGTGCCGTTCGGACCCAACATGCGCGTCAACCAGGCCTGGTACATGCTGGGCGGCGGCAGAGAAATCCTCAACGAGTTCTACAAGGGCTATAACGTCATCTCACTGCTCGCGGGCAACACCGGTTGTCAGATGGGCGGCTGGTTCCGCAAGGAAATCAATACCGTTGATGACCTGAAGGGATTGAAATTCCGCATCGGCGGTTTTGCCGGGCGCGTGATGCAGAAGCTGGGCTGCGTGCCGCAGCAGCTCGCCGGTGGCGACATCTACCCCGCGCTCGAGAAGGGCACGATCGATGCGGCGGAATGGGTCGGTCCCTACGATGACGAAAGGCTCGGCCTCTACAAAGTAGCTCCTCACTATTACTATCCCGGATGGTGGGAAGGCGGTCCGATGCTGCTGTCATACGTCAATCTCGACAAATGGAATGCGCTGCCGAAATACTACCAAAGCGTTCTCGAGCAGGCCGGGCACTATGCCAACAACTGGATGATGGCAAAATACGACGCCGTAAATCCGATGGCGCTGCGCAAACTGCTCGCCGCCGGTACAAAGCTGCATGCGTTCTCGCCGCCGATCATGGAAGCCTCCTTCAAGGCCGCGAAGGAATTGCACAGCGAAGTTGCCGCGACCAACGCGAATTTCAAGAAGGTCTATGACTCGCTGACCGCCTTCTCGAATAATGGCTACCAGTGGTTCCAGGTCGCCGAAGTCGGTTACGACAACTTCATGGCGCGTCATTCCCAGAGCTGATCGCATCCATCGATAATCGCCGTGAAACGAAAAACCCCGGAGCGAATGCTCCGGGGTTCCTTGTTTTCCAAAACCTGGAATTGCTATTGCTTTGGCGGCGGACCGAAGTCGAGCGGCGGCAGTTCGATTTGCGGGACCTCGATCTTGATCTTGTTGAGATCGACGTTGAGAGGCTTGTCGAGCAGAGCGGTTACCGTGATCGGGAACGCGATCACGAGCACGACCATGATCGCCTGCAGCCCGATCCAGGGCATCGCGCCCCAATAGATATCGGAGCTCTTGACTTCCTTGGGCGCGACGCCGCGCAGATAGAACAATGCAAACCCGAACGGCGGGTGCAGGAACGATGTCTGCATGTTCACGCACAGCATGACGCCGAACCAGATCAGCGCGGCATCCGGACCCACAACCGGTGTCAGGACTTTCTGCGCGATCGGCGCGATCATCGGCAGGATGATGAAGGCGATTTCAAAGAAGTCCAGGAAGAAGGCCACAAAGAAGATGAAGATATTGATGAAGATCAGGAATCCCCAGACGCCGCCGGGCAGGGATGTCAGCAGATGCTCCAGCCATACGCCGCCTGACACACCCAGGAATACCACCGAGAAACAGGTCGAGCCGATCAGGATGAACACGACCATGGTAGTAATGCGCATGGTCGTCTCATAGCCTTGCTTGATCAGATCGCGCAGTTCGGGAATCCGCACAGCCTCGAGGCAAATCCACACCACCGCGAAATAGGTAACGGCAAAGGCAATCTTGAAGATAATTCCTTCAGTCAAAAAGATGCCGACCATCGTGCCGATACCCGCTGCGACCACGCCGGCGATCAAAATCTTGCGGCCCGTCGTGCTGAAATCCTTGTTGTGTATCGCCGCAAGCACGATCGCACCGACAGCGCCCATGGCGCCGGCCTCGGTCGGCGTCGCAAGACCCATCATCATGGTGCCGAGCACGACAAAGATCAGCACCGCCGACGGGATGATGCCAAGCAGACATTTGCGCCAAAGCGGCCATCCGGTCAGCGTCAATGCAGTCTTTGGCACAGGCGGCACATGATCCGGCTTGAAGATGCCAAGCAGGAAGGTGTAACCGGCGAATAGCATGATCTGGAAAACCGACGGTCCCCACGCGCCCAGATACATATCGCCGACCGATTTGCCGAGCTGGTCGGCGAGCACGATCAGCACCAGCGACGGCGGTACCAATTGGGTGATCGTTCCCGAGGCCGCCAGCACGCCGGTGATATAGCGCATGTTGTAGCCATAACGGATCATCACCGGCATCGAGATCAGCGCCATGGCGATGACTTGTGCCGCCACCGTGCCGGTGATGGCACCGAGGATGAAGCCAACGATGATGACCGAATAGCCGAGGCCGCCGCGAATCGGTCCAAATAGCTGGCCCATCGAATCGAGCATGTCTTCGGCAAGACCACAGCGCTCAAGAATTGAGCCCATGAACGTGAAAAAGGGAATCGCGAGCAGGAGTTCATTCGAAAGGACGCTGCCGAACACGCGGCCTGGAATGGCTTGCAGGAAATTCATGTCGAAAAAGCCGAGATGAATTGAAAGGAATCCGAACAAAAGCCCAACGGCGGCGAGGGTGAACGCAACCGGGAATCCGATCAGCATCGCCAGAACCAGGCCGCCGAACATCAGCGGTGGCATCATTTCCAGCGAGATCATTGCGTCGGCCTCTCGTATTTTGCGTCGATGGTTACCAGGTTCTGGAGCGCGGCAATGCGCTTGATGACCTCGGACACGCCCTGCAACGCCAGCATCACGAAGCCGGCGGGCACCACGAATTTGATCGGCCAGCGGATCAAGCCGCCGGCGTTACCCGACATTTCGCCAACTTCGTAAGCTTGATGGAAGAATGGCCAGGACAGATAGCTGAGCAGGAGACAGGCCGGGATCAGGAAGAACAGCGTACCGATCAAATCCAGCCAGAGCTGGCCGCGCTCGGAGAGGAACAGATAAAAGATCTCGACCCGAACGTGCTCATTGCGCTTGAATGTGTAGGACGCGCCGAACATCACCAGAATGGCGAACATGTACCACTGCAGTTCAAGCCAGCCATTCGAGCTGTAACCGAACGCGTAGCGGATCATCGCGTTAGCGGCGCTCACGATACAGGCAGCGAGCACCAGAAAATTACAGATGTAGCCTATCTTCTCGTTGATCAGGTCGATCGCCGAGCTGACCGCCAGCAATGGACGCATCGTGTTTTCTCTGGCGGTCGCCATCAAAGTGCGCCAATCGTTGCAACAGGCAACGCTTTGCCGCCGCGCGTTGAACGCGCGGAGCCATGGCTCACCTTCAGCAGCGATTGCACCGATAATCCTCCCCAATTGCGCTTTTGCCGTCTTGGCCGCGCCCGTCAGGCGCAGCGGCTTATCCAGCCGAGCAAGCATAAAAGCAACCGCACCATTTCAGCGCGTCGTGGCGGCGTCAATTGGAAAATGGACAAATTGACGCGGGATCAATCAGTTGCTGTCCCGGCAATCGGCGGCCGGAAATCTCAACCGCCGGTGACGCTCATATGGCGGCTGACGCTCGGGCGGTTGTGCCTGCGATCGATGATGAAGTCGTGGCCCTTCGGTTTCAGGCCGATGGCGCGGTCGATCGCCGCGCTCAGCAGGTCATTGTCGGCGGATGCCCGCAGCGGTTTGCGCAAATCGGAGGCATCCTCGTGGCCGAGGCAGGTATGCAGCGTCCCGGTACAGGTGATCCGCACCCGGTTGCAGGACTCGCAGAAATTATGGGTCATCGGCGTGATGAAGCCGAGCTTGCCACCGGTCTCGCTGACGCGAACGTAACGCGCGGGACCGCCGGTATTATCGTCGAGGTCGGTCAAGGTGTATTGCTTGGCGAGGCGTGCGCGGAGCAGCGACAACGGCACATACTGGTCGATGCGGCCTTCGCCGATGTCGCCCATCGGCATCACCTCGATCAGCGTAAGCGCCATGCCTTTGCCGTGCGCCCATTCCATCAGCGCGGGGATTTCCTCCTCGTTCAAATTCTTCAGAGCAACCGCATTGATCTTGACGGCGAGCCCCGCCGATCGCGCGGCCTCGATGCCGGCCAGAACCTTGTCGATATCGCCCCAGCGGGTGATGGCGCGGAATTTCGCCGGATCGAGCGTGTCCAGCGATACGTTGATGCGGCGCACCCCGCAGTCCCGCAACTCCTCGGCAAAACGCGCCAGTTGCGAGCCGTTGGTCGTCAGCGTCAGTTCATTGAGCGCGCCGGTATCGAGATGGCGCGAGAGCGAG
>JGI12053J15887_10001002_pt1 | contig 12569 bp, 7 predicted proteins | sample MedBloCAOM1_O3_FD_15887 | JGI IMG/M metagenome (IMG submission 15887)
TGCCGAAGGCGTAGTCGGCGGTGACGAAGAACCAGGTGTCTTCGCCGCGCTTGACCATCGCCTTGCCGGCGACGTTGGACAGCGCATAGGTGTCGTAGGTCCAGTGCACGGTGTTCGGCGAGCAGGCGACGCCGGTAATATCGGAGCTGCCGCCGCCGGAATTGATGTTGATCTTGTTCTTCTCGCGGGTCAGCGCCGAGACCGGCAATGCGACCGACGAGGTCGGGACGTCGAAGATCGCGTCGACCTTCTCGTTGTCATACCAGTTACGGGCAATGCCAACGCCGATGTCGGGCTTGTTCTGATGGTCGGCGGAGATCACCTCGACGGGTTTACCCTTCACCTTGCCGCCGTAATCGGCCACCGCCATCTGGACGGCGGCAAGCGAGCCTTTTCCGGTGGCGTCGGCATAGAGGCTGGACATATCGGTGAGGACGCCGATCTTGACGACATCGTCGGAGATCTGCGCGTTCGCCGCATTGCCGGAGGCGGCAACAGCGATGAGGGCCGCAACCGCGGCTGCAGTGGATTTCATGGTTTCTTCTCCCTGGCTTTTTGTTGAGGGCTTCGGTTGAGGCGTCTGTTCTAGCCGCCATCGGGCGAGCCCGCCAAGCCGACTTTTTGGGCATACGACGGATGCGCGCGACCATCGCCGCAGGGTATGACAGCAATCCGGTTCCCGGATAAAAGCCAAAATGGATGACCACAAGCATCCGGCCGGAACACGCGGACGCGAGCAGGGGTCCATGGATGAAGACGAGCTACGACCATCCGAAGCCAAAACTCTATCTGCTGCTGCAACCGAAACTGAGTGGCCGGCGTTGAGTGCCTGTACGCCGAATTGGCTCTACTTCCGTTCAAGATGCCAGGAGCCATCCCAACCTTCGCCGGGCGGAGCCGCAACAAGCCTGTCGATGCGCTTGATGAACGTCATCGACGGTCCGTCATCGGGAATTGCCAGAAGTGCCGCTTCAAAGGCGCGGCGTGCCTCCTCCCAGCGCCGCGCCCGATAGGCGGCTAGCCCTTCGGCGAAGCGGGCGCGGAGCTCGATCTGCGCTGCCGTCAATTCGCCCTTTGCTCCCATGATCTCGAACACCGCTTGCGCGCGGGTCTGACCGAGCGTCACGACCCGATCGATTTCGCGCGCCTCGACCGCGGCGGAGGCAGCGGCGATGGTAGCTTCGGACACCAGGATGCGGCCGCCGTATTCCTTGTTGGCGCCCTCCAGGCGCGATGCGAGGTTCACGGTATCGCCCATCACGGTGTAGCTCATCATCAACTCGGAGCCGATGCTGCCGACGAGCACTTCGCCCGTGGCGATGCCGATGCGGATATCGAACGTGTTCGGAAGCGTGCGAACGCCGAGCAATTCGGGCAACTCGGCCCGCAACTGCGGTACGAGCTGCAACATCTCCAGCGCCGCCAGGCTGGCGAGCCGCGTCTGCTCCGCGTCGGCGGCGAAGGGAGGTCCCCAATAGGCCATGATGGCGTCGCCGATATATTTGTCGATGACCCCCTGATGATGGCGGATCGGCGCGGACATCGTCGAAAAGTAACGGTTCATGACCTTGACCAGTCCCTGCGGGGTCATCCCTTCGCTGGTGCTGGTAAATCCTTTGACGTCGCAGAACAGCACGGTCATGACGCGGCGCTGGCCTTCGGCTGCCAGCGCAGGCCCCTGGATCAACCCTTCGACGACGCGCGGATCGACATATTTGCCGAAGGTCTCGCGCAGGCGCTCCTTGAGACGCAACTGCTCGACCATCTGGTTGAACGCGGTCGTGAGGTGACCGATTTCGTCCCGCGAGGTGGCGACGAGCGTTCCGTCGAGATCGCCCGCCTCGACCGCCCTGGCACCCTCCAGCAACCGCCGCACCGGACGGGTTACACCGGCGCTGACCANGCCTGCGAACACGAGACCGAGTATGGCGGCGAGCGCCGTCGAGACCACGGAGATCAGCATCACCTGGTGCTGCTTTTGCACCGTCATGTTGGCGTCCCTGCGCAACAGGGCCAACATATCGGCTCGGACGCTGTCCAGCTTGCGATTGAGTTCGTCGCGAAGGTCGTCGACGCGTTCCATTTCCTCGGCGAGTGCTTTCTTGTCGCCGGTGTCGAGCACCGCTAGCAGGCGCTGGTTCTCCGCGTTGAGGAGGCGACGGGAATCGTCATTGATGGCGTCGACACGGGTTTCGAACTGACTCAATGTCGATGCATCACCGAACGCGGGACCTTTCACGATCAGCCCATGGATCAAGGCCCGCGCGGCCAGGATTTCCAGTTCGACTTGTCCGCCCAGTGCGTCGTACCGGTTGCGGAGGGCCGTATACTGGCCGTTGTCGTCCGGCGACTGAAGCTTCTCGATGATGATGCGGCGTATCGCGAGCGCCCGCTCCAGCGAGCGGATGTTCGCTCGCGCCAGGTCGCCATAGGCGGGCATGTAACTGTAGGTCAGCTCTTCGATGCGCGTACCGACCTGCATCACCAGCACCACGGTCATGACCGAGGTAATGGCCATCAACACGATCAGCGCCACGGCGATCCCCATGATCTTTCGCCTGATCGACAGTCGGATCATCGCAGCAATCTCCCCGAGGCGCGGTCACGCCAGCATATCCGACAACCGGCGGCCGCGATATCGGCGATCGATCATCGACCGATCGCGGCCGACGAGCGCGTCGCACCACGCGATTCCGTTCGCGCGGCTGTCAACGCCGGCCGGGTGAGGATATCCCGGGTCGACGAAAAGGCTGGCCGTTTGCCTATTGCGGCAATTGCTGAAAATGTCATCAATGCTCATGGGTTCGCTGACAGGGAGCGGTGAGTATGAACTCGATAAGACTGTCGTTATGGCGCCGTGTCGTCTTGCTTGCAGGCGTCGTCGTTGTTGTGACGGGCGGAAGTCTCCTTGGCTATCGGTACTATACTCGCCCTGTCACGCTGACGATCGCGGTCGGCTCGATCGACGGCGAGGCCGCCAAGGCGATGTCCGCCATTGCCAGCCGCCTCGTCTCGATCAATGCTCCGGTGCGGCTCAACGTTGTCGATACCGGTACCGCGCTTGAAGCCGCCAAGCGGTTTGCCGGAGGAAAAGTCGATCTCGCCGTGGTTCGCGGCGATGTCGGTGACTTGTCACAGGCGCAGGCTGTGGTCGTCGTAGCCCATATGGTTGCCCTCGTCATCGCGCCGCCAGGCTCGGCCATCACCAGCATGGACGGGCTGAAGGGTCGTACCGTCGGCGTGATCAGTGGGGAGGCGAACGCAAAAGTTGTCGATGTATTGAGCAACACATACGGGCTCACTCGCGCAAAAGTTCTGTTCAAGAACCTGGACTTGACGGAGGCCCGGCATGCGCTTCAATCGAAGGAAGTCAGTGCGCTGCTGGTTGTGATCCCCCTGAGTCAGAAATATTTGTCGCTTGTGCGGGGATTGTTTCAGCAGGGTCCAAAAGCCTTGCCGGTTCTGATTGCCATCGATTCCGCCGGCGCCATCGCGGAAGCCGAACGGGCCTATGAGAGCTTCGATGTGCCGAAGGGCACATTACGAGGCGCGCCGCCGGTTCCGGAAGACGATCTGACGACTCTGAGGACCTCACTGTATCTGGTTGCCAACAAGAAGCTCAGTTCTGATTTGATCGCCACCTTCACGCAGACCGTCATGAACGTGCGCCGGGACTTGCTGGCAGAGCAGCCGATCCTTGCGCAGATCACGGCTGCCAGCACCGACCCCGATGCTTATCTCGCCGTACATCCCGGGGCGGCGGCCTATTACAATGGCACCCAACAGAGCTTCATGGACAAATACGGCAACGAAATTTATCTGGCGCCCATGATCCTGGGCGGTATTGCCTCTGTTCTTGCCGCGGCCTGGAAATTTCTGGGGATAGGAAATCCCGCGATACCAGAAGGTCCGCTGGATTCGCTTTATGCCCTGGCGCGAAGAATACGGAAGGTCGATTCCGAGGCCGAGCTTTCAGACATCGAGGATGAAATCGACGATATTCTCAAGGCGCAACGCGCCAAGGTCGCGAGCGGCGACGAGAGCGCGGTGGATACCACCACGCTGAATATTGCGGCCCATCGGCTGGAGGGTTTGGTTCATGACCGCCGGGCGGTGCTGGCCAGGAGCACTGCCGCCGCTCCATCGGGCTAGCCCGGCTTCAGTTATTGCTGCCTGTAGTGGGTCCAATCGAAGGCGCGAACGCTTTCCGTCTGGCCGGATGGCCCGGAGCAGGCAAATGCGCGCATGATCCGGTTTGCATCAGCTTTGATGCGCTGCATTAGATGCGCGCCAAGCTTGCGCTTGCCAAGTTCCAGCTTTGTGCAAAGATGCCCGCGTCTGGGAGTGGCTGGGCGCCCGTCGAAGTCTTCGCTCGGCGCATCGCTTGCCTTTTCGAAATGGAGATCTGCGTGAGCGAATCCCTTCATCCCGTCGCCCCCCATCATCTGCCGGGCTTCATCACCGCTCCCGGTGACACCGACGTACTGATGATCGCCGTCGGCATTTTTCTCATTGGCGCCATTCTGGCAGTCGGCAATCTTTACCTGCATTTGCATACCTTGCCGGAGCGAATGGCGCACAAGTCGAAAAAACTGCAATTCGAAATCGTGGCTGTGCTGGGCTTGCTGGCACTATTTACCCACAACCATCTGTTTTGGGTGATCGGGCTATTTCTTGCCTTGATTGATTTACCCGATTTCATCACGCCGCTGCGCAGGATCGCGGGATCGGTCGACAAATTAGCGGGTGTTCCGCCTGAAGCCGAAGAGTCCGATATGCCAAGCGCAGTCGCCGCTCACGCGGTTGCTGCTGAAGGGCCAGACACGGCGAAGGTCCGCGCTGCCAAGAGGGAGGTGCAGGGCCATGTTTGAGATGATTCTCTGCTCCCTTCTGACCATCTTTCCGGACTATCTTTATCGCCGCTATCGGCAGGGAAAGCGCATCGGCCACGAGATCACGCTGTTTTCCGTGTGGTTCGAGTTGAGATTTGGCATCATCGCGTGCCTCATGCTCACGGTGGCTCTGATTACGATGATCTTCTATTTTCACCCGTCGACCACGTCAGCAACGTTGTTCTATCGAACCGTTCCGATCGTACCTGAAGCCAGCGGCCGGGTGGCGGAGGTTCACGTTGAGTTCAGTGCTCCGGTCAAAAAGGGTGACGTGATCTTCAGGCTGGATAACTCCAAGCAGCAGGCGGCATTAAGAACGGCCACGAGCAAGATTGCCGAAGTCGATGCCGCCATGCTGGCGGCGCAGGCAGATATCATGAAGGCGGAAGGTCAGCTTCAGGAATCAAAGGGCGCGCTGCAACAGGCTGCGGACGAACTCGACGTCAAGCGCGAGTTGCAGAGGCGCAACCCCGGCATTGTGCCGCAGCGTGATATTGAAAAGCTCGAGGTGGCTGTCGCGGGCCGTCAGGGCGCTTTAGATGCTGTTACCGCTTCCAAACAGTCCGCGATGATACGGGTGAGTGCGCTGCTGCCGGCGGAGAAAGCAAGCGCGGAGGCGGCGCTCGCAGAAGCGCAGGTGGATCTGGACAAGACCTACATTCGCGCCGGCGTGGATGGGCGCGTCGAGCAGTTCGGATTGCGGGTGGGAGATGTCGTCAATCCCATGATCCGGTCGGCTGGCATCCTGATTCCGGAGGGGGCCGGACGGCGCGCCCTCGCGGCGGGGTTTGGACAGATCGAAGGGCAGGTCATGAAGGTCGGAATGGTGGCTGAGGCGACCTGCATCTCCAAGCCGTGGACGATCATTCCGATGGTCATCACAAGTGTGCAAGATTACATTGCGGCGGGCCAGTTCAGGGGCGGCGAGCAACTGGTCGAAGCCCAGCAGGCGGTACGTCCGGGCACGATTCTGGTCTTTATGGAACCGATCTACCAAGGCGGCCTGGAGGGCGTCACGCCCGGCAGCAGCTGCATCGCCAACGCCTATACCAGCAACCACGATCTGATCGACTCAGGGAAAGTCGGCGCGTTCAAGGGCTTTGCGCTGCACGTCGTCGACGCCGTTGGAATTGTGCACGCCATGTTGCTGCGCATTCAGGCGCTGCTGCTGCCCATCAAGACTCTGGTGCTGAGCGGACATTGAGTGCTGTTTGAATGCTGATCGTGGCGGTGTAGGTCTACGCAAACCCTTGTAAAGGGACCTGGAGCATTATGTAGGAGCCAATTCAATTTACCTGCTTCCGAAATCGGAAAGCTAAGACGAAAAAGACGAACCTCCTGACTGGGGCCGCAGGGGCAGAGTTCGCTCAGAGGGCTTCGCCCGCTTGGAAGGCGCCATGACGAAGAANGCAAAGTCACCGTCGTTCGGGTCGAAATTGGCTCGGCTGCGACGGCTGATCGTGGGTGCGTCCCTGGTCCTGCTGGCATCGCATCCTGCTGCTGCGCTGGATTCGGTATCGATGCAGCTCAAATGGAAGCATCAGTTTCAGTTCGCCGGCTATTATCAGGCGCTGGAGCAGGGCTTCTACCGCGACGCCGGTCTCGACGTCACCATCCGCGAGGGCGGTCCCGGCATCGACGTCGCCGAAACGGTGGCCGGCGGCAAGGCGGACTTCGGCGTCTGCAACGCCAGCGTTCTGCGCGAATGGGCGACCGGCCGCCGGCTGGTCGTGCTGGCCGCCATCTTCCAGCGTTCTCCGGCCGTCATCCTGGTCGCGCGCCGGGCGGACATCAGCAGCGTCTCCGATTTGCGCGGTCGCACATTTATGGACACGCCGGGAAGCGACGAGATCGCCGCGATGTTGAAGCGCGAGGGGGTCGACTATGCGGCCCTGCTGCGCGTCCCTCACGAGGGCAACCCGCGCGATCTTCTCGCAGGGCGGGCCGACGCGATGGTTGCTTACAGCACCAGCGAACCTTTTGTCCTTGAACAACTGGGCGCGGCCTACCGCACCTTCTCGCCCGCGGCATCCGGCATCGATTTCTACGGCGACAATTTGTGCGCCTCCGAAGCGGAGGTGAAAGCGCATCCGGACCGGGCCGCGGCGTTCCGGGCGGCCAGCGTGAAAGGCTGGGCCTACGCCCTCGCGCACAAGGAGGCGACGGTCGACCTTATCCTCAAGAGCTATTCGCAGAAGAAAAGCCGCGAGGCCCTGCTGTTTGAGGCGGAGCACACGGAGGCATTGGTCGGACGCGATCCCGATCGGATCGGCGAACAGGATCCTGCGCGTTGGCGAAGCATCGCCGCGACCTATCGGCAACTCGGACTGCTGGGCGACGATACGCTGCCGGCCACGATGATCTGGGATGGAAATGACGGCAGCCTGCGGCGCGGGTTAATCGTGCTGCTGTTCGTAGCAGCCGGATTGGCGATTGCGGCGCTGGCCGCGTACCGAGGTCGCCGCACCCTTCGTGGCTCATTAGCCCGATTGGGCGCGCTTCCACGGTTTGTCGCGATGCGGCGGCTGAGACTGAGCCTGATCATGTCGCTGCTGTTCATCGGCCTGAGCATTCCCGTTCTCATCTTCATCCTTATCTACAATTACACCAAGAACTCCGCCGGCATGGTGTCGATCCTCAACGAGGCGGTCGCACAGGCCAGCCGGGCCGGCGTTGAGCGTACCCAGGACCTGATCGAGAACACGGAAAGCCCGCTGCACTTTCTCGCCGAAGTGGCCTCCGCCGATCCCGGATACTTCCGTACCGAGCAAAGCAACGACCTGCTGTATCGCGCGTTGACCTCTGGCGCGTATATCGACGCCGCCTATGTCAGTTTCGAGGATGGTTATCACCGGGTGGTCACCCGGATCGATGAGGACCGCCGGCGCGCCGATCCTAAGATTCCGNCGACCGCTAACTGGCACGCCAGCTACATCGATGCGATCACCTTTGCGCTCTCGCGAGTCCGACATCGCANGTTCTTCGACATATGGCCCAATCAGGTCGGCAAATATGATGTCGGCACCGACACCGACATCCGCACCTTGCCCGGCTATCAGTCCGCCAAGACGACGCGGACGCTGGCTGTGACTCAACCTTCAATCAACCCCGACACCGGCTTTCCCATCATCTCGTTGCGGATTCCAATCTTCCGCGGCGTTGAATTCCTTGGCTGCGCGTCGGCCAACATTACCGTCGATGTCCTGTCGCGCTTTCTCGACAAGCACCGGGCCAGCGCGGGCAGCATCACCTTCGTCGCCGACCGTAACAACAGCAAGATCATCGCCTTCCCGGACAAGCAAAAGAGCGTTCGCGTCGAGAATGGCGTGCTCAAGATTGCAACTCTGACTGATATCGACGATCCCGAGGTGCGCGAGGCCAGTCGCCAGCATGTTCGTACCGGTGCCGACCAATTCGTGTTCCAGTCCCCGACCAACGGAGAGGATCTGATCGCGGCTTTCGCCAATTTCCCGGGCGGCTTCGGTCAGCCCTGGCAGGTGATCACGATAACGCCGATCGACGATTTCGTGGGGACGCTGAAGAAGACCAATCGGTTGATGATGGTCGTGATCATTGGTCTCACCATGGTCGAACTGTTCTTCATCTATTTCGCCTCTCGCCGGCTCTCGCGGCCGGTCGAAAACGTGTCCCGGCAATTGCAGGCGATCGAAAGCCTCGATTTCGATACGCCCGCCCGTCCACCCTCGAACATCCAGGAGATCGCGAAGCTGGAATCGGCGGCCTCGCTGCTCCGGACCTCACTGAAATCGTTCTCTTCCTTCGTTCCGCTCGACGTGGTCCGCCAGCTCATCAAGTCGGGCATTCCACTGACCCTGGGTGTCGAGCCGCGATTCCTTACCGTGCTGTTTTCCGATCTGGAGAATTTTTCCAGCCACTCCGAGACTCTCGCGCCGGACGACCTGTTGGTCCAGATATCGACCTATCTCGAGGAGGTCTCGGCGGCGATCTCGCAAGAGGGCGGCACCGTCGACAAGTTCATCGGCGACGGCGTCATGGCGTTCTGGAATGCCCCGGTTCAACGCCCTGACCACGTTCTGCGCGGCTGCGCCGCGGCCGTGCGGGCGGCACGCCGCATGGAACGGGTCAACGATGGCTGGGAGGCGGAAGGACGGCCCCGAATCCACATCAGAATCGGGCTCAATTGCGCCAACGTCCTGGTCGGCAATGTCGGTTCTTCGACCCGGCTGAGCTACACCGCCCTGGGAGACGGCGTCAACGTCGCGGCCCGCCTCGAAGGCATCAACAAGCAGTTTGGTACCACCATCTGCATCAGCGACAGCATCTACGACCATACCAAGGCCGACATACTTGCGCGGCCGATCAAGCGGGTCCAGGTCAAGGGCCGCAAGACCGAGTTCATGATCTATGAGCTGCTTGCTGTTCGCACCAGCGACGATCCGGACCTAAGGGTTCGCGATCGGGATGAGGCGTTGAGCGCGATGACCTGGCATGCTTCGCAAAAATTCGAGGCTGGCGATTTTCCGGCGGCCGAGCGTGCCTACCGCGACATCCTGAAAGAGTTCCCCGAAGATTCCCTGGCCAGGTTCATGATGGCGGAATGCGAGGCCAAACATAAGGCTGATCTTGCCGACACCTGGGAAGCTTAGGGAATAACGGATAAGAAAAAACTTCGCTATTGCATTCGTTTCGAAACGATCCACGATCATTCGGAGAACGTGAATGAAAACGATTATCGCAATCGCGGCAACCAAGCTCGGTAATTTTCTGACCAGGGATTTTCGCCGCATCTTCGGTTCGGCGCACGATGATGATGCGGAGCGCCTGGGCTCGGCGGCACGGGCGACCATTGAATGCATAGCAAGAAGTGATGCGCTCTATCACAATTACGAACATACGCTGCAGGTCACGATGGTCGGACGCGACATTCTGCAGGGAATGATGGTGTCGCAGCGAATAGAACCCGCCGATTATAGCCACCTGATCGTCGCCTGCCTGCTGCACGACATTGGCTATGTGCGCGGCGTCCTGAGCGGCGATACCGAAACAGAGTTCGTCATCGACGCGAGTGGCAAGAAGATCACACTGCCTCGCGGCGCATCGGATGCGGCCCTCACGCCATATCACGTCGATCGGTCGAAAATATTTGCATTTGAACGATTGGAGAAAGTCCCCAACATGGACGCCGCGCGGGTTGCAGAGGCGATTGAGATGACACGTTTTCCGGTTCCGCAAGATCCCCAGAGGGCAAGCGGCCTCGAGCCGAAATTGGTCCAGGCCGCCGATTTCATCGGGCAACTCGGCGATCCCCTGTACTCGCGGAAGGCAAACGCGCTCTATTGCGAATTTGAAGAAATCGGGATGAATCGGCAGCTTGGGTATTCATCGCCCGCCGACATCATTGAAAAATACCCGGGGTTCTTTTGGAACAGCGTCTCGGTGCATCTCGACGACGGAATAAAATACTTGAATATGACGACTTCCGGCCGGCAATGGATAGCCAATCTCCATCACCACATTTTATGTGCAGAGCGCGCCCAGCGATTGATGGGACCTCAGGGCTAACAGATTTGAGCCGCCGCGTGCACGATCAGGGCCGCGCGTTTGCCGCGAGCTCAAAACCCCTGCAGCGCCGTGATGTAGACATTGATCGCGCCCTCGGCTTCCGCGATCACGCGCAGCGTCCTGGAATCGAAGGCGATGTCGGCCAGCCGCAGGCTGGTGATATCGGCCGCCACCCGCACGCCGTCTTCGTTCTTCTGGAAATCGGCTATCGCGGCGGCGATCTTCTTCTGTGCATTGGTGGCGAACGGTTTCAGGTCGATGGTGGCCTTTTCGGCCAGCGCCCGCTGCAGATGCGGCATCGCCGCGCGCGCCGCGGCGCCCAGCAGCCCGAACGCGGCTTCGGATTCGACCGCGAGTTCGATGTTGGTCAGCCGCAGCGTCTGCTGCACCTGATCGAGCACCGGCTTGCCCCAGATATGCACAGTGGCTTCGCCGCCGAAGCCGAAGAGGCTTTTCTTCTCCTTGGCATTGACCAGGAGCGAGATCAGCAGCCGCTCGCCCGATGCGGAAACCGTGGCGCGCTTCACGGTGACATCGACCGAGCCCGAACCGTCTTCCGGAAACGTTCTTCCGGCGAACTGGGCTTCGACGATCTTGTTGATCTCGGTGAACGGCATATCGATCGGCACGCCGATGCTGACGCGGCCCGGGGTCGGCGGGATGAGGGCAATGGTGGCGGGGAACGGGCAGTCGGGTTTGGTCTGCGCCGGGGTGATGCGGGTCTCGGCCTCGATGCCGACCGTCAGCGTCACCGCCGAGGCATCGACGCGCGGCTGCGCCGCGATCGCGCGGGTCGGCCGCAACTCCAGCCAGAGCGCGGGGAGCGACGATGACACGCCGGTGCCTTGCAGCGGAATCGAGCGGCAGATCTTGGCCCATTGCACCCGCGCATTCTGCTCGAACGCGGGATCGTTGCCGATCCGCGCCTGCGCCGCGGCAAGCTGATCGGCCACCGTCTTGTCGATCATCGGCTTGACCTGGGCCGGGACGTTGACGCGCGCGCCGGCCACCGACAGGCTGGTGTCGCCGAGGTTCACCTGGGCGGCGAGATTGGGTTCGATGCGCCAGGCGGCGGCGAGTTTCGGCCGCGCGGTGATGGAGACGTTGCCTTTGATCTCGGCGCTGGCGTTGAGGTTCTTGATGTTCACGCTGCCGATCTGTTTCGCCACGTTGCCGCCGAGCAGGCCGCCGAGCGCGTCGCCGACCGCGCCGGTCGCCTTCGCCGACAGCGAGCCCGTTACGTTCAGGGTACCCGTCAGCGGCGTCGCCAGCGATAGCACATCCTGGCTGCCGGTGGCGGTGATCGGGCCGCGCGACGCGGTCCAGCCGATATCGGCGTTCTGCAGGATCTGCGACACCGGGTTGTCGGCCTTGCCGGCGAAGGTGCGCGGCGCGCCGCGATCGGCGGCCTCGCGAATGGCGGCAAGCGTAATCGAGACCGGCGCAATGATGCTGGAGCTGCGCGGGGCCGGCGGCAGCGGCGGCAACTCGACAAGCACCGGCGCCCGGACCGTGCCGCTCGGCGACAGCCAGTCCATGGCCTTCAGGCTGGCCAGAAACGAGACCGCGACCACCGCGATCCCGATCAGGATCGTCTTCAGATTGATCGGCAGACGCATCGTCCCCCCGGACTAATTCAACGGGAGAGTCTACAGGGCGGGTGATCGAGGCGCCAGTATGGGGTAATTGCGTCGTCCCAGCGAACGCCGGGGCCCATAATCCCTGATGTCGATGTTGTGATGGCCGGTTTGACATCGTTCGCAGGGCGGGTGATGGCGGCGCCAGACTACTCTTACCCTCATCCTGACGGGATGAGAAATGCGTGCCCCGGATGCTGCGCAGCGCCATAAGCGCGTTCACGCGCGTCTTCGACTCGCTATGGCGGTGCGCCGCTGATCCGGGGCCCATGACGCACTCCGCATCGCCTTGGGTCCCGGCTCTGCGGTGCACCGTGAAGAACGCTGCACCGCGTCCGGGACACGAGACGCATTGCTTCTCACTCTCTCGGGATGAGGCTAACTACCAGCGGGTCAAATTTAAGAAGTAGCTGGCAGATCTCAAAGGAGGCGCGCCAGACCACCGCTACCTCATCCTGAGGAGCCCGCCGCAGGCGGGCGTCTCGAAGGATGAGGC
>JGI12053J15887_10001003_pt1 | contig 12569 bp, 9 predicted proteins | sample MedBloCAOM1_O3_FD_15887 | JGI IMG/M metagenome (IMG submission 15887)
CCGACATGTTCGAGAACATCTGCACCATGCCGAGCAGCGTGCCGATCATGCCGAACGCCGGCGCGCAGTCGCCGATGGCGCGATAGATCTTCGAACCTTCGTTCAGATGCATCAGAAAATTGTCGCGGTCGCGCTCGAGATTGTCGCGGATGAACTCGAGATCGTAGCCGTCGGCCACGTAGCGAATGCCCTTGGCGAGAAACGGCTCGTTGGTCTCGACCTTTTCCAGACCGACCGGTCCCTGCTTGCGGGCGATCTCCGCGATACGGGCCAGTTCGTCGACCAGGTCGCGCGCCGACAGGCTGCTCAGGGTGAATGCGAATTTGGCGCCGAGCGGCAGGCCGTGGATCATCGCCGACATCGGGAACCGGATCAGGGTCGCTGCGAACGAGCCGCCGAAGATGATGATGACGGCATGGATGTCGTAGAACATCCGGAAGTCGCCGCCCATCAGGATCAGCGTGCACAGGACGATGCCGCCGGCGATCAAGCCAAGCAGTGTGGCGATATCCATTCTGAACTCCGACGCATACGCGAACTACCGGCCGTCCTGGACGGTGGCGCGGCCCATACGGAGCCGCGTATCAGGACCCTACGTCGCCGCAATTAAAGACGCGTAAAGGTTAAGCGACTGCGAGGCACTTACAGCCGGCTAATTCGTCGCCACCGCCGGTCAAACCCGGGAATAGACCAGGGGTTTGATCCCCCGGCACGATCTCAACGTTCTGCTAACCATACCAGTAGACCCCTTCCCGCCTGAAGGCGCCGCCGGGCAAGACCTCGCACCCGTTGCAAAGCGACGCTCGCGCCGCCTTGGAGCAGTCTTGGCGCAGCCTGGCCGGTCCGTGAGTTGGAGGCCTGCTGTGACCCGCCCTATTAGGTACCGACACCGGTCACCGACGGTCGTGACGTTACCGCGCCGTGTAACGACGATCCGACGCGACGATGCCAGAACCGGCGGTTCGGCCAGCGCTGTTCAAGCGCGTAATAATGGCCCAGCGTCTGACTGTAAGTCATGAACTCGCGTTCCACATACGCGCGGAAGCGAACGACGGGGGCTTGATTTCCGCGGCGCAAGGCATCGGCGATAGCATAGGACGCAAAGACGCCCCCGCGCAGCGCCTTGAAGATGCCCTGCCCCGACACCGGATCGAAGCACGACGCCGCGTCGCCCACGCACAGCAACGGCAGCGTGGCATCGCGCGCGATGCGGCGCGAGCCTGCCGCTCGCAGCGCGGGCGACCCGACCGGCCGCGCGGCGCCAAGCGCATGATGGACATGGCGGGTCTCGCCAAGCGCCTTCATCCACCCCTGCATGGTGCCGATGCCGAGCGGACGCACCAGATCGGCATCGCTCATGCACGCCACGATGCGGCGATTTTCCGGGAGCGCGGCCGTGTACCACCAGCCACCGGCAAAGGTTTCGATCAGCAAACCTTCGCCTTCGTCCGCCGCGTCCTCGAACAGCATGATGCTCCCGGCCAGCCGGTCGCACGTATCCGACCGCACGCCCTGGGTGCGCGCGACGACGCTGCCGCGCCCGGTCGCATCGACGACGAAACGGGCGGTATGTTCGGTACCGTCGCTCAGGCGCGCCCGCCACTCGGCCCCTTCGAACGCAACGGCATCGATCTTCGCGGCGATGCAGGTCGCGCGCGCAGCCGCCGCCGTCTGCATCATGGCGTCGAAGCGCTTCCGATCGAGCCGCCAGCCGACTTGATGGGCCTGGAACAGGAACTCGTTGCTGATGAGTTCAGGTCCCCCCCAAGCGCTTACGGTGCGGTATGACGGCCGATGCCGGTCGGCCTCGAAGCGCGGCCAGACTTTCAGATGTTCGAGGATCGGCCTGATCTGCGGCGGCACCGTCTCGCCGACACGCAACGTGTCCGCCGAGGGTGCGTCGGCGATGCATACAAGCAGTTCCGGTGCGAAATCGGCAAGCGAGATGGCCGTCGCAGCGCCCGCGGGGCCCGCTCCGGCGATCAGGACGTCGAAGTCCGCCAAGGGTCAGCTCGCTTTCACCGCGTACCAGGACGCGACCACGCCGGCCGGGTTGATCGGCGGCGGACCGCCGCCTTTCGGCGCACCGCCGGAATGCGGAACGGTACGCACGATCGATCCGACCATGGCCGGCACCTGCTGCACCCCGTTCGGCCACGCCGGCACCAGATAACCGTCGTAGTCGTAAATCCATTCCTCGCCACCGACGATACCCTTACCCTGGAAGCGCACGTGCATCGGATTGCCGTATTCGCGCGCGCCCTTGAGCGCGAGCGACCAGCCGGTACCGCCGATGGTGCCCTTGAGGAGCTGCATGGGCGCTTCCTCGATTACGATGGTCCCGAGGCCAAACTGGAGATCGTTGAAGCTCGTGCTCAAATCGGTGTCGTTGAGCAGGCTGCGATAGCTCCAGCTACCGACAAATGGATTATCGCTCATGGCATGCCCTCTTTAGGTCGGTTTGCGATCGGCACTGCGGGTTTCAACGGAGACGTACATGGGGTCACTACCGGTTGCGGCCGAGTCGTAGACCTTTGCCGGCAGGAATGGATTGCGAATGATGAAACCGAGCTTCGCCCATTCGGTCACCATCTTGAGGTCGCCCGCATTGGTCTGCGGCACGCCCTTGGTCCAGTTGGTCCAGAGGTAGTTTGGTTGGCCGGCGGCAACCGAAGTCACCTCGGTGTATTGCAGCGGCCGGTGCGCGGGCCACCACATGGTGGTCCATACCTTGGTGCCCTTGCGCAGATCCTGATCGTTCTCGCTGTCCGGATAATTATTATTCCAGTCGGCGTAGGTGATGTCGTTGGGATTGGTCGTGCACTCGTTGAAGTCCGATTGCCATGGCACCGCCGAGTATTTGGTGATGTCGCCCGGCTGCAGGCCGGTCACGAAGTCGCTGTTCTGGCTCAGCGGGTTCTCGACGTTAAAGGTGTAGTCGGCGTCCACCCCCAGGCCGCTATTCACCTGCGCGGCGCTCTCGAGGAAGTCGGACACCGAACGATCGGCCTTGAAGCGATACGGCTCCCAATAGATCGACGGGTTGCGCATGATCCAGCAGGCTTCGCCGCCGGGACAGAACGCGCCGCCGAGCACGTTGCTCATGACGCCGGCATCGAGTGCGCGCCCGGTCCTGGGCGGCGTTGTCGGATAAGGCAAATACGGCGTGTAGGGCGGGCTCTGGAGCCAGCCCTCGTCGATCTCGTTGATGAAGTGTCCCTCCGCCCATTGCTTGAGAATGAAGAGCATATAGTCAGTGAGGCGGAGGAACTTGGAAACTGCGGTGTTGCTAAGCGGGTTGTCCCCGCACAGCAGCGGCATCAGCGGCAAATTATGCAGCCGGCTGCTGACCTGATCCTCGATCTTGAACTCATTCTCCTCGCCGGAAAGCCGCAACAGCCCGAACAGAAAGCGCCGCAGCGGTCCATAGGGATCGGCAGGCGGCTCCTCCGCGGCATCGGCCCGCATCGGCGTGAAGCGCGACAGATTGGCGAACTCGATCTTGCGCGCGACCGATGGCCCTCGTCCCGCCTTCTGCTGCTGGGCGATCTCGTTTGCCTTTGGACTGCCGGGCACGATGGAGAGCTTGCCCGGATCGAACAGACCGCGCTGCTCCTGATCGTGCGGATAGTTTGACTGGGCGAGAATGTCGGAAAGGAACCGGAACTGGTCCGGCCGATACAGGATCGGCCAGATGTCGCGGTAAAACAGCGGCTTGTAGTCGGTATTCCAGGTCAACCGTCCGCCGTCCCGCCATTGCTGCAACTGGCCCGCGTTGCGGAAATCAATGCGGTCAGGATTCTCGAAGCTGCCGAGACGCCCGTAAAGGCTGGTATTGGTGGCGAACTGCTGCAGCGACAGATCATGCAGCACCTCGTCCATGGTCACCATGTCGAGCATCTGCGGCACATAACGCGGATACCCGACGATCACCCAGGCGGGATATTCGACATCGATATAGCGCTGCCCCTGCACTTCCTGCGAAAACATCACGAGCCGCGCCATCACGGGTCCGTCCGACGTGTCGTCGTACCAGCCGTCATTGTTGGCGTATTCGGTGATGTGTGGCTCGCCCGGACCGGTCTTTTCCGAACCGGAGTGTCCGTGACCGCCGAGCACCAGCAGGCGGCCGGAATCGTCCATCATCATTTCGCCGAGCGTGTCGATCGAATTGGGCGCGAGTTCTTCGGGCGGAAAGGTGGTGGCGTAGTTGCCTTCGCCGCTGCGATCGAAAGAGGCGCGGCGCTTCGCGTTCGTGACGATGCGCGGACCAGGGTCGATGATCAGCCGGCTGCGTTGATCGACAATATCGGCGTTGCGCCGCCGATGATCCGGCGCATAGCCGTGCTCGCCCTGCGTTTCCTTGAACTCGTACCAGCACGCCTTCTTGTTGGCGACGTAGACCTGCCACTGGATCTCGACCAGGGTCCCGTGGTTGCCGCCGCCCTCGATCGGGTCACCCATCTTCAAAGGACGCCCCTCGGGCGACTCCTCGTCATACACGAATACCTGGAATCGTGCCGCCTGCCGCTTGATGCGCCCCTCGGCGTCGCGAAATGTGGAAACCAGGACTGGCGTGAGACCATTCGGGCCGACGCGCGGGTTGCCGCTCGATTCGCACTCCTGTGGCATACCGGCGGGTGTTTCGGGCGCGATATAAAATTCGGTGTCGCTGTTGCCGAGGCGGGCGATTCCGATACCCGGATGAATCTTGTAAGTCGCCACGATCAGCCTCCGTGCATCCCAGGTGCAGTGTGTCAGTCCAGCAGATTGAGCGACACGCCCTCAAGCCGCAGCAGGTCGTTTTCTTCGCGGTAATCGACGCCGATCACCAGCAGGGTGATCTGCAGTTCGTCGAGCTTCTTGTCCCGGTCCATCAGCCGCTGCACGGCCTTGGTTACATCGAGGCGATGATTACGCGGCATGTTGTGGCTGCGCGGACGTTGATCGAAGGGACGCGCGCGCGCCGGCGGCAAGTCGCAATGGCCCGGACCGCCATAGCACTCGCCGTGGCCGAAGATCGCGAGGTAACCGGCATAATTCGGATTGTCGCGGATTTCGGTGTTCGCGTTGGCGCCCGGCTGATTGACGAAGGCGCGCACAAAGCACGAGCGCGCAAGCTGCGGCACCCAGTGCATGCGGATTTCGGCTTTCTTGAATTTTTTCGTGCGTTCGTTGATCTTGATCGGCTTGGACACGAAGCGGCCGATCGGCGCCTCCATGCCGACCGGCATGAAGAACGAGCAACGGACATATTCATAACCGAATCGCGAAACGTCGAGCATGTCGCGGATCGTGTAGCTCCACGGCGAAAGCACCGAATCGAGATCGTAAGGGGCGCCGGTCGGATTACGCATCTGCCATTCCCACCACAAACGGTCGACATTGGCGTGCACCGGCCAGAAGATCGGATCGTATGAGGCGGTCAGGTTTGAGAACATGTCGCCGAGATGCGGCTGCGAATACATGTCCTTGCGGGAGTGGAATTTGCGGTCCTTCACCATCACCATCAGATTGCGCCGCTCGGCGAGCGCCTGACCGCCCGGTAACTCGGGATTATCCGGCGTCGGCTTGCCGCACGCATAAGCGGAAGCAAACGAGTTCGGCGCCTTAAACTCGGGATTCTGTCCGCCGGTCCAGATGTGCATCGTGTTGTGCGGATTCTGGTCGAGGAATCCGAACGACGCGTTGTAGACATTGCCACCGCCGAAATCGCGGAAGTTGTTCAGGCTGAGGATCTGCTCGATGTCGTCGGCGGTCGGATAGTGATAGTGAATCCGCTGGTTGATGGTCTGATTGCCGTCGTATTGAGCAGGATAACGCAGCGGATACCACAGCGGATTTGACGCCAGCAGCGCGTCGATCATCGCCTGGCGATTGGGATCGGTCGGGCTGGGCGTAACGTGGTAGCCCACCTTGTCGATGACATGGCAAAAGAAAGCCTGCTGCGAGACGAAGTACATCCGCGGCTCGGTCATGGCACGGAAAGCCTTGGCCTGCGCCTGCGTTGGCTTGAGGACCGTGAACATGTCGTCAAGCACGTCTGGCGCCAGGAAGGCCTGGAACGCCTGGGGGATGATACAGCCCTTATCCGGTTGGTGCGGCTTGTAATGGGGCATGGTCCAATCCCAGTATGGGACCATGATGTCTTTCTTGAAATCCTGCAGGTTTTGCTCGAACTCGTAGAGATAGGCGCGGTGCCAGGGGAGAAACCGCTCCCAGCCATGCTGGCAGTGGTTCTGATGGATCAGCGCCTGGTTGTTGTAATTGCGCCGATCCTCTTCGCGCCCGTCGAGATCGTAGATGGCGCGGAACGCAGCGCGCAGTTCGTCCACCTCGGGTTCACTCAGACAGTCGAGATTGGCGCGCTGGCGCGGCTCGCCGTCGCGATAGGCATAGCGTCGCGCACCTGCGTTGCGGACCTCAAACTCGGCAAGATCGATGACCTGTGCGTGAACGATGTCGCTCTTTGCCGCATCAAGCGGCATGTTGCCGCGTTCGTCCTCCGGGCAGCCATCGTCGATCCAGTCGGCGATGAGTTGAATGTCGGCTTTGGCGACGGCCGCACCGCCCCAAGGCAACGGCGGGAACCGGCTGCCGTCGAACGGCGCCTCGCCGCGCAGGGCCTTGATCAGACCGGAACCGGCACTGCGGCTTTCGCCGGCGCAGCAGGACGCCGGTTGCTCCGGGGCGATCAAACGCACGCCATAGATACTGGCTTTCTTGAAATCCTCGAGGCTCGCGTCCCAAAACCGCGCCTTGGTGCTGCTGCCCGGCTTGATGCCTGCTTGTGCGGATGCGCCAAGAATTTCCTTGACCCGCGCATAACGGGTTTTTGGGCCGGGCGTTGGCGCGGCTTTGACGACCGACCGTTTACGGGCCATTTTACGACCTCCAGATTGTGCGTGCCCGATCCAACATCAGCCCGGCAGTTGAAACCTTTGCCGGATAGCTGCCGCCCTGGTGGCGGCAGCTTTGGCGTCCGGCCCAGCGCGCGATTTGCTGCGGATTACTGCGCCTTCTTTTGCAACAGCCAGGAGAAGTCGGCGGAAAGCTGGTTGCCAAACACCGGGTTCGTCGGCGTGCCGGATTGCGCAACACCGGCGGAGGAGTGACACCCGGTGCAGCTCTCGGTTCCGAACGCCTGCACATTGCTGGGTGGATTACCCTCCTGCAGGGTGGAAGCGTTCTGGTTGCCGCCCTGGAAATAGGTCTCCATCGTCGCATTGGTCAGGTAGACCGGCGTCGGCTGACCGCCGGACTTGTTATTGATCGACTGCGGCAGGTTGGCATCGCCCGGAGGAGTCGGCGGCGAAGACGGATTGGTCGGCCACTGCGTGTCGATCAGCTGATAATATTGCCACACCGAATTTTGCGCCCGCAGTGCCGACTGGGCCTCGCGGTTGAGCGCCTCCTTGTCCGGTGGAATCGGGACCATGCGGAGAACCTGGACCGGCGTATTGGCTGGCGGAGTTCCGGTCGGCTCAATATTGACGAGGCAGGTTGGACAGCCGGCATTGAAATAATTCGGATTGAGTCCGGGATGTGCGACCTGATCGGTCGCAAGATTGTCGATTTGCTCGAAGGTCGACCAGATCCATTGCGGAGAGGATTGCGACTTGTGTGCAATGTGCATGCCGACGAGCCCGACCTCGGCGGATACCCACTGGTTGTTGATCAGGACCTGGGCCGGCTGGTGGAAGAAGCGCTCGGCCTTGTCCTTGTTCGGATCGAGGACTTTCCAAGCCAGCTTCAACTCGAATGCACCGCTGCCGTTGGTCTGCCATTGGCCCGGCGGAAACTGAACCTTGTTGGCGGGATTCGAGGAGAAGCCGATCTGGCCGGCGATGCTGTAGAGTTTGTTGGCACAGAGGTAACCGACTTCGTTGTTGTCGAGCAGAATTTCATAGAACGTCGGATTGCCGTTCTGGTCGAACAAAGGACCGGAAAATGCCTGGTCGATGTCGGAAATCCGGCCGCCGGCTGCCAGTCGCTTGACTGGCGTGCGCCCGTGCAGGAGTTCGCCAACCGCCGAGACGTTAAAGAGCGCGCGGCCGGCTTTTGCTGCCGCAATCGCCGGCGGAGCCGGTACGCCGGATCTGCTGAGCCCGGCGAGATTGCGCTCCGTGGCAAAGCTTGCGGCGGCGGCGGTCTGCGTCGTGCAGGCCGGCGGGGTCGCGCCATTGGGAAGAAAGATGCCATTGCTCTCGTGCCACCGGCTCCAGGCCGGATTGTTTCCCGCATAAGGGCCGGCGATCGATGCGGCCGGCTGCCCGGCATTGTTGGTAGGCCAGTTCACGGCCAGGAACGCCTGCCATGACCACAGATCGAACAGCCGTTGCACTTGCGGGAACTGCGAGTTCTTTTCGAGCGCCTCCTTCGTCGGCACGAATACGTCGCCCGGCAAATCGGGCGTCAGCTTCGGTTCGAAACCCCATCCCTTCGCGGCATTGAAATTTCCGAGATAAGGCGGCAATGGCGGGGTCGGTGTCTGCGCCTTTGCCAGGCCCGTCAGACCGAGCACTGCGACAGCCGTAACGGTGAAAACATGTATCTTGCTTGAGAGAACGGTCATGTTGGGCGGCTCCTCCCCTCTATTTCAAAAGAGGTTTCTTTCGTTTGTTGTTTGTCGGGGCGTCGGAATTCACCTGCGAGAGCGGACTTGAAGCGCCGAAGCGTTGCACGCTCCATGTGTACACGGGGCTCATGACAACCAAATATACAACTACAGATTTAATCTCTCGACGATTGCAGAGTCAAGTTAATGCTGCGAGTAGTAGTGCCTCTCGTGATGTCCCGCGCCGGCACACCGGCAGGCAACGGATTCGGCCTGCTTGGGCGTGCGTACGTGATCATGGGAATGCCTGTTTACGAGACCGGCCGTTCGAGATGTTCGATGGGGCCAGATTCGAAATTGATCTGCCTCGCCGCAAGACCGATCGGTCTAACTACGCCGGCGCATCACGCGGCCGACAGGCCCGTGAGCTCGAGACTAAGCGCACGCAAGCGCTTCCGGGCGGCCGCATCATAGGCCTGCGGATTGGCCTGCGCCTGGTTCATGCCGTTGAAGAACAACCCGGTCTTTCCGGCCACATCGTCGCCTGCGGCCAGATGCAAAATTGCCTCGCCGCCCTGTTCGACCGTGCTGATCGGCGTGATGCCGCCTTCGCGCACCATCGTGGTGTTCATATAGGTCGCCGGGTGCAATGAATTCACCGTCACGCCGGATCCCTTGAGTTCACCCGCTAGATCGATGGTGAACATGATCTGTGCGAGCTTGCTCTGCGCGTAGGCGCGGGCGCCGTTGTAGCCTTTGGTAATCATCACATCGTCGAAATCGATCGGGTGCTGGCCGAGCGAGGCGACGTTGACGATGCGCGAGGGCGCGCTTGCCCTTAACAGGGGAAGCAGCAGATGCGCGAGCAGGAACCCGGAAAGGTAGTTCACGGCGAACCGCAGCTCATGGCCGTCGGCGCTGGTTCGCCGCTCAGGTCCGAGCGTGCGCGATCCGATCCCGGCATTGCTGATGAAGACGTCCAGCCGTTGGTGATCGGCGATCACGGCATCGGCTAGCTGCCGCGCGCCCGACAGCGACGACAGATCGGCCTGATAGAACATGGGCTCGCCGTGCCCCTGGCCGCGTATCTCATCGGTCAGAGTTTTCGCCCGCAACGTGTCGCGCCCGTGGATCAGGAGCTTTGCGCCGGCTGCCGCCAGTTTGGCGGCGACGTAGCGGCCGACGCCGTCGGTCGAGCCCGTGACCAACACCGTCTTGCCGTCCATTTTCATTGCGAAAGACCTTATCCAGCACCGGTCACTGCGCCTGAGCGCCGATGCCCGCCTCCTTGATGATCGGCCACCATTTTGCAATTTCGGCCTTCTGGAATGCGGCCAACCCTTCCGGCGTCTGCTGCTCGCGCGGCGCCACGTCGAGACCGAGGTCCGAAAACCGCTTCTGGATGGCGGGATCGGCCAGCGCTTCGACGGTCGCGGCGTTGAGCCTGGCGATGATTTCCTTCGGCGTCCCCTTCGGCGCCCAGAACCCGAACCAGCCCGACATATAGAGTCCGGGCACGCCGGTCTCGTCGGCGGTCGGAATGTCCGCCATCGAGGCCGAGCGCTGCGCCGACAGATTGGCGAGCGCCTTGATCTTGCCGGCGCGGATTTGCGGCAGCGCTACCGCGCCCTGCACCACCAGCAGGTCCACCGTACCGGAGATCAGGTCGGTCATCGCCGGACCGGCGCCGCGATAGGGAATGAACTGCACCTTCTGCTTGGTCAGGTTCTCGAACAGCACGCCGCTGACATTGGCCGCCGCGTTCTGGTTGACGAAATTGATCTTGCCGGGGTTCGCCTTCATCCAGGTCACGAGCTCGGCGACGGTGTTGGCCGGCAGGTCATTCTTGGCGACCAGCAGCTGCGGATTGTTGGAGACCATGCCGATCGGCTCGAAGTCTTTTTCGAGATCGTAATCGAGTTTGTAGATGATGCTGCCGACATGGGTGTCCCACTGGCCGATGTCGAAGGTGTAACCGTCCGGCGCCGCACGGGCGACGCGGCCGACACCGATACTGCCGCCGGCGCCGCCGATATTTTCGATCACCACCGGCTGTCCGAGCGGCGCCCGCATGCGTTCCGCCAGGATGCGGGCGGCGGCATCGGTCGATCCGCCCGGCGGGAACGGCACCACCAGCGTAATGGGCCGCGTAGGATAGTTTTGCGCCTGCGCGCCAACGATGCCGGCAAGAAACGTGATTGCCAGCGTGACCAAAAGCTTTCTCATGAATTTCCCCCGTCGTTCGAAACGCTCGTATTCTTCGTCAATGAATTTCGGCAGAACGCTTCAGCGCCTCTTTCAGCTTTTCCAGCGAAAAATCCTTGCTGCGGGCGATGTCGAGAATCGGCGTCTCGCGGCGGGCGCAGAGTTCGCAGGCATCCGGCACCTTGGCAGCGATATCGTGCGGAATCACGATCGCGCCGTGGCTGTCGGCGTGAATGAGATCATCGGATCGTACCGTCATGCCGGCGACGCGAACTTCGCCGCCAAAGCTTTCGGCGTGGACCCAGGCGTGGGACGGACCGATCGAGCCTGCCAGCGCCTGGAATCCCGGCGCCCATTGCGGGATATCGCGGATCGAGCCGTCGGTAATGACGCCGAGGCAGCCGAGCGCCTTGTGCACGTTGCTCTGGACCTCGCCCCAGAATGCGCCATAGCCGACATCGGCGCCGTCGATATCCTGGATCACGGTGATGCGCGGACCGAAGCCGGTGCCGACATATTCGTAATAGGCGATGCGCCGCTTTGCCTGCTCGTCAGCCGGCAGGCCCGACTTGAGCACGGAACGGATCGTCACCGTGCGGGCATAGCCGACCATCGGCGGCAGCTCGGGGAATGGACACACGAGCGGCTTCGTCGTGTACCCGATCAGACGCCGCTCCGGTGCGACGATCTCCATCGCGTTGCAGATGGTGGGGGTGTCATAGCGCCCCAAAGCTTCAAGGACGGAAGCGGGCAGCGGTGCGGATTGGGTCACGGCGTTCTCTCCTGTTTTTTTGAGCCGGCTGTTTTTTTGAAAGCCGCGGGTATCGGTCAGCCATATACCTGACCGGAGCGCGATCAGCAAAAGTGGAACTACGGGGTGGCTGGTCGGGCGCGGGACCGTTCAGTTCAGGCGGGTCGGCCGGTCTGCCTGATCGGGATCGGGGACGGCAGGTGTGAATGGCGGGGCCGGGCTTGTCGGAGAGACGTCGGCGGACGGCGCCGGCGGCTCGGCCGCGGCCCGCTCATGATTGCGATACGACTTCCATCCGAGCGGCAGGCTCAGCAGGTACAATACGGTCAGGGCGGAAAGAATGTGCCAGGGATAGCCGACCAACAGTGCGATGAAAAAGATCGTCGAGACGAAAACCGGCAGCACCATTTCCGGCGGCACGCGCAGGCGCACGGTCTTGCCCGAAAACACCGGCAGCCGCGACACCATCAGGAACGCGATCAGCAGCGTATAGAGCGCGGTCAGCATCGCCGGCGGCGTCGGCATGCCCAAAAATGCGAGGTAGATCGGAAGCAGCACGAGGATGGCGCCGGCGGGTGCGGGAACGCCGGTGAAGTAATTCGCCGCGAACGCCGGCTTGTTCGGATCGTCCATGGTGGCGTTGAAACGCGCCAGCCGCAGGCCACCCGAGATCGCGAACACCATCGCCGCGATCCAGCCGCCATTGTTCAGATCGTGCAGCTGCCAGAAATACAGGATCAGCCCCGGAGCGACGCCGAAATTGACGAAATCCGCGAGGCTGTCGAGTTCGGCACCGAATTTCGACTGGCCCTTGATCATGCGGGCGACGCGGCCGTCGAGGCCATCGAGCACGGCAGCGAACACGATCGCCGCCACCGCCAATTCCATCCGCCCTTCGGTCGACAGACGGATCGCGGTCAATCCGGCGCAGATCGCCAGCAGCGTGATGACGTTGGGCACCAGCATCCGCACCGGGATTGGGCGAAACCGGCGGCGGCGCATTTCGGGATTTTTGGGGTCGATGGGCATCTGCATGGCTCGCCTACATATAGCAGG
>JGI12053J15887_10001004_pt1 | contig 12565 bp, 10 predicted proteins | sample MedBloCAOM1_O3_FD_15887 | JGI IMG/M metagenome (IMG submission 15887)
GGCGGCTATAGGATTCGACCAGAATGCCGCCCGCCAGCACGTAGAGCATCGCGATGACGCCAAGCGCCGACAAGCTCTCAAGTTTGCCGTGGCCATAATGATGTTCGTGGTCCGCGGGGCGGTCGGAAACCCGCACCACCAGCCAGGTGATGACGGTCGCGACCACGTCGACCGAACTGTGTAGCGCTTCGGAAATCAGTGCGAGACTGCCGATCGCGACGCCGACCACGAATTTGGCCGCCGCCATGCCCGCGCTGGCGAAGATCGAAATGACCGCGACGCGGGATTTGGCGTTGTGATCTGGATGACTCATGGGCGCGGTTTAGCAGCCCATCANGCAACATCAAAGCGCCGATCAAATGTGCAGTCGCCACTCAGTTGCAGGAGGATTTATTTGCGAATTGTTCTGAATCTAAAAAATGTCCGTGCAAGTGAACCAGGTCCAACTGGCTGCTGTCGGGTCGGACCGGCCGATATCGCGCGGGAACCCCGGACCACAGGATGAAATCGGACTCGACGGGGACGCTCGGATTTTGCCGAGTTTGTAGCTGAAATCCCGCCAAGGCTCAGGGATAACCAGCACCGGGAATTTCCACATCGACCACGTCGATGCGGGCGGATGATTTACGTTGCCGGAGCTGTTCGGGTGACGTCGCGGCACTAAGGCAGAACAGTGTCCGCCGCGCCGGGCCGCCGAGAACACAGGCAATGGCGCGGCGGCCGGGCACTTCCATTCGCTGCAACTCGCGCCCGTCGCGGCTTACCCGAATGAAGGCGTCCTCGTCGAAGGAGGCGACCCACACCGCTTCCTCGTGATCGAGGCAAATGCCATCTGGGGCTTTCATGTTTCCGAATCGGCGACGAAAATTCAAGCCGCCGTCGCTATCTATGTCATACTCCGCCAGGCATTCGCCATCCATCTCGGCCACGACGAGCCGGCTGTTATCAGCCGAAACTGCGATGCCGTTGGGAAATCGCAATCCGTCGGCCACGACGCGTGTTTCGCCATCGGGCATCACCAGAATGATGCGGCCGATAGCGCCTCGATCAGGTGGCGGTGGCAAATCGAAGCCAAGGTCGCCAACATAGGCGCGTCCCAGCCCGTCAACGATCATGTCGTCGATCGCACCTGTAGCTATCCCTGATAGGTCTGCGTAGAGCGAAAGCTGGCCGTCCGTGTAGGTCATCAGACGCTTGCGGAACATCGTCAACACGACGAGCTTTCCATCCGGCAAGACGCCGAGGCCACAGGGCGTGTCGTCCTCGAACTTCGCGTGCTGTTCACACTCGCCGGAGGCGCCGAGACTTAGGAGTGTCCGGTCCATGCAGTCGACGAACCAGAGCCGGCCGGCGTGCCAGCGCGGCCCCTCGAAATAGCGCCCCCCGTCGAGCACTCCAGTTAGCTTGATCCGTGTCATCATTGCAGTCGGTTATCACCGCAGGGATGGTTGGCCGCTACAGCGTCACCACGATCTTGCCGAGATGCCGGTTGGCTTCCATGTGCTCGAACGCCTTGCCGATGTCGTCGAAGGCAAACACTCTGTCGATCGGCAATTGCAGTTTGCGCGATTCCACCGCCGGCCAGATATCCTTGCGGACTTCGTTGAAAATCTCGCGGATTTCCTCGATCGAGCGGGTGCGGAAGGTGACGCCGATATAGTTGATCCGGCGCGCCGCATGCAGGTCGAAATTGAAATCGGCGTGGGTGCCGCCGAGCCTGCCGACATTGACGATGCGGCCCTTGACCTTGGTGGCCGCGAGATTCTGATTGGCGACCTTGCCCGAGACCTGATCGACGATGAGGTCGACGCCCGCGCCATTCGTTGCCTTCAGCACCTGGTCGACCCAGCCGGGGTCACTGGAATCGACCGCAAGGTCGGCGCCGAAATCCTTCAGCCGCCCGCGGCGCGCCGCATCGGTTGAGGATCCGATCACGGTTTTCGCACCCTTGAGCTTGGCGATCTGCAGCGCCATCAGGCCGACGCCGGAGCTGGCGCCTTGAATCAAAACCGACTGGCCGGGCTGCAATGCGCCGTTGGTCACGACCGCATTGTGCATCGTTGCCAGCGCGATGGGCAGGGTGGCCGCGTCCTCGTAGCTCATGTTGGCGCTGGCCGGAATGTGAAACAGCCGGCCATGATCGGCCAGCGTATATTCCGCAAATGCCGCGCTACCGGACCCCATCACTCTGTCGCCAACTTTGACGCCCTTTGCTTCGGGACCGATTTCAGCGACTTCGCCGGCCCATTCCATGCCCAGCACCGTGCCAGCGCCGCCGGCGCTGCCATGCACATGGCCTTTGGTCATGCCGAGGTCGGCGCGATTGAGGCCGCAGGCGCGCACGCGAACCAGCACCTGCACACCTTTCGGCGAAGGCTTGGCGGCATCGGTGATTTCAGCGCCGTTGGCGCCGTAGACATAGGCTTTCATGGATTCATTCTCTGCTGCTCGGTGGCGCGAAGCGTTTATTCCGCGGCTTGACGGCGGCTGCCCGACATCATGCCTTCGAGCCGGCTCCGAATGATGGCTTCGGCGTCACGCATGATGCGCGACACCAGTTCGGCGCAGGTAGGAATGTCGTGGATCAAGCCTTGCACTTGTCCGGCGGACCAGATGCCTTCGTCGGCGTCGCCTGATGCGTAGACCATCTTGCCGCGCGCGCCGGCGACGAGCTCGCGAACCTGCTCGAAGGTCGCGCCTTCCTTCTCCATCGCGACAACCTTGGTGCTGACGGCGTTTTTGGCGACGCGCGAGGTATTGCGCATGGTACGGAAAATCAGCTCGGTCTCGCGTTCGTCATTGGCGACGATTTTTTCCTTGATCAGTTGATGGATCGGACTCTCCTTGGTGCACATGAAACGGGTGCCCATGTTGATGCCTTCAGCGCCCAGCGCCAGGGCCGCGACCAGACCGCGGCCATCGCCGAAGCCGCCCGAGGCGATCATCGGAATCTTCACCTTGTCCGCGGCCACCGGAATGAGAATAAGGCCCGGGGTGTCATCCTCGCCGGGATGGCCTGCGCACTCAAATCCGTCAATCGAAATCGCGTCGACGCCCATACGCTCGGCCGACAGCGCGTGCCGGACGCTGGTGCATTTGTGCACCACCACGATGCCGTGCTTCTTGAATTCGGTCACGTGTTCCTGCGGCTTGTTGCCGGCAGTCTCGACGATCTTGATGCCGCTCTCGATGATGGCCTGCCGATATTCCGCGTAGGGCGGCGGCTTGATCGACGGGAGAATGGTCAGATTAACGCCGAATGGCTTGTCGGTCAGGCCGCGGCAGCGCGCGATTTCGCGTGTCAGGTCCTCAGGGGTCGGCTGCGTCAGCGCGGTGATAAAGCCGAGCGCGCCGGCGTTGGCGACCGCCGCGACCAGTTCGGCCCGGCCGACCCACTGCATTCCACCCTGGACGATCGGGTGTTCGACGCCCACGAGTTCGGTAAATCGCGTCCTTATCATTGCTGACCCCCCCTGACTGTTTCCCCGGCGCCGGTAAGTTGCGCGCGCGTTTTTTGAGCCTTCGGAAGTCAGGATGCCGTCGCGCCAGGGAAATGTCCACGCCTGTTCCATGCGGAAATCGCGGGACACGGGAGGCGATTTGCAGGCCTGCGTCGTTGCGAATGCGGGTTTACCGCCGAAACTCGTTGTGCAGTTCGCCGATGCCGTCGATCGCAACGGTGACCGCATTGATCGGCTCTTTCATCACGCCGACGCCGATCGACGTGCCGCAGCAGATCAAGTCGCCCGGCAGCAGCGTCATGTCATGCGAAATACGGCTGACGAGTTGCTGGGAGCTGAAGATCATATCCGAAATGGGATAGTTCTGACGCTCGACGCCGTTGAGAATGGTCCGCACCACAAGTTTCGCGGGGTCGATCGCCGAGGTGATGACGGGTCCAAACGGGCAGAAGCTGTCATACCCCTTGGCGCGAGCCCATTGGGCAAAGCTGGCATCTTTGCCGATAATGTCTGATGCCGTGATGTCGTTGACACAGGTGTAGCCAAAGATGAACTCATCGGCCTGATCGACCGACACCTCGCTGCATCTGCGTCCGATCACGATGCCGAGTTCGCCCTCGTAAACTATTTTGCCATCATACGATACCGGTTGCCTGACGACTGCGTTCGGCGCGGCGGCCGTGGTCGGCGCCTTCAGGAGATAAAGTGGTTCGTCGGGTTCCCTGACATTCAACTTCGCGGCAAGCGCATGAAAATTATTCCACAAGGCTATGATCTTCGACGGTTGAGCCGGAGCCAGCAGTTCGACATCAGACAAAGCCAGGCGCCGGCCGCTCGGCTGTGATTTACCGAACAATTCGCCGCCGTGCACAGTGATCTGCGATTGCGTGACCGTTCCAAAGCCGATCGCATCCCGGTGACGAAAACGAACCCAATGGCTCACGATAGAAACCTCCACGCGTGACGACAGAGTTGCGCTGGCAATGCAGCTCGGTTGAGGTCGGCGTTCAATACAGCTCGGCAATTTTCGCGTGCCCGGTAATTCCCCGCCGGGTACGACGGAGTCGATGGCAATGCGATCATGCGAAAACCGGGGATCTTGCCTGGACCGGCGAGTCCATTCGATACAGCCCCGCGATTTTCGCGCGCTGTGCAACCAGCGCCAGCACCGCATCGAGTGCCGGTGTCGGAATCTGCGTCAACCGCCCCATTTCCTGGACCACGGACACCAGCGGATCGATTTCCATCGGACGTCCGCGTTCGAGATCCTGCAGCATCGAGGTCTTGTGGGCGCCGACCTTGCGGGCGCCCTCGATCCGCCGTTCGACATCGACGCGGAATTTGACGCCGAAGGTTTCGGCGATCGCCTGGGTTTCCAGCATGATGGCCTTCGACAACGCGCGTGTGGCCGGATCGGAGCAGATCACGTCGAGCGTCGCGCAGGTCAGCGCGCTGATCGGATTGAGGCAGACGTTGCCCCACAGCTTGAGCCAGATTTCATCGCGGATGCGGTCGAGCACCGGCGCCTGCATTCCAGCCTCGACGAATAAACTTGAAAGCCGATGGACATCCGAACTGGTCTCGCCGGACGGCTCGCCGAGGGGAAACCGATCGCCGTAGACATGGCGGATCACGCCGGGTGCCTCGATCTCGGTCGCGGGATACACGATGCATCCGATGGCGCGCTGCGGAGTGAGCTCGCGCCATTGTCGTCCGCCGGGATCGATGCTCTCCAGCGTCGAACCCTCAAAGCTGCCGCCGTGCTTATGGAAATACCAATAGGGAATTCCATTGACCGCGGTGACGATGCGCGTTTGCGGTCCGAGCAACGGCTGCATCGCCTCGATTACGCCGGTGATGGAATGCGCCTTCAGGCAAATGATCACAAAATCCTGAGGCCCAAGTTCAGCGGGATTGTCGGTGCAACGCGGCTGCACCACGCGTTCTTCGTCGCCGATCAGCAATCTAAGTCCGCTCTTGCGCATCGCGGAAAGATGCGCACCGCGCGCGACGAGGCTGACGTCGGCGCCTGCGCGCGCGAGCTGCACGCCGAGATATCCGCCGATCGCGCCGGCGCCGTAGATACAGATCTTCATGAAAATCCTTCGCAGCCGGGTGGTGGAAATTTCAGCGCAATTCACCTGCTGGCTTTGAGCATCTCAAAGCCAGGGAGGTCGCAGTCGACGGGGAACTCTTGTCAGGCAGCAGAAACAGATCGCGCCGCGGTGGCCTCGTCATCGAACGCGGTTGAAATGTCGCGGACGCTGATGACGCCAATCAGGCTGTAGTCGTCGATCACAGGCATATGGCGGATGTGGTTCTTGTTCATGAGATGACGAACATGTTCGAGCGTATCGGTCGAACTGCAGGAGACCAGCTGCTGCACTGAAATCAATTGCGAGACCTTCAGATTAACGGCGGCCGCGCCATGTTCGGCAATCGCGCGAACGACGTCGCGTTCGGTAAACATGCCAACCGCGGTATTGCCTTCGGTCCGGACGACGTCCTTGACCACAAGCGCGCTGATATTACTGGCGCGCAGCAGTTGGGCGGCAATGGCGACAGTTTCGTTCATTCGCACCGTCGCAACGCGGGCAGTTTTCTTGCGCAGGATGTCTCCGACTTGCATCGCAACCTCCTTCAAATGAGCCGCAGGGCGTTTCTCGTAACCGCTAAATTGGTATACATTATGCCAATTGTCAATTCGAAATCGCCATTCGCATCGGCGCTCAAGCGCGATGAAAGAGGCAGTAATACTGACGTTCTATGACTTTCTCCGCCGCAGCCGTCCGGCCGGCTACGATCCGAAAGACGCAGCGCGGGTCGCAGGTATGCCAGCAATCGCGGAATCGGCGCAAAAAAAGGCGCTCATCCCTTGGGATGAGCGCCTTTTTGACAGTAGATCGTGTCGTGGTCAGTAGATCGTGTGGTGCGGCGCGGATTAGGACGCCTTCGCGTTCGCGACCACCGTCTTGCGCCACGGCTTGAGAACCGCGATCGCGAGCAGCGAGGCGAGAATATTTGCGCCTGCGGCGATGACAAACACCCGGTCCCAAGTGCCGGAGGATTGCTGCATGTAATTTGCGACGGGGACCAGCAGGGAAGCGGTGCCTTTGGCCGTATAGAGCAGGCCGGCATTGGTGGTCGCAAATTTAGCGCCGAAAGTATCGGTGCAGGTCGATGGGAAGAGGGAATAGATCTCACCCCAGGCGAAGAATACCAACCCTGAGAGTATCACGAACCAGACCGGATCGTGACCGAGCATATAGAGCGCCCAGATGCCGACGCCCTCCAGGCCGAAGGCGATGAACATCGTGTTTTCACGACCGATCATGTCGGAGACCCAGCCGAAGAATGGCCGCGTCAGACCATTGAGAACACGATCGATGGTCGCAGCGAACGTCACTGCGGTCATTGTCATCGCCATCAGGGTGACCGGCACGCTGTCGACTTTCCAATCGACGGCGATCGGTTTGAGATTGGCGGTGACCATCAATCCACCGGCGCCGACGATCACGAACATGAAATACATCAACCAGAAGATCGGATGACGGATCACCTCGGTCGGTTGATAGTTACGCCGGCTCTGGATCACGTTGACATTCTGGATCACGGCCGGGACTTGTCCCGTCTTTGGCGCAAACAGGAAGAATGCGAGGATCACGATAATGATGCCTTGTCCGAGACCGAAGTAGAGAAAGGTGGTCTGGAAGCCGGAATCCTTGATCATCGCCTGGATCGGCGCCACGGTCAGTGCTGAACCCGCGCCAAATCCCGCCGCGGTGATGCCCGCGGCGAGGCCGCGCTTGTCCGGAAACCATTTCAGCGCGTTGCCGACGCAGGTGCCGTAGACGCCGCCGGCACCGATGCCGGCCACGATCATCCCGAGATAATAACCGTTGAGCGAGGTTGCTTCGGCGTTGATCGCCCATCCGATGCCGCAGAGGATGCCGCCAATCAGAACCACCAGGCGCGGACCGTATTTGTCGACGAACCAGCCTTCAATGGGCACCAGCCAGGTTTCGAACAATACGAACAGCGTAAAAGCCCACTGAATGGAGGCGCGGTCCCATCCGAATTTTTTCTGGATGTCGGGGACGAAGAACGTCCAGCCGTATTGATAGTTGGCGATCATCACCATCGCGGCCACGCCGATAGCCAATTGCGTCCAGCGATAGGCGTCGCTGACACGTGTGACTGCGGGAACTGTCGAGTGAACCGTATCCGTCATAGCTCCTCCCGAGGCACGCTTCTATTGTGATGGTATCATAGTGGGCGAGCGCTGCCAGTGCAGCATATTGGTATGTGATATGCCAGAGCGCAAGCGATTAATAACGGCTCCGGCGACCCTGCTCAATATGTCGCAGCTGTTACATCATTGCGAAAGTTGCAGCCTTGCCGCGAACAAAAAATGGCCCCGAGAACCGGGACCATTCGTCGAAAGTATTATTCAGGCAGTGCACCTAGCCGAAAAAGGCGCTCTCACAAACGCAGGATTTACAGGCTCAAAGCCCGAAATAGGGGAGGTCGCCATTGCGCGCCGCCGCGCGGGCGCTGGTCATCAGCAGGCGGTCGATGGAGGCCATGAGGCGGCCGAACAGGGTAGCGGAGGGCACGAGGCCGATGGAAGCAGTCTTGGACATGGTTGTACCCTTTTTCTTTAGCGCAGCGGATCGCCGCATCGTCAGGGGATAAGCTAGGTATACCAGATTCCAGGGACAACACCTTTGTTTGCATAGCAGCATATTNTCTTTTGCAGTGCAACATTAATGGAACAATTGGCTTCTCGAATAACAAAAAAGCCGCCGGAATTGCCGGCGGCTTGAGGTTTGCTAGTCGGATATTCTATTCGGCGGCGACCTTCCGCGGCGGGTCGAGCGCGCCGGAATCATGGATCTCTGCCACCTGATGATCGGTAAAGCCGAGGACCTGACGCAGGATTTCGTCGGTGTGTTCGCCGAGCAGCGGAGAGCGCGTCACCACGGTCGGGCTGTCCGACATCTTGATGGGATTGCCGACCGACAGGTACTTGCCACGCTCGGGGTGATCGACCTCGACCACGGTGCCGGTGGCGCGCAGTGACTGATCCTCCGCCAGTTCTTTCATCGACAGGATCGGCCCGCAGGGGATGTCATCCCTGTTGAGAATATCCATCGCCTCGAACTTGGTCTTGGTCATCGTCCATAATTCTATCCGGGCGAAGATTTCGTTCAGGCGCGACAAGCGGGCCGGCGGCTTGGCATAATCGGGGTGGTTCTTCCAGCCGGGCTCGCCGATGACATCGCAAATCTTCTCCCAGACCGCCGCCTGGGTGATGAAGTAGATATAGGCGTTGGGATCGGTCTCCCAGCCCTTGCATTTCAGGATGCGGCCCGGCTGGCCGCCGCCGGAATCATTGCCGGCGCGCGGCACCGCATCGCCGAACGGAATTCCTTCGCCGAACTGGCTGTATTCCGTGAGCGGACCGTGGGCGAGGCGCTGCTGGTCGCGCAGTTTGACGCGCGCGAGATTGAGGACGCCATCCTGCATGGAAGCGGTGACCTTCTGACCCTTGCCGGTCACCGTGCGCTGATAAAGCGCGGTGACGATACCGAGCGCCAGATTCAGCCCGGTGCCGCTGTCGCCGATCTGCGCGCCGGTGACCAGCGGAAGTCCGTCGCGAAAGCCGGTGGTCGAAGCCGACCCGCCGGTGCATTGCGCGACGTTCTCATAGACCTTGCAGTCTTCGTAAGGGCCGGGGCCGAAACCCTTGATCGAGGCCACGATCATTTTCGGATTGATGCTTTGAATTTTCTCCCACGGAAATCCCATCCGATCGAGCACACCGGGGCCGAAATTCTCCACCAGCACATCGCAGCTCTTCATCAATGCGGTGAGGACTTCCTTGCCCTTTGGATTTTTGGTGTCGAGCGTGATCGAGCGCTTGTTGTGGTTGAGCATGGTGAAATACAGACTGTCGACATTCGGCACGTCCTGCAATTGACCGCGCGTAATATCGCCAACGCCCGGGCGCTCGACCTTGATCACGTCGGCGCCGAACCAAGCCAGCAACTGCGTGCAGGTCGGGCCCGACTGGACGTGCGTGAAATCGAGAATGCGAACGCCCTTCAGCGCCTTTGTCATATGTTCTCTCCTTAAGATGTGCTGTCGTCATGCCCGCGAAAGCGGGCATCCAGCAGTCACCGTCGTTTCAGTTGGGCTCAGTCCTCGTCTCACGATGGTTCGGTGGATACTGGATTCCCCGCCTGCGCGGGAAATGACGCCGATGGGTTCCTGTCTCATTTCTTCTTCAATTTGCTTTGCGGATTGAGGTTGCCGATGCGACCGCTTTCACTGCCCGCTGCCGGATCCAGGACCGCATTGATGAGGGTCGGCTTGCAGGAGTCCATGGCCGCGTCAACGGCCCGCTTCAGCTCATCCGGCGTCGTCGCGTTGACGCCAACGCCGCCGAAAGCCTCCATCATTTTGTCGTAGCGCGCGCCCTTGACGAAGACGGTCGGTGCAACATCCGGACCGCCTGTCGGATTGACGTCGGTGCCGCGATAGATGCCGTCATTGTTGAAGACGACGACGCAGACCGGCAGGTTGTAGCGGCAGATCGTCTCGACCTCCATGCCGGAGAAACCGAACGCGCTGTCGCCTTCGACCGCGAGCACGGGTTTGCCGGTTTCGATCGCCGCTGCGATCGCAAAGCCCATGCCGATGCCCATCACGCCCCAGGTGCCGACNTCCAGACGTTTGCGGGGCTGATACATGTCGATGATGCCGCGCGCGAGATCNAGCGTATTGGCGCCTTCNTTGACGAGGATCGCATCCGGCCGCTCCTTGATGACGCTTCGCAGCGCACCGAGNGCGCCGTGGTAGTCCATCGGCGAGTTGTTATTCATCAGGCGCGGAGCCATCTTGGCGATGTTATCGTTCCGTTTTGCCGTGACCGCGCCGGTCCAGTCGGCCGGCGGGGCCGGCCACTTGCCGTCGATGCCCTCGAGCAGAGCCGATACGCAGGAGCCGATATCTCCGACCAGCGGAGCCGATATCTCGATATTGCTGTCCATCTCCCTGGGCTCGATATCGATCTGAATGAACTTCTTCGGCGCGTCGCCCCAGGTCTTGCCCTTGCCGTGCGACAGCAGCCAGTTGAGGCGCGCGCCGATCAGCATCACGACATCGGCATCCTTCAGCACCGTCGAGCGCGCCGCGCCCGCGCACTGCGGATGCGTATCGGGCAAAAGGCCCTTGGCCATGCTCATCGGCAGGAAGGGAATGCCGCTCTTCTCGACCAGGGCGCGGATCGCGTCATCGGCCTGCGCGTAGGCCGCGCCTTTGCCGAGGATGATCAGCGGACGCTTGGCGCTCTTCAGCACGTCGAGCGCGCGCTTGACCGCGGCGGGAGCGGGAATCTGCGCCGGAGCCGGATCGATGACCTTGACCAAGGACTTGGCGCCAGCCGCGGCGTCCATCACCTGAGAGAAAAGCTTGCCGGGCAGGTCAAGATAGACGCCGCCCGGACGGCCGGAAACAGCGGCGCGGATCGCACGCGCCAGGCCAATGCCGATGTCTGCGGCATGCAGCACGCGGAACGCCGCCTTGCAGAGAGGCTTGGCGATCGCCAATTGGTCCATCTCCTCATAATCGCCCTGCTGCAGGTCGACGATCTCACGCTCGGACGAGCCCGAGATCAGGATCATCGGAAAGCAATTGGTCGTGGCATTGGCCAACGCGGTCAGACCGTTGAGAAAACCCGGAGCCGACACCGTGAGGCAGACGCCGGGCTTTTTTGTCAGGAAGCCGGCGATGGCCGCCGCATTGCCGGCGTTCTGTTCGTGCCGGAACGAGATGACGCGGATGCCTTCGGCCTGTGCCATGCGGCCGAAGTCCGTGATCGGGATGCCAGGCACACCGTAGATCGTGTTGATGTCATTGAGCTTGAGCGCGTCGATGACGAGATGAAAGCCGTCCGTCAGCTCCTGCTGTGCTTCGGCTTTGTTTGCATCAATGCTCTGTACTGTCGCGGACATTCCGCTTCTCCCTGATCGTTCTTGATGCGACGAGCTCGTCGTCTTTCAGTTCTAGCCTGCCGTCCAAAATGAAAGGCTGCGGTTGGTTAAAACAGCTCTTGGCCATGCGCTTCGACATAAGCGGCAAGGCCGAGCGTGTGATCGCGTGCCCGCTTTTCAGCAAGCTCGGTGTCGCGCTCCTCGAGCGCTTCGATGATAGAGAGATGCTCGGGCAACGACACCGCGGTGCGGTCGACGCGCCCGATCGTCAGCTGCCGGTAGCCGCGAACGTGCAGCAGGATGTCGTTGGTCATATCGACCAGCACCGGCGACTCGCTGAGCGAGATCAGCGCCTGGTGAAAGGCGATGTTGGCCTTGGAATATTCCTCGATGTGATCTTGCGGCAGGCGGTCCTTGCCAAAATTCTTGAAAAAGTCGCGTAACGCGGAAATGTCCTTTTTGCGCGCCGTCGTGGTGATCAAGCGCGCCGCCATGCTCTCGAGCGCGGCCCAGGCCCGGATCATGTCGACGATTTCGGTCTTGGTGCGGCGCACGACGACAATGCCACGGCGCGGCACGGTCTTGACGAACCCATCCTGCTCCAGCATCGCGATCGCTTCGCGAATAGGGGTCCGGCTGACGCCGAGGCGCTCCGACAGCGCGCGCTCGTCGAGCATCACTTGTTCGGGCGTCGCATAAATGTCCATCTTGAGGATGGCTTCCTTCAAGGCCTCATAGGCCTTGTTCTTGAAGCTGGTCTCCGGCGGAATCCGGACGATCGCGATTTCTGCCTCAGCCATAATAGGCGGCGCCTTGGTTTGTTTGCGTGCGGGCACGATTGGTCTCCTCCAGGGAGACGTCTTTTAACAGAACGATTTCAAATCAATTTTTGGCATACCAAATACCAGGATGTCAAGTTGCCGGTGTTTTCGGCACTTCTATTTCACGNCCTGNCTTGACAATGCCATTGCTGGCATACCAAATGCCATCACGGACCGACCGGCGGCCGCGCTGCAGCAAACGCGGACCCACGTTTGCGATCATCGGGAACCTCGATTGAACGTGCAGCGGGAAATCACGGTCCTGATGCCCGGTGCGCTGCCGATT
>JGI12053J15887_10001005_pt1 | contig 12565 bp, 6 predicted proteins | sample MedBloCAOM1_O3_FD_15887 | JGI IMG/M metagenome (IMG submission 15887)
AAGCGCGAAAAATTCTTCGCCATGATCATCCTGAAGCAGTATGGCGGGCTCGGCTTTTCCGCCTACGGGCATTCGGAGGTCATCCGCAAGCTGTCGACCCGCTCCACCTCGGGCGCGGTCACCGCGATGGTGCCGAATTCGCTCGGGCCCGGTGAGCTCCTGCTCCAGTTTGGCACCAAGGCGCAGCAGGATTACTGGCTGCCGCGGCTCGCCGACGCGCGCGAGATCCCCTGCTTCGGGCTCACCAGTCCGGAGGCGGGCTCGGACGCGGCGTCGATGACCGACTCCGGCGTGGTCTGCCGCGGCACCTGGGAGGGCCGCGAGGTCGTCGGCATCCGGCTCAACTGGCACAAGCGCTACATCACGCTGGCGCCGGTCGCGACCCTGATCGGGCTCGCGTTCAAGCTCTACGATCCCGATCACCTGATCGGCGAGCGCGAGGACATCGGCATCACGGTCGCGCTGGTGCCGACCGATCTGCCCGGCGTCGAGATCGGCCGCCGGCATCTGCCGGCGCTGCAGGCGTTCCAGAACGGGCCGACCCGCGGCCGCGATGTCTTCATCCCGATTGACAACGTCATCGGCGGCGTCGCGCAGGTGGGCGAGGGCTGGAAGATGTTGATGAGCGCGCTCGCGGCCGGGCGCGGCATCTCGCTGCCGTCGCTGTCGGCGGCAGGCGCCGCCTTCGCCGCGCATACCACCGGCGCCTATGCGCGCATCCGCGAGCAATTCCACCAACCGATCGGCCGCTTCCCGGCAATTCAAGAGCGCCTCGGCCGCATGGCCGCAACGGTCTATCTGCTCGATGCCGCGCGCCGGCTCACCTGCGCCGGCATCGATCACGGCCATAAGCCGGCGGTGGTCACCGCCATCATGAAGCAGCAGGCGACCGAACGGCTGCGCGTGATGACCAATGACGCCATGGACGTGCACGGCGGCAAGGGCGTGCAGGACGGCCCGCACAATTACCTCGGCACGCTCTACCGCTCGGTCCCGATCGGCATCACGGTCGAGGGCGCGAATATCGTCACCCGCAGCCTCATCCAGTTCGGGCAGGGCGCCATCCGCAGCCATCCCTATCTGCTCAAGGAAATGACCGCGCTGGAGGACCCCGACCGCGCGCGCGGGCTCGCGCAATTCGACCGAGACTTCTGGGCGCACGTCGCCCACAGCGTCACCAATGCGTTTCGGGCCTGGGGCCGCGCCTGGACCGGTGGCGTGTTCGCGCCGGCGCCGGCGGCGGGAGACGCCAGCCGCTTCTACAAGCCGCTCGGGCGCTACGCATCGGCGTTCGCGCTCGCGGTCGATGTCGCCTTGCTCTCGCTCGGCGGCGCGCTCAAGCGCCAGGAGATGATCTCCGCGCGCTTCGGCGACGTCCTCTCTGAGCTTTATCTCCTCTCTGCAGTCCTCAAGCGCTGGGAGGACGAGGGGCGCCAAGCGGCGGACTTAGCCCTGGTGGAGTGGTGCATGCAGAGCGGCTTCGCCACCATCGAGGCGCGGCTCGACGAGATCTTTGCGAATTTTCCCAACCGGCCGGCGGCGTGGATCCTGCGATTTTTGCTGCTGCCGCTCGGCACGCTCCGCCGCGGTCCGTCCGACCGGCTGACGCAGGCCTGCGCCGACATTCTGCTCAACCCCTCGGCCGCGCGTGACCGCCTCACCGTCGATATCTTCCACGGCATTGGCGACGACGGGCTCGCGCGGCTCGAGCGCGCCTTCGCGCTCACCGTCGCGGCCCAGCCGTTGCGCGACCGCCTGCGCCGGGCGCGCGTGCACGACATCGACAAGGCGCGCCGGCAGGCCCTGATCAACGACACCGAGGCGGCGCAACTGCACGCCGCGGCCGAGGCGGTGGCCGCCGCTGTCGCGGTCGATGATTTCGCGCCCGAGGAGTTGTCCCCGCGTCAAGCCTTAGGAGACGTGCTATCGCAAACCATGTCGCGACCGACGGCCGCGGAGTAGCGGCCCGTCCGGTTTACATCGTCGACGGCAGCCGCACGCCGTTCATTCGCGCGCGCGGGCGGCCGGGCCCGTTCACGCCGGTCGATCTTGCCGTCGCCTGCGGCCGGCCGCTGCTGCTGCGCCAGCCATTCAAGCCGGATGCTTTCGACCAGGTCATTCTCGGCTGCGTCAACGTCCTCGCCGACGAGATGAACCCGGCGCGCATCGCGGCGCTACGCCTCGGCATGGGCGATGCGATGCCGGCGTTCACGGTGCAGATCAACTGCGGCTCCGGCATGCAGTCGATCGACACCGCGTATCAGTACATCCGCGAGGGCCACTCCGACCTCATCCTCGCCGGCGGCGCCGAGGCCCTGAGCCAATCGCCGCTCCTCTTTCGCAAGGCCGCGGTCGACTGGTACGCGCGGCTGTTCGGCGCGCGCAGCGTCTGGTCTCGCCTCGCTGCGCTCGCGGGATTTCGCCCGTCGTTCCTCAAGCCGGTCATCGGGCTCGAGCGCGGGCTGACCGACCCGGTGGTCGAGCTCAATATGGGGCAGACCGCCGAAATTCTGGCACACCTCTTCCACATCTCGAGACACGCGGCCGACGAATACGCGGCCGAGAGCCAGTGGCGGCTCGCGCGCGCGCAGCGGGAGCGATGGTTCGACGGCGAGCTCGAGCCGGCGTTCAGCCGCCGCGGCGACGTCTTCGACCACGATGACGGCGTGCGGCCGGATACCACGGTCGAGTCGCTCGCCAAGCTCAAGCCGGCGTTCGAGCGGCCGTGGGGCAAGGTGACGGCGGGCAACAGCTCGCAGATCACCGACGGCGCCTCGTGGGTCATTCTGGCGTCGGAGCAGGCGCTCAAGCAGCACGGGCTGACCCCGCGCGCGGTGATCGTCGACAGCGAATGGTCGGCGCTCGACCCCTCGATCATGGGGCTCGGCCCGGTGCTGTGCGCCACCGCGATCCTGCGCCGGCACGGGCTCGCGCTCGGCGACGTCGGGCTGTGGGAGCTCAACGAGGCGTTCGCCGCGCAGGTGCTGGCCTGCCTTGCCGCCTGGCAGGACGACACGTTCTGCCGCGACGTGCTCGGCCTCGACGGCGCCGCCGGCCGCATCGAGCGCGACAAGCTCAACGTGGACGGCGGCGCGATCGGGCTCGGCCATCCGGTCGGCGCCAGCGGCAACCGCATCGTGCTGCATCTGGTCAACGCGATGAAACGGCTGGGCGTCAAGCAGGGCATCGCCACCGAATGCATCGGCGGCGGGCAGGGCGGCGCGATGTTGATCGAGACGGTGTAGGGCATGTCCCAGCGCGAGCGACTCCGCCGACACGTCATCGAGACAAACACGAAGTGTGATTCACGCTTTAACGACAGTGTGCACTAGATGGGCAAGGTCTGGGACGTTCTGGCGCCGCGCAACCTGGAGCTCGGTCCGCTGGCCGGATCGGCGAGCGGGCAGGGCCATTGGCGCAACTGGAAGCTCGCGCGCGATGACAACGGCATCGCCTGGCTCGTGCTCGACAAGCCTGATAGCAGCGCCAACGTCCTGTCCGAGGACGTCATCACCGAGCTCGACGACGTGCTCGCAACCCTGGAACGCGATCTGCCCAAGGGCGTGATCCTGCGCTCGGCCAAGCCCGGCGGCTTCATCGCCGGCGCCGACATCGGCGAATTTCGCGGCATGACCGATAGCGCCGACGTCGAGGCGCGCCTCACCAGGGGGAACGCGATCGTCGATCGGCTCGATCACCTGGCGGTGCCTGTCGTCGCCGTGATTCACGGCTATTGCCTGGGTGGCGGCCTCGAGATTGCGCTTGCCTGCGACTTTCGCATCGCGGTCGAGGACGCACGCCTGGGCTTTCCCGAGGTGATGCTGGGGCTGCATCCCGGGCTCGGCGGCACCGTGCGGCTGCCGCGTCTGATCAATCCGCTCGAAGCCATGACCATGATGCTGACCGGCCGCAATGTCCGCGCCTCGCGGGCAAAGGCGATCGGCCTGGTCGACGCGGCCACGGCCGAGCGGCACGTGAAGGCGGCCGCCACCGCCGCGGTCGAGCGCCAGCTCAAGACCCGGCGTGGCGGGATGTTGATCGAGCTCGTCAACAGCACCTATGGCCGCAAGCTCGCCGCCAAGCGCATGCGGGCGGAAACCGCAAAGAAGGCGCCGATCGCGCATTACCCCGCGCCGCACGCGCTGATCGACCTGTGGGAAAACCACGGCGGCAATCCGCAGGACATGGCGAAAGCGGAGATCGCGTCGTTCGCGCGCCTCCTCGTGACCGATACCTCGCGCAATCTGGTGCGCGTGTTCTTCCTGCGGGAGAAGCTCAAGGGGCTGGCCGACGGCGACTGGACCGGGCGGCACGTCCACGTCATCGGCGCCGGCGCCATGGGCGGCGACATCGCGGCCTGGTGCGCGTGGCAAGGATTCATCGTCACGCTCGCCGACATGAAGGCCGAGCCGCTCGGCAAGGCGATCGAGCGCGCCGCCGAGCTGTACGGCAAGATCGGCCACAAGCGCATCGAGACCCGCGATGCTCTGGATCGGTTGATCCCCGACCTCACCGGGGAGGGCGTGCGCGCCGCCGATCTCGTCATCGAGGCGGTGCCGGAGTCTTTGGACTTGAAGCGCAAGGTCTATGCCGCGACCGAGCCGAAGATGCGGCCAGGCGCCATTCTCGCGACCAACACGTCGAGCATTCCGCTGGAAGAGCTACGGGTCGGTCTGCAGCGGCCCGATCATCTCGTCGGCCTGCACTTCTTCAATCCGGTCTCGCGCATGCAGCTGGTCGAGGTGGTGAGCCAGGATCAGGTGCTGCCCGATGTCCTGGCCAAGGCGCGCGCGTTCCTCGGACGCATCGACCGCCTGCCGGCCCCGGTCAAGAGCGCGCCGGGATTCCTGGTCAATCGGGCGCTCACGCCCTACATGCTGGAAGCCATGGTGATGCTGGGCGAGGGCATCAAGCGCGAGACCATCGACGCCGCCGCCGTGGCGTTCGGCATGCCGATGGGACCGATCGAGCTCGCCGACACCGTCGGCCTCGACATCTGCCTGCACGTCGCCGAGATGCTCGCAGGCGCGCTCGAGCGGCCGATGCCCGACGTGTCGCAGGCGCTGCGCAGCAAGGTCGAGGCGGGTGAGCTCGGCCGCAAGAGCGGCAAGGGATTCTACGAGTGGAAGAACGGCGAAGCGGTGAAGGATCGCGACGCGCCCGAGCCCACGCAGGAGATGACCGATCGCCTCATTCTTCCCATGATCGATGTTTGCGTCGGCTGCCTGCGCGAGGGCATCGTCGCGGACGAGGACACGGTCGACGGCGCCATGATCTTTGCCACCGGCTTCGCGCCGTTCCGCGGCGGCCCCATGCACTATGCCAGGGCGCGCGGCGCAGCCGGCATCCGCGCCGAGCTCGAACGGCTGACGCAGCGCTACGGCGAGCGCTTCCGCCCCGATCCCGGCTGGGATCGTCTGGCCTGAGGCATGCGAGGGCGCCTTGACGCCGCCTCTGCCTGCAAACCTCAGGATGGCGATCGAACAATTATTGGTCTGACATGACTCGTAGCGGCGGCAGCCCCGACCGGTTCGACGATCCGGATCGTGTCGCCGATGCCATCGTCAATCGCGTCGGCAGGAATATCGTACTGGCGCTGCCGCTCGGCCTCGGCAAGGCCAATCATGTCGCCAATGCCCTGTTCGCGCGCGCTTCGACCGACCCATCGATTCGCCTCCATATCTTCACCGGGCTGACATTGGAGACGCCGCGCGGTGCGCGCGGCCTGGAACGCCGCTTCGTGCAGCCCTTCGCGGAGCGCCTCTTCGCCGGCTATCCCGAGCTCGCCTATGCGACAGCCCTGCATGCGGGCACGCTCCCGCCCAATATCATCGTCGATGAATTCTTCTTCCAGGCCGGCACGCGGCTCGGCGTCGCCGCCGCGCAGCAGAGCTACATCTCCGCCAATTACACCCACGCGCTGCGCGATGTGCTCGATCGCGGGGTGAACGTGGTCGCGCAACTCGTCGCCCAACGCGTGCGCGACGGCGGGACGCGACTAAGCCTGAGCTGCAACCCCGATCTCACGCTCGATCTGCTGGCGTGTCGCGCGCGGAAGCAGTGCGAGTTTCTTTTCGTTGGGCAGGTCAATTCCGAGCTGCCCTTCATGCCCGGCGACGGCGATGTCGCGGAAGGGGAATTCGATCTCCTCCTGGAGGGTCCAGCGACCGACTTTCCCCTGTTCGCACCGCCGCGGGAGTCCATCGATCTCGCCGAACACGCCATGGGCATCCACGTCGCGCGCACCATTGCCGACGGCGGCACACTGCAGCTCGGCATCGGCTCGCTCGGCGACGCGGTGGTGCATGCGTTGATCCTGCGGCATCGGGCCAATTCCGATTTTCGCGCCATCGCGGCGCGGCTTGATCCCGCGGAGAATGCGCCGCCCGGACTACACGAAAGCGATCCGTTCGCGCAGGGTCTGTATGGCGCGAGCGAGATGCTGGTCGAGAGCTTCCTCGATCTCATGCATGCCGGCATTCTCAAGCGCGAGGTCGACGGCGTGCTGCTGAGCGCCGCGTTCTTCCTGGGTTCGCGTACGTTCTACCGGTCGCTACGCGACATGCCGGAGGCCCAACTGGCCAAGCTGCGCATGACCTCGGTCCTGTTCGTGAACGAGCTCTACGGCGACGAAGCCGCCAAGCGCCGCGCGCGGGTGAAAGCGCGCTTCATCAACAACGCCATGATGGCGACGCTGCTCGGCGCGGTGGTCTCGGATGCGCTTGAAAACGGCCAGGTCGTGAGCGGCGTCGGCGGACAATACAACTTTGTCGCCCAGGCCTTCGCGCTGGAGGACGCCCGCTCGATCATTATGGTGCGTGCGACGCGCGAGGCGCACCGGCGAACGACCTCCAACATCCGCTGGAACTACGGCCACACCACCATCCCGCGGCATCTGCGCGACGTCGTGGTGACGGAATACGGCATCGCCGATTTGCGCGGGAAGACCGATCGAGACGTGATCGCGGCCATGCTCGCGGTCGCCGATTCCCGTTTCCAGGAGGAATTGCTGCGGCAGGCCAAGGAGGCCGGCAAGATCGAACAAGGCTTCGAGCTGCCCGCGGCCTGCCGCGACAATACCCCGGAGCGCATCGCCCGCGCGCTTGCGCCCGCGCGCGGGCAGGGGTTGCTGCCGTCGTTTCCGTTCGGCACCGATTTCACCGCAACCGAGCAGCGTCTTTTGCCGGCGCTGCAGCTGTTGCGGTCGGTCTCGCTCCCGCGCCTCGCCGTTCTGCTGGCACGCGGATTTTTGTCGTCCGCGCCCACGCCTGACGTGCGGGACTGTCTCAGCCGAATGGCGCTCGACCATCCCTCAGGTCCGCGGGAGCACGTCGAGGCCGCGCTGTTGAAAGGCGCGCTCATGACCGAGGCCCGCTAGTGTCCCGATTCCGAAGTTCGCAAACCCCCGCGGCGCTCTCTAATGCGAACTTCGGAATCAAAGGGACACTAGCAAATTTATGATTCTAGTGCGGGTTTTGGATTTGAAGTTCCTAAGCGAACGTGCGGCTAAATGATAAGGAACTTCAAATCCACCGCACTAGTCTGGTATAAAATTCATGTTCACTCGTAAACGAAGGGCTGTGTGTGATGACCGCTATTTCCATGTACAAGATCTCGGTTCCCATTTTCGTGCAGTTCCTGACCAGCCTGTCGGCGGTGCTGGACAAGGCGGCTGCCTTTGCCGAGGCCAAGAAGGTCGAGCCCTCGGTCCTCCTGAACACGCGGCTCGCCCCCGATATGTTTCCGCTCGGGCGGCAGGTCCGGGCGGCGACCGACCACGCCATCAACGCCTGCGGAAGGCTCGCCGGCGCCGAGATGCCGAGCCTTGCGAGCTTGGACGCGACCATTCCCGAGCTCAAGGAGCGCATCGCCAAGACCATCGAGTTCATCAAGGGCCTGAAGCCGGCGCAGATCGACGGCAGCGAGGACAAGGAGATCAAAATCACCTTCCCGAGCGGCGCCGTGCGCGAGTTCACGGGGCAGTCGCTGCTGCTCAACAACTCGCTGCCGAACTTCTATTTCCACTGCACCACCGCCTACGACATCCTGCGCCACTGCGGGATCGAGCTCGGCAAGCGCGACTTCATGGGCACGCCGGTCTCGCTGTAGAGCGCGTAGGGCGGGTTACGCGCCGTAACCCGCCGCCGCGCAACCTACTTCGGCACGATCGCGGTGACGTCGATCTCGACGATCATTCCGGGCCAGGCGAGCTGGCTGATGGTCAGCAGCGTATGGGCGGGCAGCGGCTGGTCACCGAACGCCTCGACGCGGCACTTGCCGTAGTCGGGCTGGTAGCGCACGTCGGTCAGATAGCTGACCATTTTTGCCACATCGCCCAGCTTGGCGCCGTGCTTGTCCAGAAGCCGTTTGATCTTGTCGTAGGCGTATTTGCATTGCGCGCCAAAGTCGCCCTTGTAGAGGATCGTTCCGGCTGCGCCATTTTCGTCCTCGGCGCCGACGCCGGCGAGAAAGATCATCTTGCCCGGGCCGGTGACCGTCACCGCCTCGGAGAACCGTCCCTTGGTCCATTCAGAGTAGTTGTAGTTCTTCTTCTCCATCGCGCCTTGCGCAGATGCGGGTCCTGCGACTGCGGCAACCGACACGATCGTCACGGCGGCGAATATCACGGCTTTCAGCATGATGTGAGCTCCATTCGAACATCGATCCGGCGTTACCGCGCGATGTTATCCGGTTTGCTCGGAATGGATAGCTACAGGGCAGCTGTAGGGCGGGTCAGGCGCAGCCGTAACCCGCCGGCTTGGAAGGAAATGGCGGATTACGCTGCGCTCATCCGCCCTACGGTCGGCGCGCTACGCTCACTCGGCCGCGACGAGCGGCTCACGCTCAAGCTCGCCTTCTCCCTCGTGCGTCTGCTTGCGCTTGCCGCGGTTGAGCCAGGCTTGCACGCGGGAGAGATAGAGGTAGACGACGGGGGTGGTGTAGAGTGTGAGCACCTGGCTCAGCGCGAGGCCGCCGACCATGGCGTAGCCGAGCGGCTGGCGCAGCTCCGAGCCGGTGCCGTGCCCGAATGCCAGCGGGACGCCGGCGAACATCGCTGCCGCTGTCGTCATCAGGATCGGACGGAAACGCAGCAGGCAGGCTTCGCGGATCGCCGCGATCGGCGGCATATGATGGTCGCGCTCGGCGGCGATCGCGAAGTCGACGAGCATGATGCCGTTTTTCTTCACGATGCCGATCAGCAGGATTATGCCGATGATGCCGATCACCGAGAGGTCCATGTGGCCGAACTGCAGCGCGAGCAACGCGCCGATGCCGGCCGACGGCAGCGTCGACAGGATCGTCAACGGATGGATGAAGCTCTCGTAGAGGATTCCGAGGATGATGTAGACGACNATGAGGGCGGCCCCGATCAATGCCGGCTCGCTCGAGAGCGAGGACTGGAACGCCTGCGCNTTGCCCTGGAACGTGCCGATCACCGAGGAGGGCATGCCGATCTCGCCCGAAGCCTGCGTGATGGCGTCGACGGCCTCGCCGAGCGCAACGCCCGCCCGCAGGTTGAAGCTCAGCGTGACCGCCGGGAACTGGCCCTGGTGCGCGACCGACAGCGGCCCCACCTTGCCGGAATCGATCTCCACCAGCGTGGACAGCGGGACGGCGGCGCCGGTCAGCGGCGATTTCACGTAGAGGCGATCGAGCGAGGCGAGGTCGCGCTGCTGTTCCGGCAGGATTTCGAGGATGATCCAATAAGTCTTGAGCTGCGTGAAGTACTGCGTGATCTGGCGCTGGCCGAACGCGTCGTTGAGGGTATCGTCGATCATTTGCGGCGAGATGCCGAAGCGCGAGGCCTGGTCGCGATTGATGGTGACCTTGAGCTGCGGCGCATTCGCCAGCAGATCGCTCGAGGCGTCGGTGATCTGCGGCAGCGTGCGAAGCTTCTCCAGCAGCTTGCCCGACCACTCGTTGAGCTCGGCGACGTTGGGATCCTGCAGCGTGTATTGGAAGCTGGCGCGGGCGACGCGGCCGCCCACGGTAATGTCCTGCGTCGGTTGCAGAAACAGTGTCGTGCCCTGCACCTTGGCGAGTTGCGGCCGCAGCCGGTCGATGATCTGCGAAGACGTGAGCTCGCGCTCGTCACGCGGCTTGAGCACGATGAAGAAGCGCCCGGTATTGGCGGTCTGGGCGCCGCCGGTGCTGCCGGTGAAGGAGCCGAAGCCGGCGACGTCCGGATCGTGCAGGATCACGTCGCCGAGCTCGCGGATGATGCGCATCATCTGCGGGGGCGCCGTGTCCTGCGCGGCCTCGGCGAAGCCGGAGATCAGGCCGGTGTCCTGGATCGGGAAGAAGCCTTTGGGGATCGTCACGGTCATGTACGCGGTCAAGGCCATCGTGATGAAGAAAACGCCAAGCGTGATGGCCTGGTGTCGCAGCACGATGTCGAGCGTGCGGCGGTAGAACGACAGCAGCGCGTTGAAGCCGGCTTCGATGATCCGGTAGATGCGCCCATGCTCGCCCGTTTCGCGATGCATGAAGCGCGAGCACAGCATCGGCGCGAGCGTGAGCGAGACGAGGGCCGACACGGCGATCGAGGCCGTCACGGTCAAAGCGAATTCGCGGAACAGGCGCCCAATGATTCCGCCCATGAGCAACAGCGGAATGAACACCGCGATCAGCGAAATGCTGATCGACAGAACGGTGAAGCCGATCTCGCGCGATCCCTTGATGGCGGCCTCGAACGGCGGGGTGCCATGCTCGATATGGCGGTAGATGTTCTCGACCACGACGATGGCGTCGTCGACCACGAAGCCGACCGCGATCGTCAGCGCCATCAGGGACAGATTGTCGAGACTGAAATTGAGCAGATACATCGCCGCGCAGGAGCCGAGCAGCGCGAGCGGCACCGTGATGCTGGGAATGACGGTCGCCCAGAAGTTGCGCAGGAACAGCAGGATCACCATCACGACGAGGGCAATGGTGAGCCCGAGCGTGAACTCGACATCCGCCACGGAGGCGCGGATGGTGGTGGTGCGGTCGAGAATGGTGTCCACCTTTATCGCCGGTGGAATGCTGGCGGTGAGCTGCGGCAGCTGCGCCTTGATCTGGTCGACGGTGTCGATGACGTTGGCGCCGGGCTGTTTGAACACCGCCAGGATGATCCCGGGCTGGTTGTTCTGATAGGCCGCAACGGTCCGGTCGACCGCCTCGGGCACCGCCTGGCCGACGTCGCGCACCCGGATCGGTGCGCCGTTGCGGTAGGCGAGGATGACGTCGTTGAACTGCTCGGCAGTGGTGATCTGATCGTTGGCGGCGATCGTGAAGCTGATCTTGTCGGTGTTGATCGTGCCTTTGGCGGCATTGGACGTGGAGGTGACGAGCGTGCTCCGGATCTCCTCCAGGGTGACGCCGCTGGCCGCGAGCTTGCCCGGATCGACCTGGATGCGGATCGAAGGCGTGCTGTCGCCGAAGATCGAGACCTGGGCGACGCCGGGCACCTGCGAGATCTGCTGGGCGAGGAAAAGGTCACCGTAGTCGTCGACGATGGTCAGCGGCATCGTCTCGGAGCGCACCGACAGCATGATGATGGGCGAGTCGGCCGGGTTGACCTTCTTGTAGCTCGGCGGCGCCGTCATCGCTTGCGGCAACGTCTTGGTCGCGACCGAGATGGCCGCCTGCACGTCCTGCCCCGCCGAGTCGATGTTGCGGTTGAGGTCGAATTGAATCACGATCGTGGTCCCGCCCAGCGCGCTCAACGACGTCAGCTGGGTCACGCCCGGGATCTGCGCGAATTGCCGCTCGAGCGGGGCGGCGACCGAAGAGGCCATGGTCTCCGCGCTTGCGCCCTGAAAACTGGCCGTGACCTGAATCGTGGGAAAATCCACCTGCGGCAAGGGGGCGACCGGCAGGAACGGAAACGCCGCCAGGCCCACGAAGGCTAGCGCCGCCATCAGCAGCGTGGTGGCGACCGGCCGGCGGATGAATGGTTCGGACAGGTTCACGAGCTGCTTCCCGATGCCGCCGTTTGCGGTGTGGTCACCGTGACCGGCGCATCGCGCTGGAGCTTGTATTGCCCGTCGGTGACGATGCTCTCGCCGCCGCTGAGGCCGGAGGCGATCACCGTCATGCCGCCCTCGCTCGGACCGACCTCGATCGGGAGCGGCTCGGCCAGGTTCTTCGCCGTGACGGTCCAGACGAACAGACCCTGTGGCCCGCGCTGGATGGCGGCCGTGGGGACGACGACGGCATTGCTGCGCGTGTTGAGCAGCACATGCGCGTTGACGAATTCGCCGGGCCACAGCTTCTCGTCGTCATTCGGAAACATTGCCTTGAGCTTGATGGTCGCCGAGGCCTGGTCGATCATATTGTCGACCAGCAGGAGCTTCCCGGTTGCGAGGGCCCGGCGGTTGTCCTGATCGTAGGCAAGCACTTCCACCGGCCCCCGCGCCATCGCGTCCCGGATATCGTCAAGGGAACGCGCCGGCAGCGTGAACAGGACGGCGGACGGTTTGGTCAGAACCAGCGTTGCGAGCGACGCCTGGTCGTTGGCATGGACGATGTTTCCGGGATCGACGAGGCGCACGCCGACGCGCCCGTCGCTCGGCGCGGTGAT
>JGI12053J15887_10001006_pt1 | contig 12565 bp, 11 predicted proteins | sample MedBloCAOM1_O3_FD_15887 | JGI IMG/M metagenome (IMG submission 15887)
AACCAGCACTAGCTAGTCCCGGGCATCCTCGCGGTCCGCAGTTTATGGCCGTTGCGTGTACCCCACATGCTGCAACGTTTAGGTAATGATTGACCGCTTGTGGCACTAAGCGGACCTACCGAGATATCTGCTATTTGGCTGCTTTCGGGGGGCAAAGCGGACATCGGCCAGCGATTGTCTATCAATCGNGATTTATGGGCAAACGCCCAAGATCGTTTGGNCCCAGGGTCATTTATGGATGCAATGATCGCAAGCTTCGACGGGGAAGAAGGGCCACTNGCGGCGANTATCAAAGCCCGAGTGTCGTTTCAGCCCAGCGCAGGACCAGATCGCTGCTGAGGAATTCGAGCGCAGCCCCTTCTTGTGCGGCCGGCTCATCGCTGGCGACGGCGATGGTGGCGACGATCACGTCGCAACGATCGTTGAGGGCGATCGAAAGCACCGACTTCGCCGATGCGACCGGACCGCTGAGCGCGTAGCCGCGGCTGCGGCCTGTCATCCACTGCACGCCGATAGGCCGGCCGGGGCCGAGTGCCGAGCTCTCGCCGCCGACGAGATCGACATCGCCGACCCGGTCGAGCTCCTCGTCGTCGGCAACCCCGGTCGCGCAATTGCAGAAGCCGATCTTTGCCCGCAGATAAAGATTGACCTCGCGCGCGCAATCGCCGGCCTTGCATTGAAACGCCCGGCCGCGTCCCCACTGGTCGAGCGGGAAAGGCCATCTGACTTCGGTCCAGACCGGCCGATCGCGCGTAGCGACGCCCTGTGGCTCCGGCGGCGTCGCGGCGAGGAAGGCTGCGGTGCCGCCGGTCACTGCGATGAGCGCAACGGCGGCGGCGAAGGCGCGCGGCTTGCTCATGATCGCCTTTACGGTTGCGGTTCGCCGGTCCAACGGGCCTAGTTCTTTGCCAAAAACGCTCGCGCCGCCACGAGGTCTGGCCGCACGGTATCGGCATTGCCCGCGAGCGTCGTGAGTTTCTGGTAATAGNCCTTGGCTTTCGCCTGGTCGCCGAGACGCTCGGCCGCCCNCGCGGCTCCGGCGATGGCGTTGAAGCGGTTCGGCTCCTTCTTGATCGTCGCTTCGAATGCGGCGAGCGCCTCGGGCGCCATTCCGCGGTCGAGCAGCATGACGCCGTAGAGTTCGCGCGCCGGCTCCGGCACCCCGGGAGTCACCGAGCTTTTTTCGGTCTTGTCCTCGGCATTGGCGGCGGCGCTCATGGCCTTGAGCGCGTCGTCATGCTTGCCCTCGGCATAGAGCACGAATGCGTTCGCGACCTGCCACTGGATGTCGACCTGCTCCGCCCAATAAGCGTCCTTGGCCGCGCGCAGCTTGTCCCGCAACTCGGCGAGCTTGGCGATATCAGCTTTGGCGGCGTCCGGATTGCCGGAGCGGGCTGCCCCCAAAGCGCGCCCGAAATGCGTCATCGCCTGGACATGGGCAAACTGACTGGGCTTGACTGTCAGCTCTGCCGCACCCTTCCAGTCGCCGCGTTCCACCATGTAACGCGCCGGCGAGGCGGCAAGCGCATAGGGGCCGGGGAGCGCATTCGGGTTGACACCCGAAATCGCGTTCATCTCGTCGATAACGGCGCGCGCTTTTCCGTCCTGCCCGAGCTGCAGATAGGCATAGACTTGGTAATCCATTGCATGCAGCTGGTCGGTGAACTCCTTGTCCGCCTTCGCTGCGCGCGCAGCGGCCGTGTTGGAGCCGATCGATTCCTTCCAGTAGCCGACGCGCGTGAAGATGTGGGAGGGCATGTGCTGCGCGTGCGGCGCGGCCGGAGCGATCTCGGAATAGCGCGTCGCGGCATTGATGCCTTTCTCCGCAAGGGCCGGAGAGTCGTAGAGATGGATCAGGTAGTGGGCGACGCCCGGGTGCCGCGGCTGACGCTTGAAGATCCGCTCCAGGATCGCCGCGCCCTTGAGCTGGTTCGAATAGGTCTTGTCGTTGGGCGAGGCTCCAACGTTGAGCGTGATGGCGTAGAACAGCTGCGCTTCGTCGTCGGAAGGATAGTGCTGCGCCAGCGTCTCCATGGCCTTCAGATAGGCCTGCACCCGCGCGCCATGCGCGATCTTGTCGTAATCGGTATAGAACACCAGGAGCGTATCGATAAAATCGCGCTCGCGTTCGGTCTTGGCGCCGACCGCCTTCCCCTTCTGGATGGCGTCGAGGCCCAGCGGGAGATTGGGCGCGGGCGGCGGGTTATGCGGGTTGTTGAGCAGGCTCAGCGCGATGCCCCAATACGCGATCCCGCATTCCGGATCGGCCTTGAGGACCTCCTCGAATATCTCTTTGGACTGGCGGTACCAGAACGAATGCTGGTATCGCATGCCGCGATCGAACCGTCGCTGCGCGGCCTCGTTGCATGAGGTCGCGAAATGAACGGTGCCGAGCCGTTGATCGCCTTCCTCCTGACTTGCAGCAGGTGATGCGAACGACAGTCCAATCGTCAATGTCGCGGCAGCTGCGGTTGCACAACATGATCTTGACGTGACGCCCATGATTTTGGATGTGAGGCGAGTACTTTGGTTCATGGCACTTTCCGATCGCAGGGCGACTGCCGGGTGCGCGGGCCATCCCTTTTCCACTGCTGTCCCACCATGCCAGTAGACCCGCGCGCGCGCTTTCAGGGCGCCTCAATTTGTGCTTAGGGTTCCCTCCATTTTTCCTTAGGGCACCGTGCTAAGGTCGTCGGCGGACCGCGTGCGATGAGCAGGATGGGATCTTGCGCTATCTATTCGAGGACTGTGCGCTCGACACGGATCGCCGCGAACTGCGCCGGGGAGCGGCCCATGTGGCTGTCGAGCCCCAGGTTTTCGATCTNCTTGTTCACCTGATCCGGCACCGTGACCGCGTGGTCAGCAAGGATGATCTNCTGGTCTCGGTCTGGCATGGGCGCATTGTTTCGGAGTCCGCGCTGTTCAACCGAATCAACGCGGCCCGGAGCGCGATCGGCGATACCGGCGACCAGCAACGACTGATCAAGACACTGCCGCGCAAGGGCATCCGTTTCGTTGGAGAGATCCGCGAGGACGAAACGTCGGCCGTGGGCGCTATACATCCGGAACCGGGCACGCATCGCACCCGGACCATCGGCACCTCCACGCAAGGCGAAGGTCCTTCTCTGCGGCTGCCCGACCGTCCCTCGATCGCGGTGCTGCCATTCACCAATATGAGCGACGATCCCGATCAGGATTACTTTGCCGATGGCATTTCCGAGGACCTGATCACTGGACTTGCCCGCATCCGCTGGTTGTTCGTCATCGCCCGCAACTCCACGTTCGTCTACAAGCGCCGGGCGGTCGATGTGAAACAAGTCTCGCGCGAGCTTGGTGTCCGCTATGTGCTCGAAGGCAGCGTGCGCCGCGCCGGCAACAGGCTGCGCATCAGCGCGCAGCTCATTGACGCGATGACCGGTGGCCATCACTGGGCCGAGCGGTACGACCGGGAGCTCGGCGACATTTTCGCTGTGCAGGACGAAATCACCCGCAGCGTTGCCGGGGCCATCGAACCCCACCTGCTGGCCGCGGAGGGCGTTCGTGCGCTCTCGCGTTCCTCCGACGACCTGGGAGCTTGGGAACTCGTGGCTCGCGCTCAAACGCATGTCTGGCGCCTGACGCGCCCGGACTATGAGACCGCGACTGACGCACTCAAATGGGCCGTCGAGGCCCATTCGGACTACGCGCCGGCGCGCAGCATGCTGGGGTTTTGCTTGGTGTTTGCTGCGCACATGGGCTGGGTTGATCGCGATCAAGGATTGCTACCCGGCCGCCAACACGCCCTTCGGGCGATCGCGCTTGATGATTGCGATCCCTGGGGGCACATCGCGCTCGGCTATTGTGCCATGATGGAAAGGCGGACCGAGGAGTCGATCGCAGCGTTGCGGCGAGCGGTTAGGCTCAATCCGAATTCTGCGGCGGCGCACGCTCATCTCAGCCGCGGCTTGGCTTTTGCGGGGCAGGATCGCGAAGCGATTGAGCATGCGGAAGATGCAATCAGGCTCAGTCCCCTGGATCCGGAGATGGCGCTGTTCCTCGGCGGTATCGCGGCTGCTCACTACGCAGCCGGGCGATATGTAGAAGCTGCCCACTACGCGACGGAAGCCGCGCGGTTGCGCCCAGGTTTTCAGGGGGTGCAACGTATGCGCTGTGCGAGCCTGGCCCAGGCTGGGCGAGTCGATGAAGCCCGGTCGTTTCTGGCGACGCTCCGACGCGAGCAGCCCCAGCTATCGATCGATTGGATGAGAGCGAACGTCCCTTACCAGACGCCCGAGTTGATGGAGCGCTATCTGGAGGGCATCCGGAAAGCGGGCCTGAACGAGGATTAGAGGCCCGCTTTGGGGTCATGAACGGCCCACCACGCGGAGTCGGCGGGGTTCAATTGGCGGCTCCGAAGATCAGAAGCGCGGCGCGCGCGGGGGGCCGCCTCTTCCCGGGGCCCCTGGGATCACCCGCGGCTTCATCGGCAGCAGGCCCTCGCGCTGCAATTTCTTGCGCGCGAGCTTGCGGGCGCGGCGGATGGCTTCCGCCTTCTCTCGAACTCTCTTCTCGGAGGGCTTCTCGTAATGGCCGCGGAGCTTCATCTCGCGGAAGACGCCCTCGCGCTGCATCTTCTTCTTCAGCACCTTGAGGGCCTGGTCGACATTGTTGTCACGGACGAGAACCTGCATGCGGCGTCCCTTCGATCGAACGGTTGATGGGCTGGCAGCGGGCGGACCGATGCCAAGTCGTCCGGGCTACTGGCGCACGGATATGTAGGATGCGGGTGCCGACGGCACCCGAGGTACGAACCGACGTCGATTTTTTGAAATCGTGCCGCCGATGGCACCAGGGCTACCTATCGGAAGAAGCGAAGCTTCGGCACGTCGCCGTTTTTTGGGCAGCTCACGGATAAGTCTACGCTTGCTTGCTCTATGTGGGGGTGCCGGAGGTAAAGAACAATAGGAGTCGAGCAGTTATTAACGGCTTGAGGCGGATAGAGTTGGCGATCACGACAGCAATTGAAAGCCTCGGGCACGCCGAAACCGGGATTAGCTGCGTCCCAGTAGACGACATCTGACGAGGCAGGGGGCAGGCACCTGTTCTGAGTTTAACCCAACGGAAGCGACGTATGCTGGTCGACAGTATCGAACGCCTATCGCCCGAACGCGAGCGGCGGGGACGTTGAGGGTGCGGATGACGAGCTGCTCCACCTCGGCGTCGGGCAGCGGTTCCAGCTCCACGTTGGTGCGCTGCAGATCGGCGATGAATTCGGGATCCCTGACCATGCCCTGGAACGCGTCGCGCAGCGCTTTGACGCGGTCGGCCGCGAGTCCGGGCAGGGCAATCACCGAGCGTCCGATCGCGCTGCCGTGTCGCCGATCTCGTCCAGGCTCGGCGAGTCCGGCAGCTCGGCGATGCGCTCCGGACGATCTGCAAGGCAAAACCGTTCGCCTAAATGGCGTCGAGCTCAAGCTCGGTGCCGATGATGCGCTTCCGGATCTCACCGCTGCTCCAGCGCAGGCGGGAAACATTTCATTGGACCCGGCCACGATCACGTTCATCGCCTTGCCCGGAGCCGGAAATCAAGCGTGTCTGTAGCGCCAAGCGAGATGACGGTCGGATTAGGCCGACGACGAGCCACCGCCCTCATCGACAATCGAAAACGGGTAACGTCAGGCGCCTGTAGACCGGTCTGAGCCGAGGATGAGTGCATGAACGGCGTGGGCACCCTCGTAGGTGTTCACAGTCTTGAGGTTCGCGGCGTGGCGCATGACATGTTACACTATCTGAATACCGTTGCCGCCGTGCATGTCACGGCCAACGCGCGCGATGTCGAGTGCCTTGCCGCAATTGCAACGTTTGATGGGCGAGATCATCTCTGGCGCCATTTGCCCTTGTCGAAAAGGCGCCCCACGCGCAATGGCGCGTGCAACCTGAGCGGCATGTCGGCGAGCTTCTTCTGATAGAGCTGAGTGTCGGCGAGCGGCCGGCCGAACTGCTTTGCGATCGAGCCCGTATGCAAGCTTGCGTCGCCGGCAGTCTTCCGCCGCACCCATTCTGCCCCAGGCGATGCCGAAGCTGCTGCCTAAAGCGATAAGATAGAAGCGCAGTGCATAGTAAAAAGATAAGCATTCTAATATAACAAATTCAGCTTCATGTAATCCCCTGGCAACCCGGAGGGTCTGCCGGTCGGGTTTGTCATCGACGGTACCGTTGCGTCGGGACACCTCGGCATGACATGCGCGGCGTGCCACACCGCACAACTCGAGTACAAGCAGGAAGGCGTGACCCGCCCTGCGCCTCGACGGCGCACCTGCCAATGCGGATTCCCAGGAATTTCTCACGGATGTTCTTTCCGCGTCGCGGGCAACACTGATGCAGCCCGACCGGTTCGATACATTTGCCAGGGGGGTTCTCGGCGCCGGCTACACGACCGCAAAGGCAACGCAGATCAAGGACGGCTTCGGTAAATGGGTCGCGCAATTCGGGGAATTCATGGACAAAAGCCTGCCCGCCAAATCGCCGTGGGGGCCGGGCCGGCTCGACACTTTCGGCATGATCTTCAACCGCGTCGTCGCGCGCGATTTGGGAATGCCCGACAATTTCAAGGTTGCCGACGCACCCGTCAGCTATCCGTTCCTGTGGAATGCCTCGCGGCAGGATCGCACGCAATGGAAGGGGGGGGTGCCGAATGGCCTCTACATTCACGCGCTCGCACGTAATACCGGCGAGGTCTTTGGAGTCTTCGCCGATTTTGCAGCCCGCAGGGTCACAGGGCCTACCCCGCTCAGTCCCGCGCGGCCTCGACGACTCGCTGGTGGCGCTCGGCAAGCCGCTGTTCGATACCCATTGCAGCAGCTGTCACGCAGTGCAGTCTTCGGTCGATGTGCCCGGCGCCTGGCGCACCCCTGTCGTCGCGGTCGGCACGGACCCGAAGATGGCACTCAATTCGGCGCGCATGTCCGACGCCGGACTGCTGACGGGCGCGCTGATGCCGCCGCCCGCGATTGGCGCCAGGATCGGCAACCCCGCGAAGGCTGCCGACATTCTTGCCAATACGGTGGTGGGGAGCCTGCTCGCCGACGCCCTGGTCCCGCCGATACCGCCGCCGGCAAAGCTGGCGCAGAGCGGCGTCTTTCGCGCCCTTCGGAAGGACTTTGCGGAGCATTTGCCAGGCGAAAATCTCGACGCGTTGCTCGACCCGAAGCTCTCCGCCAAGGCCAGGGCCGAGGCGATGATCAAAATCAGGGCCTTTATCAATGCGCGGCTGAGCAACCTGTTTCATCCGCCGCCGGCTATTGCCGGAGCCGCCTACGAGTCGCGGGTGCTGAACGGCATCTGGGCGACGGCGCCCTATCTCCACAACGGCTCGGTGCCCAACCTGTGGGAATTGTTGAAGCCCGCCAAGGAGCGCAGGGCGAACTTCATGGTCGGAAGCCGCGTTTTCGATCCCAAGAATGTGGGTTACGAGGCCGACCAGTCGCCGTTCAAGAACGGCACCTTCGTCGCCGACCCCGCGAACGCGAATGGCAATGGCAATGGCAACCATGAATACGGCACCGCGCTCACGGAAGAGCAACGCTGGGCAATTATCGAATATTTGAAGACTCTTTAGAGACGGAAATCATCTCCCCGCCGGGTGGATGGCTATCATCGAACTCCCGCGGCGCGATAGGAGATTCCATGGCGAGCTATTTGCATCGCTTTGACGAGACGCCTACTGCGGAGCGCTGGCCGCTCGTGCGTCGCTGGATGTTGGGGGAACCGCTGACCTTCTTCGACGAGCTACGTCGGAACCGTCCGGTTCTTGCGACTCCCGAGGTGACACTTGCCGTGCGATTTTCAGACTGCCGCGACATCTTGCTCCAGCACGACATCTTCAGCGTCGCGCTCTATAGGTCGAAGCAAGGTGACTACTGGATGCCGCAGGATGACACCGCCGTGCATTGGCGTGAAAAATCGATCATGCGGGCGATTCTCGATCGCGAGACATTCCGAAGATTTGGACTTATATTATGTAGCAAACAAGGCCGCTGCGCTGATAGCTGCAGCCTGTGGCGCCATGGACATAGTATCGGGCCTGACACGCGCCGTGCCACTGGCCCTCGTCCAAGACTGGTTCGGGTTTGCCGACAGCGATCCGGCGGAATTGCAACGGTGGTCCTACTGGAACCAGATGGACGCGTTCTGGAATCAGCCTTTCGACGCGATCGCCGCGCCCGACCCGCAGAAAATCGTCGCGGAGCGGGAAGTCGCAATGACCTACCTTTGTCGTTGGTCCGTCCTTGCGAACGCAATCGTTCGCAGCACGGAACTAAGCCGCGCGGTGGAAAGTGAGCGAAAAGCTTGCACCGCCCGTGTCACGGTTCTCAACCGTAATGCTCGCCATATGCGCGTCAGCGATGCGCCGCACGATTGCAAGGCCGAGGCCCGCGCTCCCCGCTTGACGGCGATCACGACGCCAAAAGCGACGAAACAAAAATTCTCGCTCGTTCTTGTCGATTCCAGGACCTTGATCAAGGACCCTAATGGATCCGTCCGATCTCACCACGAGCTCAACAACCGTTCCCCGCGGGGTATGATGAATTGCATTCTCGACAAGATTGCGAACTGCTCGGTACATCAGGTCTGGATTGCCTTTGACCCATACCGGTTCATCCGCCGCATCGAGACAGATTTCTTTGCCTTGAGAAATCACCAAGGGCGCTACCAACTCGACCACTTCAGTGCAGACGCTGCGTAGTTCCGCCTTTTCGGATGGCGCGACGATGTATGTATCGGACTCAGCAACATCAATAAGTTGGCCAACGAGGCGGCACATGCCCTCGACGTCCTGGCGCAGCGGCTGGATTATCCGCTGATCCGTAAGCGTATCGAGCCGCGTGCGCAGGACCGCCAGGGGGGTCTTAAGTTCGTGTGCGGCATCGGCGGTAAATTCCTGCTGAACGCGAAAGCCTCGTTCGAGACGATCAAGCGCCTGATTTACCGCCCGCACAAGGTCGCGAATTTCACTTGGCATCGAATCGACAGGCAAGCGAACATCGGTGCGCGCGGGACCGATACTTTGTGCCTGTTCCGACGCTTGCAGCAATGGTCGCAACGCCCGGCGAAAGATGACGATGTCGATGGCGAGCAATAGCAGCAAAATCGGCAAGGTAACCCATCCCACGCGCTTAAAGAACTCCGTCACGATGTCATCGATCAAAACGTCTCGGTGCGTTAGGTCTTCACCGACCTGCACCCATATTGTGCGTCCGCCAATTTCGCTTGGCATTTCCACGCCGGAGATCGCCTTGTTACCCCGTCGCATCCTCAAGAATACGGCTCCAGATGATCGCGAGTTTCCGGTGAAAATCGGCGAACGATCTTGGAGCGAGGAAAACAGAACCTGCCCGGTCTCGTCGATGACTGCGTAGGCGTAACGCCCGTATGCCTCTGAATAGAGGTCAAGGAGAGACGCGGGCAAATCCAAAGCCAAACCGCCATCCTCCCGCGACTCCAGATGGTTTGACAGCACGTCCGCCTGATCAAGCATGGCGAGCCCATGAAGATCATCCGCCGCAGACCGCATGAACCAGTAGAGTGCCAAAGGCATGAAGATCGACACGACACACAGCGCGATCGCCTGTAAGAAAATGATTTGCGCGAAGGTTGATTTAAAGCGCATGCGACTATCTACCCTCTCCGAGCAGGTATCCGACACCGCGTATCGTGTGGATTACGACCTTGGCGTCATGCTCGTAGAGTTGCTTGCGGACACGATGGACGTAGACTTCGACAGCATTCGATGCCACATCGCTCGCATTTCCAAAAATCTGATCTTCGACCAGTTTTTTCGACACGACGCGATCCTTGCGCCGCATCAGGAGCTCCAGTACCGCCGTCTCGCGGCCGGACAGCAGCTGTGGCTTTTCATCGATGAACACTTGCCGGCTTTCGGTGTCGAACGTCAGATTGCCTACCTGCAGCGAGCTCCCGAGCAATTGGCCAGGTCGGCGCAATAGCGCTTCCAATCGAGCAAGCAGCTCTTCGAAATCGAAGGGCTTCACCAGATAGTCATCAGCGCCGGTGCGGAGACCGTTGACGCGATCATGCACGCCGTCCCTTGCCGTAAGCACGAGAACGGGCAGAGGATCCTTGCGACACCGAATGTCGCGTAGAATCGACAGCCCGTCCCCGTCCGGCAAACAAAGATCAAGAATCAGCGCCGCGTAACGCGTCGTCGTCAAGGCGGCGCAAGCTTCAGCAAGCGTCGCCAACTGATCGGCTTCGTAGCCAGCGGCCCGTAGACCGCTGACCAGTAAGTCCGAAAGTTGCTGATGGTCTTCGACCAATAGCAGTCGCATGTGCAACCAACCCGTTCCCGCTGCTGCTATGCCACGCGCGATAAAAACTGTACCACTTGTCCAAATCCTCGTCATTCTCATTCATCTTCGCGTAAGCTCATGTAAGCTTCGCGTAAGGAGCGCGCGAAAGGAGCAGCAGAAAAAAGCAGTGCCACTATTCGGCAATATTTTTTGCGCCTTATCGACTAGACTAACTCCAGGCTTAAGAAATTACTAACAGATACGGGAAACTTGGATTATCTTCGGTTGAGGGCACTGCTGCTCTAAGCCACGACGGGGGACTGTGATGAGCAGTGTGGAGGGGGATACCAGCCGCCGGATGGCACGCCGGTGTGTGACGAGTTTGCGGCCGTGGGCACGGCTTTGGGATTTGCTTATCGTGCCATTGATTATTGCCTTGGCGCTGCTTGGGTTCGGACCCGGGCTTCTTCAGCATGGCCACGCTCAATCGCAGAACGAAGACAGTGGCGCAGTACAGCATATCGTGGTGACGCTCTTTAAATCGCGCACCTTGCGGCTCGAAAAGCCATTTGCCAGCGCTGTTGTGGGGTCGCCAGATATCGTGGACGCACTGCCGATGTCGGATCGTTCACTGTACGTTCAGGGCAAAAAGGTTGGGACCACCAACGTCTCGGTATTCGATCAGGGCATGCGGCTGATTGGCGTAATCGACGTGGAGGTCGCCCCGGACACCGGCAATCTCCAGGAAAAGATCCGTTCGAGCACCGGCAGCAGGGGCATCCGCGTTTCCAGCACCAATGGCCAGATCGTGCTCGGTGGCGTCGCCGGCAATGCGGTGGCCGCCGAGCGCGCCGTTCAGGTGGCCAAGAGCATGGTACCCGAAGGCGCCACTATCGTGAACGCGATGAAGGTGGCTCCGGCGCAGCAGGTCATGCTCAAGGTCCGCTTTCTCGAGGTCGCCCGCTCCGCGAGTCGCGAGTTCGGGGTGAATTGGTTCGGGGCCAACACTGGTGGGAACCGGGGCTTTACCACCGGCGTCGGCACGGTTACCCCGGGGGGCAGGCCTGCTGTTACCGGTGTTGACGCAAGCGGAAATCCGGTACCCGCGCCAGGTTTTGGCAGCGGTTCAGCGGGTATTCCAATATTTACGACTGCAGGCACATTGCTCTCTGCCGGACAGCCCTTCGGCGTTGCGCTGGCAACTCTCGCCAGCAAAGGTGCCAGCCTTGATGTTCTGCTGACTGCCTTGGAAACGAAAGGATTGGTCCGGTCATTGGCCGAGCCCGACCTGATTGCGCTCTCTGGCGATACCGCCTCGTTTCTCGCCGGCGGCGAATATCCGGTGCCCGCGGTACAGCCAGGGGGTGCCGGTACCGTGCCGGTCATTACCGTCCAATACCAGCCGTTCGGTGTGCAATTGACCTTCACGCCGACGGTCCTGGAAAACGGCATCATCAATCTGCGCCTCGCGCCGTCGGTGAGCGAGCTCAACTTTGCGCAAGCCGTGACCATATCCGGCTTCAACGTCCCGTCGATCAACAAGCGCGAGGCGCGCACCACGGTCGAGCTGCGAGACGGCCAGAGCTTCTCGATCGCCGGCCTGCTGCAGACTGACAATCGGCGCAACATCTCGCAGCTTCCCTGGATCGGCTCGGTGCCGGTCCTCGGCGCGCTGTTCGGCAGCAAGCAATTCCAGGAGACGGAGACGGACTTGGTGGTCGTCGTCACGCCCCATCTCGTCGCTCCGGCCGTGCCTGGGCAGGAATTGGCAAGTCCACTCGATAATCACCTTCCCACTAATGACGTCGATTTTTTCCTGATGGGTCAGATGGAGCAGCGGAAGACCTTCAGGGATTACATCACCAGCGGCGGCAACATCCAAGGCCCATATGGTCATATCATTGGCCAGCAGGGCTCGCCCGTGCTCTCGACGAAGAATTGAGGTTAGAATCATGAGAACCAGACACATCATCGCCTTCGCCGTCCTGGTCGGTGGTACCTTTGCAGGCTCCGGCGCCTTGGCCTGGGACCAGGATCCTTTCGCGATGTACTTCCAACGCAGCGACAAAATCACCCTAGGGGCCGGCAACGCCAAGGCAGTGAACGCCGCTACCCACATCATCGACCCGTGGCCGCGCTATGTTGGCAACCGGCGAATTCCGGGGAACGGCGATCGACTGTCGCGCGCGGTCGAGCGCTACCGCCAGGGATCGTACAGGCAGCCAGCGCCGCCGATCTCGCCGTATGCGGCGGGCGGCTACGGTGTGGGCGGCGGC
>JGI12053J15887_10001007_pt1 | contig 12563 bp, 8 predicted proteins | sample MedBloCAOM1_O3_FD_15887 | JGI IMG/M metagenome (IMG submission 15887)
GATCGACCATCCAGGTCATGAGCTCGGGCCACGAGATGCCCGCCCATTTGGCCTGCTCCGGCGCCAGCGACAGCGGCGTCATGCCGGGCTGGGTGTTGAGCTCGAGGATGACCAGTCCCGACGTGCCGGGCCTGGAATCGTCCCAGCGCAGATCGGCGCGGGTGAGGCCGCTGCAGCCCAGCGCCTGGTGGGCGGTAAGCGCCCACTGCTTGGCAAGCTCGTAGACCTCGGTCGGGATCGGCGCCGGCACCAGATGCTCGGTGATGCCGTCGGTATACTTGGCCTCGTAGTCGTAGAAGCGCGTACGGGGCCGCAGTTCGGTGACCGCCACGGCGCGATCGCCCATCACCGCGACGGTGAGCTCGCGGCCGGGCACGAACTTCTCGACCAGGACCTTCTCGCCAAACGCGGCTTCCGCCACCTCGACGGCGGCGAGGTTGTCGCCTTCACGCACGATATGCACGCCTACGCTGGAGCCTTGATCGATTGGCTTTACCACATATGGGCGCGGCATGGGATCGCCCGATGCAAGCGCGTGACGTTCGATCACCTTGCCCTGGGCGACACGCAGGCCGAGCGAGGTGAAGACGTGACGCGCCATCGGCTTGTCCATGGCGATCGCCGAGGGCAGCACGCCGGAATGAGTGTAGGGCACCGCCAGCACTTCGAGCACGCCCTGGATGCAGCCATCCTCGCCGTACTTGCCATGCAGGGCGTTGAACACCACGTCTGGGCCGCCGCCGCCGACAGGCCGCAGGAAATCGATCAGCGCGCGCAAGTCGCGTTTGACGTCGTATTCGAGAACCTCGTGGCCGCCTTCGCGCAGGCCCTCGGCGCAGGCCTTGCCGCTCACCAGCGAGACCTCACGCTCGGGCGACCATCCACCCATGAGGACTGCGACCTTGCACATTATACCGGTACTCCGATGCGGCGGATTTCCCAGTCGAGGCGTACGCCGCTCTTGTCGAGCACGCGCCGCCGCACTTCCTCGCCCAGCGCCTCGAGGTCGGCCGCGCTGGCGGCGCCGAGATTGATCAGGAAGTTGCAGTGCTTTTCGGAGACCTGCGCCTCGCCGATGCGCAGGCCGCGACAGCCGGCCTGGTCGATCAGCTCCCATGCCTTGTGGCCGGGCGGATTGACGAAGGTCGAGCCGCCGGTGCGGCTGCGCGGCTGCGATTCGGTGCGCGCGGAATCGATCTCGGCGATGCGGCGGGCGATGGCGAGCTGGTCGCCGGGCTCGGCACGCAGCCGGGCGGAGGTGAAGATCCAGTCGGCCGGCGCGCTGCTGTGCCGATAGCTGAAGCTGAGCTCGGAGGCACTGATGCGATGCACCTTGCCGGCGCGGTCGATCGCCTCGGCCGAGACCAGCACCTGGGCGAGTTCGCCGCCATAGGCGCCGGCATTCATCATCACCGCCCCGCCGATCGTGCCCGGGATGCCGCTCAGGAATTCCAGGCCGGCCAGCGCGTGGTCGCGGGCCGTCAGCGCCACGTTGAGATCGGGGGCGCCGGCGCCCGCTAAAAGTTCGTTTCCGTCGACGGCGATGCCGGTGAAGCCGCGCATCAGGCGGACCACCACGCCTTTCACGCCGCCGTCGCGCACCAGCAGGTTCGAGCCGACGCCCAGCACCGCGACCGGCACCTCAGTGGGCAGCGCCTTCAAGAACGACGCCAGATCCTCGGCATCGGCCGGGCGGAACAACACCTCGGCCGGTCCACCGGTGCCGAACCAGGTCTGCGGACCCAGCGGCGCATCGGCCGCGAGCCGGCCGCGCGGCCGGGGCAACCGGTCGATCAGGTGAGGATGGGAGGTGGCGAGCGCCATCATGCCGCCGAGCCGCTGTTAAAAGGGCCGCCATGATCGTTCGCGATGGCACGCGGTCCGGCATGCTCGGCCGCGATCTGCTGGATCTGGCCGGGCAGCGCATGCGCCCAGGCGGTGATGTTGCCGGCGCCGAGAAAGACCACGACATCGCCCGGCCGCGCCATCTGCCAGATCAGGCCAGGCAGGTCGCCCGGCACGCCGAGCGGAGTGACGTCGCGATGGCCGGCGCGGCGCACCAGGTTCACCAGCATGTCGCGATTGACTCCCGCGATCGGCGTCTCGCCGGCGGCATAGACTTCGGCAATCAACACGGCGTCGGCGTCGGAGAAGCAGCCGGCGAACTCGTCCTTGAGCGCACCCAGCCGCGTGTAGCGGTGCGGCTGCATGACCGCGATCACCCGTCCCGAGCCGCCATAGGCCTGCCGCGCCGCGCGCAGCACGGCGGCAATTTCGACGGGATGGTGGCCGTAATCGTCGATCACCGTGATGCCGTGCGCCTCGCCCGTCTTGGTGAAGCGCCGCTTGACCCCGGCGAAGGAGCCCAACGCGCGGCGGATCGTGTCGTCGGGCAGGCCCATTTCCTGCGCCACGGCGATGGCGGCGAGCGCGTTCTGCACGTTGTGCTGGCCAAACATCGGCAGGCGCATGTCGACGATGACGCGCGATTCATTGGTGGCGCGGTTCTCGACCACGACATCGAAATCGGCGCCGCCGCGGTCGAGCCTGAGGTTGATCGCATGGACGTCGGCGTTGGCGCCCAGGCCGTAGGTGACGATCCGGCGATCGGCGACGCGGGGGATCAGGGCCTGCACCTCGGGATGGTCGAAGCACATGACGGCGAAGCCGTAGAACGGGATGTTCTCGACGAAGCGCACGAAGGCGTCGCGCAGCGCGTCGAAGGTTCCGTAGTGATCGAGGTGCTCGGGATCGACGTTGGTCACCACCGCGATGGTGGCGGGCAGGCGCAGGAACGAGCCGTCCGATTCGTCGGACTCCACCACCATCCAGTCGCCTCCGCCCAGCCGCGCGTTGGTGCCGTAGGCGTTGATGATGCCGCCATTGATCACCGTCGGATCGAGTCCGCCGGCATCGAGCATGGCGGCAACCATCGACGTCGTCGTGGTCTTGCCGTGCGTGCCGCCGACCGCGATCGACCATTTGAGCCGCATCAGCTCGCCCAGCATTTCGGCGCGACGCACCACCGGCAGCTGGCGCGCCCGCGCCGCCAGCACCTCCGGATTGTCTTTCTTCACCGCACTCGACACGACCACGACCTGGGCGTTGGCGATATTGTCGGCGCGGTGGCCGATCGCGACCTTGATGCCGTGCCCGACCAGCCGTCGCGTGTTGGCGCCCTCGGCGATGTCGCTGCCCTGCACCTTGTAGCCGAGATTGTGCAGTACCTCGGCGATGCCTGACATGCCGATGCCGCCGATGCCGACGAAATGGATCAGTCCGATATCGAGCGGCATTGCCCTCATGCGGCGACTCCTGACGGTGAAAGAGCAAGCCCGGTCATTTCGCCAACCAGGTCGGCAAGGCGCGCCGCCGCATCGGGCCGGCCCGCGGCGTGAGCGGCCGCCGCCATGGCGGCCAGCCGTTGCGGCGTCTCGACCAGGGCCGCCAGATGTCCGGCCAGGGTTTTGGCCGTGAAGGCGACGTGCGGGATCACGATGCAGGCGCCGGCCACCTCGAAAGCGCGGGCATTGGCCGTCTGGTGATCGTCCGCGGCATAGGGATAGGGCACCAGGATCGACGGCCGGCCGATGGCGGCGAGCTCGGCCACGGTCGAAGCGCCGGCGCGGCCGATCACGAGATGCGCGGCGGCGATGCGCTGCGGCAGGTCGGCGAAGAAGGGCGCCAGCTCGACCACGATGCCGGCCCGGGCGTAGCGCTGGCGCACCTGCTCGAGATCCTCCTGCCGGCACTGCTGGACCAGGCGCAGGCGCGCGCGCAGCGGCGCCGGCAGGGACAGCACGGCCTCCGGCACGACCTGGCTGAACGAGGCCGCGCCCTGGCTGCCGCCGAAGACCACGAGATCGATCACCCTGCCTTCGCCTGGCGCACGATAGGGCGAGCTGCGCAGCGCCCGCACGGTCTCGCGCACCGGATTGCCGACGAGACGCGCGCGGCGGTCACCGTCGGCGATGTGGCGCGTGCGGCTGAACGAGGTCGCGATGCGCGCCGCGCCGCCCTGCACGAGGCGATTGGCCTTGCCCAGCACGGCATTCTGTTCGTGCAGCATGGACGGCAGCCGGCGGAGGCGGGCGGCGATCATGGTCGGCACCGAGGCGTAGCCGCCGAAGCCGACGACGGCCGACGGAGCGATGCGACCCAGCGCCCACCAGGCGTCGAACAAGCCGAAGCCCAGCGACAGGAGCGCCATCAGGCGGCGGCCGAGCGAACCGGTCGGGCTTGCCGAGTGGATATAGTGGATCGGCCGGCGCGCCAGCGCGCCCTGCCACTGCTTGCCGCGCGAGTCGGTGACCAGCGCGAACGGCACGCCGCGCGCCTCGAGCTCGCCGGCCAGCGCCTCGGCCGGAAAGACGTGCCCGCCGGTGCCGCCGGTCGCCAGGACCACCGGTCCGACGAGGGCGCGCGGCTCGGCCATCACACCGCCTCCCTGAGGCCGGCATGCTCGCGGGTGAGCGACAGCATCATGCCGGCGCAGATCGCCATGGCCAGGGCCGAGGAGCCGCCATAGGAGATGAAAGGCAGGGTCATGCCCTTGGCGGGGATGAGCTGGATGGTCGAGGCCATGTTGATGGCGGCCTGCAGGCCGAACTGCACGCCAAGCCCGGTGGCCGCCAGGGTGATGAACAGGCTGGTCTCCTTCGAGGCGCGCGACATCGCCCGCAGCGTCACGAAGGCGAACAGGCCGAGGATCATCAGGCAGACGATCAGGCCGAATTCCTCGCCGGCGACGGCCATGATGAAATCGGTATGCGCGTCGGGCAGTTGAGCCTTCACTGTGCCCTCGCCCGGGCCGCGGCCGAACGGGCCGCCGTTCATGAAGGCCTCGAGCGAGGTGTTGACCTGGTAGTTGTCGCCCGATGACGGATCGAGGAAGCGGTCGAAGCGGCTGCGCACGTGGCCGAACATGAAGTAGGCACCGACGATCGACGCGGCGCCGCCCACAGCACCGAAGCCCGCGACCCACATCGGCAGGCCGACGACGAAGAGCTGGATCGCCCACACCAGGGCCACCACGATGCTCATGCCGAGGTCGGGCTGCAACACCAGCAGCGCCAGCACGCCGCCGACCAGCAAAGTCGACAGGATGTAACCCGGCGCCCGGCGTTCGGTGCGGCTCTGCGCCAGCAGCCAGGCCGAAATCACCGCCAGGCTGGGCTTCACGAACTCCGAAGGCTGCACGCTGGAAAGGCCGGGCACCGCGATCCAGCGCCTCGCGCCCTTGATCTCGACCCCGACGACGAAGGTGGCGGCCAGCAACAGCACGCTGCCGCAGAACACGATCAGCGCCAGGCGGCGGACGTGGCGTGGCGAGGCCAGCGAGATGGCCAGCATGAGCATCAGCGCCATCGGCAGGAACACGAACTGGCGCTTGGCGAACAGGAACGAGTCGGCGCCGATGCGCTCGGCGGCGGGCGGCGACGCGGCAAGGGTGAGCAGGACGCCGAACGCCATGATCGCGAGGATGGCGCCCAGCGACCAGCGGTCGACGGTCCACCACCATTGGCCGATGACACTGCGGTCGTCGCGCGGAACCTGGATCACGCTGCCCTCCCCAAACTCTCCGCCCCCGGCAGGGCGCGCGCCATGGCGCGGAACGCATCGCCGCGGTGCTCGTAACTCTTCCACTGATCCCACGACGCACAGGCCGGCGACAGCAGCACGACGGCAGTGCCCTGTGCTTCGCGCTGCGCGCGCTGGTGGGCCGCGTCGAGCGCCGACTTCAAGTCGCCGCAACGGCTGTAGGCAAGCTTGCCCTCGAGCTGGCCGGCGAACAGCTCGGTCGCCTCGCCGATCAGGAAGGCATGGCGGATACGGTCGAACCACGGCGCGAGCGGCGCCACACCGCCCTCTTTCGCCTGGCCGCCCAGGATCCAGTAGATGTCGCGATAGGACGACAGCGCACGGGCCGTGGCATCGGCGTTGGTCGCCTTGCTGTCGTTCACGTAGATGACATTGCCGACCGAAGCGACACGCTCCTGGCGATGCGGCAGGCCGGGATAGCTCTTGAGGCCGGCCACGATCTTCTCGCGCGGCACGTCGAGCCAGCGGCAGACGGCCCAGGCGCAGGCGGCGTTCTGGGCGTTGTGGTCCCCCGGCAGCGTCGGCACGTCGGAAAAATCGACCCTATAGCCGTCGGCGTCGACCAGCATGCCGGCGCGGAACGAGACGCCGCCCGCGATGGGGCGCTCGAGCGCCACCGGCACCGCGGCGATGCCGGATCGCGCCGCCATCTTGTCGTACACGGCGAGCGAAGGCTGATCGTCGATGCCGATCACGGCGCAGTCGCCGGGCTGCTGGCGTGCGAAGATGTTTTCCTTGGCCGCGACATAGCCCGCCATGTCGCCGTGCCGGTCGATATGGTCAGGCGTGATGTTGAGCCAGACCGCGACATTGGCGCGGAAGCTGTCGAGCAATTCGAGCTGGTAGGACGAGAGCTCCAGCACATAGAGGCCGCCCGGACCGAGCGGCGCGAGATCGAGAGCGCCGCGGCCGATATTGCCGCCGACTTCGCAGCGCCGGCCGGCCTCGACGAGGATATGGCCGATCAGGGCGGTGGTCGTCGATTTGCCGTTGGTGCCGGTGATGCCGACGAAACCCGCCTTCGGTTGGGCGCGGGCCAGCAGCTCGATGTCGCAAATGATCTTCTTGCCGGCGGCGCGCGCCGCGGCGGCGACGGGATGCGGCTTGGGCAGGTGGCTCGGAATGCCGGGGCTGATGATGAGCGCGGTCGCGCGCGACCAGTCGATGGACGCCGGCTCGACGACGGGGACGCCGATCCTGGCCGCGGTCTCGCGCGAAGCCGCGGTGTCGTCCCAGGCGACACAGTCGATCCCGGCCGCGCTGAGGGCGCGCACGGTCGCCAGGCCGGAGCGCGCAAGCCCCAGCACGACGAACGACGAACCCTTGAGCACAGCCAGATCGATCATTCGGTCACCTGAGCTTCAGGGTGGCGAGGCCGGCCATCGCCAGGATGGCGGCGATGATCCAGAAGCGAAAGACGATGGTGGGCTCGGCCCAGCCCTTCTGCTCGAAATGATGATGCAGCGGCGCCATGCGGAAGACGCGCCGGCCCGTCCATTTGTAGGACAGGACCTGGACGATGACCGACACGGTCTCGAGCACGAACAGACCGCCGACGATGGCCAGCACGATCTCGTGCTTGGTGACGACGGCGACCGCGCCCAGGGCGCCGCCGATGGCGAGCGACCCGGTATCGCCCATGAACACCATGGCGGGCGGCGCGTTGAACCACAGGAAGCCCAGGCCCGCGCCGACCAGCGCGGACAGCAGCACGGCGAGCTCGCCCGAGCGCGGGATGTGATGCAGATAGAGATAGTTGGTGAGAACGGTGTTGCCCACCACGTAGGCGATGAAGCCGAACACGGCGGAGGCCATGATCACCGGCCCGATCGCCAGGCCGTCGAGGCCGTCGGTCAGGTTGACGGCGTTGGAGGCGCCCACCATCACCAGGATGGCGAAGAGCACGAAGCCGACGACGCTCAGCGGCAGCAACACGTCCTTCAGGAACGGGAAGGCCAGCATGTAGCGCAACGATGCGGGCGAAGATTGGGCGATCAGCCAGGCCGCCGCACCGGCCACCACGACCGAGAGGGCGAGTTTCACCTTGCCCGGCACGCCCTTGGGATTGCGCTTGGTGACCTTGAGGAAGTCGTCCCAGAAGCCCACGGCGCCGAACGTCAGGGTGACGCCCAGCACGATCCAGACATAGGGGTTGGTGAGGTCGGCCCACAGCAGGGTGGCGACCGTGAGGGTGATCAGGATCAGGAGGCCGCCCATGGTCGGCGTCCCCTTCTTGGTCACGAGATGGCTGGCCGGGCCGTCGTCGCGGATCGGCTGGCCCTGCTTCTGCTTGCTGCGCAGCCAGCGGATCAGCCCGCCGCCGATCAGGAAACTCAGGACAAGCGCCGTCAAAAAGGCGGCAATCGAGCGGAAGGTCAGGTAGCGGAACAGATTGAAGGGCGTGAAGACATCCGCCAGGGGATAGAGAAGGTAAAACATCTTAGCGTCCCGCCTCGCCGTCGCTCGCCGCCACGATGGCGTCGACGACATTTTTCATTTTCGAGCCCAACGACCCCTTCACCGCGATCACATCCCCTGCCCTGAGCGCCGCCGCGACGTCGCCCGCGAGCGATGCCGAGTCCGGCCGGTGTACGCCGCGCTGCGCCGGCGCCAGAAGCGGCCACAGCGCCCGCATGTGCGGGCCGCACAGGAAGACCTGCGCCGCGCCGCTCGCCGCCACGGCGTCGGCAAGCCCGGCATGGTAGGCGTCCGCCCCCTCGCCCAGCTCGCGCATATCGCCCATCGCCAGCAGCCGGCGACCGCCACGGGCCGGCTCGGTGCGCGCCAGCAGCGCCAGCATCGCCCGCATCGAGACCGGGTTGGCATTGTAGCTCTCGTCGAGCAACTCCACCGTGCCGGCGCCGAACTTCAGCATCCGCCGCGCGCCACGACCGGGCGACGCACCGATGCCCTTGAGCGTCGCCGCCGCCTCGACGACGTTTGCACCCAGCGCCTCCACGACGGCCAGCGCCGCGATGCTGTTCAGCACCCAATGCTCGCCGGCCGCGCCTAGGCGATACTCGATCCGCCGTCCGTGGATCAAGGCTGCAACATCGCTGCCTGTATCCTGCAGGCTGCAGGAAAGAAGCCGCGCCTCGGCCGTCTCGCTGCGACCGAAACCGACGACGCGCGACACGCCGAAGCGGCGGGCATGTCCTGCCAGGCGGTCGTAGTGATGGCTGTCCCGGTCGAGCACGGCCACTGCACCTTCCGCCATGCCGGCGAACAGGCAGCCCTTCTCGTCGGCGATGGCCTCTTCCGAGCCCATATGGCCGATATGGACCGGCCCGACATTGGTGATCACGCCGACATGCGCCTCGACCTGGCGGGCCAGCGGCGCGATCTCGCCGGGATGATTCATGCCGATCTCGAAGACGCCGTAGCGCGCCTCGCGCGGCAGGCGGGCGAGGCTTATCGGCACGCCGACATGGTTGTTGAAGCTCGCGACGCTGGCCGAGGTCGGCGCCTGGGCCGCCAGCATGGCGCGCAGCGCGTCCTTGGTGCTGGTCTTGCCGACCGAGCCGGTGACGCTTGCAATCCGGGCGCTGCTCCGCCGACGACCGGCGCGGCCGAGGCTCGCCAGCGCCTTCATGGTGTCGGGCACGCGGATCAGCGTGCCGCCCGCGGCCTCGACGTCGCGCGAGACCACGGCGGCCGCGGCGCCGCGCTTCATCGCCTCGCCGACGAAACCGTGACCATCCGTGGTNTCGCCGCTCAAGGCAAAGAACAGNTCATCCTTGACGACGGCGCGGCTGTCGAAAGTGACGCCATTCGCTTCGAACGGAGCAGCAATCGTGGCNGGCGCCAAGGCGCGCGCCACCTCGTCGGANGTCCAGAGCGCGCTCACGTCACGGCCTCCGCGAACTCGCGCGCGACTTCCACGTCGTCGAAATGATGCGTGACGCCCTTGATCGTCTGGCCGGTCTCGTGGCCCTTGCCGGCGATCAGCAGCAGGTCGTCCTTTCCCCGCAGCGCCGTCATGCCGTGCTCGATGGCGGCATGCCGACCGTCCGGCACTTCGATCCAGTTCTTTCGGTCGGCCGGAATGCCGCGCACGATCTCGGCGCGGATCGCTGCCGGCTCCTCGCTGCGCGGATTGTCGTCGGTCACGAGCGTGAGGTCGGCGAGGCGCGTGGCGATCTCGCCCATCACCGGCCGCTTGGCGCGATCGCGATCGCCACCGCAGCCGAACACCACGACCAGCCTGCCGCGGGCGAACGGACGCAAGGTCGCCAGCACGGTCTCGAGCGCCTCGGGCTTATGGGCGTAGTCGACATAGACCGGTGCGCCCGAGCGGTGACGGGCGACAAGTTGCAGTCGGCCGGGCGCACCGCTCACGCTCGCCAGGGCCTCGGCGGCGCGCGCCGGATCGCCGCCGGTCGCGACGACGAGGCCGAGGGCGCCCAGCGCATTGGAGGCCTGGAAGCCGCCGACCAGCGGCAGCTCGATCTCATGACGCTGGCCCAGCACCTCGACCAGGAGATGCTGGCCAGCCGGAGTCGGATCGTCCTTGAGCAGCCGGAACTCGCGGCCCTTTGCACCGTAGGTCCAGAAACGGATGCCGCGGCGCTTGCAGATCGCGGCGAGCGCCGGGGCGCGGTCGCTGTCGCCATTCACGACGGCGGTGCCACTTTGCGGCAGGAGGCTTTCGAACAGCCGCGCCTTGGCCGCGAAGTAATCGTCCATCGAGGCGTGGTAGTCGAGATGCTCGTGCGTCAGGTTGGTGAAGCAGGCAGCAGAAATACGGATGCCGTCGAGGCGATGCTGATCGAGACCGTGGCTCGAGGCCTCGATCGCAAGATGCGTAACGCCCTCGCGCGCCAGGGTCGCGAGATCCTCATGAAGCTGCACCGGATCGGGCGTGGTGAGGCCGGCGTCGCGCGTCAGTCCCGGCGAGACGATGCCGAGCGTGCCGACGCTCGCGGCATTGAGGCCAAGCGTCTGCCAGATGTGGCGCACGAAGTGCACGGTCGAGGATTTGCCGTTGGTGCCGGTGACGGCGGCGATGGTGGCGGGCTGCAGACCGGCAAAAGCGGCGGCCATCAGCGCCACGCGACGACGCGGATTGCTGGCGCGGACGACGACGATGGCGGGATCGAGCGGCGGCAGCTCGGCGTCGAAGGCGGCGAGGATCGCCACCGCGCCGCGCCCGACCGCGTCGGCGACGAACGCCGCGCCGTCCTGGCGCGCACCGGCAAGGGCTGCGAACAGGAAGCCGGGCTTTACCTTGCGCGAGTCGAGAGTAAGGCCGGAAAGAACAGGGTCGCGCGGCAAAGCGGGAGAAGACGCGGTTGCGTCGGCGCTGGCCCGCATGAGCTCACTCAGTAGCAACGCGGCGCACTCCCGCTGCGGGTGCGGCCGCCGTCTGGTTCGCGCCGGGCCCTGCCGGCAGCGCCTTGCGCGGCTCCTGCCCGCGATGGCGTGCGTTGGCCGGCACGAATTGCGGCGGCACCACCTGTGCCGGCAGCGGAGTCGAGGCGATTTCGATCGGCGGCAGGCCCTCCTTCAGGTCGCCCGGCAGGATGCCGTAGAGCGACACGATATTTTCGATGAGCGTCTTGACGGTGGGCGCGGCGTTCATGCCGGCCGTGGCATAACCGGCAGTTTCGGCGATGCCCTTGGGCTCATCGAGCGACACCACGATGACGAATTTCGGATCGTTCATCGGAAACATGCCAGCAAACGAGCTGATTAGGGCTTTTTGGCGGTAGCCGCCGCGCGCGGCCTTCTCGGCGGTGCCGGTCTTGCCGCCGACCTCGTAGCCCGGCACGTCGGCCTTCTTGCCGGTGCCGTCGACGACGTTGAGCCGCAGCAGCTGGCGCATCATCACCGAGGTCTTGGCCTGGATGATGCGGCGACCGGCGTCGCTGGCGGCGTTGCGCTTGACCAGGCTCGGCGAATACAGCATGCCGCCATTGACCACGGCGGCGGCGCCGGTCGCCAGGTGCAGCGGCGTCACCGAGATGCCGTGCCCGAAAGCGATGGTCATGGTGTTGATCGTCATCCAGTGCCGCGGATAGAGCGGCGCGGCAAGCTCGGTGAGCTGCGTGGTGAGCGGCTTCAGGAAACCGATCTTGTCGAAGAAGGCACGCTGGGTCTCGGTGCCCATCGCCACCGCCATCTTGGCCGAAGCGATATTGGACGAGAACTTGAAGAGTTCCGGCACGGTGAGCGGCCGGCGCTGGGCATGGTCGTCGTTGATCGTGAAGCGGTCGATCTTGATCGGCGAGGTGGCGTCGAAGACGCTGCTCAACGTCACCTTGCCGGTGTCGAGCGCCATCGCGGTGTTGAAGATCTTGAAGGTCGAACCCTGCTCGTAGACGCCGAGCGTGGCGCGGTTGAACAGCGCTTCGTTGGTGAGGGTCTTGGTGCTGTTCGGATCGAAGGTCGGCAGCGAGGCCATGGCGAGGACTTCGCCGTTGGTCGCGTCCATGACGATGGCCGTGGCACCGATGGCGGAGAACTTCTTCACCGCGGCCGCGATCTCGCGCTCGACCATGCGCTGCAGGCGGAGATCGATGGCGAGCTGTACCGTCTCGCCGCTCTGCAGCTGNTGNTCGAAGAAGCGCTCGACGCCGGCCAGGCCGGCATTGTCGACGCTGGAATAACCCAGGATGTGGGCGGCAGCCGTTCCCTGCGGATAGATGCGCCGCTCCTCGGCCTGGAACTCGAGGCCGGGAATGCCGAGGCGATTGACCTTGTCGTGCTCACGCGGACTGAGCCCACGCTTGATCCAGACGAAGGTCTTGTCGCCTTCGAGCTTCTCGCGGACGTCGTCGTACTTGAGGTCGGGCAGCGCGCTGACGATCTTGCGCGCGGCATCCTGCGGATCGAGCAGGAGCCGCGGATTGACGAAGGCCGACATGACCGGCACCGAGGTCGCCAGCACCACGCCGTTGCGGTCGACGATGTCGGCGCGTTCCGACTGGATCGAGCCGCCACGAGCGGCGACCCGCTCCGTC
>JGI12053J15887_10001008_pt1 | contig 12552 bp, 14 predicted proteins | sample MedBloCAOM1_O3_FD_15887 | JGI IMG/M metagenome (IMG submission 15887)
TCCCAGTCGAAGAACACCATGAACGACGGCGGCGCGACCACCGGCGGCGGCGGTGGCGGTGGCGGCGGAGCCGCGGCGCCGAACTTGAACTGGATGCTCGCCATCAGGGAGATGTTGTTGTTGTAGGTGACGCCGCCGATCAGCGGGTTGTTGATGGTCGGGTTGGTCGTGCCGAAATAGCGGCCGTCGATGTTGAAGCGCCAGTTCTGGTCGATTTCGTAGCCCAAGCCGATGATGCCCTGATAGGCGAACTGCGTGCTCGACGTGCTGCCGCCCAGGGCGGACGCGTTGACGAAGGCAATGCCGGCGCCGGCGCCGATATAAGGAATGATCGGCCAGCCCAAGCGGAAGTCGTACATGATGTTGGCCATGATGGCCGTGTCATTGATGTTGGCGCCTGCAGTGAATTGCTCGAAGCCGATGGGCGCGGCCTGCAGGGTCGCCTGGTTGCTGCGGTAGATGCCTTCCAGCTCGACCCGGGGCCCGACGAAGTCGTAGCCGATCATGCCGCCGGCCGCCCAGCCGGTGGCGGGGTAGATGTTCACGGCTCCGCCGAAGCCGGGCACGTTGGCCGTGGTGTTGAACATCCAGTTCAGCCCGCCCTCGCCACCGATATAGAAGCCCGGATTGGGATTGGGCTGCATCTGCGCTTGGGCGGCGATCGGGAGCGCAACAAGCGCTGCCGCGGCCAGCAATACCTTCCGTCCTCCCGTTGTTAGTGGATAATCCCGAATTTGTGCCGTGGAGAACTGTGAAATGCAACCGCAGAGTGTATAGGATCAGGCATATTCCGCGCCTGCCCACCGCCGGGATACCCTATATCCCTGCACATGATCCGCTACATCGCGGCGGCCGTCCTGCTGCTGCGTCCTGTCGCGGCCCTGGCGCAACAAACGGTATCCGGGAGCACGCCATGCCGACCAACAAGCTGACGCTGAAGAGCGTCGATGTCCGCGCCGTCCTGCTGCCGCTCAGGCGGCCGGTGGTCTCCAAAGTCGGACTGTTCGATCAATGGCCCATGGTGCTGATCGATCTCTACACCCATGAGGGCATCGTCGGCCGCAGCTACCTTGAGCCCTATCTGAAGCAATCGGTGAAATACATCGTCCCCGCGATCCGCGACCTCGCGGAGGCGGCCAGGGACAAGCCGATCGCGCCATTCGACGCCTTCCGCGCCGGCCGCACCTCGCTCGGCCTCGTCGGCCTCGAAGGCGTATCGCTGATCGCGGTCGCCGGCCTCGACATGGCGCTGTGGGATGCGCTGGCCAAGGCGGCCGACCTGTCGCTCGTCCGCCTGCTCGGCGGTTCGCCAGCTCCGGTGCGGGCCTACAACAGCAACGGTCTGTGGCTGATCGCAATCGACAAGCTTGGACGGGAGGCGGCCGACCTGGTGGCCGAGGGCGATTTCAAGGGCTTGAAGCTGCGTCTCGGGCGTGACCGCCTGGCCGACGACATCGAGGCGATCCGCGTCGTGCGCGAGGCGGTCGGCGCGGACGTCAAGCTGATGGTCGACTTCAATCAGGGCCTTAGCCTGGGCGATGCGCTGCACCGCTGCCACGCCCTCGACGACCAGGGTCTCTACTGGCTCGAGGAGCCGATCGCCTACGACAATATCGCCGGCTACAGCCAGCTTACGCGCAAGCTCAAGACACCCATCCAGCTCGGCGAGAACTTCTACGGCCCGCGCGCGCTGTTCCAGGCGGTCCAGGCCGGCGCCGGCAAATACATGATGCCCGACCTGATGCGGATCGGCGGCGTGACCGGCTGGCTGCGCGCCGCCGCCATCGCCGGCGCGGCCGGCATCGAAATGTCGACCCACCTCTATCCTGAAGTCTCGGCGCATCTCATGCGGGTCACCGAGACGGCGCACTGGCTCGAGTGGCAGGACTGGGCGGATCCCATCCTGGCCGAGGCGTTCAAGCTCGAGGCCGGCCATCTCGTTGTTCCCGATCGGCCCGGCAGCGGCATTGCGTGGAACGAAGAGGCGATCAGGCGCCATCGACTCGATGCCTGATCGCCGCCCGCCCAAATGTGACGTGGCGGGGCAATAATGTGGCGATGTCGGGGCGGAGTGGGCCACTTATCCGGAAACTTTAACAGCCGGCCAGGCGTTGATTCCGCAACAAGCCGTAGGAGGCATAAACATGAAGAAATTGCACATCGGCGCAATCGTGCTGGGCGGCCTCGTCGTGGCGCCGTTCCAGGCATCTATGGCCCAGACGAACGTGGCTTACGCGCACGCAAACGAGCAGCCGGGCTATGTGGTGTTCTTCGACAAGGGCACCAGCCAGTTGTCGGCCGTTGCCGACGAAACGATTCGCCGGGCAGCTGCCGACGCGGATAAAGCCGCCGGCCTTGTCCGTGTGGTCGGTCGCGCCGACTATGCGGCCGCGGTGAAGAATGAGCTGGTGCGAGATGGCGTTCCGGCCCGTTCGATCGTTGTCGTCCCGAGGAATGGCAGCCCGCTTCCCACGATTGCCGACGGCGTAAGTGAGCCGGCCAATCGAAGCGTGGAGATCAAGTACTAGAGAGAAGTCGTTCAAGGCGAAGCGAGGGATTTGCCCTCGCTTCGCTTAGGAACGAAGGGTTAGCGATAAACGGTCGTCGTCGCCGGAGCCGCCGGCGTATAGACCACAGAACCCGGAGGCGCCGGCGCTGCCACCACTGTTGCTGGAGCGGGCGCGGGCTGCCGGACGGTCCTCTGCTCTTTGTATTCGCACGCCGTCACGGAGGCCACGACGGCCAGGGCGACAATCATAGGTAAGAACTTCATTTGGGTAACTCCCGGTCAATTGTCCCCGTGGGCAACGGGCGCACACCGGGTCGGTTGCGTCACCTAGCGTTCGATCGCGCGGGCGAGATAACGGACCGTCTTGCTACCTTGATGGATCGCAGCCTGGCCCATTTCGGTAAAGCCCTGCGCAGCGTGGAAGGCGTCCGAGGCCGGATTCGGCGGATCGCGGTTGACCTCGCAGACGACCATATCGTGCCAGTCCGGCCGGCGCAGTCGACTAGATCGGCGTACAGCAGATCCGCATAGCCCCCCGCGCAGCAGGCGCAACGACGACGCGATCGACATAGACGAACCGTCGATAGCGTTGGCGAAACCACAGGTAATTCGGGCTGTCGTACGCGGCACCCTGGTCGAAGGCCAGCAGGAAGCCGTCGACCTCGCCGATCCGTCGGGCGTGGAAGGCCTGCCGGAGCAGGAATGTCAGCCGATCGCCATCGAGCCACGACAGCTCTGCGGCATGCGCATTGTTGAGCGCGAGCACTGCGGGTTCGACCGTCGGCGAGAGCGGCAGCAGCGCGACTTCAAGTATCGGCGCAGCTTCCCAGCGCCCGCGGCGTCGCGTCATCTAGAAGCGCGCCGCCAGGGTCTTGGGAGACAGCGACGGCCTGTTGCCAGGGACCTGATCGGGGTTCCGGGCGACCGCATTGGCACCGCCAGCAAGCTCTCCGGGATTGTCGACTGCCGAGTTCGGACCGGCCGCCAGGCGGCCGGGATTGTGGAAGGCCGACCTTGCTCCGCCAAAGATCTGCGGCGGCTGGTTCGGAACGGACTCCGCGGCGATGCCCCGCCATGCCTCGCAGGCGAGCTGCGTGACGTCGTCGGCGTCGCCGAAGCACCGGTCACGGGCGACCGTCAGGTTCAGGCACTTCTGCAGCTCGTCCATCGTGACCTGGCCACTGATGCAAACGATCAGGCCACGCGGGTGCAGGCCGGTTGCCACGGCGCAGTTCGCGAAGATCGTCTGCTCGGGCGTGAGCTCATGCCCGCCGGCACAGAGCGCCGCTCCCCAGTAGTTCTGCGGATTGACGGCGACGCAAGCCGCCAGCCGCTGGCCTTGCGGCGGCAGCACGGGCAGGCCGATGCAGCCCGCGATGGCGCGCGCGTCGCCGCTATGGCGTTGCGCGCACTTCGCAACCTGCAGCCCGAACGGCGAGAGCTGCATCCCGCTCATGCAGAAAGCCGCGCCGCCCAGACCCTTGTTCACGGCAATACACTGGGCAACGCGCCGCTGATCGTCGGACATCATGTTGACGGCCCAGCACTTGGTGAATTCGTCGAGGTCGCCATCCGCACCTTCGTCGATGCAGGTCGCGGCTGCCGCGGTCGGATCGGCACTCGCGAACGAACGGCCGCCTGCCGCCACGCTCACGACGCCGGCGACCAATGCCGCGAAGGACAACGTCAATACACGATTTTTGCACATGAGGGCCCCCCCTCGTTAGCGAGACCGGGGTCTAGCCCGGCCGGGGCCGTCTCAATGTGGCAATTGCCACACTGCGGGACGAGGCCGCCAATGCGTTGCCACAGCGTGTCGGCCTTGCCACACCCTGCCTTGATCGCAAGCCATTGCAGCGGCAAGAGGGTGGGCACGAAGAATAAGAGGACGATCATGGATACAGGCACTGCGCGACTGTTCGCACAATACCGGGCATGGGCTGATGAGCTTACCTACGCCGCCGTCGCGGCGCTGCCGCCCGGCGAGGCGACCAAGGAGCGGCCGACCCTGTTCAAGAACATGCTCGGCACCTTGAACCACAACTACCTGATCGATCGCGTGTGGCAGGCGCACCTCGAGGGACGCGACCATGGCTTCACCGCGCGCAATCTGGTGTTGCACGCCGACCTCGCCGAACTGTGGGCGGCGCAGCAGGCGATCACGCGCTGGTATATCGACTGGGCGGTGGCCCAGTCGGAGGCAAGCCTGGAGGAGCAGGTTCGCTTCCGGTTCATCGGCGGCGAGGAAAGCACGATGCGCCGCGGCGCCATTCTGCTGCATGTCGTCAATCATGCGACCTACCATCGTGGCTGGATCGCCGAGATGTTCTTCCAGGTGCCGGCCAGGAACCCGGCCACCGATCTGCCTGTCTTCCTGAGCGATCCCGCCCGTCGTTAGGTCGCGCGGGCTTTGCACCCGTGGGTGCCGCATGATAACGGGCAGCCGTGACTGCGGAAGCCTTGCCAAACTCGGCAGACGCCGAGCATCTCACCGATGCGCTTCGCCGCTCCGGCGTGCTCGGCCGCGGCCGCGTTTGCAACGTCAATGGGAACACTCCTACCCTACCGTCGTGTCGCACGTCCTGCGGCTACGCCTGACCTACGAACCTGACGAGAGCGCAGCGCCGCGCTCGGTGATCTTCAAGACCGGGCTACCCGGGCGCACGAACGCACACCGCTGGCCGCCAGGAAGTCGCCTTCTATGGCTAGGTCGCCCCGCTGATGTCGACGCGCCTCGTGCCGCGCTGCTTCGACGCCGCCTGGGATGAGGACACCAAAGCCTGGCACCTCGTGCTCGAGGATCTGAGCGAGTCGCACACAGCCCCCACGGCGTGGCCGCTGCCGCCGACGATGGCGCAATGCGAGACCATTCTGCGGGCACTGGCACGCTTCAATGCCGCGTGGTGGGACAATCGGCGTCTGGGCGTCTCCATCGGCACCTGGATCGATCCCGCCACCTACGCCCAGCGACTGCAAGGCTTTGCGGCGCATTTCACCGCCTTCGCCGATCGCGTGGGCGATCGCCTTTCAGGCGAACGGCGCGATCTCTACCGGCGCGTGCGCGACGCGGCGCCCCGCTTGTTCGCGCGCTACCACTCCCATCGCAATGTCACGCTCATTCACGGCGACGCGCATGTCTGGAACGTCCTCATGCCCAAGGACGAGCAAAGCGGCGACGTCCGGCTTTTCGACTGGGACACCTGGCGCATCGGCGTCGCTTCGAGCGACCTTGCCTACATGATGGCAATGCACTGGTATCCCGACCTGAGGCGCCGCCGGGAGCGGCCTCTGCTCGATCGCTACCATGCGGCGCTGCTGGCGCAGGGCGTCGGCGGCTACGACCGCCGGGCGCTGGACGACGATTATCGCCTGTCGGTCCTTTTGCAGATCCTGACGCCCGTCTTGCAGGCTACCTACGACATCCCGCCCTGGATCTGGTGGAACAACCTCGAACGCATCCTGCTCGCGGTCGACGATCTCGGCTGCCGCGAGCTGCTGGGTTGATGGAGGCTGCTCAGCACCATCCGTCCGATGTGCCCGGGCTGGCCCGGCGGAGCGTCTTGGTCTCACCCATCAGCGTGAACCCGTCATAGACGCGGGCGACAAGCTGGTCGGAGGAGATGTGCTCGGTGACGACGTTGTAGGTCTTGCCGCTTTCCGGATTGTAGAAATGGCCACCCTCCCAGCGATCGGGACCGGCGGGACGCAGATCCCACAGCAGGGTAAGACCACACAATTCGCGCCGGCGCAGCGTGGGATCGGGGTTGTTCTTGTCGCGCTTGGGCTCGCCGCGCGCATCGCGCGGTGTATCCAGCCAGCGCAGCCGGCCGCACATCAGACCGTTGCAGTCGTAGATCTGCAAGGCGGCCCTGCCATCGACCATCCACACACCCTGCGGGACGGCTGCCGAGGCCTTGCCGCCTGGGCCCACCAGGGCGAGCAAAGTACTCAACAACAAGGCGGCGCGCTTTACGCGTAGAATCACATCCATGAAGCCTCTCCACGGAACCTGAAAAACATCTTTTGGGTGAACGTCCGCTGCTCTCGAAACGTTGCTCGGCCGAGCCGGTTCCTCGCCCTTCCGCTAGACGACCTCGGCCGGCGCGAGGCTGCAGGGATGGGCCGGATCGCCGGTCTCGACCTGCAGCGTCACGTGGCAGACGCCGAAGCGCTCCTGCAAGTCGTGCCGGGCGCGAGCCAGCAGGCCGTCGTCGAGCGTGGCGCCGGGACGGACGAGATGGACGGTCATCGCGACTTCGGTCGTGCTCATCGCCCAGATGTGCAGGTCGTGCACGTCAGTGACGCCCGGCAGCGCGGCAAGGTAGCGATCGACCTCGCGATGATCGACGTGTGCCGGCACGGCATCGAGTGCCAGGTTGAGCGAGTCCCGGAGCAGCGACCAGGTTCCGACCGTGATGACGACGGCAATGACCAGGCTGACGGCCGGGTCGAGCCACAGCCAGCCGGTTGCCATGATAGCGATTGCGGCGATCACGACCCCGAGCGAGACCACGGCATCGGCGGCCATGTGCAAGAAGGCGCCCTTGATGTTGAGGTCGGACTTGCGGCCCGACATGAAGAGCAGCGCGGTCGCGCCATTGATGGCGATGCCGACCAGCGCCACCCAGATGACCGTCATCTCCGCCACCGGTTCCGGCCTGCCGAGGCGTTGCACCGCCTCCCACACGATGGCGCCGACGGCGAGCAGCAGCAGCCCCGCATTCGCCAGCGACACCAGGATCGAACTGCGCTTCAGCCCGTAGGTGTAGCGCGCCGTGGGGCGCCGCCGCACCAGCGTCGCCGCGCCCCACGCCATCACAAGGCCCAAAACATCGCCCAGATTGTGGCCGGCGTCGGCCAGCAGGGCGAGCGAGTTGGCGGCAATGCCATACGCCGCCTCGATGACGACGAAGCCGATATTGAGGGCGATGCCGATGGCAAACGCGCGGTCGTAGTTCGCCGGACCGTGGCTGTGGGCGTGGCTGTGGCCAGGCGCGTGATCGTGGTCGTGGTGCTCATGTGCAGGCATGTCCGCAACCTATCGACGCCCGGCGCCGTACACTATTTCAAGCCGCGCCTCGCTGCGCGCGGGCCGTGCACGCATTGCAGCCCTTCGCTCGGCGCCTAGGGGCGCTTGCTACCCGATGTTACGCTGCCGGCAATAAAACCGGAGGAAACAACTACATGCCCACCCTTAGCCCCGAGCAACAGCTCGAGGCGGCCACGATGCGTCGCGTGTCGTGGCGCCTGATGCCCTTCCTGCTGGCCGCCTACCTGATCGCCTATATCGACCGCGTGAACGTGGGCTTCGCGGCCCTGCAGATGAACAAGGCGGTCGGCCTCGATCCCAAGACCTACGGCCTGGGCGCCGGCATCTTCTTCATCGGCTATTTCATCTTCGAGGTGCCGAGCAACCTCGCCTTGCAGCGCTTCGGCGCGCGCACTTGGATCGCGCGCATCATGATCAGCTGGGGCCTCGTCTCGGCGGCCTTCGCCCTGATCGGCGGGCCGACCTCGTTCCTGGTGCTGCGCTTCCTGCTGGGCGTTGCCGAAGCCGGCTTCTTCCCCGGCGTGATCCTCTATTTCACCTATTGGTATCCGGCGCGCTACCGCGCCACCATCGTCGGCATCTTCATGGTGGCGATCCCGGTGGCCGGCCTCATAGGCTCGCCGATCTCGGGCGCCATCCTCTACATGGACGGCATCCTGGGGCTGGGCGGCTGGCAGTGGATCTTCCTGCTCGAGGCAGCGCCCGCCGTGCTGCTGGGCATCGCCGCCTTCGTCTGGCTGACCGACCGGCCGGAGCACGCGACATGGCTCGGGCCCGATCAGCGCGCCTGGCTCGCCGCCAGGCTCGCCGGCGAAGCGCAGCGCGCGCCGCGCATTAGCCACCCGTCGGTGTGGCGCATCATGTCCAACAAGTACGTGCTGATCCTGGCGCTCGTCTATGCCGGCGCATCGGGCGCCTCGACGTCGCTGGCATTGTGGATGCCGCAGCTCGTGAAGTCGTTCGGCCTCACCAACTGGGAGACCGGCCTGGTGAACGCGGTGCCCTTCGGCATCGCCGCGGTCTGGATGATCCTGTGGGGCCAGAGCTCCGANAGGAGCGGCGAGCGCGTATGGCACAACGCCTTGCCACTGGGCTGGATGGCGCTCGCCATGGTGGCGACCTTCTTCGCCATCCATAGCCTGTGGGCCATGATCCCGCTGCTGACTCTGATCGCCGCCGGCACCTACGCCAGCAAGGGGCCGTTCTGGGCGATCTGCTCGGAATGGCTGGGTGCGGCGTCGGCGGCGGCCGGGCTGGCGCAGATAAACGCGCTCGGCAACCTCTCCAGCTTCTTCTTCAACTACCTGCTCGGCTGGATCCAGGCCGAGACCGGCAGCTTCCCGCTAGCGCTGATGCCGATCGCCCTCACCGCCGCCATCGGCACGGTCTGCGTGCTGGTGATCGGCCATCGTCATCCACGCACGGCGGTGTGAGCTTTCTTCTTACGGACCGTGGGCGTCCCGCCCGCTCATGATCATGAGCGGGCGGGACGCCCGCGGTCCGAAAGAGCATGAAAAGAAATTAGCTCGGCGGCTCGGCGATCGAGAACAGGTCGCGTTCGCCGAGGTCGGCGGTGCGGCGGCGCTCGAGCTCCTGGTTGTAACGCCGGAGCGCATATTGCTCGGTGAGATAACCCACCACGCCGCGGTCGCTGCCGGAGGCCAGCACCGGCAGCGTCTCGACCTCCTTTTCCTCGAAGCGCAGGAGCGCCGTGCGGACGTTCTCGAAGGGCAGCAGGAAGAGATCGGGGTCGGTGGCGAAATCGCCGGCGATGCGGCGGTCGGGTTCTTCCTCCGGCGGAGTGTCATGGAGGGCCGCGATGTCGAGCGTGCCGGTGAAGGCGTCGCTGTCGGAGACGACGAACACGCGCTTGGCGCTGCCCGGCGGATACTTCTCGCGCAGATCGGCAAGCGGCATGCTCTCCGGCACGACCTTGGGATCGGCGCGCATCAGCCGGCCCGCCGTGAGGTCGGCCAGCCAGCCGATATCGTGCGGGCTGCGGATGCCGATGCCGCGCTGATGGAAGCGCCAGGTCGAGAAGGAATAGCCGAAGGTGAGGCGCACGATCGTCGAGGCGAAGACCACGCCCACCAGCACGCCCACCGTCACCGGGAAGTTGCCGGTGCCTTCCAGCACCAGGAACACCATGGTGAGCGGCGCGCCGATCACCGCCGCCGCCACCGAGCCCATGCCGACCATCATCAGGGTCGTGTGCTGCTCGACCAGGTGGGGCAGGAAATAGGTCGCGACGTCAGCGAAGGCCGCGCCGAACAGGCAGCCCAGCAACAGCGACGAGCTGAACATGCCGCCGCGAAAGCCGGCGCCCAGCGAGATCGCCGACGCGAGAAGCTTGGCGACCAGCAGGAGCAGCAGCAAAGGCAGGGTGAAATCGCCATCGAACACGAGCTGGATGGCGCCGTGGCCGCTGCCCAGGACCTGCGGCACCAGGAGCGCGATACCGCTCACCAGTAGGCCGCCGACGGCGGGCCGCAGCCATTGCGGCATCGGCAGGCGGCGCAACCCGCGCTCCGACCAGGTCACCGCCTGCATCGCCAGCACGCTGAAGCCCGCGGCCAGGATGCCGAGCAGCGCGAACAGCAGGTAGAGCCACTGGCTGAAGTGATAGTTGACGCCCACGCCGAACAGCGGCGCCGGGTCCATGAGCGCGCGCAGGGTGAGCGTGGCGGCGAGCGCCGCGGCCGCCACCGGCGCCAGCGGCCGCACGGCATAGCTGCCCAGGATCAGCTCGTAGCCGTAGAACGCGCCGGCCAGGGGCGCGTTGAAGGCTGCGGCGATGGCGGCGGCGGCGCCGGCGCCGACGAAGATTCGCAGGTCGGAGCGACGCAGCCTGAAATACTGCCCGACCTTGGAGAACACGCCGGACCCGAGCTGGGCGTAACCGGCCTCCATGCCGATCGCCACGCCCGACGCGTTGGAGATCACGGTGGCGACCAGCAGGCGTAGGCTGTCGACCATCGACATCCGCCCGCCATGCAGCGCATTGGCCTCGATCGGGTCGACGACCTCGTTCGAGCGGAAACGCCGAATGATGAGCGCCCCCAGGCCGAGCACGAGGCCGCCGACGGCCGGAACGATCATGATGCGCGTGGGGTCGACGCCGATGCCGGTGCTGAGGCTGTGATCGCCGGAGACTGCAAAGCCCACCTGATGCAGCAAATCGACCAGCCAGTGCAGTCCGGCGACCAGCGCGCCCACAGCCGAGCCGGCCACGGCGCAGACGAAGATCTGGGTGGGCTCGTTGGATCGCAGCCGGCTCTGCATACGGAAAAAGCGCCGCGTCTGGCCCCACACCGCGGCACTCGCCCGCTCGGACATCCGCGCCCCGGCAGTGCGCGCAAGAGTCATCAATCTCGCCATCGTTCCCTCGGCGGCCCGATCATCGCCCGCTTCGCCCCTATCCGTCGCCTATCTTCTGGGCGATCCTGCGGCGCGTTCCAACAAGGGAGAGCTCTTCATGGACCAGGACGCAAACCGGCGGGACCTGCTGCTCGCCTCGGTCATGACGGCAGTGCTGCCGTTCGGTCTTTCATTCAGCGTGTCGGGCGCATCGGCCAGCCCGATCAATCCGGCAGAAACCATCATCAAGCTTCCGGCCGACCTTGCCTGGAATCCTAACCCCAACAATCCGCCACGCAGCTCGGATTCGTGCGCACTCGCGGGCTCGCCCACCGAACCGGGCCTCTACTACACGCTGGTGCGCTGGTGGCCGGGCTATATGAGCGCGCCGCACACCTATACCAGCGACCGTTTCTGCGTGGTCATGTCGGGGACGTGGTGGTGCAACAGCGGTAACGATTTCGATCCGGCGTCGTGCGTGCCCGCGCCCGCCGGCAGCTTCGTGCGCCGGGTCGCCGGCACGCCGCATTACGACGGCGTGATCCGCAACCGCGACGAGCCGGCGATCATCGCGATCTGCGGCATCGGGCCGGTCAACTACAAGCTGGTCGATCCGTCGAAGCCCGGCTGGCGCGCCGTGTGACCGAGGCCGACGCTTATTGCTGCGTCGACTCAGCGGTGCCGTGGCCGGACTCGAGATTGTTGTCGCCCAGCAGGTGAAACGCCAGAAAGACAACGGCGGCGGCAAGCGTGCCCCAGGCCAGCCATGCACCAAAGCTCGACCTCATCCTGTCGCCCCCCGATGCGTGACGCAGCTTGGCGGCGGCGCTAGAAGCCCATGCCGCCGCCACCGCCCGGCATCGCGGGTGGCGGATTGTTCGCCGGACTTTCGGCGACCATGGCCTCCGTCGTGATCAGCAAGCCCGCGACCGACACCGCGCCCTGGAGCGCCGTGCGGACGACCTTGGTCGGATCGATGACGCCGGCCTTGATCATGTTGACGTATTCCGCCTTCTGGGCATCGAAGCCGAAATTGACGTCCTTCTGGTCAAGCATCCGGCCGGCGACCACCGCGCCATCGAAACCGGCATTCTCGGCGATCTGGCGGACCGGCGCCTGCAGCGCGCGGCGCACGATCTCGATGCCGACCTGCTGGTCGTGGTTGGCGCCCTTCCTGTTCTCGAGCACGCGCGTGGCATAGAGCAGCGCCGCGCCGCCGCCGGCTACGACGCCTTCCTCGACCGCGGCCTTGGTCGCATGCATGGCGTCCTCGACCCGGTCCTTCTTCTCCTTGACCTCGATCTCGGTGGCGCCGCCGACCTTGATGATCGCTACGCCGCCCGCCAGCTTGGCCAGCCGTTCCTGCAGCTTCTCGCGATCATAGTCGGAGGTCGACTCCTCGACCTGCGCCTTGAGCTGCGTGACGCGGCTCTCGATGTCCTTCTTCTTGCCCGCGCCGTCGATGATGGTGGTGTTGTCCTTGTCGATATGGACGCGCTTGGCCGTGCCCAGCATGTCGAGGGTCACGTTCTCAAGCTTGATGCCGAGATCCTCGCTGATCTCCTTGCCGGCGGTCAGGATGGCGATGTCCTCGAGCATCGCCTTGCGGCGATCGCCGAAGCCCGGCGCCTTGACG
>JGI12053J15887_10001009_pt1 | contig 12552 bp, 15 predicted proteins | sample MedBloCAOM1_O3_FD_15887 | JGI IMG/M metagenome (IMG submission 15887)
CGACGCGCTTGCCACGGCGCACGCCAGCCACAAGCCGGTCAATACCAGTGTCGTGTGTCTCATTTCTTCGGCTCCACCTTGCTCTGGTTGTCCGCGCCCTGGCCCTCGCCCCCGCCCTTGCTCGAGTAGTTCGCGAAGAACTTGTTGATCAGACTCTCGAGCACGATGGCGGATTGAGTCTGATCGATGCGGCTGCCGTTCTTGAGGTAGCTGTCGAGTCCTCCGGGGCTGATACCCACGTACTTCCCGCCGAGCAGCCCCTGGGTTTGGATGCTGGCGTAGCTGTCCTCGGGGATCTGCTTGTACTGGGGGTCGATGCGCAGGCTGACCACGGCCTTGTAGTCCTTGGAATCAAAGCGGATGCCCTCCACCTCGCCCACGTGCACCCCTGCCATGGTCACGGGGGCGCCCACCTTGAGGTCACCGACGTTGTCGAACTCGGCGCTCACGTGATAGCCGGCCTTCGGCGCGCCGAACTTCACACCGCTCGCCGGCAGCTGCGTGGTGAGAAACAGCAGCGCGGCGAAACCCAGCAGCACGAACAGGCCGGTTCCGATCTCGAGCGTTCGATTGGCACGCATGGATTCAAGTCTCCGGTTACAGGAATGCCGCAGTCAACACATAGTCCAACAGCAGCGTGATCACCGAGGAGGCTACCACGGTGCGCGTGGTCGCGAGTCCGACTCCTGCCGCGGTCGGCTCGGCGTGATAGCCCTCGTGCACCGCGATCAGGCTGCAGGCGATGCCGAACACCACACTCTTCACCATGCCCTCGGTGACGTCGCGCAGCCCGACCGAGCCCTGCATCTGCGACCAGAACACGCCCTTGTCGACCCCCATCAGCTGTACGCCGATGAGCTGCGCGCCGTAGAGCCCGATGAGGCTGAAGATCGCGGTCAGCAACGGCATCGCGACTACGCCGCCCAGAAAGCGCGGCGCAGCGACGTGGCGCAGCGGATCGACTGCCATGATTTCCATGGCCGTGAGCTGATCGGTGGCGCGCATCAGGCCGATTTCCGAGGTCAGTGCCGTGCCGGCGCGGCCGGCGAACAGCAAGGCGGTGATGACCGGACTGAGCTCCTTCAGCAGGCCGAGCGCTGCGGCCGTGCCGAGCGCTTCCTCGGACCCGAAGCGCTGCAGCAGATTGAAGGCCTGCAGGCCGAGCACCATGCCGACAAACAGCCCCGAGAGCATGATGATGATGAGCGAGCGGGCGCCGGAATTGTAGATCTGGTGCACCAGCAGGCGCGGCCGGCTCAGCGCCGGCACGCTTTCGAGGAGCAGCTGGACGAGGAAGATCGCCACGGCTCCGAGCCGGCGCACGCCTTCGAGGACGAGGTCGTTCCCGCCGCGCTGGCTCATCACTCCTCCGCCGCGAACAGCTGCGCCGCGTAATCGGGAGCCGGGTAGTGGAACGCCACCGGACCGTCTTCGCTGCCGGTCATGAATTGCCGCACCGCCGCCGAATCGCTGGCACGCCTGGCACGCAACTGCGCCGGGGGGCCGGCGGCCGCGACCCGCCCGCCCGACAACAGATAACTGTCGTGGGCGATGGTGGCGAGCTGGTGCACGTCGTGGGAGACCACGATGCTGGTGATCCCGAGCGCCTCGTTCATGTGCTTGATGAGGCGCAGGATGACACCGAGCGAGATCGGATCGAGCCCGACGAACGGCTCATCGTAGATCAGCAGCTCCGGGTCCATGACAATGGCCCGCGCCAGCGCCACGCGCCGCGCCATGCCACCCGACAGCTCCCCCGGCATCAGCCCGGCGGCGCCGCGCAGGCCCACCGCCTGCAGCTTGGTGAGCACCAGCTTGTAGATCAGCGCTTCGGGCAGATCGGTGTGCTCGCGCACCGGGAAGGCGACGTTCTCGAACACGTCCAGGTCGGTGAGCAGCGCGCCGTTCTGGAACAGCATCCCCAGGCGCTTGCGCAGGGCGTAGATCCCCCGGCGACTCAAAGCCGCGAGATCCTCACCGAATACGCTCACCTCGCCGCGATCGGCGGGGATCTGCGCCGTGATGAGCTTGAGCAGCGTCGTCTTGCCGGTTCCGCTCGGCCCCATGATGGCGGTGATCCTTCCGCGCCGGACCTGCACGTCCAGGCCTGCGAAAATCGCCCGCCCGCCCACGGCGTAGTGCAGGCCGCGCACGTCGACCACCACGTCGGGCGCTGCAGCGCGTGACGCGGGTTGCGGGGATGCCGGGCTTGTCACGCGATCGCGGTGGCCGCCTGGAAGCTCAGGCGGCCTGGCTCTCCATGTCGGGCGCGTAGCGCCCGGTGGTCGCCAGGCCATTGAGCCTGGCGCGCTTGGCATACTCTTTCTGCCCGGCGGCGAAATTCGCCGCGACTCCGCCCCAGGCCTTGAGTGCGGTGTCCTGCAGCGCGCGGCCGTAGCTGAAGCTCAGGGACCACGGCAGCGGCCCGAGCTTGTTCATGAGCGACAGGTGCAGCGTCGCCTCGGTCGGGGACTGCCCGCCGGACAGAAACGCGATGCCCGGCACCGCCGGCGGGACGTGGTGCCGCAGCACCCGCACCGTGGCCTCCGCCACGGCCTGCGGCGGCGCCCGATCTGCGGCCTTCTTGCCCGCGATCACCATGTTGGGCTTCAGCACCATGCCCTCGAGCATCACACGGTGCTCGAACAGCTGCCGGAACACGCTGGCGAGCACGGCCTCGGTCACCTGCTCACAGCGCTCGATCGAGTGTGCGCCGTCCATGAGCACCTCCGGCTCGACGATCGGCACGATGTCGTTCTCCTGGCACAGCGCCGCATAGCGCGCCAGCGCATGCGCGTTCGCCTCGACGGCGAACGCGGTGGGAATGCCCTCGGCAATATCGATGACTGCGCGCCATTTGGCGAAGCGCGCGCCGAGCCCGCGGTAGTCGCTGAGCCGCTCGCGCAAGCCGTCGAGTCCCTCGGTGATGGTCTCGCCGTTGAAACCCGCGAGCGGCTTCGCACCCAGGTCCACCTTGATACCGGGGATGATCCCCTGCTTCACCAGGTACTGCGGAAACGGCGTACCGTCGCGGGTCTTCTGGCGGATGGTCTCGTCGTACAGGATGACGCCGCTGACCGACTCGGCGGCGCCCGGCGCCGTGAACAACATCTCGCGATAGGTGCGGCGATGCTCCTCGGTCGACTCCAGCTTGATGCCATCGAAGCGCTTCTTGATGGTGCCGCCGCTCTCGTCCGCGGCCAGAATACCCTTGCCTCTGGCGACCATCGCGCTGGCAACACGCATCAGCTCACTCGGGTTCATCGTCGGATCCTCCACTGTCCACGGCGGGCACCTGACAGGCGCGCGAGGCGCGCCGCGCAGCCGACTTCGATCACTATCCCAAGGAAATCGGGGGCCAAGGATACCAAATCAGCCCGCCGGCGGACCGCACTCCCGCGGCCGCTACGCCACGCTGCCGCGTCCGCTTCGGCTGCAGGGGCCCCCGCTTGGTTCCATCTGCAATTAGTACTAAACTAGTCCTAGTTTACGGAGTGCACTCCCATGCTGCGTATGAGCCGGCTTACCGACTACGCCACCGTGCTGCTCGCGGCGCTCGCGGGCGAGCCGGGGCGCGTGCAGACCGCGGCCTCGCTCGCCGAGCAGACACGCATCGCAGCCCCTACGGTGTGCAAGCTTCTCAAGCAGCTGCAGCGCGCGGGGCTGGTGATCTCGACCCGCGGCCTGCACGGCGGCTATCAGCTGGCGCGCCCGGCGGCGCAGATCAGCGCGGCGGCCATAATCGATGCCCTCGAGGGTCCGGTGGCGCTCACCGACTGCTCCGCGGGACACGGTAACTGCGAGATCGAGGATACCTGCCGCGTCGGGCGCGTGTGGCAGCGCCTGAACCTGGCCTTCCGCCGCTCGCTCTATGAGGTGAGTCTGGCGCAGCTCGCGGGCCTGGAGGCTGCTCCCGCCCGACTGCCGGCACTCGAGCGTGAGATGAAGGCGGCCGCGGCGCGCGCGCCGGTGCGATCGTGAGTGAGCCCATGAGTGAAAATACACGACAACTCGAGAACCTCATCGCGCGCGGTTACCAGCACGGCTTCGTGACCGAGATCGATTCCGACACGGTCGCGCCCGGACTGGACGAGGACGTGGTGCGCCTGATCTCGCGCAAGAAGCAGGAGCCGGCCTTCCTCACCGACTGGCGGCTCAAGGCGCTGCGCCACTGGCTGACCATGCGCGAGCCGCACTGGGCGCACGTGAAGTTCGCGCCGATCGACTACCAGAGCATCTCCTACTACTCCGCGCCCAAGAGCCGCAAGGACGGCCCGAAGAGTCTCGATGAGGTCGATCCGAAGCTGCTCGAGACCTACGAGAAACTCGGCGTGCCGCTGCACGAGCGTGCGCGGCTCGCCGGTGTCGCGGTGGATGCGGTGTTCGACAGCGTCTCGGTGGCGACGACCTTCAAGGAGCGGCTCGCCGCCGCGGGGGTGGTGTTCTGTCCGTTCTCGGAAGCCGTGCGCACGCATCCGCAGCTGATCGAGCAGTACCTCGGCAGCGTCGTGCCCTACACCGACAACTTCTTCGCGACGCTCAACTCGGCGGTGTTCTCGGATGGCTCNTTCGTGTACGTGCCCAAGGGCGTNCGTTGCCCGATGGAGCTGTCGACGTACTTCCGCATCAACGCGCTGAANACCGGGCAGTTCGAGCGCACGCTGATCATCGCCGACGCGGGCAGCCAGGTGAGCTACNTGGAAGGGTGCTCGGCACCGCAGCGCGACGAGAACCAGCTGCACGCCGCCGTGGTCGAGCTCATCGCNCTCGATGANGCCTACATCAAGTACTCGACCGTGCAGAACTGGTATCCGGGCGATGCCAATGGCCGCGGCGGCATTTACAACTTCGTGACCAAGCGCGGCGAGTGCCGCGGACGGCGCGCGCATATTTCCTGGACCCAGGTGGAGACCGGCTCGGCGATCACCTGGAAGTACCCGAGCTGCGTGCTGCGCGGCGAGGGCTCGATCGGCGAGTTCTACTCGGTCGCGACCGTGAATCATCACCAGCAGGCGGACACCGGCACGAAGATGATCCACATCGGGCGCGATACCCGCAGCACCATCATCTCCAAGGGCATCTCGGCCGGCCGCGGCCAGAACACCTACCGCGGACTCGTCAAGATCCTGCCGAGCGCGCACGCCGCCCGCAATTTCACCCAGTGCGATTCGCTGCTGATGGGCGGTGAGTGCGGGGCGCACACCTTCCCGTACGTGGAGGTGAAGAACCCCTCGGCCACGGTCGAGCACGAAGCCAGCACCTCCAAGATCAGCGACGACCAGCTGTTCTACTGCCTGGCACGCGGCATCAGCGAAGAGGACGCGGTCAACATGATCGTGAGCGGCTTCTGCAAGTCGGTGTTCAAGGAGCTGCCGATGGAATTCGCGGTCGAAGCGCAGAACCTGCTGGCCGTCAGCCTGGAAGGCGCGGTGGGCTGACATGAGCGCTTCGCGAACCCCGCTCCTCGCCATCAACGATCTGCACGTCACCGTCGAGGGCAAGCAGATCCTGAACGGGCTCACGCTGCAGGTGGGAGCCGGCGAAGTGCACGCCATCATGGGACCGAACGGCTCGGGCAAGAGCACGCTCGCGCACGTGCTCGCCGGCCGCCCCGGCTATGAGATCACCGCCGGCACGGTGAGCTATGAGGGGCGCGATCTGCTGGCGCTCGCCCCGGAGGAGCGTGCCCGCCAGGGAGTGTTTCTCGGCTTCCAGTACCCGGTCGAGATCCCCGGAGTCAACAACGTCTATCTGCTGAAGGCCGCCGTCAACGCCGTGCGCAAGCAGCGCGGCCTGCCCGAAGTCGATGCCTTCGAATTCCTGGGGCTGGTGCGCGAGAAGATGAAGCTCATGCATATCGAGGACAGCTTCCTGTCCCGGGGCGTGAACGAGGGGTTCTCGGGCGGGGAGAAAAAGCGCAACGAAGTGCTGCAGATGCTGGTGCTCGAGCCGCGGCTGGCGATTCTCGACGAGACCGACTCGGGTCTGGACATCGACGCCCTCAAGGTGGTCGCGGCGGGCGTGAACTCGCTGCGCTCGCCCGAGCGCACGTGCCTGCTGGTCACACACTATCAGCGCCTGCTCGAATACGTGGTACCGGACATCGTGCACGTGCTGGTGCGCGGACGCATTGCCAGGAGCGGCGATCGTACCCTGGCGCTGGAACTCGAGCGGCGCGGCTACGACTGGGTCAGCGGGCAGGCGGCCTGAGCCATGAGCACGCCACTCACCGCCCGCATCCTCGAGGAACACGCCAACGCCTCGCGCGCGCTGCCGCTGACCGGGCCCGCGGCGACACGCCGGCGCACGGCGATCGCGGCGCTCACGGCGAGCGGCTTGCCGACATCGCGCGATGAGAACTGGAAGTACGCCAACCTGCGCCCGCTCGAGCGGCTGCGGTTCGCTCCGGCAACGCCCGCACAACCGGGCGCGGCACTGGATCTGCCGGCCGCGATACCCGGCTTTGCCCGTTACGTGTTCGTGGATGGCGCGTTTGCGCCGGCACTCTCGGCGAGGCTGGATGCCAGCGCCGCCACGGTCACGCCGCTCTCGGGGAGTGATGCCGGCCGCACGGCGGCCGCCGTGCCCGCGCCGGCCCCGGGCGCCGGCGCGGATGAGCGCTTTGCGCTGCTGAACGAGGCGTTCGCCACCGACGGCGCGGCCATCCGCGTCGCCGCGCACCCCGCTGAGCCGGTGCGCCTCGAGCTGGTGTTCGTGGCGAGCGCGGATGCGCTGAGCGGCGCATCCTACCCGCGCGTGCAACTGCAGCTCGAGAGCCAAGCGCAGCTGCTGCTCATCGAGCGGCACGTCAGCGCCGGCCCCCACGCGAGCTTCGTGAACAGCGCCGTGACGCTTGAGCTCGGCAGCGGCGCCACGCTGCACCATTACCGGCTGCAGGAGCTGGCGGCGCGCGCCATCGTATTCGACACGCTCTGCGCCGTAGTCGGCCGCGACGCCTGCTACCGGCTGCACGGCATCAATATCGGCGCGCAGTCGGCCCGCTCCACCCTCGCGGTGCGACTCACCGGGGAGCGCGCCGACCTGAGGCTCGCGGTGGTGGCGCTGGGCGAGCACCAGCAGGTCCAGGATACCTACGCGCGGGTCGAGCACGTCGCGCCCCGGGCACGCACCGAACAGGTGTTTCGCGGAATTTCCGCCGGACGCGCGCGCGTCGCCTTCAACGGCAAGATCGTGGTGGGGCGCGAGGCGCACGGGACGGATTCGCGCCAGTCGTTGCGCGGACTGCTCGCCGGCCCGGAAGCGGAGATCGACGTGCGGCCGCAGCTCGAGATCTACACCGACGAGGTGCGCTGCAGCCACGGCGCCACCGCCGGCAAACTCGATGAGAACATGCTGTTCTACCTGCTGTCGCGGGGACTTGAGCCCGAGGTCGCGCAGCGGCTGCTGAAGTGGGCATTCCTCGAGGACGTGGTCGCGAAGATCGAGGTTGCCGAGCTGCGCCGCCAGATCGAACAGCGCCTGGCGCGGCAGGTACCCGAGCCCTTCGCGCGCGGGGAGCCAGCCTGATGGCCGCCAACGTCTCGCTCGCCGTGCCGCCGCCGTTCGACGCCGAGCGCGTGCGCCGCGACTTTCCCATCCTCGACACCCTGGTGAACGGGCATCCGCTGGTGTATCTGGACAGCGCCGCATCCTCGCAGCGCCCGCTGGCGGTGCTGCGGGCGGTCGAGGACTACGAGACACACTCGCACGCCAACGTGCATCGCGGCGTGCATGCGCTCAGTCAAGCCGCCACCGCCGCGTACGAGGGCGCGCGCGAGCGCGTACGGCGTTTCATAAATGCCCGCAGCACGCGCGAGATCATCTTTGTCCGCGGCACCACCGAGGCGATCAATCTGGTCGCACAGGCCTACGGCCGCCCGCGCCTGCGGGCCGGGGATGAGATCCTCATCAGCGCGCTCGAGCATCACGCCAACATCGTCCCCTGGCAGATGGTGTGCGAGCAGACCGGCTGCACGCTGCGGGTGGCGCCGATCAACCGCCGCGGCGAGCTGCAGCTGGAGGAGTTGCTCGGACTGCTCGGCCCGCGCACGCGCCTGGTGGCGGTGGCGCACGTGTCCAACGCGCTCGGCACGGTGCTGCCGGTGAAGCGCATCATCGAGGCCGCCCATGCGCACGGCGCGGTGGTGCTGATCGACGGGGCGCAGGCGGTGCCGCACATGCGCGTCGACGTGCGCTCGCTCGGCGCCGATTTCTACGCCTTCTCCGGCCACAAGCTCTATGGGCCCACCGGGATCGGGGTGCTCTACGGGCGCGAGGAACTGCTCGCGGCCATGCCGCCGTGGCAGGGCGGTGGCGACATGATTCTGACGGTATCGTTCGAGAAGACCACCTACAACGAGCTGCCGTGGAAGTTCGAGGCCGGCACGCCCAACATGTCCGGCGCCGTCGGCCTNGCGGCCGCCATGGACTACCTCGAGAGCTTGGGGTTGGAGGCGNTCGCCGCGCACGAGCAGCGCCTGCTGCAGCTGGCCACCGCGGAGCTCGCACGCCTGCCGGCGATCGAGATCATCGGCACCGCGGCGCACAAGGCCTCGGTGCTGTCCTTCACCATGAAGGGCGTTCACCCGCATGACCTCGGCACGATCCTCGACGCCGAGGGGATTGCGGTGCGCACCGGCCATCACTGCGCCATGCCGGTCATGACCTTCTTCGGGCTGCCGGCGACGGCGCGCGCCTCGTTCGGCTGTTACAACACCGAGCGTGACGTAGCGAGCCTGGTGCAGGCGCTGGGCAAGGCGCGCGAGGTGTTCGCCTGATGGACCTCAAGGACCTGTACCGCGACGTGATCCTGGATCACAACCGGCACCCGCGGAACTTCGGGCGCATCGAGCCGGCCGACAGCCGCGCCGAGGGGCACAACCCGCTGTGCGGCGACCGGCTGTCGGTGTTCGTGCGCCTGGAGGGCGAGCGGGTCGCGGACATCCGCTTCGAGGGCAAAGGCTGCGCCATTTCCACCGCCTCGGCGTCCCTCATGACGGAAGCGGTCAAGGGCAAGGACCGCAGCGCGATCCGCGAGCTGTTCAACAAGGTGCACGCGCTGCTGACACGTCCCGGGAGCGAAGCCGACGGCGCGCTCGGCAAGCTGGCGGCGCTGTCCGGAGTGCGGGAATTTCCGGCGCGCGTGAAGTGTGCCAGCCTGTGCTGGCACACCCTCAATGCGGCGCTCGAGCACGGCGCGGCGACGATATCCACCGAGTAACGCGGCGATGCGCAGGCACGAGAACGAGCCCTTTGTCGTCAACCGCGAGGTGCGCGCGGTGATCGTCCCGGCCGGACAGGAAGTGAAACTCAAGCCCGGCCAGGCCGGCTACATCACCCAGGCCCTCGGCGGCAGCTTCACCGTGTACCTCGAGGGTAACCTGTTCCGCATCGCGGGCGAGGACGCCGACGCCATCGGCCAGGAGGCGGTCAAACCGCCCGAGTTGCCACCCAACGCCAACGAAGAGGACGTGCGCAAGCTCGCCTGGGAACAGATGCGTGCCTGCTATGACCCGGAGATCCCGATCAACATCGTCGACCTGGGTCTGGTGTACGCCTGCGAGGTGACGCAGAACGAGGACGGCACCCGCACCGTGGAAGTGAAGATCACCCTCACCGCCCCCGGCTGCGGCATGGGCGAGATTCTGGTTGATGACGTGCGCGACAAGATCCAGCGCATCCCGACGGTGCGCGAGGCGCGCGTGGAGCTGACCTTCGACCCCCCCTGGAACCAGAGCATGATGTCCGAGGCCGCGCGCCTGCAGACCGGGATGTTCTAGCGGCCGCATGAGCTCCCGGTGGGTCGATATCGGCGGCGCGGACGCCGTCAGCGAGACGGCGCCCCTCTCGGTGGAGATCGACGGCGTGCCGGTGGTCGTCGTACGCTGCGGCGCCGAGCTGTACGCGGTAGAAGACCGTTGCACGCACGACGGCGAGTCGCTCAGCGGGGCGCAAGTGGAGGCCTGTCAGATCATCTGCCCGCGGCATGGGGCGCACTTCTGCCTGCGCACCGGTGAGGCTCTGACGCCGCCGGCCTACGAGCCGCTGCGCACCTATCGGGCGCGCGAGCAGGACGGCCGGATTCTGCTGGAGCAGCCCTCGTGAGGCGCGGCGCATGAAGCGGCTGACTCTCATGCGCCATGCGGATGCGCGCTGGAACGATCCGGCCATTTCCGACCTGGAGCGTCCGCTGAACCGCCGCGGGATCGGCGCGGCGCAAGCCATGGCGCGCCGGTTGCTCGAACTGCAACTCATTCCGGACCTGCTGCTGACGAGCCCGGCGCGCCGTACCCAACAGACCGCCGACATCGTGGCACGTGAGCTCTCGCTGCCTGCCAGGCGCGTGCGGCACGAGGAGGCGCTGTATCTGGCGAGCGCAGCGGACATGCTGAAGCTGGTGCACGCGACCGGCCCGCGGGTCGCGCACCTGCTGGTGGTCGCTCACAATCCGGGCGTGTCGGAGCTGGTGCAGCTGCTGCTCCCGCAGCGCGGCACCGCCGGGATGGCCACCGCGGCGGTGTGCTCGATCGCCTTCGATACCACGCACTGGAGCGCCATCGCCTCCGCCGCGGTCACCGACGTGCAGCGCGAGAAACCTCCGGCGCGCCTGTTCGGGCTGCTGGGCTGACGCGTCGGGCCGACGCGCGTATCTGCGGTGGCCGGCTCAACACTCCGGCACGTTGACCGCAAGCCCCCCCTGCGAAGTCTCCTTGTAGATGGTGGACATGTCCGCACCGGTCTGACGCATGGTGGCGATCACCTGGTCGAGCGACACCTTGTGCGTGCCATCGCCGCGCATCGCCAGGCGCGCCGCGTTGATGGCCTTGACCGACCCCATGGCGTTGCGCTCGATGCAGGGAATCTGCACCAGCCCCGCCACCGGGTCGCAGGTGAGACCCAGGTTGTGCTCCATGCCGATCTCGGCGGCGTTTTCGATCTGCTCAGCCGTGCCCTGCAGCGCCGCCACCAGACCCGCCGCGGCCATCGAGCAGGCCACACCCACTTCGCCCATACAACCCATCTCCGCCCCCGAGATGGAGGCGTTTTTCTTGTAAAGCATGCCCATCGCCGCCGCCACCAGCAGGAAGCGCACCACGCCATCATCGTTCGCGCCCGGCTCGAAGCGGCGATAAAAGTGCAACACCGCCGGGACGATGCCCGCGGCGCCGTTGGTGGGAGCCGTGACCACACGGCCGCCGGCGGCGTTCTCCTCGTTCACCGCCAGCGCGTAGGCGTTGACCCAGTCCATGACGTCCAGCGGTCCCGCCTGAGCGCTCTCGGTCAGCATGCGGTACAACCGCGGCGCGCGCCGGCGCACCTTGAGGACTCCGGGCAGGAGGCCGGTCTGCCGGAAGCCGCGCTCGACACACGCCTGCATCACCTGCCACAGGTGCAGGAGCTTGGCGCGTACCTGCGCCTCGCTCGTCCAGGTACGCTCATTCGCCAGTACCAGCTCGTACATCTCCAGCCCGTGCTCACGGCACAGGGCGAGCAATTGCGCACCCGAGGTGAACGAGTACGGGGGCACCGCTCGGCTACCCGCCTCGCGCGCCTCCTGCTCCTCGCCGCGCACGATGAAGCCACCGCCGATGGAGTAGTAGTCCTCCTCGCGCAGCCTCCTGCGATCGGAGCCGAGCGCGCTGAAGCGCATGCCGTTGGAATGCCCCGGCAAGCGCTCGTGGTGCATGAACAGGAGCTGCATCGGCTCATCGAAGGCGATCTCGTGCTCGCCGGCCAAGCGAATGCGCCCGCTGCTGCGGATGCGCTGCACGGTGGGTTCGATGCTGTCGGGGTCAACGCTTTCGGGCTCGGCGCCCTCGAGCCCTGCAAGGATCGCGCGGTCCGTGCCATGGCCCACCCCGGTGAATGCGAGTGAGCCGTACAGACGCACGGCGATCTCCTGCGTCGTGCCGAGCAGGCCATCGCGCTTGAGGCTGAAGGCGAACTCGCGCGCCGCCCGCATCGGACCCATGGTGTGCGAGCTGGACGGCCCGATGCCTACCTTGAAGATATCGAAAACGCTTAAGGTCATGTATTACCCGGCAACGGCCGCCCCGGGGCTTAGCCCCTGAAGTTCAGTGTGCAGCGTAACGCGGCTACTGACATGCTTTGCGGCGACCTGCGGCGGCTCAAATGCGACCCCGCAGGCGCCGCAGCAGCCGGCGGTCGTGTTTGTCGGGCCGCGCCGCAGGACGCGGCGTGAGCCCGGCAGCCAGCTTCATGCGCGTAGCGAACTCGGCGCCGCGCGCCGCACTTGCGGGCGTCTCCTCGTAGCAGCGCGCCGCTGCCGCCGCAGGTCCCCGGCGCTGCGGCACGGCAGCGACCGCACACTCAAATCGCACCGCGCCGCGCGCGAAGCTCACCCGGTCCCCGGGACGCACTTCGTGGGCGGGCTTCACGCGCTCGCCGTTCACGTGCACCCTGCCACCCGTCACCGCCTGCGCCGCCAGCGAGCGTGACTTGAACAGGCGCACGGCGAACAGCCAGCGGTCGATGCGGGCGGTCCCGGGATGGCCGCTTGCTGCGGGCTCGGACATTGAGGCTCAAGTATAA
>JGI12053J15887_10001010_pt1 | contig 12548 bp, 9 predicted proteins | sample MedBloCAOM1_O3_FD_15887 | JGI IMG/M metagenome (IMG submission 15887)
GAGATCGGCCGGCTGGATCCGGTCGAACCGACCTTCCCGGGCATGACCGCTCCATGCCGCCGGCGGGTCGAGGATCAGCATCGCGCGGCGCTTCTGGCAATACGCCGCCGCGGCTTGATACAGCGGCTGAAGTTCATCATGGCCGGCGTCGGCGGGATCGGGCGGGATGCACAGCAGGTTGAACAGATCGACATGATCGAGGGCGTAGATGCCGGTACCTTGCAGCGGATCGCCCAGCAACTCGGCCGCTCTCCCGGCAGGCGCGGCATTCTCGAGCACGCGAACGATCACCGCATGGCGGCCGCCGTTCTGGAAGAAATCCTCCACCGCATCACCCAAGGGATATAAGGAGGCCCGCCCGCCGAAGTCGCGTTCGAAGTCGGCGAAGCCAAAGCAATCCCGCGGCTCGATCGGCCCCGTGACCGTGCGCCCGACAAAGGCGGTGATATCAGTCGCAACGCCGGGGATGGGCGTGCCGCCGGGGATCTCCTCGACGAAGACGCCGGGGAACTGGATCGAGTCTGGCATGGGCACTCCTCTCTCAGCAATCACCAGCCTATGGTGCTCAACGATCAGGCTCAGGCCGTGGCGCGAACGCCGCAAGCATCCCTGCGTAGCCTTTTGCGGCCGGAAAAGCATATGCACCGCGCCGCGACGTCGTGAGTTTTAGGCCGACCAGGGCTTCGGCCTGTTTCACCGCCGCCGCGACGCCATCGATGACGGGGATGCCGAACTTTCGCGCCAGCATGGCGGCGAGATCGGCCATGCCCGCGCAACCCAGCACGATCGCCTCCGCGCCGTTGTCCAGCGCACGCGCTATCTCGGCATCGAGTTTTTCCGCTGCACCCGAGCCGGGCTTTTCCAGATCGAGCACCGCGACGTTGCAGGCCGTGACCCGCGCCCTCTCGGCAAAGCCATAGCGGCGCACCAGTTCTTCCAGCGGCACGATCGAGCGCGACAGCGTGGTGATCACGGCGATACGTTTTGCCAGTTGCCCCGCGGTCACCAGCGCCGCCTCGCAAATCCCGACCACCGGGAAGCGCGCTACCGATCGCGCCGCATCGAGCCCAGTATCGTCGAAACAGGCGATGATCCCGGCATCGGCATCGGTTGATCTTAACAGCGCCTGAATCAATCCCGGAACCGCAAAGGCCTCGTCATAGAAACCTTCGATCGAGGCCGGGCCCATCGGCGAGGTCACGGCCGATATTTCAGTGCCGGGGGCCGCCACCGCGCGCGCCGCGGCGGCAATGGTCTCGGTCATCGACGCTGTCGTGTTCGGATTGACGATGAGGATTTTTGTCGCGGACATGCTTGACCTTACACGGAAAACCCATCGTAGCCCGGATGGAGCGAAGCGCAATCCGGGATAACTCCCCCAGTTCGCTAACTCTCAATCGCCCCGATCCAGTCTGCGAACGCATCCAGGATTTCGCCCATCACTTCGCGGTCATTCCGTCCCGAGCGCGCCAGGACGTGGAAGGAATGATCGGCCCCTTCGACCCGATGCAATGCCGCCGATGGCCCGAGGCCTTTGACGACAGGTTCAAGCAGGCTCAACTCCGCGAGGTTGTCGCGGGTGCCCTGCATAAAGAGCATCGGCACGCGGATATCGGCGAGGTGCTTGGCGCGATCGCTGGACGGCTTGCCGGCCGGATGCAGCGGGAAACCGAAAAACGCCAGTCCACCAACGCCGGGCAACGGCGAAATCGCCTGCGCCTGCGAGGTCATGCGGCCACCGAACGATTTGCCGCCGGCGATCAGGCGCAGCCCGGCGCAGCATCGCGTCGCTTCCGCCACCGCCGCCCGCACCGCGGCGTGCGCCACCGCCGGAGGATCCGGCCGCTTGCCGGCTTTCTCCATGTAGGGAAACTGATAGCGCAGCGTCGCCACGCCGCGTTCGGAAAGTCCCTGCGCGACCGTCTCCATGAAGGGATGGGCCATCCCGGCCCCGGCGCCATGGGCAAAGACAAAACACGCGCGCGCCTCGACGGGACGGATCAGCAGCGCGGAGACGGAGCCCGTCTTCTCAACTTCGACCTGGAGTTTTTGCGCGCTGATGGCTGTCATCTCACCCAAAACCCAATCGCAGTGTTTCCGGCGCCGGCTGTTCTTCGCTTAAGTCCTGGTCTTGCCGTTGCCGCTTTTCTCGCTGGCGCGGCGCAGGGCTTCGGCGAGCGCGCCGCCGCCGGACGCCTCCTGCGGCTTGCGCGGCGCGGACGACGTCATCGACTTCGCGGAATTGTCGCGCGGCATTCCTTGCGCCGGACGCTCGCTCTTGCCGCCGGTCTCGTCGTCGAGCCGCAGCGTCAGCGCGATGCGCTTGCGCGCGACCTCGACCTCCAGCACCTTGACCTTGACGATATCGCCCGACTTCACCACCTCGCGCGGATCCTTGATGAAGGTTTTCGACATCGCCGAGATGTGCACGAGGCCATCCTGATGCACGCCGATATCGACGAAGGCGCCGAACGCTGCGACATTGGTGACGGTGCCTTCGAGGATCATGCCGCGCTTGAGATCTTTTAGGGTCTCGACACCCTCCTTGAACACCGCGGCCTTGAAGGCCGGGCGCGGATCGCGGCCGGGTTTTTCCAGCTCGCGCAAAATATCGGTCACCGTCGGCAGGCCGAAGGTGTCGTCGACGAAGCTCTGCGGCTTCAGCTGCCGCACGATCTCGGCATTGCCGATCAGCGCCTTGATGTCGCTCTTGGTGACGCTGAGAATCCGCCGCACCACCGGATAGGCTTCCGGATGCACGCCGGAGGCGTCGAGCGGATCCTCGCCGTCCTGGATGCGCAGGAAGCCGGCGCATTGCTCGAACGCCTTCGGCCCCAGCCGCGGCACCTGCTTCAGCGCCTTGCGTGAGGTGAACGGGCCGTTGGCGTCGCGATGCTGCACGATGCTTTGCGCCAGCCCCGACCCGATGCCCGACACCCGCGCCAAGAGCGGCGCGGAGGCGGTGTTGGCGTCGACGCCGACCGCGTTGACGCAGTCCTCGACCACGGCATCGAGCGAGCGCGCCAACCGGGATTCGCCGAGATCGTGCTGGTACTGGCCGACGCCGATCGCCTTCGGATCGATCTTCACCAGTTCGGCCAGCGGATCCTGCAGCCGCCGCGCGATCGACACCGCGCCGCGCAGGGTGACGTCGAGTTCCGGCAATTCCTCGGAGGCGAAGGCCGAGGCCGAATAGACCGAGGCGCCGGCTTCCGACACCACGATCTTCGACATTTTCAGATCCGGCAGCAGCTTGACCAGCTCCATCGCCAGTTTGTCGGTTTCGCGCGAGGCGGTGCCGTTGCCGATCGCGATCAGATCGACGCGGTGCGCGACGGCCAATTTGCCCAACGTCGCCAGCGCCTCGTCCCACTGCCTCTGCGGCTCATGCGGATAAACAGCCGTGGTCGCCACCACCTTGCCGGTGGCATCGACGATCGCGACCTTGACCCCGGAACGGAAGCCGGGATCGAGGCCCATGGTGACGCGCGCGCCGGCGGGTGCCGCCAGCAACAGGTCGCGCAAATTCGATGCGAACACGCGGACGGCTTCGGTTTCGGCCAGGGTCCACAACCGCATCCGCAGATCGATGTTGAGATGCACCTGGATCTTGGTACGCCAGGCCCAGCGCGCGGTCTCCACCAGCCATTTGTCGCCGGGCCGGCCCTGGTCGGAAATGACAAAGCGCTGCATGATCTTCAGCTCATAGGCGCTAGGCACGCCGGCGACGGGAATTTGCGCGTCGGGCTGGATCTGCAGCTCCAGAATCTCTTCCTTCTCGCCACGGAACATCGCCAGGATGCGGTGCGACGGCAATTTGTGCAGCGGCTCGCTGAAATCGAAATAGTCCTTGAATTTTTCGCCTTCGGTCTTCTTGCCTTTGCGCACGGTGGACGCCATCCGCCCCAGCGACCACATCTGCTCGCGCAGCGACCCGATCAGGTCGGCGTCTTCGGCAAAGCGCTCCACCAGGATCGCGCGCGCGCCGTCGAGCGCCGCAGCGACGTCGGCGATCTGCTTTTCGGCATCGACGAAGCGAGCGGCGACCGCTTGCGGATCGTTTTGCGGCTGCGTCAGCAATAGCTCGGCCAGCGGCTCGAGGCCGGCCTCTTTGGCGATCTCGGCCTTGGTGCGGCGCTTCGGCTTGAACGGCAGATAGATGTCTTCCAGCCGTCCCTTGCTGTCGGCGGCGAGGATCGCGGCTTCCAGTGCGGCGTCGAGCTTGCCCTGTTCGCGAACCGAATTGAGAATCGCGGTGCGGCGCTCTTCCAGTTCGCGAAGATAGTTCAGGCGTTCTTCCAGCGTGCGCAATTGCGCGTCATCGAGCGCGCCGGTGATTTCCTTGCGGTAGCGCGCCACGAACGGCACCGTGGCGCCGCCGTCGAGCAGCGCCACCGTCGCCTCGACCTGCTGCTCGCGGACGCCGAGCTCTTCCGCAATCTGTCGGTTGATGTTTGCCACGCAAGATCTTTCTGAAAGTCGTCGCAGTTGATTGTTCGGCCCGGCGGAAAACGCTTATGGACCATGACCGATCGATTCATCAACCCACCGCGCGAACAAATTGTTCTGTGGACGGACCCATGCATTTTCTTCGTCATGGCCGGATTCATTCCGGCCATCCACGCCTCTTGCGCATTCAAGACGTGGATGGCCGGGACTGGCCCGGCCATGACGAACTCTAATGGATGGCACTAAGCACGGGAATGATGTTCGCGTCTCGCTCCAGCATCCCATGCCAAGATAAAGGTGGATCGATGGCGCGTAAACGGATAGACGGACGCTCCCTTGGGAGCGCTCATGTCGATCTGCGGACTTGATTTCGGAACGTCGAACACGACGCTCGGCACCATCGAAGACGACGCACCGGTGCTGGCGGCGCTGGAAAACGGCCAGACCACGGTCCCGAGCGCGATCTTCTATGAAGCGGACGGCGCCGTCCTGATCGGCCGCAAGGCGGTCGATGCCTATGTCGAAGGCGTGTCCGGCCGCCTGATGCGCAGCCTCAAATCGGTGCTCGGCACCGCCCTGATCGACGAGACCACGCGGCTCGGCCGCGAGCGCACCAGTTTTCGCGACGTGATTGCCTATTACCTCGGCGCGGTGAAGCGGCGCGCCGAAGCATCGACCGGCCGCGAACTGCGCGAGGTGGTGCATGGCCGCCCCGTGCATTTCGTCGACAACGCTCCCGATGCCGACCGCAAGGCGGAGCAGATTCTGCACGAGATCGCAGGCGAGATCGGTTTTGACGAGGTCACGTTCCAGTTCGAGCCGATTGCCGCATCGCTGGACTACGAGCGCCAGATTTCGGCCGAGGAAATCGCGCTGATCGCCGATATCGGCGGCGGCACCTCGGATTTTTCGATCGTGCGGCTCGGGCCGCAGCGCCACGGCAAGGCCGATCGATCAGCCGATATCCTCGCCAATGACGGGGTGCGGATCGGCGGCACCGATTTCGACCGGCAACTCAGTCTCGGCGTCGTGATGCCGCTGTTCGGCTTCGGCAGCCCGATGAAGCGCGCCGGGTTAGAGGTGCCCTCGCGTTATTTCCACGACCTCGCCACNTGGTCGAACATCAACCGCATGTACGAGCCGCGNGTGAGCGCGGAACTGCGTCAGGTCCGGCAGGAGGCCAGCGAGCCCGATCTGCTCGACCGGCTGCTGCGCGTGGTCGACGAACAGCGCGGCCACACGCTGGCGATGGAGGTCGAGGAAGCCAAGATCCTGTTGTCCGACACAAGCAAGGCCGGCATCCCCTTGCAATGGGTCGCACCTGGGCTCGCCGCCGCCATCGGCCGCCCCGATCTCGTCAGCCATACCAAACAACTGGCCGAGCGCATCGCGGCCCGCATCAAAATCTGCCTCGCGCAGGCGCAACTATCCGCCGGCGACATCGACGCCGTGTTCCTGACCGGCGGCTCGGTGCGGCTCGCCCATGTCCGCAAGGCCATTACAAAGGCAGTACCGTCGGCCCGCATCGTCGAGGGCGACATTTTTGGCGCCGTCGGCAAGGGGCTGACGCTGGAGGCGCTGCGAAGGTATGGGCCGGGGGAGTGAGAGCAAGGAAGATATGCGCGGCCAAATTTTCCGATCGTGTGCCCTGTCCACGCACCGTGGCATCACTCATTAACAAGCTGTAATGAGCGGGCACGCCTTCCACACGCCTTCCACCGTCGTCTTGTAAGACTCGCGCGCGCAGCGGCGGCGTCAGCACGGCAATCAGGCTGACGAAGCGCAATAATGCAGTCGTTGCAGCGATATCCGGGCGACCCGCCACGTGATGCAAATCATTCTCAGAGAATGGAATGCGCTGCTTCGATTTCACTTCTGGTTGATTTCACATGGCGTGATGAGATTAACCCCTATCTCTCACCCGCTGCACGGGCGGCGTCGATGTGATGCCTACCAATATCAACGATGCGCCGTGCACATTTCGCGATGACCGCCGCCTCGGTAATGATCGGTATGTGATGATCAGAATCTTACCGCATCATCAAAGTGTCTCGACAGGCTTCTTGCAAGCAAGCCTGGGAGTATCTGCCGTGGTGCGGAAGGTGGTGTCGTCCCGGGAGTGGAAGACGTTCTTTCATCTTCACGCCGACGAGAGCGCGCTCCCGTTCGGATGCACTTCAAATTGATCTCATTCCAAATGCGCCGCCGCAACAATCACACTTCGCCGGTGTTCTCGTTCTTCGGGGAAACAACTCACACATCGTCGCGGCAGCGCGGCGATCCCACCCGGAGGACTCCCGTTGCGGACAGCCTACATTAATCGCGTCGCTACAGCGGTACCGCCCCACGACGTTCATGACGCCTTTCGCCGCTTCGCGCAGTCGGCGATTCTGCTTGCTGACCCGCGCAACGCGCAGCTGTTCGAGCGCATGGCCGGAAAGTCAGGTATCGAGCACCGCTATTCGTGCCTCGCGCCGAGTAATCTGCCGGAAGGCGGACGCCTCGATGCCGCCGGCTTCTACCCGCACGGCGACTATCCCGACACGACGGCGCGAATGCAGCAGTTCGAGCGGCATGCGCCCGAACTGGCGCAAACCGCCGTCGATCGCTTGCAGCTCGGAGCAGACCGCGACCGTATCACGCATTTGCTGATCACATGTTGCACCGGCTTCTCCGCACCTGGCCTTGATCTCGAACTGATCGAACGCTGCGGACTTCCCAGCACGGTCGAACGTACCATGATCGGATTCATGGGCTGCTACGCCGCCATCAACGCGCTCAAGCTCGCACACCACATCGTTCGCTCCGAGGCAGCCGCGCACGTGCTTATCGTCAACCTCGAGCTTTGCACCCTGCATCTGAGGGACACTACCGATCTCGAGCAGATGCTCTCGTTCCTTCTGTTCGGCGACGGCTGCGCGGCAAGTATTGTGAGTGCCGAGCCGGTCGGCACGGCGCTTGACAGCTTCCACGCCGTGCTGGTGCCCGATACGCGCGAGCTGATCACCTGGAACATCCGCGAAACCGGCTTCGACATGGTATTGTCGGGACGAGTCCCTGCCGCAATCCATGACGGCTTGCAGAAACACGGGGATGAAATACTGGCCGGTGCGCCCGCCGCATCGATCGATCTTTGGGCGGTGCATCCTGGTGGCCGGACCGTGCTTGACGCGGTCGAGCGGGCCTTCGAGCTTACGCCGGCGGCGCTGGCGTCATCGCGTGAAGTCCTGCGCCGTTATGGCAATATGTCGTCTGCGACCGTCATGTTCGTGATCGAGAAGCTGATGCGTTCGGGGACGCGCGGCCGCAGCGGNTGCGCGATGTCGTTCGGACCCGGACTGATCGCGGAAACCATGCTGTTCCGCACCGCGGCCTGACGCCATGAGCACATTCACAGACATACAGAATGCTGCGCGGGACCTTTCTCGGCGCAGCGCCGAGTCCGAATGGCTGGATAGCGCCGATGCAAGCCCGGAAGAGCTGGCGCTGGTGCTGCGCGATCTCGCCCGCTTCAACGGGGCGATGCTGGGACACCGGCCGGTGATCGCATGGTTGCGCAGCGCCATCAAGGACACGCCGAAGGAGACGGTGCTGACTCTCGTTGATGTCGGCTGCGGCTACGGCGATCTGCTGCGGGCGATCCGGCGCTGGGCCAGCAAGCGCGGCTTGAAGATCAGGCTGATCGGACTCGATCTCAACCGCGACACCATCCGCATTGCACAAACGGCAACCGACGACGCCGACGAAATCGACTATCGGGTGATGGATATTTTCGATTTCGCGCCATCCGCACCTGTAGACTTCGTCGTCAGCAGCCTGCTCACGCATCATATGTCCGATGACCTGATCGTGAAGTTTCTGCGCTGGATGGAGCAGACGGCGCGCAAAGGCTGGATGATCTACGATCTGCAACGCCACCCGGTGCCATTCCATTTCATCGGCCTGATGGGCAGACTGACGCGGCTGCATCCGATGGTGATTCACGATGGCCGTATTTCCGTCGCGCGTTCGCTGACACGTACGGAATGGCTGGCGCGCATGCGCGAAGCCGACATCGCGCGCGAGGCGGTGCGCTTGCGCTGGTTCCTGTTCCGCTTCGTCATCGGACGCGTGCGATGAACCGGGCCGAGACGGTCGTGATCGGTGGCGGGCCGGCCGGTAGTGCCGCGGCCTGCGGTTTGGCCGGCCTGGGTCGCGACGTCGTGCTGATCGAGCGCACGGCCGAGCCGCATCACAAGGTGTGCGGCGAATTCCTCAGCGTCGAGACGCAGATGCAATTGCGGCGGCTGGGCGTCGATCCGTCGGCGCTCGGCGCGGTGCCGATCGAGCAGGCGGCCGTCCATTCCTCCAGCCGCAGCGTGACCTCGGCGCTGCCATTTCGCGCGCTGTCGCTGTCGCGCTATCGGCTCGACGCTGCGCTGCTGCGACGCGCGCAAGACAGCGGCGCCAGATTGAATCGCAACGTGACAGTGAAATCGGTGACGCCGGACGGCTCCGGATGGAATGTGTCTTGCGACAATGGCGAGACGGTCTCCTGCCGGAATCTCGTGCTGGCGACCGGCAAACTGGGCCTGCGCGGCGTCGACGATTTGCGCGACGGTTCGCTGGTCGGCCTGAAGATGCATCTGCGGCCATCGCCGGAAGTTCGCCGCGCGCTGGAGGGCCGGGTCGAATTGTTTTTTCTCGACGGCAGCTATGTCGGGCTCGAGCTGATCGAAGACGGCATCGCCAATCTTTGCCTGGTGCTGCCACGCGCAATGATGAGCCGTGCAGGGCCTGGCTGGCAGGCGCTGCACGGCCATTTGGCTTCGGCGCTTCCCGCTTTGGCCGAGCGGCTTGAAGGCGCCGAACCGCTCTGGGACAAGCCGAAGGCCGTGGTCTGTCCCACCGGCGGCCATCTTCATCGCGAGCGAAAGACGGCTGTCTATCGTGTCGGCGACCGGCTCGCGCATATCCCGCCCTTCACCGGCGATGGCCTTGCCATCGCACTCGGGTCTGCCGCGCTGGCGGTCGAGCATATTCAACTCGGCCTCTCGCCTGACGCCTATCTTGCCGCGGCGCGGCAACTGACGGCCGGTCCCATCCGGCTCGCGAGCATGATCGCCCGCCTCGCGAGGCACCGCGGAGGCCGCGACCTGATGTTGGGGGCCGCTGCCTGCGCGCCCAGCCTGATCGGGACGATCATCCGCCGAACCCGGCTAACGCTCGCCATGGATGGGCTTTGACCCGGCCACGGCGCCCGCCACACGGATCGCAACGCCATGACGATCATGCGTACCGAATTGCCCCTCGCGGACACCAGGACATGGATTGGCTTTGTCCTGATGTGCCTTGGGATGTTCATGGCGATCCTCGACATCCAGGTCGTGGCGACATCGCTGCCGACCATCCAGAATGCCCTTGCCATTTCGCCGGAGGCGATGAGCTGGATCCAGACGTCCTATTTGATAGCCGAGATCATCGCCATTCCGTTGACGGGCTGGCTCACGCACACGCTTTCGATGCGGTGGCTTTTTGCCGCCGCCATCGCACTGTTCACGCTGGCATCGATCGGCTGCGCTGCAAGCGGCGCGTTCGCGACGCTGGTTTCGTTTCGCGTGCTGCAGGGATTTGCCGGCGGCACGCTGATTCCGGCGGTATTTGCCGCCGTATTCATCCTGTTCCCGGTGCGCACCCAAGGCATTGCGACGACGATCGCGGGAATCATGGCGGTGCTCGCGCCGACGGTCGGACCTGCCGTCGGCGGCTGGATCACGCAGACTTATTCCTGGCACTGGCTGTTTCTGATCAATGTCGTTCCCGGGCTGATTGCTTGCGTCGTCACACCGTATCTTTTGCCCCACCAGAAGCCGAACTTCGGCGATGCCGTGAAACTCGACGGCTTGTCGCTGGCGCTGATGGCCATCGCGCTCGCAAGCCTCGAGATCGGACTGAAGCAATCTCCGAAAGATGGCTGGCTTTCTGCCGTCTGCATCAGCTTGTTTTGTGCAAGTGCCCTCACCGGCGGGCTGTTTGTGTGGCGAACCTTGCGCGCCGCCTATCCGGTTGTGCAGCTTGCCACCTTCAGGGACCGTTCGTTCGCGATCGGGTGCACGCTGAGCTTTTGTCTGGGCGTCGGCCTGTTCGGCTCGGTCTATCTCATTCCGGTTTTTCTGGCGTTCGTCCGGGGACACGACGCCCTGGACATCGGCTTGACCATGCTGGTGACCGGCGCCGCGCAATTGGCGATGTCGCCGATCGCGGTCGCGCTGGAGCGACGCCTCGATCCGCGATGGCTGACCGCTATGGGCTTCGCCTTGTTTGCGCTCGGGCTCGGACTGAGCATGTTCCAGACCCGCAATACCGACTTCCACGAGATGTTCTGGCCGCAGATCATTCGCGGCGTCGCCATCATGTTCTGCCTCTTGCCGCCGACCCGATTGGCGTTGGGATCGCTGACTGAAGCACAGGTGCCGGATGCCAGTGGCCTGTTCAACCTGATGCGCAATCTGGGCGGCGCGATTGGAATCGCGCTGATCGACAGCATCCTGTACGGACGAACCAGTATCCATGCCGATGCGTTACATGCCCGGCTCTTATCTGGCGATGCAGCCGCGGCCACGGCCATCGGATTGGATCCGGGATTGGTGACAAGCCGCCTGTCCGGCCCGCTTACGCCAGGCATGGAGGCCTTGATACGGCCCATGATTGAAAAGGCTGCCTTTGTCTGGAGCGTCAACGATGCATGGGCGGCGCTGGCAGCGGTAGCGTTGCTGGCCGTATTGCTGGTGCCGTTCGCATGGGACGATCGTAGCCATGGCAAGCCCGAGGTCTGATTTCCAAAACCCTCCGGGCTTGCAGGTTTAGCTGTGACTTCTGTTCGGCTGCTCGAAATCTTTCGCGGCCCGCCTGGTCAAACTCAGGAAGTTACGTACCACCACCGAGGGCTCGCTGCGGCGCGATGCGAGGGTTAGCTCGGCGTTCGCGTGGGGTGCACCCTTGAGTGGGCAGTATGAAACACCGTCCATGTTCATTCGCTGCATCGAAGCGGGCACGATGGAAATCCCGAACCCGGCGGCGACGAGGCTCAGGGCCGAGGTGATGCGAGGAGCTTCCTGGCCAAGTCGAGGGCTGAAGCCTGCCTTGAGGCAGGCTGCGATCGTCGCATCATAAAACGTCGATCCAAGCTGGCGCGCGTAAACGATGAAAGTCTCGTCCGCAAGCGCCTTCAGGGAAAGCGCTCCTCCCCGCAGGGCCAACACATGCTCGGACGGCAAAGCCACCAACATGGGTTCCACCAGCAATGAATGGGTAACAAGCTGCTTGGGCTCGGACAGGGATGAGCGAAAAAATGCGACGTCCATCTCGGCGTTTTGCAGGCGCTGAACGGCCTCTGTCCGGAGGCATTCGTCCAGTGTCAACGAGACCGAGGGGAAAGCCGTCCGGAAACTCCGGATGGCAAATGGTACAAACGGGTGGAAGGGGCCGTTGGCATAACGCCGATACGGAGATGGCCTTGTTCACCTCGCGCCGCGCCGCGCGTTGATTCAAATGTCCGATCGTACTGTGCCAGCAATGCACGCGAGTTGTCGAGGAAGACCCGGCCCGCGTCGGTCAGTTCAACGCCGCGCGCCACGCGTCGAAACAGTTGAACGTCAAGCTCGAGCTCGATCGCCTTGATCCCCTGGCTGAGTGGCGGCTGCTGCATGCCAAGCCGCTCGGCGGCGCGAGTGATGTGCCCTGCCTCTGCGACGGCAATAAACTGCCGGAGATGTCGAAGCTCCATGCCATATCCAGTTCAATATGAAGTTCGCTACAATCATATAAGACCCCGTCTCGGCTCAAAATGATATCCGGGACCCCTGGAAGCATTGACGCAGCATCCCGTCCGCCAGTGCGAGGAGGTCCGCCATGAAACTTCTGCGTCGGCAATTTCTGTTGCTTACCGCGGCCATGATCGCAACGCCGACGTCGTCAAGAGGCGCCTTGGCTGAAACATATCCTGCGCGACCGGTGCGTGTAATCGTTCCGTATGCGCCGGCAGGTCCTGCCGACATATTGGCGCGTCTGACCGCGCAGAAATTATCCGAAAGCCTTGGTAAGCAGTTCTACGTTGAGAA
>JGI12053J15887_10001011_pt1 | contig 12540 bp, 9 predicted proteins | sample MedBloCAOM1_O3_FD_15887 | JGI IMG/M metagenome (IMG submission 15887)
GACCCCGATGTCGTTCAGGTGCTGAAAGACATATTCGGAGATCCGGTTGTTGAGGACGCCCTTGCCTTCGATGATCTCATGCTTCTTTGCGTTGAAGGCGGTCGCGTCGTCCTTGAAGTGCTGGATCAGCGTTCCGGGCTCCGGTCCTTCATAGAGGACCTTCGCCTTGCCTTCATAGATGCGGCGACGGCGGCTCATCGGAGTGTACCGTGGTTTGTTGATGTCCATCTGGATGCCGTGGCTCCGGTTTGATGTGATGTCCGCGGCGGCGGCGCGTGGCGGCGCGACAAAAAACCTTGAACATGCGACGCGTCCACATGGGCAAACTAGCCGATCACGCTGCGCAGCACAATCGCGTCAAAGTCGTTTTGTTGTGCGCGTCTCAGCCCGGCGAATCGTTTCAGCGGTCGGTTGCTTTGACCCTTGCGGGCCGCTATGCAAGGCCGCATTGGTTCCATCGTGGATCGCATATTAAACACCATCGAGGCTAGAGTTGGTGCAACATGCGTTCCGGCCAAACGGTTCGGGACCAGAAGTCGAAGGCGAGAGCGGCCGGCCGCTCCCGAGACAGCGAGGCAGGCATGACCACGTTCGACAAACGCGAGGAAGGTTTTGAGAAGAAGTTCGCCGTCGACGAAGAACTCAAGTTCAAGGCGAACGCCCGGCGTAACAGGCTGCTCGGCCTGTGGGCGGCGTCCAAGCTCGGACTCTCCGGCCAGGAAGCCGACGCCTACGCCAAGGAGGTCGTGGTCGCCGATTTCGAAGAGGCGGGCGAGGACGACGTGTTCCGCAAGATCCGCAAGGATCTGGATGCCAAAGGCGTCAAGGACACCGATCAGCAGATTCGCCAGGCGATGGATGAATTGATGGCGAAGGCGGTCCTGGAAATCCAGGCCGGCAAATAAACGGCGCCACGCCCGGCGTCGTGACGACCTCCGGCAACGAACTCAATAGCGCTGCGAAACAAGTTCCGGCTCGGTGATGACCGCATCGTCCGCCTCCTGTCTTCGCGGTACGCGTTGCGCGGACGATGAGCAAAGGACGATGTTCCCATGACCACGCAAGCCGCCTCCTCGCTCGCCCGCCGGCTGCGCGCCGGCGAGACCGTTTACAGCGGCTGGTGCGGGTTGCCATCTCCCATCGTCGCCGAACTGGTCGGCCGTGAGGGCTTTCCCGCGGTCACTCTCGATGGCCAACACGGGTTGTGGGACACCGCCTCGGTGCTGGCAGCGGTTGCGCAGGTGCGCCAGGGCGGCGCGGCGCCGATCGTGCGGATCCCCGTCGGCGAATTCGCCACCGCGAGCCGTGCGCTCGATTTCGGCGCCGAAGGCATCATCGCGCCGATGATCAACACGCAGACGGATGCGCGCGCCTACGTCTCATTCGCCAAATTCCCGCCGATCGGTGAGCGCAGCTGGGGGCCGCACCGGGCCACCACGCTGGCCAATATGCCGGACCAAAAGGTCTATTTGCGCGAGGCCAACGACCTTACCGTCACTTTCGCCATGATCGAAACGCGCACCGCGCTCGACAATGTCGAGGCGATCGCGGCGACGCCCGGGATCGACGCGCTTTTCCTCGGGCCGGCGGACCTTTCGATCGCGCTCAGCAATGGCGCCGATGTGGACCCGATGTCGCGCGAGGTCGATCGCGAGCTCGACCGCATCATCGCGGCGGCGAGCAAGGCCGGCAAGATCATGGGCGCCTATTGCCACTCCGCCGAACGCGCCGTCGCACTCGCCAAGCGCGGGGTGCGCTTCCTCGCGGTCGGGAGCGACATGGGCTTCCTGCGCGCCGGAGCGGCGGCGGCGCTCAAGGTGCTGAAGGGCTAGCCTCGTAGCCCGGACGACGCGCGACGAAATCCGGGACCTTTCTCGCTTTCGCTTCGCTTCATAGTCCGCGCCAAGGGCGGCTGGCAATCGAGTCAGCGAGACCATCAAGAACTTGCGGCAGATCGGTCTCGATGGCGCTTGCGTCGACAGCGAGCACGCGATAGCCGCGCTCGATCAGCCATGCACGTTTGTCGTTCCGCGCCTTGGCGGCGACGTCGCTTTCCTGCGCCGGCAAGACATCGATCACCACGCGCAGCGGGAATGAGACGAAATCGGTGATGTGCGTCCCGACGGGGACCTGCCGCTTGAAGCCGTTTCCCGCAAACCGCCGATCCGTGGTGAGAGCGTCCCACAAGACGCGTTCGGCGTCGGTTGGATTGCGGCGAAGGAGCCGCGCCAGCCCGCGCACGGGCCCGCGCTCGCCCGGCGCGCGCGCCTCGGCATATTCCGCGAGCAGCGCGCGCAAGGCCGTAGCTTCCTCGCCGTCGAGCACGCCGCCGCGCGCAGGCCCCTTGCGGCCTTCGGTCAGCGCGACCACGATGCCGTGCAAGGTCTGGATGTCCTGCGTGGTGGGCTGCATGCGCGCGAAGATGTTGCGCAGGTTGACCAGCATGGTGGCGCGCTTGTCCAGCGGTCGAAAATATTCGATGGCATCGAGTTGGCGCTCGAGATTTACAAAGAACGCCTGCACCTGCTCCTTGCCGGCCGGCTCCGATTTCCGCGGCATGGTGAAGGGAAGCACGCCGCCGGACGCAAGCTTGAACCACTCGTAGGCGATGAGCGCGACCGCCTGGGCAAGGTTGAGGGACGCAAACGCGGGATTGACCGGAAAGGTGACGATGCGGTCGGCGAGCGCCACCTCATGGTTCTCGAGACCATAGCGCTCGCGCCCGAACAATACCGCCACGTTTTCGCCCGCAGCCACGTGCGGCGCCAGGAAGGAGGCCGCCTCGTCCGGGCCGAGCACGGGCTTCGCCTGGTCGTGGGCGCGCGCCGTCGTGGCCAGAACGACGGTGCAGTCTGCGATGGCCGCCGCCAGGTCGTCGAACAGCATCGCTTCGTCGAGGATGCGGTCGGCGCCCGAGGCCGAGCGTTGCGCGTGAGTGTTGGGCCAGCCGTCGCGCGGCTTGACGAGCCGCAGCCGCCCGAGACCGAAATTTGCCATGACGCGGGCCGCCGCGCCGATGTTCTCGCCGAGCTGCGGCTCGACCAGGATGATGACGGGCCCGGCCGTCTCGATCCAGTTCCTGGTCTTGTCGGTCCCCGCACCCGGCATGGCGGCTCTATTCCCGCACGCCGCTGACCGCGCACTCCCGCCCAGCGCCGGCGATGGTGCGTGCGATCTCGACCACCCGCTGCTCGACCAGCCCCTGATCGTCAACCGGCGCGAAAGCGGCGGCCGTCACCGACCTACCCCACGCCGGAAAATGGTAGACGGCGCCCGTGCTCGAGGGTCCCTGACCGGTATGTCCCATGAAGCTCGGTGGCGCAGTGGTTTCGATCATCAATCCGAGACCATAGCCGGGCGCCTGCCACGGCCGGCCCGGAATCGGCGCGCCGAGACGGAAACTCTCTCGCATGGCGCGCAACGACGCCGAGGACAGCAGATCGCCGCGCAGCAATCGATCGAGCAGCAGCGCCGCGGCAGCGGGCGATCCGACCATAAGCCCGTGATAGACCCATCTCGGATGATACGCACTGGCGTTGCCCCAGCGGGTGCCGATCAGATCGTCCGGGGTCCGGGCAAGACCCGCATTGGCGATGCCGAGCGGCGTCAGCACCAAGCGCAAGAGCGCCTCGCCGATCTCCTCGCCTGCAGCATCCTCGATCAATTGACGGACGAACAGATAACCCACATTCGAATACACCCAACGCGTACCGGGCTCGAACCCGGACGCGTGCGAATATACCTGGGCGAGCAACTCGCTGACCGGCCAGGGCGACCGACCGCGCGCCACCGCGTCATGATAGGCGGCCAGGAAGCCGTAGTCGGGCACGCCCGCACAATGCTGCAGCAACTGGCGCAACGTATAGCGTCGGTCGGCAATCGGCGTGTCGAGCGTGAGCCGTCCGGCATCGACGAGCACGAGCGCGGCGGCAGCAAGCACGGTCTTGGTGAAGCTCCACCACGGGACCGGGGCATCCGCGACATCGCCGCCGGCGAGCATCCCGTCCACCACGGTCGCGGTCACCATCTCGACGTCAGGCCGTTTCGTGCAGTTGCCACCTGGCATCCGTCCACTCCACAGGTGGTATAGCGCGAATGCCTGAGAAAAAGGCAGAGCCTGCGGCCGAGCGGCTTTCACCCCTGCCGCGCCAGTGCTATAGCGACGCCCGCCGGGCGAGGCGCCGTCAGGAGCGCTCGTCGTCTTCCTCTCCCTCCCGAGGCGCCTCTTCGGCCTGAAGGCGCTCGCAAAGGTCCCCAATGGCGAAGATCGAAGTCAAGAATCCGGTCGTCGAAATGGACGGCGACGAGATGACCCGCATCATCTGGCATCTCATCAAGGAAAAGCTGATCCACCCCTATCTCGATGTCGAACTGCTCTATTACGACCTCGGCATGCAGAAGCGCGACGAGACCCGCGATCAGATCACGGTCGAAGCGGCGGAAGCGATCAAGAAGGTCGGCGTCGGTGTCAAGTGCGCCACCATCACGCCCGACGAAGGGCGGGTAAAGGAATTCGGCCTCAAGGAAATGTACCGCTCGCCCAACGGCACCATCCGCAACATTCTGGGCGGCGTCATCTTTCGCGAGCCGATCCTCTGCAAGAACGTGCCGCGGCTGGTGCCCGGCTGGACCAAGCCGATTATCATCGGCCGCCACGCCTACGGCGACCAATACCGCGCAACCGATTTCAAGGTACCCGGCAAAGGCAAGCTATCGCTCACGTTCGTGGGCGACGACGGCACCAAGATCGAGCGCGAGGTATTCCGCTTCCCCGGCGCCGGCGTCACCATGGCGATGTACAATCTCGACGATTCCATCCGCGACTTCGCCCGCGCGTCGCTCAATTACGGCCTCAACCGCGGCTATCCGGTCTATCTCTCGACCAAGAACACCATCGTCAAAGTATATGACGGCCGGTTCAAAGACATCTTCCAGGAAATCTACGACAGCGAGTTCAAGGCCGAGTTCGAGAAGAAGAAGATCTTCTACGAGCACCGGCTGATCGACGACATGGTGGCGGCCGCGCTGAAATGGTCGGGCGGCTACGTCTGGGCCTGCAAGAACTACGACGGCGACGTGCAGTCTGACACGGTCGCCCAGGGTTACGGGTCGCTCGGGCTGATGACCTCGGTGCTGATGACGCCGGACGGCAAGGTGGTCGAGGCCGAAGCCGCGCACGGCACGGTGACGCGGCACTACCGCCAGCATCAGAAGGGCGAGCAGACGTCGACCAACTCGGTCGCCTCGATCTATGCCTGGACCCGCGGGCTCGCGCACCGCGCCAAGCTCGACGCCAATCCCGAACTGGCGAAATTCGCCGCCACCTTGGAGAAGGTCACGGTCGACACCGTCGAGTCCGGATTCATGACGAAAGACCTTGCGCTGCTGGTGGGCGCCGACCAGAAATGGCTCTCCACCACCGGCTTCCTCGACAAGGTCGATGAGAACCTGAAAAAGGCGATGGCCTGACGACGCGTCCCGCCAGGAGACTTTAGGCCCGGCGCCGGACCGGCTGTTGCGCAGGACACCGGCGCCGGGCCTCAAACCAGGGAGGAGGGCCAAGAGATGTGTTGGATGAGAATGTGCTGGAGAAGCCTTCCGCTGTCCGTGCTCGCCGTTCTGGCGTGCGCGGGCGCGGCATCGGCGCAAGAGCCGCCTGCGATCGCGGCGCCGGGCGAGAGCGTGCTCGCCACGCTCCATGCCGAGGGCGCGCAGGTTTACGAGTGCAAGGCCGGCAATGACGGCAAGCTCGCGTGGGCGTTCCGCGAGCCGATCGCGACGCTTGTGGTCGACGGCAAGACTGTCGGCCGTCACTATGCCGGCCCGAACTGGGAGCACGTGGACGGCAGCGCGGTGGTCGGCAAGGCCGTCGCCAATGCTCCGGGCAAGAGCGCTAGCGACATCCCCTGGCTCAAGCTCGAAGTGACGGCGCACCGCGGCAGCGGCGCGCTCTCGGGCGTCACCACGGTACAACGGATCAATACCGCCGGCGGCGTCCACGCCGGCGCCTGTGATAAGGCCGGTGCATTCCACAGCGCGCCCTACGCTGCGGATTACGTTTTCCTGCGCAAGGGGCCGTGACGCGGGCATCGTCCGCGATCGGTCCGCCTGCTGCAGCGGATGCCAGGGCGTTAACTCCAACGCGCCGCCTTGTCAGCCGCCTTCTTCGCGCGCGGCCTTGAGGCGCGCGAGTTCCTGCTCGCGCAGCTCGTCGAGCCGCCGCGCCACCGCGTCGTCGGAGAGGCCAAGGCCCTCGAGCAGGCGTCCGCCGAGCTGCAGGCTCGCCTCGACCGCCTCCGGGATCACGTCGACGGCGCCGAGCCTGAGAAGCCGTATCGCATGTTCCGCATCGATGGCGCGGGCAAAGAGCAGGGCGTCGGGCCGTTGCTTGCGCGCCGCCGTGGCCATGCGTTCGGCCGCTTCTCGGGCATTGACCGTGACGACGAAGGCGCGTGCCCGCGCGGCGCCGACACGCGCCAGAAACTCGGGCCGGCCGGCGTCGCCGAAATAGCAACGCTCTCCGCGTTTACGGCACTCGTTCACCACCTCGCCATTGGTATCGAGGGCAACGAACGGCACATTCTCGGCGTTGAGCAAACGGGCGACCGTCTGACCGACGCGGCCATAGCCGCCGATCACCACATGATCCTGCAGTTCCTTCGCATCCTCCGTCGGCATGTGGTGGCGGTGATCGACGTGCTGCAAACCACGTCCCAACCACGCGCCGCAGCGGGCACAGAGCGGGGTCACCATCATGCTGATGCCGACCACGGCGGAGGCAATTTGCGTCATGTCACCGGAGAGCACGCCGCCCGACCGGGCGAGACCGATGACGACGAACGCGAATTCGCCGCCCTGCGCCAACAGGATCGCGACCTCCGCGGCAATCGCCAGGCTGACGCCAAACGTCCGACTCGCGACCAGCAGAACGAGGCTCTTGACCGCGAGCAAAGCTACGACCGCAGCGAGGACGAGGCCGATGTCGGCCCAAACCGCGCTGATGTCGATGGTCATTCCAACCGTGATGAAGAACAGGCCGATCAAGAGCCCCTTGAACGGCGCAATGTCGATTTCGATCTGGTGGCGGTATTCGGTCTCGGACAACAGAAGACCGGCGAGAAAAGCGCCGAGCGCGGTCGAGAGGCCCGCGACACCCGTGGCGGCGGCAACACCTACCACCATGAACAGCGTGATCGCCATGATGAGTTCGCGGCTGCCGGTCTGCGCCGCGAAGCGAAAGATCGGTTGCAGCACGTAGCGACCGGCAGCGAGGATGGCGACAACCGCAAGCACCGCTTGCAGCAGGGCCCCGGCGAGGGACACCGCGACGTTCTGCTCACCGCGCGCGAGGATCTGCACGCCAAACAAGACTGGCGCGACCATGAGGTCTTGGAACAGCAGCACCGCTAGTGCGACGCGGCCGACCGGCGTCGTCGAGCGCCCCTGCTCTTCGAGCAGTTGCATCACGATCGCAGTCGAGGACATGGCGAGGCAGAGGCCGAGCACAATTGCGCCGCTGCCGGGAGCACCTAGAACCGCAAGGCCAGCGCCGATGACGAGCGCCGACATGACGAATTGCAGGCCGCCGATGCCGGCAACGTAGCGGCGCAACGACCACAGCCGCGCCAGCGACAATTCCAGCCCGATCAGGAACAGAAGAAACAGCACGCCCAGTTCGGCGAAAGGTTCGACCCGCGCGCGATCCTCAATGGTCAGATAGCGAATCCAGGGAACGTCCTCGGCGAGCCGACCGAAGCCGTGCGGACCGACTGCGATGCCGACACAAAGGAAGCCGAGCACGGCCCCGATGCGCGCGCGGTGAAACAGCGGAACCACAAGCCCGGCAGCCGCAAGAAAGACGAGCACGTCTTTCAACCAAGGCCCGTGGTCCAATGCCTTCCTCTTCCCAACCCGAGTGGGATGGGTTGAGCGCAGCGAAACCCAGCACGCCGGCGCCCCAACCCGCGGCCCGGTGGTTGGCTGCGCTCAACCCACCATACGCGCCATCTGCGCATGCGCTCAGCTTCCGCCGAGCGCTCCTTCGATTGCTTTCAGCGCGTCCTCGGCCTTGGAGCCGTCGGGCCCGCCGGCTTGCGCCATGTCGGGACGTCCGCCGCCGCCCTTGCCACCGAGCGCCTCGGCGCCCTTGCGCACCAGATCGACCGCGGAAAAACGCGAGGTGAGGTCCGCCGTGACGCCAACCACGACGCCGGCTTTGCCTTCCTCGCTCACGCCAACAATGGCGACCACGCCCGAGCCGACCTGCTTCTTACCTTCATCGGCGAGGCTGCGCAGGTCCTTGAGGTCGATGCCTTCGACGGCCCGCGCCAGGAGTTTTACGTCTCCCACCACGCGCACGCCATCAGCGCCCTGTGCGCGCGCGCCGCCACCCATGGCGAGTTTCTTCTTCGCCTCGGACAGCTCGCGCTCCAATCGCCGGCGCTCGTCCAGCACTTGCGCCAGGCGGCCGGGCATCTCCTCAACCGGCACTTTAAGCTCCGCCGACGCCGTCTTGGCCAATTCGCCCAAATGATGTGCGAATTTGCGCGCCGTGGTCCCGGCGAGCGCCTCGATGCGCCGCACGCCGGCGGCGACGCCGCTCTCGGCGAGCCCCGCGATGAGACCAATGTCGCCGGTGCGCTTGACGTGGGTGCCGCCGCAAAGCTCCACCGACCACCCCATGCTGTTGCCGCCGCTCTCGCCCATGGCAACGACCCGCACCTCGTCCCCGTATTTCTCGCCGAACAGCGCGCGCGCCCCGGACGCAATCGCGTCATCGACAGCCATCAGCCGCGTGGTCACCGGGGTGTTTTGCAGCACGACGTCATTGGCGATGTCCTCGACCCGTTCGATCTCCTCCGCCGTCATCGGCTTAGGATGCGAGAAATCGAAGCGCAGCCGGTCCGGAGCCACCAGCGAGCCCTTCTGCGCCACGTGATCGCCGAGCACCTGGCGCAGCGCCTCGTGCAGGATGTGCGTGGCGGAATGATTCCGTCGTATGGCGCTTCTGCGGGCATGATCGACGTCGAGCGTAAGGGCTGTCCCAACCTTGAGCGTGCCCTCCTCGACCACGCCGGAATGGACGAACACGTCGGCCGCTTTCTTCTGGGTGTCGGTGACGGTGAAGCGCACGCCGTCGGCGCGCATGAGCCCGGCGTCGCCGACCTGGCCGCCCGACTCGCCGTAGAACGGCGTCTGGTTGACGATCACCGCGCCGGTCTCGCCCACGTTCAAGACGTCGACTTCCTTGCCGTCCTTCACCAGCGCGGCAACCACGCCCTCGGCGCCCTCGGTCTCGTAGCCCAGGAATTCGGTCGCGCCGAGATTCTCGCGCAGCTTGAACCACACGGCTTCNGTCGCGGCGTCACCGGANCCGGCCCAGGAGGCGCGCGCCTTTTCCCGCTGGCGCTCCATGGCGGTGTTGAAGCCTTCGGTATCGACGGCAATACCACGCGGCTTGAGCGCGTCCTGCGTCAGATCCAGCGGGAAGCCGTAGGTATCGTAGAGCGTGAACGCGGTCTCGCCCTTGAGCCGATCGCCGCGCTTGAGGTCGCGACTCTCTTCGTCGAGGATGGAGAGGCCTCGCTCCAGCGTATTGCGGAAGCGGGTTTCTTCGAGCTTGAGCGTTTCCGCGATCAATGTCTCGGCGCGGGCGAGCTCCGGATAGGCTTGGCCCATCTCGCGCACCAATGTAGGCACCAGCCGCCACATCAACGGATCGCGTGCACCGAGGATCTGCGCGTGCCGCATGGCCCGGCGCATGATGCGGCGGAGCACGTAGCCGCGTCCCTCGTTCGAAGGCAGCACGCCGTCGGCGATCAGGAACGATGAAGCGCGCAGGTGATCGGCGATGACGCGATGGGACACGCCGCGCGGGCCTTCGGCCTCCACGCCCGTGAGGTCGGCAACATGAGAGATGATCGCGCCGAACAAATCGATCTTGTAGTTGTCGTGGGTGCCTTGCAGCACCGCCGCGATGCGCTCCAGCCCCATGCCGGTGTCGATCGACGGCCGTGGCAGCTCGAGCCGCTTGCCGCCGGCGACCTGCTCGTACTGCATGAATACGAGATTCCAGATCTCGATGAAACGGTCGCCCTCGGCATCCGGCGAACCGGGCGGACCTCCGGGAATGTGCGACCCGTGGTCGTAGAAGATTTCCGAGCACGGGCCGCAAGGCCCGAGGTCGCCCATCTGCCAGAAATTGTCGGTGCCGGCGATGCGGACGATCTTGCTCTCCGGCAGGCCGGCGATCTTCTTCCACAGGTCGAACGCCTGATCGTCGTCGATGAAGATCGTGACCATCAAGCGATCGACCGGCAGCTCGAACTCCTTGGTAACGAGATTCCAGGCGAGCTCGATGGCGCGGTCCTTGAAATAATCGCCGAAGGAGAAGTTGCCGAGCATCTCGAAGAAGGTGTGGTGGCGCGCGGTGTAACCCACATTGTCGAGGTCGTTGTGTTTGCCGCCGGCGCGCACGCATTTCTGCGCGGTGGTCGCGCGCGAATAAGGACGCTTCTCGAGGCCGGTAAAGACGTTCTTGAACTGCACCATGCCGGCATTGGTGAACATGAGGGTCGGATCGTTGCGCGGCACGAGCGGCGACGACGACACGACCTCGTGGCCGTTCCGGGCGAAATAGTCGAGGAAGCTCGATCTGATCTCGTTGACGCCGCTCATTCCTGGATATCCGTCGACTGACTTACTGAGGCTCTCTCGGTACTTGCTCGTCCTTGCGCAGCATGGCTATGGCGTCGCTCGATGCGCGGCGAGCCTCGTTTGCCGTGCTTTTAGCGATGCCCCTACCCCCTGTCCAGGAAACCCGCCTCGTTGCCCGGAGCACGAATCGTCCCGTTGCAGGCGCCCGCTTCCGTACCCCGCGGCGGCCTGCCGGACCTGCGGCATGGCTCCCGCGCCGACGGTGAACTGCCCTTACCGTTGCGGCGCCGATCGATTATATAGGCGGCTTGCCCCACCCGCGCACTGCGCCGCGCCCGCGGCGATCGCGCCAACACCTCCGGACCACAGATGAATGCCATGCCGCGACAGCCGGCTTCGCGCCTGGAACAGCTGCTGCGCTCTCGCCAGTTCGTCATCACCGCCGAGATCGCGCCGCCGGTGTCTTGCGACGCCGAGGACCTCCTGCGCAAGGCACGGCCCCTGCGCGGCCTGGCGGATGCCGTGAACGTCACCGATGGCGCCAGCGCCCGCGCAAATCTGTCGGCGCCGATCGCGGCCGCGATGCTCGCGCGCGAGGGGATCGAGCCCGTCCTTCAACTTACCTGCCGCGATCGCAACCGCATCGCCCTGCAGGCCGACCTCATGGGCGCAGCGGCTTGCGACGTTCACAACCTGCTGTGCCTGACCGGAGATGATCCGAAAGCCGGCGATCAGCCGGAGACCAAGGCGGTGTTCGACGTCGACTCGACCACGCTGACCGCCACGGCGCGGGACCTACGCGACAAGGGCGAACTCCCTTCCGGACGCAAGGTTGCCGGCAGCGCCCATTTCTTTCTCGGCGCCGCCGATGTGCCGATCGACCCGCCGCCCGGCTGGCAGCCCGACAAGCTCGCCGCCAAGATGGCAGCCGGCGCCGAATTCGCGCAGACCCAGTTCTGCATGGATACCGGGATCGTGCGCCGCTATGCCGCCCGCCTCGCTCAGCACGAGGCGACGCGAGCCCTGCTCCTGCTGGTCGGGATCGCACCGCTGCGCTCCGCCAAGTCGGCGCGCTGGATGCAGAAGCATCTCTACGGCACCATCATTCCCGAGGCATATATCGAGCGGCTGGAACGCGCCGCCGATCCCGGTGCCGAAGGGGAACGTATCGCGGTCGAACTGATCGAAGAATTGGCGGCCATCCCCGGCGTGGCCGGCGTTCACATCATGGCGCCGGCCAACGAGGCCGCAGTACCCGGCGTCATCGGCGAGGCGCGCAAGCGGCTGCCGCAGCGCCGGACCGCCTAGCTAGGCGAGGCCTTTGCCCCGGCCTATCCCCCGTCACCCGCGGGGTTAGGGCGCCCGCGGGTCCATCTTCCTTGCAACACTCAAACACGTTCTTTGCAAAGCGATGGATTGCCGGAGGCAAATCCGGCAATGACGGTCGGGGGAGCTCAGCAGAGGAAAGAGCTCAGCAGAGGACGGCCTGGGACGCGCTTATTCTTCCGCCGCGTCGTCGTCGTCTTTGCTCTCTTCGCCGGCGAGGATTTTTTCGGCGATGAGGCCGGAGTTCTGCCGGATCGCAGTCTCGATCTTGGCAGCGATGTCGGGGTTCTCCTTGAGAAACCCCTTGGCATTCTCGCGGCCCTGGCCGATGCGCTGGCTGTCATAGGAGAACCAGGAGCCGGACTTTTCCACCACGCCGGCTTTCACCCCAAGGTCGATGAGTTCGCCGTTCTTCGACACGCCTTCGCCATACATGATGTCGAACTCGACTTGCTTGAACGGCGGTGCGAGCTTGTTCTTGACCACCTTGACGCGGGTCTGGTTGCCGACCACTTCGTCGCGCTCCTTGATCGCGCCGATCCGGCGGATGTCGAGACG